>Ga0136633_1001120_pt1 | contig 19915 bp, 17 predicted proteins | sample AntDrymeUQ832206_2_FD_105494 | JGI IMG/M metagenome (GOLD analysis project Ga0136633, IMG submission 105494) | Polar desert sand microbial communities from Dry Valleys, Antarctica - metaG UQ83 (22.06) | ecosystem: Environmental > Terrestrial > Soil > Desert | place: Antarctica: Dry Valley...
CCACCGCAGTCGCCACCACCGCAGTCGCCACCACCGCAGTCGCCACCACTGCTCCCACGAGCACTTCGACCACCGCCCGACAGGCAACCTCCACGACGGTGGCCGGCCGGCCGGCGCTGCCGGCGGGCTGGGAGCGGTGCACCGACGGCCCTGGTGGGTACGCGGTCGGCTACCCCGGCGACTGGCACATCCTCCGCCTCGAGAGCGGGAACTGCCACTTCTTCGATCCCCAGCCCATCCTCGCCCCGCCGAACAGCGACGGGATCGCCACCTGGTTCTCCGTCTTCGCGGGCGAGTACCCCAGGCGTTCGTTCGTCGGCCCCGACGCAGTCGACAACTACACCACGCGCATCCTGTCGGCGCGGGAGGTGACCCTGGGCGGTCGGACCATGCTCGTCCGGGAGAGTGAGACCACCAGGGAGATCATCTTCCCGGTCGGGACCCGGTCCTACGGGTACTTCCTGGACTGCGGCGCAGGCTCGGTCCACCTGTCGACTCTCTCCGAGCCGGGGCGCCCCGAGAGCGAGTTCGCAGCCAAGATGGCGGTCCTCGACCGGGCGGCGCCGACGCTGGAGTGCCTGCGCTGAGCTACTCGCCGGCGTAGGTGCCGAAGCTCCAGAGGTTGCCCTCGGGGTCACGCACGACGAAACCCCGGGAGCCGTAGTCCTCGTCGGTGAGGGGCCGCACGACCTCGGCGCCGGCGGCGGTGGCCCGCTCGAACAGGGCGTCGGGGTCGTCGCACACCACGTAGACCGACTCGTTGCCGGGCAACCGGCGGCCGAAGGGCCCGTCGTCCTTGCCGGCGGAGCCGAACATCACGCCGCCGCCTCGCGGCCAGCGCAGCTCGCCGTGCTCGACGACGCCCGGGTCGTCCTCATGGGCGTGGATGGCCCGCAGCTCGAAGCCGAAGGCGGCCACGAGGAAGTTGGCCGCGGCCCGGGCGTCGTAGAAGGTGAGGGTGGGCCAGATGGACGCTTGGTTGGATGATGCTGTGTCGCTCATGCCGCCGATCCTGACGGGTGGGGCACCGGGCCGTCTTGGACGGATGGGAGCTCTCTGATTGGAAGTTCGGACTGCAGCCACTCTCGCGGCGGGCACCCGGCAAGGGCGACGAAGTCCCGGTTGAGGTGCGGTTGGTCGTAGTACCCGCAGGCGGCGGCCACCTCGGCCAGGCCCGGCCGACGGGGCGACCGCAGCATGGACCCGGCCCGCTCAAAGCGCACGACCCGGGCCGCCAGCTTGGGCGACAGCCCGAACTCGCTGGTGAAGCGCTGGGTCAGATGGCGGCGGCTCCACCGCACCCGGTCGGCCACGTCGGCGACGCCGAGAGTGCCGCCGGAGGCCACCACCAGGTCCCACGCCCCCACCACCTCGGCCGGTACCCCGGACGCCCGGGAGGCGGCGAGCCGCCGGCTGAGCACGTCGTCGCAGGTGGCGAAGCGCCCGGGCCAGTCGGCGGCCCAGTGGAGCCGCTCCCACAGCTCGTCGGCCGACGGGCCGAGCACGTCGGCCGCCTCGACCGACAGGTTCCAGAGGGCGCGGGCAGGCATGCCGAGCAGGGCCCGGCACCCGAGGGGCGTGAGCTCGATGGCCACGCCCTCCTGGACCGCCGGCGCGGCGATGAGGGCCGGACCAGGCTGGAGGCCGCCGAGGACGACCCGGTAGCGGTCGGGCCCTTGACCCGGGTCGGTCTGGGCCACCACGTCGATCGGCTCGCCGATGCTGGCGATGAGGGTGAGGTGCCGGGAGGGCAGCCCCCGATGGACCGTGGGGGCCGGCGCAGTGACGCGGTAGCCGACGTAGCTGTCGACGAGCGAGCGGAGCGCGGGCGCCGGCCGTCCGAGCACCCACTCGCTGCTCACGTCCACTCCGGGCCGGTCAACCGGTCGTGACCGTGGAGCCGGGGCCGACGAGGTGCACCCAGGTCTGGCCCGGGGGCAGGACCACGGGGGCGCCGTTCGAGTCCGTGAACGTCGTCACTGCCTCGGGCGCCGCCTTCGTCCAGGTGCCCGTGACGAGGGAGCCGGCAGCGAACACCCACACATCGCCCGAGCCTACGACCTGGGGGTACATGACCGAGTAGTCGTCAACGAAGAACTCATACGGGGTGAACTGCACGATCACCGTGGTCGGGGCGATCCGGCCCTCCTCGGTGGAGTGGGCCGTGCCGTTGGTCGACCGGAGCCAGGCCCGGGCGGCCGGGTCCCAGTCCCAGTCGGCGACCACGTTGTCGGCGGGGACCAGGTGGAGGCTGGACACGGGCGTGGCCCCGGCGCCGGTGAACGACTTCCCCTCGGTGAGGAACTGGGCGAACGGCTTCGGCGATCCGGCCTCGGCCGGGACCCGGGACCAGAGACCGGCGGTGGAGGTGTAGAGGTTATGGGGCGCGACCCGGCCGGGCCGTCGGTACATGACGGCCGTATCGCTCTCGGTGACGACGGTCAGCGGGGCCTCGCGGGCCAGGGCCTCGGCGCCGGGGCTGCCGCCGGAGAAGCCGAGGACACCGCCCAGGGGGGTGACGATCACCGGGTCTGCGGGCCGGACCGACCGGACGGGGCCGACCACCTCGGCGTTGTTCGAGTGGTAGACGGCGATGAACCGGGTGACGCCCTCGGTGAACTCCTCATAGACCACGTCGGCGGCGCGGATGCCCGCCTGGGGGCGGGCCTCGGCAATGTTGTCGATCTTGACCGCGACGGCCGCCCGGGCGGCAATGACGGCGTCGGCGGCCGGCAGCCCGGTGAGGGGGTACGTGGGCGGCGGCGGTCTGGTGGTGGAGGTGGTGGTCGGGGCCACCGTGGACGTGGTCGTCTCCGGCTCCGGTACGGGCTGGACCGCGACGGCGTTGCCGACGGGGGCCTTCTCGGAGCCGGAGCATCCGGTGGCCGCGAGCACGGCCAAGGCCATGAGGAGCACCGCCACGGGGGCGGGCGGGTGCCGGCGGTGCCACCACCCGGGGAACATCGTCGGTCAGCTACCCCGGAGCAGGCGCCGCCAGCCCGAGGCGAGTTGGGGCATGTGCATGTGCGGGTGGCGGGCGGCGTGAAGGCGTTCCTTCCGCAGCGCCTCGATCTCGTCGTCGTCGAGAGGCGCGAGCGGCCCCAGCACCGAGGAGAGGAGGTGGTCGGCCAGGGCCGGGTTGCGGGCCAGCACGGGGCCGTGGAGGTAGGTGCCGACCACCCGGCCGTTCACGATGCCCTCGGTGCCGTCGCCACCTGCGTTGCCGTGGCCGACGGCCACCCGGCCGAGGGGAACGGCAGCGGGACCGAGGATGGTGACGCCGCCGTGATTCTCGTAGCCGGTGAGATCGGGCAGGTCGAGGGACGGATCGGGGCTGACGACGACCTCGCCGACCCGGCGGGGGCCGTCGTCACGGTGGGTCTCACAGTCGAGGAGCCCGACACCGTCGTGAGCCTTCCCGTCCTCGCCGGCGAAGCGGTGGCCGAGCACCTGGAGCCCGGCGCAGACCGCGAGCACCGCAGCGCCGTCCGAGACGGCGTCGACCAGCACGGAGCCCGAGCGCAGCTCGTGGGCGGCGAGGGCCTGGGGAGCGTCCTCGCCCCCGCCCATGACGTAGATCTGGCAGCCGCCTGGGATGGCCTCGCCGGCGTGGACGTCGACCACCTCGGCTGCGATGCCGCGCCAGTTCAGCCGCTGGGCCAGCACTGCGGCGTTGCCCCCGTCGCCGTAGGTGCCCAGCAGCTCGGGATAGAGCAGCGCGATCGACACCGGCTCAGCCACCCCGTCTGCCTGAGGTGAGCGCCCGGCGGGCGTCCTGGAATGACGTGTAATTGGCCACGAAGTCGATCTCCGGCTGCCTCGAGACCGCACCGGCACCCGCCAGGGCCACCGCCTTCCGGTAGTCGGCCTCGTAGGTGTGGGGGACGTCGGCATAGCGCAGCCGGACGGCCAGGTCGCGGCCCCGCTCGCCGGTGGCCACCACCCGCCGGCCCCGCAGCCGGTCGAAGGGGACGTCCCAGAGCCACGACGGGTCGCGGCCGTCGGCCACGCCGGCGTTGATCCCCACAACAACGGGTGTGGGCGGCGGCTTGATCAGGTCGAGGGCCTCGGCCCAGCCTGCCGGGTTCTTGGCCAGGAGCAGGCGGACGCGCGCCCCGCCCACGTTGAGCACCTGATAGCGGCCGGCCACCGCCCGCACCCGGGACATGGCCCGCACGGCCCGGCCGGGGTCGACGCCGAGGGCCATGGCGCCGGCCACTGCCATCGCCGCGTTGGACACGTTGACCCTGCCCGGCAGCTGCAGCCGGATGTCGAGCCGCCGGCCGTCGGCCAGCACCAGGTCGCTGCCCTCGAGCCAGGCGTCGGGCCGGGGCCGGGCCAGGGTGCACGACGAGCAGGCCCAGTGGACGCCGCCCCGCTCGTGACGGGTATCGGTCCACCGGATCCGACTGCCGCAGTTGGGGCACGCAGAGGCGTCGGCCCGCCAGCGCTGACCCGTGCCCACGTAGGTGGCGCCGCAGCGGTTGCCGTTGTCCAATGGATCGCAGGCGCCCGCGGCCCAGGCGACGAGAGGGTCATCGGCGTTGGCCACGACCACGGTGGCGGGCGACGCGGCAAGGGCCAGCCGCCAGTCGGCGGCGTGGCGGCGGACCTCGCCGAAGCGGTCGAGCTGGTCGCGGCTGAGGTTGAGCAGCACCACGGCGGTGGGATGCACGGCGGCGACCGCCTCGGCCAGATGGCCCTCGTCGACCTCGAGGGCGACGGCGGCCCCGGCCCGACCCCGGAACAGGCTGCTCACCAGGCCGGGGATGAGATTGGCGCCGGCCGAGTTGGTGCTCACCGGGCCCCGTGAGGCCAGGGCTGCGGCCAGGAGCCGGTTGGTGGTGGTCTTGCCGTTGGTGCCGGAGATCACCACCGACTGGTGGCCGGCCGCCATGAGCTCGAGCGCCCGCTGGTCGATGGCCAGGGTGACCCGCCCGCCGATGACCGATCCCTCGCCTGCGCCGATCAGGCGGGAGGCATCGGCGATGGCTCGCCCGGCCATGGCCGCCACCCGGGTACGCAGAGGGAGGTCCACCGTGAGCATCTTGCCCAGAAAGGGGTCGGCGGCGCACATGCGCGGGGTTCGCGGATTGACCCCCGGGGAGCCAGTGGGGTAAAGTGGGGCTCCGTGGTTGAGAGTGGTGGGAGCCTTGATGCCGACGACTTCGAAGTCCTCTCTGCCTGTGTTCCTCTCTCTGACGGCTCCGGTACGAACTGATGTTCTTAGGAGAGTATACCCCGACGCTGGACGAAAAGGGCCGTTTGACCCTGCCCGCCAAGATTCGCGAGCAGTTGGAGACCGCGTATCTCACCAGTGGGGAGGAGCGGTGCCTGGCTCTCTGGCCTCCGGCGGACTTCGAGCGCCGGGCCCGCGAGGTCCAGGAGCAGGCCAGGCTCGACGCTGCGGGTCACGACCGGGCCAAGTTCTTCTTCGCCCTCTCCCAGGAGGTGACCCCGGACAAGCAGGGTCGCATCGCCATCCCCCAGTCGCTGCGGGAGTTCGCCGGACTGGGCGAGGGCCCGGTGGCGGTGACGGGATCCTTCGACCACGTGGAGATTCGGACCGTCGCATCGTGGCAGGACAAGAAGAGCAGGGGCGAAGAGGCCCTGGCCCGTCAGCAGTTCAGCGGCGCGGGCTGAACCGGGGCCGCGCATGCGCCACCCTCCGATCGGTGAAGACCCCCCTCTTCGCCAAGGTGTCGGGAACGTCTCCCGGCGGTCCGTCGGTCGGAGGGTGGCGGATGCGCGGGCCTGACCCGGCGGGCGGCCCCCGTCACCTGCCCGTCATGGTGGCCGAGGTGGTCGACGTCCTGCGAACCGTGCCGCCCGGGCCGATCGTCGACGCCACCCTGGGCGCCGGCGGCCACGCCGCCGCCCTCCTCGACGCCCTGCCCGCCCACACCCTGATCGGCGTCGACCGTGACGACGAGGCCCTGGCCCTGGCGGGGGAGGCCCTGGCCCGCTTCGGCGACCGGGTGTCCCTGCGGCGGGCCAACTTCGACGAGCTCGGCGAGCTCCGCCTCGCCGCCGACGGTGTCTCCGGGGTGCTGTTCGACCTGGGTGTCAGCTCCATGCAGCTCGACGACCCCGAGCGGGGCTTCAGCTACCGGGGCGAGGGCCCGCTCGACATGCGGGCCGACCGCCGCCAGTCGATGACCGCGGCCGACGTGGTCAACGGCTACGACCAGGGTGCCCTGGCCCGGGTCCTCGCCCGCCACGGTGAGGAGCGCTTCGCCGGCCGCATCGCCCGGGCTGTGGTGGCCGCCCGGCCGCTGTCGACAACCGGCCGGCTGGCCGAGGTGGTGCGCGACGCCATCCCCGCGCCCGCCCGCCGCCGCGGGGGTCACCCGGCCAAGCGGACGTTCCAGGCGATACGTATTGAGGTCAACGGCGAGCTGACCACGCTCGGCGTGACGATCGACCGGGCCATCGACCTGCTCGTGCCGGGCGGGCGCTGCGCCGTCCTGGCCTACCACTCGGGCGAGGACCGGATCGTGAAGGACCGCTTCGTGGAGGCGGTCACCGGCGGGTGCACCTGCCCGCCGCAACTGCCCTGTGTCTGTGGGGCGGTGCCCCGGGTGCGGCTGGTCTGGCGGGGCGCTCACCGCCCGGGCCCGGACGAGCTCGCAGCCAACCCCCGTTCGGAGAGCGCCCGCCTACGGGCGGCGGAGAAGTTGGAGGAAATTGCATGACGGCGACGTTCGCGCCTCAACCTCTACCCAAACCTCAATCCAAACCTCAACCCAAGTCCAGACCGCAGCCGCAGCGGCGCCGGGAGGCGGCGCCTGCGTCCCGTCCCCACCTCCGGCTGGTCGGCGGCGCCCAGCCGCGGCAGCGGCGAATCACCCGGCTGGTCACGGTCGCCCTGGTGGCCGCCGTGTTCGCCGGCCTGTTCGCGATCGTCGCCCTCCGTGTCGTGCTGGCCCAGGGTCAGGGCGAGATCGACAAGCTCACCAAGTCCATCGAGGCGCAGCAGGCGGTCCAGCAGGATCTGCGGCTGGCCGTGGCCGAACTCGAGGCGCCGGCCCAGATCGTCGCCGCCGCCCGCCAGCGCCTCGGCATGGTCACCCCGCTTACCGTGACCTACCTCACGCCGCCCCCGCCGGCCGGAGCACCAGGCCGATGACCGCGCCCACCCGCTTCGATCCCGGCCACGCCCCGCCCCGCCCACCCCGGGCCTCCGGCCCGCAGGCAAGGACGTCCACCAGCAGGGCCGTCACCAGGAAGCCCGGACCCCGCAACGCCGTCACCCGCAACCCCGCCAGCCGCAACCCCGCCAGCCGCAAGGCCTCCAGCCTCAAAGGCAGGACCCGTCGGCCCCGCCTCGAACCCCTCGCCCCGCCGCTGCCCCGGCTCACCGGCCCCCGGACTCCCAAGCCCCCGGCCCGAAGGCCGGCGTTGCGCCGCACAGCCCAGGCCACCCCTACGCCAACCGCACGCAGGCCCCTCGCCGCTCGTCCGGTGCGGCCCGTGAAGGCCACTGCCACCCGTCCGTCCCGCGCCCGCATGCAGCGCCGGCGGGCGGCGGCGACCGCGGCGCCCCCGATCCGCACCCGGCTGGTGGTGCTGCTGGTCATCCTCAGCCTGGCGTTCATCGCCGTCGTCGCCCGCCTGACCGTCGTCCAGGGCTTCTCGGCCCGCAAGTACGCAGTGTTCGGCGAGTCCCAGCGCATCCAGTCGATCGTCCTTCCCGCCGAACGCGGGGCCATCCTCGACCGCAACCTGGCCGAGCTCGCCGTGTCGACCCGTCGGCAGACGGTGTGGGCCGACCCGACACTCGTGGCCGATCCCGTCGCCGCGGCCCGGGCCCTGGCCCCGGTGCTCAAGATGGACGAGAACCTGCTGCGCGAGAGGCTCGCCGCCGAGGACGTCTCGTTCGTCTACCTGGCCCGGAAGGTCGACGACCCGGTGGCCGCTGCCGTTGAGCGCCTTCACATCGCCGGTGTCCAGTTCCTGGAGGAGCCGAAGCGCATCGTCCCGTCGGGCACGCTGGCGTCGCCGGTGATCGGCCAGGTGGGAACCGACGACGAGGGCCTGTCCGGCCTCGAACTGCAGTTCCAAGAGGCCCTTACCGGTCAGGCCGGCGAGCTCCTCGTGGAGCGCGACCCTGGCGGCAACGCCATCGCCAGCGGCCTCCGCCAACTCGAGCCGTCGGCTCGGGGCGACAATCTGGTTCTCACCCTCGACCGGACCATGCAGTACGAGACCGAGCGGGCCCTGTCCGACGCCATCGTGTCGTCCAAGGCGAAGGGGGGCATGGCCGTGGTCATGGACCCCACCACCGGCGAGATCCTGGCCCTGGCCAACCTCGTGGTGGAGAAGGCCGGCACCCCACCGGTCCCGCCGGCCGACAACATGGCCCTCACCCGGGTGTTCGAGCCGGGGTCCACCAACAAGGTGGTCACCATCGCCGCCGCCCTCGAAGAGGGCGTCGTGAACCCGACGACACGGATGAACGTGCCCGACCACCTGGTTGTGGCCGACGCCACCTTCCGCGACTCCGAGCCCCACCCCCAGGAGTGGTGGACCACCGCCGACATCGTGGCCCACTCTTCCAATGTCGGCACCATCCAGATCGCCCAGCGCCTGGGCAAGAGCCGGATCGACAGGTACCTGCGCGACTTCGGCCTGGCCGACGCCACCGCCCTGGACTTCCCGGGGGAGTCCGGGGGGATCATGCTCGATCCTGACGAGTGGTCGGGGACGTCGATCGGCAGCATCCCCATCGGTCAGGGAGTGGCGGTGACCGCAGTGCAGATGCTCGGGGCCTTCAACACCATCGCCAACAAGGGGGTCTACGTCGCCCCCAGCCTGGTCAAGGCCACGGTGGACGCAGCGGGCAAGGTCCATCCGGTCAAGGCCCCGGCCACCCACCGGGTGGTGTCCGAGGCCACCGCCGCCCAGGTCAGTTCCATGCTGACGGGCGCGGTCGACGTCGGCACCGGCACCGCGGCCAGGATCCAGGGCTACACCGTGGCCGGCAAGACCGGCACCGCCCGCAAGCCGTCGGAGACCAAGGCCGGGTACAGCGACAACTACATGGCCAGCTTCGCCGGCTTCCTCCCCGCCGAGTCCCCCCGGCTGTCCGCCATCGTCGTCCTCGACGAGCCCACCCCTTACTACGGCGGGATCGTCTCGGCGCCGGTCTTCGCCACCCTTGGCAGCTTCGGGATCCGCCACTTCGGTATCCCGCCGAAGCCGAGCGAGGTTGCTGGACGGCCGGGCCCGCCCACTACGCTCGGGATCTCACCGACGAGACCATAGGGACTGCGTGCGACTCAGTCGGCTGCTCGGGGAGACACAGGCACGCGCGATCCGGGGAGATCCCGATCGCGCCGAGGTCGTGGCCATAAGCCACGACTCGGGCTCCGTCGTGCCCGGCTGCCTGTTCTGCTGCGTCGCCGGGTCGGCGGTCGACGGGCACGACTTCGCGGCCCAGGCCGTGGCCGCCGGCGCTGTCGCCCTTGTAGTCTCGCGGCCCCTCGACCTGGCCGTGCCCCAGATCGTCGTCGACGACGTGCGGGCGGCTATGGCCCCCATCGCCGCCGCCCTGTTCGACCACCCGTCCCGGCGCATGGCCGTGATCGGCGTCACCGGCACCAACGGCAAGACCACCACCACCCACTTCCTCCGTTCCGTGCTCGAGGCCGACGGCCGGCGCGCCGCAGTCATCGGCACGCTGTCCGGCGTGCGCACGACACCCGAAGCGCCCGAGCTCCAGTCGCACCTGGCCGAGCTGGCCGGCGAGGGTTTCGAGGCGGTGGCCATGGAGGTCAGCTCGCACGCCCTCGTCCAGCACCGAGTGGACGCTGTGCGATTCGCGGTTGTGGTGTTCACCAACCTGAGCCAGGACCACCTCGACTTCCACGGGACCATCGACGCCTACTTCGCGGCCAAGGCGTCGCTGTTCGCCCCCGAGCGGGCGGCCGTGGCTGTGGTCAACGCGGATGACCCGTGGGGCCGGCGCCTGCTGGAGTCGGCCCGCCTGCCGACGCGGGCCTTCTCCCTCGCCGAGGCCGTCGACCTGCACGTCGACCGGTCGGGAAGCACGTTCCGCTGGGAGGGCCAGCCCGTGCGGCTGCGCCTCCTGGGCACGGTCAACGTGGCCAACGCCCTGGCCGCCGCCGCCGCGGCCCGGGAGCTCGGCGTGGCGGCGCCGGCCGTGGCCGAGGGCCTGTCGAACCTGGCGTCGGTGCCCGGCCGCAACGAGCCGGTCGACCGGGCCCAGCCGTTCTCGGTGCTGGTCGACTACGCCCACACGCCGGAAGCGCTCGAGCAGACCCTCGCCGGTGCCCGCCGGATGGCCGGGGACAACCGGGTGCTGGTGGTGTTCGGCTGTGGTGGCGACCGTGACCGCGCCAAGCGGCCGCTCATGGGCGAGGCGGCCACCCGCCTTGCCGACATGGCCGTCCTCACCTCCGACAACCCCCGCAGCGAGGACCCGCAGGCCATCATCGACCAGGTGCGGGCGGGCGTCCGCCGCACCGAGGTCCTCACCGTGGAGCCCGATCGCCGGGCCGCCATCGCCGTGGCCCTCGAGTCCGCCCACCCGGGCGACGTGGTCGTGCTGGCCGGCAAGGGCCACGAGACCACCCAGGTCGTCGGCAGCCGGGTCCTGCCCTTCGACGACCGCGCCGTCGCCGCCGAGCTCCTCGGTACGTTGGCGGATGGGAGATGGTCCGACGCGTCCCGGCCGCAGGCCGGGAGGACGGCCGGCGACGGGCCTGGCTCCGTGCCCGAACGGAGTGGCAAGTCTCCCGTCGCTTCGGAGGAGGGTGGGGCTGGGGCCCCGCCCGGGGCCGCGGCATGGTAGCCCTCCTCATCGCCGGGGCGGTGGCCATGATGGCCGCCATCCTCGGGACCCCGATCCTCATCAGGTCGCTCCAGGCGCGGGGCATCGGCCAGCAGATCCGTGACGACGGCCCCCAGGGCCACTTCTCGAAGGCCGGCACGCCCACCATGGGCGGCATCACCATGGTGGGGGCAGTGGCCATCGGGTACACCGCCAGCCACATCTACACGGGTGCGGTGTTCACCGCCGCCGGGGTGCTCGTCGTGGCCGTGATACTTGGAGCGGCCGCGGTCGGGCTGCTCGACGACTGGATCAAGATCTCCCGCAACCGCAGCCTGGGCCTCAACAAGTCGGCCAAGAGCGGCGCCCTGATCGCCGTCTTCCTCGTCTTCGCCGTGCTCGCCGTCTACCGGGCGAAGGTCAACACCGACCTCTCCTTCGCCCGCTCGATCGACATCAGCCTGGCCAACCCGGTGTACGTCGCCTGGGCCCTGCTGATCCTGCTCGCCATCTCGAACGCAGTGAACCTCTCCGACGGCCTGGACGGGCTCGCAGCCGGCTCGGCCATGTACGGCTTCGGAGCCTTCGTGTTCATCGGGTTCTGGCAGTTCCGCCATCCCGAGTGCTACGGCGTCGGTCCTGCCCTCGACCTGTCGCTGATCGCCGCCGCCCTGGCCGGGAGCTGCGCCGGCTTCCTTTGGTGGAACGCGGCCCCGGCCAAGATCTTCATGGGCGACACCGGCTCCCTTGCACTGGGCACGGGCCTCGGCGCGCTGGCCCTCACCACCAACACCCAACTGCTGCTGCCGGTGGTCGGCGGCCTGTTCGTGATGATCACCATGTCGGTGGTCATCCAGGTCGCCGTCTTCCAGGTGTTCCACCGGCGGGTGTTTCGCATGGCGCCGATCCACCACCACTTCGAGCTCGTCGGCTGGCCCGAGACCACCGTGATCGTGCGGTTCTGGATTCTCGCGTCGCTGTGCACGGCCGTCGCCATCGGCCTCTTCTACGCCGATTTCCTACAGAGCGGATGCCGGGGGGCGAGTCTTGGCTGACCAGAACGACCAGGTGTCGGATGAGTCTGCGTCCGATGAGTCTGTGTCCGATGAGTCTGTGTCCGATGAGTCTGTGTCCGATGAGTCTGTGTCCGAGGGGCCGGAGGAGCCGCCCGTGGGCGGCGACGTGGTCGTGGCCGACGAGGTCGCGGAGGCCGACACGCCGGCCGACGAGGAGCAGGCCGACGAGGTGCAGGCCGACGAGGATGTCGCGCCCGCCCACGCTGTCTCCGCGCCGGCCGAGCCACCGGTGATGCCGGCGTCGGTCGCGCCGGCCATGCTGTCGGCGTCCGGCACGGAGTCGGCCAACGAGCGGGCGCTCGTGGTGGGGCTCGGCCGGAGCGGCCAGGCCGTCGCCCGCCACCTCCTGGTGCGGGGCACGGCGGTGGCGGCAGTCGACGATGCCCCCGGTGACGACGCCCGCGCCGCAGCGGCGGCGCTGGGCGTGATGCTGGTGGAGCGCCCGACGCTCGAGTCCCTCGCCAACCTGGTGGTCAGGGCCGACGTGATCGTCCCGAGCCCAGGCGTCCCTGCCTCCCATCCCGTCTACGGCCTGGCCCGGGCGGCCGGCGTGCCGGTCCGCGGCGAGGTCGAGCTGGCGTCGCGGTGGTCGATCTGCCCGCTGGTGGCGGTGACCGGGACCAACGGCAAGACCACGGTGACCAGCCTGATCTCGGAGATGCTGGTGGCGTCGGGTGTCCCGTCGATCGCGGCGGGGAACATCGGCCTGCCCCTGAGCGACGCGGTGGCCGACGAGGACCTCAAAGTCGTGGTGGCCGAGGTGTCGTCATTCCAGCTCGCGTTCGCCGAGTCCTTCCGCCCGGTCGTCGCCGTCTGGCTGAACCTCGCACCCGACCACCTCGACTGGCACGGCGACCTCGACTCCTACGTGGCGGCCAAGGCCCGCATCTGGGCCAACCAGACCCCGGCCGACGTGGCCGTCGTCAACGCCGACGACGCGGTGGTAATGGCCCAGGCCGCTTCCGCCCCGTCCAAGGTGGTCACCTTCGGTCTCGACGGGCAGGCCGACTACACCGTGGTCGACGGATGGCTGCGGGGCCCGAACGGCCCGATCCTCGAGGTCGCGGCGCTCTCCCGGGCCCTGCCTCACGACGTGGCCAACGCACTCGCCGCCACCGCCGCGGCCCTCGCCGCCGGGGCGACGGTGCCCGGCGTGAGGAACGCCCTCACCGCCTTCGCCCCGCTGCCCCACCGGCTCACGCTGGTCGCCTACTCCGGCGGCGTCCGCTGGTACGACGACTCCAAGGCCACCAACCCCCACGCCGCCGTCGCCGCCGTGCGGGGGTTCGAGTCGGTCGTGCTCGTCGCCGGCGGGCGCAACAAGGGGCTGAACCTGTCCGAGCTGTCCGAGATCGCCGACCGAGTACGGGCCGTCGTCGCCATCGGGGAGGCCGCGCCCGAGGTGGCGGCCGCCTTCGAGGGCCGCACGCCGGTGCACCTGGCCGCCTCGATGGTCGAGGCGGTCGCGGCGGCGGCCGGTGCGTCCAAGCCGGGCGACGTCGTGCTCTTGTCCCCGGGCTGCGCGTCGTTCGACTGGTACCGCTCCTATGCCGAGAGGGGCGACGACTTCGCCTCTGCCGTACATGCCCTACTGGAGGCGCGCCATGCTGACTAGAAACCCACCGACGACCAAAGTGGACAAGGCGGCGCCGGAGCCTCCGGTCGACGACACGGGGTGGGTGTTGCTGGCCGCAGTGGTGGCCATGCTGTGCACGATCGGGCTGATGATGGTGCTGTCTTCGTCGTCGGTCGAGGGCCTGCGCAGCTACGGCGGCGCATGGGTGTTCTTCCAGCGCCAGTTGCTGTGGGTGGCCGTCGGTTCGGCCGTGCTGGTCGTCGCCGCTCTGTTCGACTACCACCGGTGGCGCCGGACGGTGACCCCCCTGCTCGGGGTGTCGTTCGTCCTGCTCCTCCTCGTGCTCCTTCCCGGAGTGGGCATCACTGCGGGAGGGTCGTCGCGGTGGCTGGGGACGTCGTCGTTCCGGATCCAGCCTTCGGAGCTCGCCAAGCTGGCCGTGCTGCTCTTCGGCGCCGACCTGCTCGCCCGCCGGGCCGGCCTGGTGGCCGACTTCAGCAGCGTCATGAAGCCGCTGCTGGTCATCATCGGCCTGATCGGCGCGCTGGTGATGCTCCAGCCGGACATGGGCACCACGCTGCTGATGGTCTTCATCGCCTTCGTCCTGATGTTCGTGGGCGGCGTGCCCCTGAGGCCGATGGCCGGTCTGAGCGCGGCGGCCGTCGTGGGATCGGTCTTCATGGCCAAGGCCGAGGCCTACCGGTGGGAGCGGATGTCCTCGTTCCGAGACCCCTTCGCCCACTTCGAGGACGCCGGCTATCAGGTGGCCCAGTCGCTCGTCGCCCTGGGCACCGGCCAGGTGGGAGGCGTGGGCCTGGGGGCGAGCCGGGCCAAGTGGGGCTACCTGCCAAACGCCCACACCGACTTCATCTTCGCCATCGTGGGTGAGGAGCTGGGCCTCATCGGCACGTTGGGCGTGGTCGCCCTCTTCGTCGCCTTCGCCGTGCTGGGCGTGCGGACCGCGCTGCGGGCGCCCGACCGGTTCGGCACCCTGGTCGCCGCCGGCGTCACCGCCTGGGTGTGCGGGCAGGCCGTCGTCAACATGGGCGCGGTCACCGGCCTCCTGCCGGTGACCGGCGTGCCCCTGCCCTTCGTGTCCTTCGGCGGCTCGTCGCTGGTGGTCACCATGGCCGCCACCGGCATCCTCCTCAACATCGCCCGACAGGCCCGCTTCGAGCCCGCTCCCGCTGCCTCCTTTGAGTGAGACCTGGGCGATTATCGCCGGCGGTGGGACGGCGGGCCACGTCGTCCCCGGCCTGGCCGTGGCGCGCGCCCTCGTCGCCCGGGGCCATCCGCCCGAGACGATCCACTGGGTCGGCGGGCAGCGGGGGACCGAGGGCGCCATGGTCAACGAGGCCGGGTTCGAGGCCACGCTGCTGCCCGGGCGCGGCATCCAGCGCAAGCTCACCACCGAGAACCTGGGAGCTGTGTGGGGCCTGACCCGGGCCGGGGCCGAGGCGATGTCGCTGGTCCGCCACCGTCGGCCCGCGGTGGTGCTGGCCATGGGAGGCTGGGCCAGCGTGTCGTGCGCCATGGCCGCGGTCGCCCTGCGGGTACCCGTGGTGGTGGCCGAGCAGAACGCCGTCCCGGGCGCAGCCAACCGGCTGGTGGGCCGCTTCGCCAGGGCCTCGGCCGTGCCCTTCCCCGGCACACCTCTGCCCCGGGCGGTCGTCACCGGAAATCCCGTGCGGGCCGAGATCCTGGCCGTCGACCGCAGCCCGGGCGGACGGGCCGCGGCCCGCGCCGCCCTGGGCCTCGGGGGCCGGCGGGTGCTGTGCGTGTTCGGCGGGTCGCTGGGCGCCCAGCGCCTGAACGACGCCGTGCTGGGCGCCCTCGAGACGTGGGTCACCGGGGGTCGGGGCGACCTGGCCGTGCGCCACGTCATCGGCGAGCGCGACTGGTCGCTGGTCACCGCCCGGGTGCCCGACCTGCCCGCCGGCGGGGTGCTCTACCAACCGGTCCGCTACGACGACCAGCGGGAGCTGTCCCTGGCTGCGGCCGACCTGGCCGTCTCCCGGGCCGGGGGGAACACGGTGGCCGAGCTGGCTGCGGCCGGCGTGCCCTCCGTGCTCGTCCCGCTGCCCGGCGCACCCGGCGACCACCAGACGCTGAACGCCCGCTACCTGTCCGACAGCGGCGCTGCTGTCGTCGTGACCGACGCCGAGATGACGGCGGACCGCCTGCTGGCCGAGGTCGACGGCCTGCTCGGCGACCCCGCCCGCCTCGGTGCGATGGAGACTGCTGCGGCGGGCGTCGCCCGTCGGGACGCGGCCGAAGCAGTCGCCGCGCTGATGGAGATCCATGCCGAGCGCCACTGACGGCGTCGACCTCTCCCGCCCGCTGGCGATCCACGTCGTGGGCCTGGGCGGAGCGGGCATGAGCGCCATCGCCGAGGTGCTGGCGGCCATGGGCCACCGTGTCTCGGGAAGCGACCAGCGGGAGTCGACTGTGCTCGACCGGCTGGCGGCTCTGGGCATCGACGCCCGGGTCGGCCACGAGGGCTCCCACGTCGGGCCCGACGTCGACCTGGTTGCCGTCTCCACCGCCATCGGCGCCGACAACCCCGAGGTGGTGGCGGCCCGGGCCGCAGGCGTCCCCGTCCTCCGCCGGGCCGACGTCCTCGCCGCCCTCACCCGCCTCCGGCGGACGATCGCGGTCGCGGGCACCCACGGCAAGACCACCACCTCGGCCCTCCTGGCCTGCGCCCTGACCTCGGCCGGCCTCGAGCCGTCGTTCGTGGTGGGGGGCGAGATCGCCGCCTTCGGCACGGGGGCCCGGTGGGGGAGTGGCGGGTGGCTGGGCGTGGAGGCCGACGAGAGCGACGGCACCTTCCTCGACCTCGACGTGGACATCGCCGTGGTCACCAGCGTGGAGCCCGACCACCTCGAGCACTACGGCGGCTTCGATGCGCTGGTCGACGCCTTCGCCCTGTTCCTGACCGGCGCGAGCGGAGCCCGGCTGGTGTGCGCCGACGACCCGATCGCCTCGAAGCTCGGCGCCGATGCCGAGGCCGTGACGTACGGGTTCGACCCATCCGCCGGCGTGCGGATCACCGGGTACGAGAGTGTCCGAGGGGCGACGTCCTGGGGGCTCCTGCGCGACGGGACCGAGCTCGGCAGCGTGCGAGTCCCGCTGCCTGGCCGGCACAACGCCCGGAACACGGCCGCCGCCATCGGCGCCGCCCTGCTGGCCGGGGCCACCTTCGATGGCGCGGCGGCGGGCGTCGGCGGGTTCGCGGGTGTCGGCCGGCGGTCGCAGCTTCGTGGCGAGCGCAACGGTGTCACCTACCTCGATGACTACGCCCACCTCCCCGGCGAGGTCGCTCCCGCCCTGGCCGGGGCCCGCGAGGGCGGGTGGGACCGGGTTGTCTGTGTCTTCCAGCCTCACCGGTACAGCCGCACGGAGGCGCTGTGGGCCGACTTCGCCGACGCGTTCGTCGACGCCGACGTGGTGGTCGTCACCGGCGTCTACGCCGCCGGCGAGCCGGCGCGCCCGGGCGTCACCGGACAGCTGGTGGCCGACGCCGTGCGCGAGGCCCACCCCGCGGCCCGGGTCGAGTGGCTTCCCGAGCGGGCCGCCCTCGTCTCCTTCCTGCGCCGTGAGTTGCGGCCCGGTGACCTGTGCCTCACCCTGGGCGCCGGCGACCTGACGACCCTTCCCGATGAGCTGCTGGCATGAAGGCGCCGCACCTCGAGGTGCTCCGGGCGGCGGCGGAGGTGCTCGGCGACCGGGCCCGGCGCGACGTTCCTGTGGGTCCGCTGACCACCTACGGCGTGGGCGGCAGCGCCGCCCTCTTCCTGGGGAACTGTGGGCCCGATGACCTGGCCCTCGCCAGACGGGCGGTGGCCGCCAGCGGCATCCCGGTGCTGGTCCTCGGCCGGGGCTCCAATCTGCTGGTCTCCGACCGGGGCTTCCCGGGCCTGGTGCTCACGCTGGGCGAGCCTTTCGCCGCCATCCACACCGGGGACGCACCGTGCGTCCGCGCCGGAGGCGCGGTGAGCTTCCCCGTGCTGGCCCGCCGGACGGCGGCCGCCGGGCTGCGGGGCCTCGAGTGGGCCGTCGGTGTGCCCGGCTCGGTCGGTGGGGCGGTGCGGATGAACGCCGGCGGCCACGGCTCCGACGTCCGGGCCTGCCTGACCCGGGCCTGGCTGTTCGACCTGCGGGGCGACGAGGACGAGGGCGGCGTCGAGGTGGCGACCGCCGACCTGGATCTCGGCTACCGGCACTCGGGCATCGGGCCGCTCCAGGTGGTCGTGGCCGCCGAGTTCGCCCTGACCGCCGGCGACCGGGCCGAGGCGGAAGAGGAGGTCTCAGCGGTGGTCCGGTGGCGGCGGGAGCACCAGCCCGGAGGGTCGAACGCCGGGTCCGTGTTCGCCAACCCCGAGGGCGACTCGGCGGGCCGGCTGATCGAAGCCGCCGGCCTGCGGGGCCATCGTCGGGCATCCGCGACTGTCTCGCCCAAGCATGCCAACTTCATACAGGTGGACGAAGGCGGCTCGGCTGAGGACGTCCGGGCGCTCATGGAGGAGGTGAGGGCCACGGTGCACGACCGGTTCGGTATCACCTTGACCCTCGAAAACCGTCTGATCGGCTTCGATATCTCACCCTCGACAGGAGCTTGAGGGTGGATCCGAAGTTCCGCCGTCGCCGGGTCGAGGTACGCCGGGAGGAAGGACGCCGGCGGTTCCGCGTCCTGATCGGCATCAGCGCGGCACTGGCCGTCGGCACTGGCGGATGGGCGGCCACGGGGTCCTCGTTGCTCGACGTCGACCGGGTGGTGGTGGTCGGGGCGGTCCACACGCCGCCCGATGAAGCCCGGTTCGCATCCGGGCTACGCCTCGGCCAGGGCCTGCTCGACGTCGACGAGGCGGCGGCGGCCCGGGGCGTGGAGACGCTCCCGTGGGTGGAGACGGCCTCGCTCACCACGCGCTGGCCCGGTGAGATCCGCGTCCGCATCGTGGAGCGGGAGCCAGTGGCCTTCACCGTCTCCCAGGCCGGGAACGCGGCCCTGGTCGACGAGACCGGCCGGGTTCTCGAATGGGCCGACGTGCCGCCCCCCGGGCTCGGCGCCCTGACCGGCCTGGCTCCCGCCGGCCCTGCCGGATCCACCCTGGCGCCCGAGGGCGTGGCCGCCCTGGCCGTCGCCACCGCGCTGCCGGCCGAGTTGCGGGCCCGGACCGCAGGGGTGTTGCCGGCCGACGGCGGCAGGGGAGAAGTCGACATCCGCCTGCAAGGCGAGGGCGGCCAGTCGGGCGGCACCGTTCGCCTCGGCCCGCCAGAGGACCTGGCGCGCAAGTTCGACGCCGTCCGGACCGTTTTGGCCCATGTCGACCTTCAGCACCTGGCGGTGCTCGATGTCCGCCGGCCCGACAGCCCCGTGTTGACGCGCCGGGAGACCCCCGTTAAAGTTTCGACCCCAAGGGTAGGTTGACATAACTCTCAACCTCAAGTCGACGTAGAGGTGGGTGGGAGAGCGTGGCTGTGCAAGGTCTGGCAAGTACCGCAGGGCGACCTGTCAACCGGGTCGGCACAGCTCCGGCGAAGGCCCGTCCGAAGAACGTCAAACCGTCAGGAGGGCCGATGATCGGCGCACCACAGAACTATCTGGCTGTCATCAAGGTGGTCGGGATCGGGGGCGGCGGCGTGAACGCCGTCAACCGAATGATCGACGCCGGGTTGCGGGGGGTGGAGTTCATCGCCGTCAACACCGACGCCCAGGCGTTGCTCATGAGCGACGCCGATGTGAAGCTCGACATCGGGCGGGAACTGACCCGGGGCCTCGGCGCCGGGAGCGACCCCGAAGTCGGCGCCCAAGCCGCCGAGGCCCACCGCGACGAGATCGAAGAGGTGCTCAAGGGCGCCGACATGGTCTTCATCACCGCGGGCAAGGGCGGCGGCACCGGCACCGGGGGCGCACCCGTCGTGGCCGAGATCGCCAAGCAACTCGGCGCTCTCACCGTCGGGGTGGTCACGCGACCCTTCGCCTTCGAGGGCCGCCGGCGCTCGGTGCAGGCCGAGACCGGCATCGCCAAGCTGAAGGAAAAGGTCGACACCCTCATCGTCATCCCCAACGACCGGCTGCTGTCGGTGTCCAACGACAAGACCTCGGCGCTGAACGCCTTCAAGATGGCTGACGAGGTGCTCCTCCAGGGCGTCCAGGGCATCACCGACCTCATCAACACACCAGGCCTCATCAACACCGACTTCGCCGACGTGAAGATGATCATGACCAACGCCGGCTCCGCCCTCATGGGCATCGGCTACGCGTCGGGCGACGGCCGGGCCCTCAACGCGGCCCGGGCGGCCATCGCCAGCCCGCTGCTCGAGGCGTCCATCGAGGGGGCGCGCGGCATCCTCCTCAACATCTCGGGCGGCAGCGACCTCGGCCTGTTCGAGGTCAACGAGGCGGCCGAGATCATCCACGAGGTGGCCCACCCGGACGCCAACATCATCGCCGGCATGGTCATC
>Ga0136633_1001121_pt1 | contig 19894 bp, 16 predicted proteins | sample AntDrymeUQ832206_2_FD_105494 | JGI IMG/M metagenome (GOLD analysis project Ga0136633, IMG submission 105494) | Polar desert sand microbial communities from Dry Valleys, Antarctica - metaG UQ83 (22.06) | ecosystem: Environmental > Terrestrial > Soil > Desert | place: Antarctica: Dry Valley...
CGTGGCGCGAAAGCCCACCGCGTGGCGCACGGCAGCGAGGGCTCTGGGACCACCTGCGGCGACACCGAGGAAGGCGGCGCCGACTCCGGCGACGAGCATCGCAACCACAAGCACAGACGCTGACGGGGTGGCGGCACGACGCACGGGTGACCTCCGGGAGCACGGGACCGGGAGGTCGCGGCCCTTGGCAGCGACGAGGCTGTCAACGTATACGAAGACTAAGCGAAATACAAGGAAAAGATATTAGAAGCACGATAAGACGAAGGCGGACTCGAGGCGTCGGCCCTCAGGGGTCTCGCTCGGCGTCGTAGGGCCCCGGCAGGACGGGGGCCGGGGCCTGCGGCGGCGTGGGGTAGGCACGGGGCCCGCCCTGGGCCGTTGACCCGCTGTGCGGCACCGTCACCGGTTGGCCATTCGATGGTGCCGGGACGGCGGGCGAGCCGGGGCGGTCGACACGGTCGACGAACCGAGGGATGGCTGTGGACTTGGGGCCGGTCGGGTGCACGGGGTGGCCGATCGCCGAGTCGACCAGCCGCGAGACCTCGGCTCCGCTGATGGTCTCCTTCTCGAGCAGCGCATGGGCGATGGCGTCGAGCCCGGCACGGTGGCGGGTGAGCGTCTCAGTCGCCCGCTCCTCGGCTTGCCTCAGGATCTTCTCGACCTCCTCGTCGATCACCCGGCTCGTCTCGTCGGAGTAGTCCCGGGTGTGCATCAGGTCCTCTCCGAGGAAGACGGCCCCGTCGGAGCTCCACGCCATGGGCCCGATGCGGTCGCTCATGCCGAACTCACGGACCATCTTGCGGGCCAGCTCGGTGGCCCGCTGGAGGTCGTTGCTACCGCCTGTGGAGAGCGAGCCGACGATGATCTTCTCGGCACAGCGACCCCCCATGAGCACGGCCAGGCTGTCCTCCAGGTACTCGCGCCAGTACGTGTGGCGCTCTTCGAGCGGCAGCTGCTGGGTGACACCCAGAGCCATGCCCGTGGGCAGGATCGTCACCTTGTGGACGGGGTCCGCGTTCGGGAGCACATAGGCACACAGCGCGTGCCCCCCTTCATGGAAGGCCGTGGCCTCCTTCTCCTTCTCGCTGAGCATCACCGACTCGCGGCGCTGGCCCATGAGGACGCGATCCCGGGCGGCCTCGAAGTCCGCCATCGTCACGAACTCAGCGCCCCGGCGCACGGCGTGCAGGGCGGCCTCGTTCACCAGGTTGGCCAGGTCGGCCCCGCTCATGCCGGGCGTACCCCTGGCCACCACAGCCAGGTCGACGTCGTGGCCGATCCGCTTGCCCCGGCAGTGCACGTGGAGGATGGGCAGACGCTCCTCGAGGTCGGGGAGGGGGACGACCACCTGGCGGTCGAAGCGACCAGGGCGCAGGAGGGCGGGGTCGAGCACATCCGGTCGGTTGGTGGCGGCGATCAGGACGATGCCTTCGGTGGCTTCGAAGCCGTCCATCTCCGAGAGGAGCTGGTTCAGCGTCTGCTCACGCTCGTCGTGGCCGCCTCCGAGCCCGGCGCCGCGCTTGCGGCCGATCGAGTCGATCTCGTCCACGAAGATGATGGCCGGTGCCTGCTTGCGGGCCGTCTGGAACAGATCCCGGACCCGACTGGCGCCAACGCCGACGAACATCTCCATGAAGTCCGAACCCGTCACGGACAGGAAGGGCACGCCCGCCTCGCCGGCCACCGCTCGGGCCAGCAACGTCTTGCCGGTCCCGGGAGGGCCGACGAGCAGCACACCCTTGGGGATCTTGGCGCCGATGTCCTTGAACTTTCCCGAGCTGCGGAGGAAGTCGACGACCTCCTTGATCTCCTGCTTGACGCCCGTGTAGCCAGCCACGTCGCCGAAGGTCGTGCTCGGGCGCTCTGTGGAGTAGAGCTTGGCCCGGCTGCGGCCGACCTGCATGATGCCGCCCATCTGGCTCTGGGTGCGTCGGCCCATCCACACGTAGACGCCGATCATCAGGCCGACGAGCACGAGGATGGGGAGGAAAGCGAGCAGCGGGTTCTCGGTCGGCGTGTCGAACGTGACCTTCGCGCCCGAGTCCTTGAGGCGCGTGATGTCGTCGGCGATGAAGGGCTGTGGGCCGTCGGCCCGGAAGCGGGTGCCGTCCTTGAGGTTGCCCTCGATACGCCCTGTCGTGTTGTCGATCCGGACGTCGGCGACCTGCTTCTCGGCGGCGACCCGGCCGACCAGATCGGAGTAGTCGATGACCCGTCGGTCGCCTTCGCCCCGCCCGCCGAACAGGAGGACGCCGACGATGAGGGCGAGGACGGCGAACACCGCCCAGCGCCACACGCCCGCTCGCGCCGGCATGGCGGGCTTGACTGGACCGCCGGGCCGGAGGTCGTCGGGCGAGCGAGCCATCAGACCCATGGTACGGCCCCTCGGCCGTCAACGCGATCGCAGGGGTCCACCCGGAAGGGTCCGCTGGGTCCTAGCCTCGCTGATGTGCCCGACGCGATGCGGTGTGCTCGTCCCCTCTGCGGCGCACCCGCCACCGCACGGCTCACCTACGACCATCCCGGGGCCACCGCCTGGCTGGACGACCCTGGCGGCCCGGGCGGATGGGCGCTCTGCCGCCGCCATGCCGACGGCCTGAAGGTGCCGGTCGGCTGGGTGTGCCACGACCGCAGGCACCAGCTGCGCCCTGAGGCGTCGTCGCCCCCGGACTCGATGCCGCACCGCCTCGCGGGTTGAGGGACCCTCGCGGCCCGGCCCGGGACCCGCGGCTCGGGGGCTTCGGCCTGGCGGTCGCCGGGGCCGGGTTCGTCGCCGGGCTCCTGGCTTCGGTCTTAGCCATAGCCACCGTCGCCGCCGTGCAGGGGACGACCCTCGGCGAGCAGACGCTCGGCATCGCTGTGGCCTCCAGCGTCGGGCTGGCCATGGGCTTTCTCGTGGTGCCCGTCCTGGCCGCCCGCCGGCGGGGCGGCTTGGGCTCGTTCCTCGGCCTGCGGATCCGTCCTGTGGTCGACGTCCCCCTAGGGCTCGTCGCCGGCCTCGCCTCGACCTTCGCGGCCAGCCTCATCACCTCGGCCGTGCTCGATGCGTCGCGCCGGGTCGAGCTCGAGACGAAGGCCAAGGACGTGATCGACCGGGCCCAGCAGCCGGCTTCCGTGGTCGTCCTCGTGGGTGTGCTGTGCGTGCTCACCCCGCTCGCCGAGGAGGTGTTCTTCCGTGGGCTGGTGTTCCGCTCTCTCGCTCGGCTCGCTCCGGTCCCTGTGGCGGTGGTCGTGGGAGCCGTCGTCTTCGGTGTCGTCCACTTCTCGGGTGGGTCGCAGGCGGTCGTGCTGAACCAGCTCGGCCTGCTTGCCGGGTTCGGGGCCGTGCTGTGCCTGCTCACGTGGTGGACGGGGCGCCTCGGAGCGGCGATCGTTGCCCATGCCGCGTTCAACCTGGTGACGGTGCTCGACGTAGTGATCCGCCGCCGATAGCGGGGCCTGCACAGTGGAAGACCCCGCCCTGGTGCAGGATGACGAGGTGGCAAGCCGCGCGCGGGTGACCCGACCTCCCACAACCAGGCAGCTCGTCACGATGGCAAACGTGGCTGTGGTGGTCTGCTGCTGCTTCTTCGTGTGGCTGCAGCTGCAACCACACCTCCTGCTGTCGTCCACCACACCGTCGGGCGGCGACATGGGCGCCCACGTGTGGGGGCCGGCCTACCTGCGCGACCACCTGCTCCCGCAGGGCCGCCTCACGGGCTGGACCAACGACTGGTACAACGGCTTCCCGGCTCTCACCTTCTACTTCCCGCTCCCGAGCCTGATGATCGCCCTGCTCAGCTTCGTGCTGCCCTACGGCGTGGCCTTCAAGCTCATCACCGTCCTCGGCCTCGTCTCCCTCCCCGCCAGCGCCGCCGCCTTCGGGGTGCTGAGCGGCATGCGCAGGCCCTACGCCGCGTGCCTCTCCGTGGCCACGGTCCCCTTCCTCTTCGATCGGGCCTACACGATCTACGGCGGGAATGTGGCGTCCACGCTCGCCGGGGAGTTCTCGTTCTCGATCAGCCTCTCGTTTGCCCTGCTCTTCCTCGGTGTCCTGGCCAAGTCGCTCGACACCGGGCGCTATAGGGGCTGGGTCGCGCTCCTCTTCGCTTGCACCGTCTTGTGCCACATCCTGCCGGCGATCTTCGCCGTGGTCGCCGCCGCCGTCCTCACTCTCATAACGCCCAAGGTCCGCGGGCTCATCACCACCGCGGTCACCGGAGTGGCGGGCGCCGCCATCGCAGGGTTCTGGCTCATCCCCTTTGCCGTGCGGCTTCCGTACACGAACGACATGGGGTGGGAGAAGGTCGACCGCTACCTGCTCCCACTGATCGGTGGGAGCGCCACCTCCGAGGAGCTGACGGCGATCGGCCAGACGAACCTCGATCCCCAGCTCCTGCGGTGGCTCTTCTACGCCGCCGCCGCTGGCGCGGTCATCTCGCTGGTCAGGTGGCGCCGCGTCGGAACCGTCCTCACCTTCACCGCCGTCATGGCCGCGCTGGCCTTCCGGTTCATGCCGGGACCGACCCAGGGCGACCCGTTCGCCCACGGCAAGCTGTGGAACGCCCGGATGCTGCCGTTCTGGTACCTGAGCCTCTACCTCCTGGCCGCATGCCTCCTCGCCGAGGTCGCTCTCGGCGTCATCGCCCTGTACCGACGGATCGACCGGGCCGCCTCGCCCGCCGGCCTCGTAGAGGCCAGGGAGGCGGCCGTTCAGGCCCAGCTGCTGGCTCACCTGGCCACCGCACTGTGCCTGCCCGTAGCCGAGGGGGCGCGCCGAGCGGCCATCGACCTCAACGACCGCGTCCTCGACCTGCGTGAGCGGGGCGCCGCGAGCCGGGCCGTGCCCCAGGTTCTGATCCCGGCCGTCGCCGCCTTCGTTGTCCTCGGGCTGGTGGCCGCTCCCTTCGGCCACTCGTGGTTCCGCTTCATGAACGACAGGGTCACACCGACCTACCTCGACGACTGGGCGCGCTGGAACTACGTCGGGTACGAGGGCGACGGGGTCGGGCCCCAGCGCCTCGGCGAGAAGTCCAGGCGCGACGAGTACTTCGAGGTCGTCCGCCTGATGAACACGCTGGGCGCCGAGAAGGGCTGCGGCCGGGCCTTCTGGGAGTACGAGCCCGAGCTCGACGCCATGGGCACGCCCATGGCGCTGATGCTGCTGCCGTACTGGACCAAGGGCTGCATCGGTTCGTCCGAGGGCCTCTACTTCGAGTCGTCACCCACCACGGCTGCGCACTTCCTCACCGCGGGCTCGGTGTCCAAGACGCCGTCCAACCCTCAGCGCTCCCTGCCCTACACGTCGCTCGACCTGGCCAACGTCGGCAGCCCCCGCATGCAGCTGCTCGGCGACCGCTACTACATGTCGATCTCCCCCGAGGCCCAGGCCCAGGCCGACGCCGACCCGCGCCTCACGCTGCTGGCTCAGTCGAGCCCCCACCCCGTCAGCTACAGCGCGGGTCAGGAGGACAGGTTCTGGAAGGTCTACGAGGTGGCCGGCTCCCAGCTCGTGCAACCCCTGGCCAACCTGCCTGTGGTGGCTGGGGGCGTTCCTAAGAGCGAGCCCGCCTGGAAGGCGCTCGCGGCGCGTGGCTGGTTCGCGGATCCCGCCAGGGGCGACGTGTTCCTCGCCGCGTCGGGGCCGAAGTCGTGGCCACGCGTGGAGGCCCCGGCCGAAGAGGTGCCCACCCGGTCGTTGCTGGCGGAGGTCACCGACTGGTTCCGGGCCCACGTCCTGCGCCAGGACGTGGAGAGCCCGCCCACCCCCGACGACAACGAGCGGTTCCGCCGGCTCGGGGCCGAAGTCGCCCTGCCCACCGTCCCCGTGGCCGAGCAAGCCAAGGTCAGCGACGTGCGCCAGAACGACTCCTCCCTCTCGTTCCGGGTCGACAAGCCGGGCACACCCGTGCTCGTGAAGGTCTCCTACTTCCCGAACTGGAAGGCGACCGGGGCGGAGGGCCCGTACAGGGTCAGCCCCAACCTCATGGTGGTAATCCCCACCTCCAACCAGGTCACGCTCAGGTACGGCACCACGCCAGTTGATGCCGCGGGCATCGGGGCCAGCATCCTGGGCCTGATCGCTGTTGTCGTGCTCAACCGTCGGCGTGCCCCGGAAGGCCCGCTCAGGGTTCCATGGCGCAGGCGGGCCGGCCGGGGTGGCGACGACGACGACGGTGAGGCCGCGCTCGCCGAGCAGGTCGGACCCACGGTGGTCCCGGTCGAGTCTGAGGCCCAACCCGACAAAGAGCCTGAGCGGGTCCTCGTGACGGCCGGCTCAGTGCCGGTCGAGCCAGAGCACGAGCCTGAGGCGCACGAGCCCGGTGAGGGTCCGCGGGATCCGCTTCGCGATGGGCGAGCGTGAGGGGCGCAGCTCCTCCACGGTGACGGGGACCTCGGCGGCACCGAGCCCGGCCCGCTCGGCCCGCAGCACCATCTCGGTGTCGAACAGGTCCGTGCCCAGCCTGCACGCAGCCACCACGGGCACGAGCGGCTCGCGGCGCAGCGCCTTCATCCCGTGCGTGTCGCTCACCTTCAGCCCGAACGCCACCTTGAGGAGCGTGGAGAAGGTCCAGGTCACGATTCGGCGCGGAAGGGACCGGTTGTCCGTGGCGCCGGCGCTGCGCTTGGAGCCCACGACGAGGGCTGGGCCGCCGGGTGCCTCCACGATCGCGGTCGCGGTCTCGAGGAACCCGAGGTCCACGTAGTCCACGTCGAAGTTCACGATCGTCGCCCCCCCGGCGGCCAGGAAGCCGGCACGGAGGGACCGCCCGTAGTCCGCCCCCGGGTAGCGGAGCGAGCGCACCTCAGCGAGCTCCTCCTCGAGCCGGTCGGCGATGATGGCGGTCTTGTCGATGGAGCCGTTCTCCACGACGAGGACCTCGAACCGGCGGCCGGCGGCGCGAAGTCCCTCGACCACTCGGTGGACGGCACCGCTGAGAAGCTCCTCCTCGTTGTGCGCGGGCATGACGATGCTCAGGTCGACGTCGGAGGGCACAGGGCGAGCATCATGGCAGCACTAGGGTCGACCCTCACATGCGCCCGCTGGACCCCATCTTCAAGGCCTATGACATCCGGGGCACGACCCCTGACCAGCTCGACCCGGACACGGCCCGCGCCATAGGGGCGGCTTTCGCCGCCTTCAGCGCAACGGATCGGATCGTGATGGCTCGCGACATGCGACCGTCCGGCGTCGACCTGTCGGCCGCGTTCGCCGAGGGCGTGCTCGGCCAGGGCGTCGACGTGGTCGACATCGGCCTCGCATCCACCGACCTCCTCTACTTCGCGGCCGGCACCCTCGACGCCCCGGGCGCCATGTTCACGGCCAGCCACAACCCTGCTCAGTACAACGGCATCAAGATGTGCCTGGCCGGAGCCAAGCCGATCGGACAGGACACGGGCCTCCGTCAGATCAAGGAGATGGCTGCCGCGGGCGGACCGGATCCGAAGGCCCAGACGGGGTCCGTCACGACCCAGGAGATGCTGCCCGCCTTCGCCGACCACGTGCGCGGGTTTCTCGGCGGGGGCCCCCTGCGACCCCTGAAGGTGGTGGCCGACTGCGCGAACGGCATGGGCGGGCTGGTGGCCCCGGCCGTGTTCGCGGGCCTTCCATTCGAGCTCACACTGCTCTACCCCGAGCTCGACGGCACCTTCCCCAACCACCCGGCCGATCCCATCAACCCCGAGAACATCCGTGACCTGCAGGCCAGGGTGCTCGAAACGGGCGCGGATGTCGGCCTCGCCTTCGACGGCGACGCCGATCGGGTGTTCCTCGTCGACGACAAGGCCGTCGGCGTGAGCGGGTCCACCACCACGGCGATGGTGGCCGCGACCCTCCTCGACGTGGCGGGAGGTGGCACCGTGCTTCACAACCTCATCTGCTCGAAGGCCGTGCCCGAGGTCATCATCGAGCACGGCGGCACGCCCGTGCGCACCCGTGTCGGCCACAGCTTCATCAAGACCACCATGGCCGAGACGGGCGCCATCTTCGGCGGCGAGCACTCGGGTCACTACTACTTCGCCGACAACTTCAGGGCCGACTCGGGGATCATCGCATCCATGGTGGTGCTCGGCGTCCTCTGCGCTGCGGGCCAGCCGCTCTCTCAGCTGCGCAAGGAGTTCGAGCGCTACGCGGCGAGCGGCGAGATCAACACCGAGGTGCCCGACCCGCAGGCCGTTATCGCGGCCGTCGAGGCCCGCTACCGCGGCCTTGATGGCGTGGCGCTCGACCATCTCGACGGGCTCACCGTCGACCTCGGCTCGTGGTGGTTCAACCTCCGCGCCTCGAACACCGAGCCCCTCCTGCGCCTGAACTTGGAAGCACCCGACCCTGAGGTGTGCGACGCTCGCACGGCCGACATCCTCGCCCTCATCAAGGAGTCCTGATGTCCCTAGACCCCCTCCTCCTGGAGATCCTCGCCTGCCCCGAAGACAAGGGCCCGCTCCTCTACTTTGAGAACGAGGACACCCTCTACAACCCGAGGCTGAAGCGCCGCTACGTCATCAAGGACGGCATCCCGGTGATGCTGATCGACGAGGCGGAGACCGTGAGCGACTCCGAGCACGACCGGCTTGTGGCCAAGGCCGAGGCCGAGGCCGTCATGCCCACGTTCGAGCTCTAGCCGGGACGGAGGTGGGGCGAGCGTGACCGACCGACTGGACTCGATGGGTCTGTGGGACGCGCTCATGGGCCTGCCCGAGCAGGTGGCCGGCGCCGTGCTCACCCCGGGCGAGCTCCCGCTCCCGGCCCACGACAGCCTTCAGCACGTGGTCGTCCTGGGGGCGGGCCCGGCCGGCTTGGCCGGTGACGTGGTCGTGGCGACGGCCGGACCGCTGCTCCCCGTCCCGCTCGTCGTCGTCCAGGGCTACACCCTGCCGTCGTTCGTGGACCGAGGCACGCTCGTGCTCGCGCTCTCGAATGACGGCGAGGACGAGGACGTGAACGAAGCCGCCCAGGAGGCGGCCCTCGCCGGCGCCACCGTCGTCGGCATCAGCAGCGGAGGCACGCTCGCGGGGCTGTGCCACGGCTGGGGCAGCCCCCACGTCTCCGTGCAGGCGGGCCACCCCTCGGCGCGGGCCTCTCTCGGGGCGTTGGCCGTGCCCGCGCTGTGCGTCCTGGAGGATGTCGAGCTGTTCCCCGGGGCCCGGCAATGGGTTGCCGCTGCGGTGGAACAGCTGCAGCGGCGCCGAGACGCGCTTTCACGTTCGGGCAACGCGATGGAGGCCATGGCCCGGCGCATCGGCCGGACGTTCGTCCTGGCCCACGGTGGCGGCGACGTGGGGTCCGTGGCCGCGCACCGCTTCAAGAGCCAGGTCAACGCCGACGCCAAGGTCCCTGCGTGGTGGGCCGTCCATCCCGACATCGGTCACGACGAGCTCGCGGGCTGGGGCCAGCACGGCGACGTCACCCGCCAGCTCGTCACCGTCGTCACGTTCCGCCACGACAGCGAGCACCCGCAGGTCGACCGCCGGTTCGCTCTCGTGGCCGAGCAGATCAGCGAGGTGGTGGCAGGCATTGAGGCCGTGCTCGCAGAGGGCGACGGCGACGTGGCCCAGCTCCTCGACCTGGTGTTCCAGGGCGACCTGTGCTCCTTGCACCTCGCGGCGGAGGAGGGCATCGACCCCGGACCCCTGCCCGCAGTCGACTCCGTGCAGGCCGCACTGCGGGCGTAGCCGCACCCCGGCAGAGCGAGCGGCCGTCCTGCACCGTCACGGGGTTCCGGCAACATGAGCCCATGTCGGGTCTCGGCTTCGGTCTGCTGCCACCTCGGTGCGGGGCATGCGGCCGCACCGGCCCGTCGCCCTGCATCGGCTGTCGCCCGTTCCTCGCCCCGGCCCCGCCGCTCGATGTTCCGCCACCGTTGGCCTCGCTCTCTTCCCTGCTCCGCTACGAGGGAGGGGCGAGGCGGCTCGTGCTCGGCATAAAGGCCCGGCACGAGCGCAGCGCCATCGGCTGGCTCGCCGACGGCCTGAGCCTCCTGCTCCCGTCCGAGGTCGACCTCCTCACTTGGCCCCCCACGAGCCGGGCTCGGGCGGCCCGCCGGGGGTGCGACCACGCACGCCTGCTCGCCGAGGCGGTGGGCCGGCGGTCCGGGATCCGCGCCCACGCCACCCTCACCCGGGGCCCCGGGCCCGCGCAGCAGGGCCGGTCGCGGGCCGATCGGGTCGCGACTGGCCCAGTGTTCGTGCCCTTGTTCGCCCTCGACGGCCTGGCTGTCGTGGTCGTTGACGACGTGGTCACCACGGGTGCCACGCTCAGCTCGGCAGGCCGTACCCTGATGGACGCAGGGGCGGTCCGCACCCACGGCCTCGCCGTCGCGGCCACCCCCGAACCACCCGCTCCTGGTCATTCCGGACCACATTCAGGTAACTAGTGCATCTGGACTAGAAATCCTCTCAAGTTGACCACGCTCCGTGTCGTTACTAGGGCCATGCAGCGACACGTGCGGGCAGAGGTTGCGATGCTTGCAGCGGTCCTCGACGAACCCGAGATCCGGCTGGAAGCGCTCCAGCGGGCCCACCGGCGGATCGAGCAAGGACCGCTGAGCCCGGAGGACCTCGCCAGGTCGGTCTTCGCCGGCCACGCCCTCCTGAGGGCCACCGCCAGCCGCTGACGATGCCTTGACCGCTGGGGGGGTGTGCCGGCGGACCACGTTTCCAGCGCCACAGACCGGTATGCTCAGCCCGCCGTGACAGATCAGCAGCCCACACCGCCCGTCCGGGTGATGATCGCCGACGATCAGCCTCTGTTCCGACGGGGGTTGTGGGTGGTCCTCGGCGCCGACGAGCGGATAGAGCTCGTGGCCGAGGCGGAGAACGGCGAGGAGGCCATCGCCAAGGCCGTCGAGCTCGTCCCCGACGTGGTGCTCATGGACGTGCGCATGCCGAAGGTGAACGGCATCGAGGCGGCCCGGGCCATCGCCGAGCAGGTGCCGACCACGAAGGTGATCATGCTCACGGTCAGCGACGAGGAAGATGACCTCTACGAGGCGATCAAGGCGGGCGCCACCGGCTACCTCCTGAAGGAGATCGCCGTCGAGGAGGTGGCCGAGGCCATCCAGGCCGTGGTCCAGGGCCAAAGCCTCATAACCCCGTCAATGGCGTCGAAGCTGCTCACCGAGTTCCAGAAGCTCTCCACGCGCAGCGAGAAGGCGCAGTACCCGAGCCCCACGCTCACCGCCCGCGAGCTCGAGGTGCTGAAGCTGGTGGCGAAAGGCATGTCGAACCGCGAGGTCGCCGACCAGCTCTACATCGCCGACAACACGGTCAAGAACCACGTCCGCAACATCCTGGAGAAGCTGCACCTTCACTCCCGGATGGAAGCCGTGCTCTACGCCGTGCGCGAGCGCCTGCTCGACATCAACGACGACGAGTGATCGACCGGCGGGTGCGCCGGTAGGCTCGGCTCCGCCATGACCATATTCTCGAAGATCCTGCGGGCCGGCGAAGGCAAGAAGGTCCGCGCCCTGCAGGGCATAGTCCCCGACATCACCGCCCTCGAGCCCGAGATGGAGGTGCTGTCCGACGAGGAGCTCGTGCATCGGACAGTCGAGTTCCGGGAGCGACTGGCCAACGCCGGTCCCGAGAACGAGGCCGACGCCCTCAACGAGATGCTCATCGAGGCCTTCGCCACCGTTCGGGAGGGGGCGAGGCGGGTGCTCGGGCAGCGCCACTTCGACGTCCAGCTCATGGGCGGCGCGGCCCTTCACTTCGGCTGGATCGCCGAGATGAAGACGGGCGAGGGCAAGACCCTCGTGTCGACGCTGCCCGTCTACCTGAACGGCCTCACCGGCCGGGGCGTCCACCTCGTCACCGTGAATGACTACCTCGCCGGCTTCCACGCCGAGTGGATGGGCCGGCTCTACCAGCGGCTCGGCCTGACAGTCGGCCTCGTGGGCCCCCACGAGGAGGACCCCGACGCCAAGCGGCGGGCCTACGCATGTGACGTCACCTACGGCACCAACACTGAGTTCGGGTTCGACTACCTCCGCGACAACATGGCGTTCTCACGTGACCGCATGGCTCAGCGGGGTCACGTCTACGGCATCGTCGACGAGGTCGACTCGATCCTCATCGACGAGGCCAGGACCCCGCTCATCATCTCCGGACCGGCGGCCGAGTCGGCCAAGCTCTATCAGCAGTTCTCCGCCGTGGTCCGCAGCCTCAAGCGTGACGTCGACTACGACGTGGACGAGGAGAAGCGCACGGTCGCCCCCACCGAGGAGGGCGTGGAGCGGGTGGAGAAGATGCTCGGCGTCGACAACCTGTACGACCTCGTCTCGCAGAACCTCGTGCACCAGCTCACCCAGGCCCTTCGGGCCAAGGAGCTCTACCACCGCGACAAGGACTACATCGTGGCCGACGGCGAGGTGAAGATCGTCGACGAGTTCACGGGCCGCATCCTCGACGGCCGGCGCTGGTCCGACGGGCTCCACCAGGGGGTCGAGGCCAAGGAGCGGGTCAAGATCAAGGAGGAGAACCACACCTGGGCCACGGTCACGCTCCAGAACTACTTCCGCCTCTACGAGAAGTTGTGCGGGATGACAGGCACGGCCGAGACGGAGGCCAGCGAGTTCGCCAACACCTACAACCTCCCGGTCGTGCCCATCCCCACCCACCGGCCCCTGGTGCGGATCGACCAGCCCGACCTGATCTACAAGACCGAGCTGGCCAAGTTCGAGGCCGCCATCCAGGACCTGAAGGAGCGCTACGACACCGGCCAGCCCGTGCTGGTGGGAACGGCCAGCGTGGCCAAGTCCGAGATCCTCTCCTCCATGCTCAAGAAGGAGGGCATCCCGCATACGGTCCTAAACGCCAAGCAGCACACGCGTGAGGCCCACGTGGTGGCTCAGGCCGGGCGGCTGCACGCCATAACCGTGGCCACGAACATGGCTGGCCGAGGCGTCGACATCATCCTCGGTGGGAACGCCGAGGGCTTGGCCAAGCAGGAGGCCGAGGCTCAGGACCTCGATGTCTCCACCGAGGAGGGCAAGGCCGCGTACGAGGTGCTCCTGGCCAGGTTCGAGGCCGAGACCGAGGCCGACGGTGACAAGGTGCGTGAGCTCGGCGGGCTGTACGTGCTCGGCTCCGAGCGTCACGAGTCGCGTCGCATCGACAACCAGCTGCGGGGCCGGTCGGGCCGTCAAGGCGACCCCGGTGAGAGCCGATTCTTCCTGTCCCTCGAGGACGAGCTGATGCGCCTGTTCGCCACCGGCGCCATGAGCTGGGTCATGTCCCGGGCGCTGCCCGACGACGAGGCCATCGAGGCGAAGATGGTCACCAAGGCGATCGAGAAAGCCCAGAACACCGTCGAGACCCGCAACGCGGAGGTGCGCAAGGACGTCCTCAAGTACGACGAGGTCATGAACGAGCAGCGGAAGGTGATCTACGCCAAGCGCATGCTCGTCATCGATGGCGAGGATCTGCGGGCCCACGTGTTCGAGGTGCTCGACTCGGCGCTTGAGGACGTGGTCGAGTCGTACTGCCCGAGCTCCTACGCCGAGGACTGGAACCTCGAAGGCCTGCTGACCGAGGCGCGGCTCTACTACCCGACCGCCTTCAGCATCGCGGACCTGAAGGAGGCGGTCACCCAGGAGCAGCTCCACGAGAGCCTGGTCACCGAGGCCACCGAGTTCTACGAGCAGCGCGAGGCCGGCATCGAGGGCGGACCCGAGACCATGCGCGAGGTCGAGCGCCAGATAATGCTGCAGCTGATCGACCAGAAGTGGCGGGAGCACCTGGCCGAGATGGACTACTTGCGGGAGGGCATCGGCCTGCGGGCCATCGGCCAGCAGGACCCGCTCGTGGCCTGGCAGAAGGAGGGCTACGAGATGTTCGGCCACCTGATGTCGGCCATCGACGACGACTTCGTCAAGTACGCCATGCACGTCGATGTCGTCGTCGAGAAGCCGGAGGAGCCGGACTTCTCCCAGGCCACGCTGCTGGCCGCAGAGGAACCGGTGCAGTCGCTCGGCGGGTCCGAGGCGGCCATGCGCGAGGCCCAGGCGTTCAGCGACGTCGAGCGAATCGACGAGGTCCTTGAGGCCGAGCCCATCCAGACGCCGATCGTGAAGGGCGAGCACGAGAAGCTGGGGCGCAACGCCCCGTGCTGGTGCGGTTCAGGCAAGAAGTACAAGCTCTGCCACGGCCGCTAGGCGGCCCCGACCAGCGAGGTCGTATCCCGTGCAACAGCTCTCCGGCGTCGACGCCATGTTCCTCAACCTGGAGACAGGCGCCCAGTTCGGACACGTGTCATCCATCTGTATCTACGAGCCGGGCACCATCACGTACGAGTCAGTCCTCGCCAACGTGGCCGAGCGCCTCCACCAGATCCCGCCGTTCACGCGCAAGCTCGTAGAGGTGCCCTTGGGCCTCGACCACCCGTACTGGATCGCAGACCCTGACTTCGACCTCGAGTTCCACGTGCGCAACACGGCCCTGCCGGCGCCCGGCGATGACAGGCAGCTGGCCAAGCTCGTAGAGCGCCTGATCTCAAAGCCTCTCGACAGGGCCCGCCCCCTGTGGGAGCTGTGGGTCATCGAGGGGCTGTCCGGGGGCCGAGTGGCCCAGCTCACCAAGGTCCACCACGCCACGATCGACGGTGCCGCCGGCGTGGAGCTGCTCGGCGTGCTCCTCGACACCGCACCCGAAGGGCGCGAGATCCCGACCGGTGACCTGCCGCGGGGCGAGGTCGCGCCGTCCACCGTCGAGCTGCTGGCCCGCACGGCCCTGTCGTGGGCGCGACGACCCCGCCGCGGGGTGCGTGTCGTCGTCGACGCCACCCGCCAGCTCGCCACGGCCACGCGCAACCCTTTGCTCGCGGCCATGGTCTCGGACCCCGTCCTCCGACTCCTGCCCGGGCAGCCCCGGCGGCGCCCGGACCCAGAGGACCTGCCGCCCCGGCTCATGGGGAGGGCGCCCAGGACCAGCTTCAACGGGGTGGTCGGGTCGCACCGCGGCTTCGCCTTCGAATCCCTCTCGCTAGCCGAGGTCAAAGAGGTGAAGTCCGCCTTCGGGGCCACCGTGAACGACGTGGTCATGGAGCTGTGCGCAGGCGCTCTCCGGCGCTACCTCGACAAGCGCAACGAGCTTCCCGACGAGCCGCTCATGGCCTTCGTGCCCGTCTCTTTGCGCACTGGCCTGGAGGACGACCCCTACTCCAACCGGGTCTCCGGCCTCATCGCCCCGCTAGCCACGCACCTCGCCGACCCCGTGGCCCGCCTCCAGGAGATCAGCCGTTCGATGAAGGCGAGCAAGGGCATCCACGACGCCTTGCCCGCAGAGACCCTTCAGCAGATCGCCGAGTTTGCTCCGCCCGCCCTCGCCAACCGGGCCCTGCGCCTCATGAACCGTCTACGGGTGGCCGACCGCACGAGCCCGCCCTTCAACGTCACCATCTCGAACGTTCCCGGCCCGCGCATCCCGCTGTACCAGTCGGGCACCAAGCTGCTCCACTACATCCCCGTGTCCACGGTCGGCGACGGCTCCGGCATCAACATTACGGTCCAGAGCTACCTCGGCACCGTCGACGTGGGCGTCGTCACCTGCCGGGAGCTCGTCCCCGACCCCTGGGAGATCACCACCGGCATGGCCGACGAGCTCGCCGACCTCCTGGAGCTGGCCCGCACCTGACCCCTGCGGTCTTCGAGCTGCAGGCCCGGGCCTCTCGCTGAACGCGTGTGTTCGAAAGGTCTCACGTGGGTACGCAGGCAAGGCCACGAACAAGGAGGCCCAGATGCCCGACGACATCTCCGCGAAGAATGACAGGATCGGCGCCGACTTCAAGCAGGGTCCGAGCCCGAAACCCGGTGGAACCGTTGACGTGGGCGATGCCGCGCAACCCTACGAGGGCCGAACCACCGGCGAGGACGATCCGTCAGGGCGGGGCGAGTCTGTGTCGCGCATGCTGGCCGACTCCGCGCCCGGCACCGCGGGCCAGACGGCTTCACCAGCTCAGGAGTCGCCCGCCCAAGCTCATGAGCTGGATGACAGCTCGCCCGACAGCCCCAAGGGCGTCGGCCAGAGCGAGAACCGCAGCGCTGAGGACATCGTGGACAAGGACGGCAAGGAAGCCGGCCGCCACGATCTGCCGAATGACAGCGGTACAGACCGCCCGGTCGGCACCTCCGACAAGCGTGACGTGACCGGCGTCGGCTGAATAGGTCGGCCTCGGCTAACCTCAGTCGGCGGGCTGTGCAGCGTCGGGCCAGAAGGTCCCAGCCCTCGAGCTAGTTCCTTCTCCCGACGCGCCTTCAGGAGGCACCGAGACCATGACCACCACCTCTGTTTCTACCGAGGCGACCGACTTCAAGGTCGCTGATATGTCCCTCGCGGCCTTCGGGCGCAAGGAGATCCAGCTGGCCGAGCACGAGATGCCGGGCCTCATGGCCCTGCGGGCCGAGTTCGGTGACAGCCAGCCGTTGAAGGGCGCCCGCATCACGGGCTCCCTGCACATGACCATCCAGACCGCCGTGCTCATCGAGACGCTCACCGCGCTCGGCGCGGAGGTGCGCTGGTGCTCCTGCAACATCTTCTCCACCCAGGACCACGCCGCCGCCGCGGTTGCCGTCGGCCCTGAGGGGACGATCGAAGACCCGAAGGGCGTCCCGGTGTTCGCATGGAAGGGCGAGACGCTGGACGAGTACTGGTGGTGCACTGAGCAAGTGCTGCGGTGGCCGGGGGGCACAGGCCCGAACCTGATCCTTGACGACGGCGGCGACGCCACTCTCCTCGTGCACAAGGGCACCGAGTACGAGGCCACGGGCGTCGTTCCCCAGCCGACCGAGGACGACACGGACGAGTGGAAGGTCGTGCTCGGCCTGCTCACGCGGACCGTGGCCGAGGAGCCCGGCCTGTGGACCGCCATCGGCAAGGGCATCCGCGGCGTGTCAGAGGAGACGACGACCGGCGTCCACCGGCTCTACCAGATGATGGAGGCGGGCCAGCTCCTGTTCCCGGCCATCAACGTGAACGACTCGGTGACCAAGTCCAAGTTCGACAACCTCTACGGCTGCCGGCACTCGCTCATCGACGGCATCAACCGAGCCACCGATGTGATGATCGGCGGCAAGGTCGCCCTCGTCTGCGGCTACGGCGACGTAGGCAAGGGCTGCGCCCAGAGCCTGCGGGGCCAGGGCGCTCGCGTGATCGTCACCGAGATCGACCCCATCTGCGCGCTTCAGGCCGCCATGGAGGGCTTCGAGGTCGCCCGCCTGGAGGACGTGATCGACAAGGTCGACATCTTCATCACCTGTACGGGCAACAAGGGGATCCTCCTCGCCGGCCACATGGCGAAGATGAAGCACCAGGCCATCGTCGGCAACATTGGGCACTTCGACAACGAGATCGACATGGCCGGCCTGTTTCGCATGAGCGACGTGACGCGGATCACCATCAAGCCGCAGGTCGATGAGTTCGTCTTCCCCGACGGACACTCCGTGATCGTCCTGGCCGAAGGGCGCCTGCTCAACCTGGGCTGCGCCACCGGCCACCCCAGCTTCGTCATGAGCTGCTCGTTCGCCAACCAGGTGCTGGCCCAGATGGAGCTGCACGCCAACGCCGAGTCGTATGGGACGACGGTCACCCGCTTGCCCAAGCAGCTTGACGAGAAGGTGGCGAGGGCCCACCTCGACGCCCTGGGAGTGAAGCTGACGAAGCTCACCAACGACCAGGCCGAGTACCTGGGAATCCCGGCCGACGGCCCCTACAAGCCGGATCACTACAAGTACTGAGGGGGGTCCAGCGGGGGCGCCGGTAGCCTTGGGGGTCGGATGCGCAACTTCGCCGACGACCTGGCCCTGCTCTCGAAGCGGCTCGACGACGCCGAGGGCTACCTCGGTCTCGTCGATCTGCGCGCCCGCATGATCGAGCTCGAAGCCCAGATGAGCGAGCCCGACCTCTGGGACGACCAGGAGCGGGGCCGCTCCGTGACCACCGACTTCACCAAGATGAAGGAGGACGTCGACCTTCTGGAGGACCTGCGTCGCCGCCTCGACGACTTGGAAGTGCTCTACGAGATGGCCCGCGAGGAGGATGACGCGGGGCAGGAGCCCGAGCTCGGAGCCGAGATCTCGGCCATTAGCTCGACGCTGGACTCGCTCGACTTGCGGAGCCTCTTCACCGGCGAGCACGACGAGTCCGACGCCGTCGTCACGGTGGCCGCCAAGGACGGTGGCACCGACGCCCAGGACTGGGCCGAGATGATCGAGCGCATGTACCACCGCTGGGCCGAGCTGCGCCGCTTCCAAGTCGAGCCGATCGACCGCTCCGAGGGCACCGAAGCCGGAATCTTGTCGTCGGAGTTCCTCATCAAGGGTCGCTACGCCTACGGGTTGCTAACCGCCGAGAAGGGCGTTCACCGCCTGGTGCGCAACAGCCCGTTCGACTCGCAGCACCGCCGCCAGACCTCCTTCGCCCAGGTCCAGGTGGTGCCGTTCCTCGAGGATGCCGCCAAGGCCGTGGACATCGATGACAAGGACGTCCGCATCGACGTCTTCCGGTCGTCGGGGGCCGGTGGTCAGAAGGTGAACAAGACCTCTTCTGCCATCCGCATCACGCACTTCCCTACGGGGATCGTCGTCACCTGCCAGGACGAGCGCAGCCAGCTCCAGAACAAGGACCGTGCCTTTCAGGTGCTCGCGGCGAAGCTGCTCGAGCTCCGGGAGGAGGAGCAGCGGGCCGAGAAGGCCGCTCTGAACGGCGAGGTGGTGAAGACCCAGGCCTGGGGCAGCCAGATCCGCAACTACGTCACGAGCCAGTACAACATGGTCAAGGACGACCGCACCAAGCACGAGACGGCCAACGTCCAGGCCGTCTTCGACGGTGACCTCGACGAGTTCATGGAGGCCTACCTCCGATGGCGCCGAGCCGGGGATGCCACTCCGTCCCGCTAGGGCACTGGTAGCCTCTCCGGGTCGTTCCCGGGCCGTGCGCGCCCGGCCGGACGAACCCCCCTCACCATGATCAAGCTCGACAACGTCACCAAGGTCTACAAGAACGGTACCGTCGCCGTGAGGAACGCGTCCGTCGACATCGCCAAGGGTGAGTTCGTCTTCATGGTCGGCTCCTCGGGGTCCGGCAAGTCCACCCTCCTTCGCCTCGTCACCAAGGAGGAGTCGCCGGAGAGCGGCCAGATCTGGGTGGCCGGCAAGGAGCTGTCGGCGCTCACGCCGTGGAAGGTCCCGTTCCTGCGTCGGAACGTGGGCTGCATCTACCAGGACTTCAAGCTCCTGCCGAACAAGAGCGTCTATGAGAACGTGGCCTTCGCCCTCGAGGTCATCGGCCGACCCCGTAACGTGGTCAAGACCCAGGTCCCGCAGATCCTCGATCTCGTGGGCCTCGGCAAGAAGTCCGAGAACCTGCCGTCGGAGCTGTCGGGTGGCGAGCAGCAGCGCGTGTCGATCGCCCGCGCCTTCGTCAACCGGCCTCTGATCCTCTTGGCTGACGAGCCCACCGGCAACCTCGACCCCACCACCACCATCGGAATCATGCGACTGCTCGACCGCATCAACCGCACCGGCACCACGGTGGTCATGGCCACCCACGACCAGGGCATCGTCGACCAGATGCGCCGCCGCGTGATCGAGCTCGACCGTGGGACCGTAATCCGAGACCAGGCCCGTGGCGTGTACGGCTACGACGCCGGCGACGACTGAGGAGTAGGACAGCACATGGCACTTTCAGCTGGATACGTGATCCGCGAGACCGCAGCGAACCTGAAGCGCAACGCGCTGATGAGCGTCGCCGCCGTGGTGACGATGTCTGTAGGGCTCCTCTTCTTCGGCTCCGCTCTGCTGTGGCAGACGGGCGTGGAGCGCCAGACCGGACGCTGGAAGAACGGGGTGGAGCTGAGCGTGTTCATGAAGGCCGGAGCGTCCGACCAGCAGCTCCAAGCCGTGGGCGCCGAGCTCGAGGCCGA
>Ga0136633_1001122_pt1 | contig 19893 bp, 14 predicted proteins | sample AntDrymeUQ832206_2_FD_105494 | JGI IMG/M metagenome (GOLD analysis project Ga0136633, IMG submission 105494) | Polar desert sand microbial communities from Dry Valleys, Antarctica - metaG UQ83 (22.06) | ecosystem: Environmental > Terrestrial > Soil > Desert | place: Antarctica: Dry Valley...
GCGGGTACGACGACCTCGGTGCTTCCGGCGGTGTACCTCGCGGTGTAGTCATACACACCGCCATCCGGCGAGATCGACACGATCGGGAGGGCCCGCGGACCATCACCGGTGTCGATCACGGGTACGGCGACCTCATCGCCCTCGATGAGCTGCTCGACGAGGGCGGTCTCGCCGTAGGCGAAGGTGTTGACCATGGCGCCCGCGAGCTCGGCAGCCTCACGGACGACCGTGCAGCCGAGAGCGGACCCACCCTTGGCGGGCTTCACGATCAGCGGCAGTCCGACGGACGCGATGATTGCTTCCATGACTGTCGCGGCGCCGAGCTCACGAAACATCTCATGTGGCAGCGCAACGCTTCTCGGCGTGTGCAGACCCGCTCGTGCGGCGACCGCCTTGGCCACCGGTTTGTCGAACGCTGACCGACAGGCCGACGGGACCGAACCGACGTAGGGGAGCTTCAGCAGCTCGAACACCTCGCGCACGGCACCGTCCTCGCCGGTCTCCCCGTGCAGCAACGGGAGCACACAGGCGGGTGGGTCGGCACGTAGGGACGGAAGCAGCTGTGCGTCCACGTCCCGCTCCTCGACATCCGCGCCCGAGTCGCGGAGCGCCTCTGCGACCCGCCGCCCAGAGCGCAGCGAGACGTCACGCTCGTGGGACAGGCCACCAGCCAGGACGACGATGCGTCCCTCGATCTCGGGAACGGCCCCTCTAGTCATGAGTTGCTCCTGCTCAGGTGAGGTCGGTGTTGGGTGCTTCATAGCCGCGACGCAGCGTGGCAGGGGCGGCGGTGCCGAAGGTCTCGCGCAGCTCCATCTCCTCCTCGATGACGCCGACGAGTCGACGTACCCCTTCCCGGATCCGCTCGGGGCTCGGGTAGCAATAAGACAGGCGCATGCTCTGCGCCCCCGTACCGTCGGCGAAGAACGCGGTGCCCGGCACGTAGGCGACCCGGGCAGTGACCGCGCGAGGCAGCATCGCCTTCGAGTCGAGACCTGCCGGCAGCGTCAGCCACACGTAGAAGCCCCCGTCGGGGACGTTCCACCGAGCCGTCGCGGGCATCATGTCGCCGAGCGCGTCGACCATCGAGTCGCGTCGTTCCCGGTACATCGCGCGGAACTGCTTGACTTGGCCCTGCCAGTCGTGGGTCGAGAGGTACGCCGACACGGCCATCTGCGAGAACGATGGTGGGCACAATGTCGCGGACTCCTGTGCCAGCACGAGCTTCTCGCGTACGGCGTGGGGTGCGAGTGCCCAGCCGACCCGGAAACCGGGGGCGAACGTCTTGGAGAACGAGCCGAGGTAGATCACGCCGTCGGGCTCGTCGGCGCGCAGCGCACGGTAAGGCTCGTCGTCGAAGCCGAGCAGGCCGTAGGGGTTGTCCTCGAGGATCAACAGGTCGGCCTCGCGACAGATGTCGAGGATCTCCGCGCGGCGTTCGGTGGCCAGCGAGACGCCGGCGGGGTTGTGGTAGTTCGGGATCGTGTAGAGGAACTTGCAGGTCTTGCCGGCCGCCTTCACCGCGGCGATCGCCTCCCGGAGTGCCTGCGGCACCAGACCGTGCTCGTCCATCTCGGCGTGCACGACCTCACACTCGTAGGCACGGAAGACGCCGAGGGCTCCGACGTACGACGGGGCCTCGCAGATCACCACGTCACCGGGGTCGCAGAAGATTCGCGTGACGAGGTCGACGGCCTGCTGCGAGCCGACCGTGACGACGACATCGTCGGGGTGTGCCTCGATGCCCTCGAGCCGCATCACTGCGCAGATCTGCTCGCGCAGCACCGGGTCGCCCTGACCGGATCCGTACTGCATCGCGGTCGCGCCGTGATTGGCGATCAGGTCGCCGATCGCACTGCCGACCACGTCGAGCGGCAGCCCGGAGATGTTCGGCATCCCCCCCGCCAGGGAGACGACCTCAGGACGGCTGGCGACGGCGAAAAGGGCGCGGATCTCGGAGGCGGTCATACCCTTCGTGCGTGCCGCGTAGCGATCGACGTAGGTGTCGAGCCGCGTGGAACTTCTCGCGTGCACTTCTCGGGTCATCCGCCGCTCCTGCGCGTGGGTCGCGAAGCCTGATGGACAGGGCCGTGAACTACTAGGATGAGTCATCGGAGCAGGAACTTCTGCATTGGGGTCGCGACATGGGATGGCTACGCAGGCTCGTGGGTGGGCTCGCTGTGCTCATCTCCGGGCTGATCTTCGGGCTCGCCGTCGGATTCATCAGCGGGCTGTTGCGCCGCCGTACCCCCACCCACTACGTCAGTGACCGGCACGCCCCGCCCGCGGATCACTAGCCATGTCGCGGCGACTCGAGCATCTGACCCTCGACAATCTCGCTGACCTACCGGTCGGCTGTCGGGCCTGCACGTTCTGGGAGCTGGACCCGGTCCGACGCGGTCGGGCGAACCGGACCGGGCAGGGGGCCGACGAGAAAGCGTCCTGGGTCTCCAGTGTCCTGTTGGAGTGGGGCTCCTGCGGTCGAGTGGCGTACGTCGACGGCGAGCCGGCCGGCTATGTGCTGTACGCGCCACCGACCTTCGTGCCGGGTGCTGACTCGTTCCCGACGGCACCGGTGAGCGAGGACGCCGTGCTGTTGATGACCGCGATGGTCTACCCGGAGTACGCCGGGGTCGGACTGGGCCGGATGCTCGTCCAAGCCGTGGCCAAGGACCTGTTGAAGAGGGGCGGTATCCGGGCGATCGAGGCGTTCGGGGATGTCAAGGCGCCGCCTGAGGGGTACGGCGGATGCCTGATGCCGGCCGACTTCTTGCTCCGTGTCGGGTTCAAGACGCAGCGGCCACACGTTCGGTACCCGCGGATGCGACTCGACCTGAGCTCGGTGCTGACCTGGCGCGAGGAGGTGGAGCACGCGCTGGAGAAACTGATGGGCGCGGTCCGTCCTCGGCCAGTGCGGCCGCGACCCGTGAGACCCGCTGCCGAGCGAGAGGATCTCGGGCACCATCCTTCGGGTGCGTGAGCTGGCCTTCGGGTGCGTGAGCTGGGTCGGTCAGGCCTGGCGCAGCGCCGCCCGCAGTTCGCCCAGCCGCAACACGCCTGTCTCCGGGTCGGTCTCGGGGGAGAGGTACACCCGCTGCACCGCCACCACGATGGCCTCGGCGATCACGTCGCGGAAGTTCGGGTCGACTAGGCGCGCCGCATCGCCGAGGTTGGTGATGTAGCCGACGTCGATTCGCACCGCGGGCATCCGCGTCCTGCGCAAGAAGTCCCAGGTCTTGGTGTGGATCCTCAGGTCTGCCAGGTCGGTGCGGGCCACGATTTCGCGTTGCACCAAGCCGGCGAACCGCTCGCCCACCGAGGACCGAACCCCGTGTGCGTCGAGGCCGAAGAAGTACGTCGAGACCCCGGATGCGTCTGGGCTGTCGGAGGAGTCGACATGCAAGGACACACAAAGGTTCGCGTCCGTGCGGTTGGCGAACTCGGCCCGTTCGGCCTGGGTCCGCGGCGCGGCGTCGCCACCTTGTGTGGTGAGGAAGGCCTGGACACCGGTCGCGACCAGTCGGCCTTCGACGCGGCGTGCCAGGTCGTACGTGATCTGCTCCGCGCGTCGGTTGAGGTCGGGGTCGGCGGCCCGGTTCATCGCCGGGTCGATCACCACAATCTTGCCCGTCAGGTTCGGCCCGGCCCGATGGATCCGCTCCTGCGCGCGCATGGCATTGGGCTCGCCACCTCGCACTCTCGGCGCCAGGCGCGCCAGCGCCTTGAGGGTGGCCGGACCACAGGTGCCGTCCGGAGGGATCCCGATGTTGCGCTGGAAGTCACGAACCCCCTGCTCGGTCTGGTGGCCGAACAGGCCGTCCACGCGTCCCACCTTGAAGCCGAGGTCGAGCAACCGCTGTTGCAACGTCACTACGTCGTCACCGGAGATCACGTTCCCGGCGACATGGGTCAGCAGCCGGTCCCCGAGCCGCCAGCACGCCTCGTCGAGCACTCGGTACGTCGACGGGCCGACCACGCCGTCGACGGTGAGGCCGCGCTGTTGTTGGAATGCGCGCACCGCACGGTCGAGGTGTTCGTCGAACCGGTCGCCGTCCGGTTGCTCGACGAGATCGAGTCTGGACAGACGCGATCGAACCTCCGCGACAGCGTCGCCGCGATCCCCTCGCTGGTACGTGGGCGCCTCGGTGCGTACGTCGGACACGCGGCCTCCTGAGCCAGTTTTGTTCGCTGGTTATCCGGAGTCAGATCAGGCGATGAACTCGCTCAGCTCGTTGAGCAGCGCTGCCTTGGGCTTGGCACCGACGATCTGCTTGACGACCTCACCGTTGTGGTAGACGTTGAGCGTCGGAATGCCTGTCACCCGGTACGTCGCGGGGGTGACCGGGTTCTCGTCGACGTTCATCTTCACGAACGAGATCTTGTCGCCGTGCTCCTTGTTGATCTCGTCCAGGATCGGCGAGACCTGCCGGCACGGACCGCACCACTCGGCCCAGAAGTCGACGAGCACGGGCTTGTCGGACTTCAGCACCTCAATCTCGAAGTCGGCGTCGGTCACTGCTTGCATATTGGCCACAAGGTGCTCCTGTCAGATCGGTTTCTTCTTGATGGTTAGTTAACACCGGACTTCGGACATTTCTTCCAGTGAGCAGAGCTTCCGGTCAGGCGCCGGCGACCTGGACCTGCTCGGTGAGCATCTCCGCTGCTTCCGCGACCGACGATGTCGCGGCTGCGTGGTCGAGGTCGGACAGGAACCGCTCCGCGTCGAGCGCGGCGGCGCATCCGGTGCCGGCTGCGGTGACCGCCTGACGATAGTGGTGGTCAACCAGATCGCCACAGGCGAAGACGCCCGACAGGTTGGTCCGCGTCGAGGGGTGGTTCACCAGGACGTAACCGTCGGCGTCAAGCTCGACCTGTCCCGGAAGCAGTTCAGAGCGCGGGTCGTGGCCGATGGCGATGAACAGGCCGGTAGCGTCCAGCTCACGCTTCTCACCGGTCACGAGGTCGACGAGGGTGAGGCCGGTGAGCTTGTCGTCGCCGTGGATGGCCTCAACACCGGAGTTCCAGGCGAACTCGATCTTCGGGTCCGCGAATGCCCGGTCCTGCATGATCTTCGAGGCGCGAAGCTCGTCCCGGCGGTGGATCAGGGTGACCTTGCTGGCGAAGCGTGAAAGGAAGGTCGCCTCCTCGATCGCTGAGTCTCCGCCGCCGACGACCGCGATGTGCTGCTCACGGAAGAAGAACCCGTCGCAGGTCGCGCACCAGCTGACTCCGTGTCCCGACAATCGGTCCTCGTCGGGGATCCCAAGTTTGCGATAGCCCGAGCCCATCGACAGGATCACCGCACGCGCCTCGAATGACTCTCCGGCCGCGTTCTTGACCACCTTGACCGGACCGGTCAGGTCGACCTCGGTGACGTCGTCGGCGACCAGCTCGGCACCGAACCGCTCGGCCTGGGCACGCATCTCGTCCATCAGTTGCGGGCCCATGATCCCGTCCCGGAAACCGGGGAAGTTCTCCACCTCGGTGGTGTTCATCAGTGCGCCACCAGCGGTGACGGAGCCCTCGAACATCAGGGGTTTGAGATTGGCGCGGGCGGCGTACACCGCAGCGGTGTATCCAGCCGGTCCCGATCCAATGATGATGACGTTGCGCACGTCGTGGTCCGCCATGGTGATCGCACGCTCCTGGTTCAGTTCAGACTTCTGCCGGTCAGTGGGCACAACCGATCCTAGGCACCACCCATTCCCCGGCTACGTCTGGGCGCGCCGGAGCGACGCTGCGTCAGGGTGCGTCGACCGTCGTGGTCAGCACCGGTGACGCAGCGTCGTCACATCTGAAGACCTCGGCCAGCCGCCGGCCATCCTCCGTGGCGCGGAATACCAGCGTCGCCCGGGCGCCGTCGAGGCGTACGGCGATCTGTACGTCGCCCTTCGAGGTCGAGGGCAGTCGACATTGCCGAGGAGACACCGTCGTCGCATCGGCGACCGCCCGCGGCAGGGAGGAATCCGCGATCCGCTGGGCGTCGACGGTCACTGACGACGACCTCAGTTGTGGGGACCGCCCGGCGGCGCGGTCGTCAAGCCCGTACACCTTCTCGCCGTGTGCGTCGGTCGGCGCCAGCGACTCTGAGCCCTCGTCCTGCGGCGGTGCGGCTTCGGCACCGCCGAGATCGCGCGCGTCCGCGGATTTCGCCGAGTCCGCGCTGATGGACGAGCCGGTCTGGTTCAGCACGTTCGCGAGGCCCACACCCAAGACGGAGACCGCCGCTGCCGCGACGAGCACTTTAGGCCAGCGGGAGGTACGGCGCGCGGCGAGATCGACCACCGTCGCGGTGGCGGTGTCATCAGAGGTCGCGCGATCGGCCACCAACCCGGCAAGAACATCATCGAGCCGGGCGCCCACGTCCGGCGGCATGGTCACCGGCTCGGCGGCGGCCGCGAGAAGGCGGCGTACTTCCTCCTCAGGTGTTGATTCCTCAGGTGTCACGGTTCGTCACCTCCTCGGCGGGGATGGTCTGGTCGGGGTTCTCTGTTCTGACGCGCGGGGCGGAGGGCCGGTTCCCTTCGCGGAGCCCGCCCAGCAACGGCACGAGCCTGGAGCGACCACGCGAGCACCGGCTCTTGACCGTCCCCGACGGGCATTCGAGGATCGCCGCGGCCTCATCGATGGAGTACCCCTCCATGTCGACGAGGACGAGGGCGGCCTTCTGGTCGGGGGGTAACGAATCCAGGGCAGCGAGTACGGCGACCCGCTGCTCCTCGTCGAGGAGAAACTCGACTGGATCGACTGCGGTCGTCGTACTCGTGGCCAGCGACCCACGACCGGCGTACTCCTCCAGGTCGTCGGGGAGGGAGTCGGCGAGTCGGACCTGGCGGCGGCGCAACCGGTCGAGACACGCGTTGACGATGATCCTGTGCAGCCAGGTTGTGACCGCGGCGTCACCTCGGTAGGAGTCGGCGCGACGGAACGCTGAGATCAGCGCGTCTTGCAAGGCATCGGCTGCCTCTTCTGGGTCACCGGTGGTTCGAAGTGCGACGGCCCACAACCGGTCCCGGTGCCGGGCAAAGAGTGTGCCGAACGCGTCCGGGTCGCCGTTGACGTGCGCAGCGAGCAATGCACGGTCGTCGGCGACGTCCCCGACCTCCCCCGAGCCCGGGTTCATGGCCGGACGACGATCTCTGCGATCTGGCCGGCGAACCCCCCGGAGGTCGGCGGGAGAGAGGTGAGCCAGACAACGAGGTATCGCGTGGTCACCGGTGCTTCGAACTTGGGGTCGACGTTCGTGCCCGCGCCGTCGACCGAGGCCACCTCGTCGAGTCCGTCTGTGCTGGTCGGCGCGCTCGCGCCTTCCTTCGCGGCCAGGATGTCTAGCGACGTGGGGCCGCCGATCAGCGTCAGCTCGACCTGGGACACCTCGACCGGCTTGCCGAGATCGACCAGCAGCCCGACCCCGTCCTTGAGGCCCCCGAGCTCCGGGTCGTTGAAGTAGGTCATCGTCTTCCAGGCAGTGGCCGGATCCCCGTCGACGGCCAGTCCGGCCAGCTCGGAGTTCTCCTCCGGCGGGTCGCCTTCGGGGTCGAAGTCGCTGACGCCGGCGATCGACAACGGCCCGGCAGCCCTGTTTGTGGAGGGGCCGTCGGAGGGGTTGGGGTCGGTGGTGTCACCAGGGCCGCCAGATCCGCGGCCGAGGTTGAAGGCGATGATGATCGCGACCGCGAGGACGATGCACACGGCAACGATTGCTGCGAGCTTGAGCCAGTTCTTTCCGGCGTCTCGGCTCTGCCACCCTCCGGTGTCATCGACTTCGTCGGGAACTCCGGAGTCTGGACCCCAGAGTGCAGGTATGGAGCCGGTGCCGTGCCTGGACGCGTTGCCGGGCTGGCTGGGCGGTTGGCTGGGCGGTTGGCTAGACGGTTGGCCGGAGGGTTGACTTGTGGTGGCTCGTCCAGCCGGTGGGTCGGGGGCGAACAGTGGCCGGGGCTCGGGGTCGGACAACGCCGGCAGCGGTGGCGCCCGGTGGGCCGGTTCTTCGTCGCTGCGTAGACCGCGGGTCCTCTCGGGGTTCATCCACCCGATCCCACTGTCGTCGTTGAAGAACAACGGCGCACCGAGTTGTGTGGCGTCCGGGTCGGCGGGTTCAGACGACTGCGGCGATTGCACAGACTCCTGCGGCTCGGGGGCCTCGTGCGCTCCTGTCGGGGTTGCTGCGGCGGCAGTGGTTGAGAGTCCCGCAGGAAACTGCGCGGTCTGCTCGGGGTCATCTGAGGTCTGGCCTGACCCCGGGGTCCATCCCAGGGCCTGGCTCGGGATCACCGTGGTGGGTTCGGGTTCCATCGCGGTCGCGCTGGGGTCGCCGATGAAGTCGCTGAGGGCCGACCGGATCTCATGAGCGCTCTCGATCGCGATGTGGTCGTGCGCTCCGGCGTTCAGCACTCGCTCGCAGATGGCATCGAGCGGCCGTGGGACACCCGCCCTGACTTGGCGGGGGCGGAGCACGCGACCGCTCTCACGAGGTGCCTCGGGAACGCTCGAGCCCGCGGAGCCGGGCCACCGGCCGACCAGACTGACGTAGAGCAGCGAGGCGAGGTTGACCACGTCGGACGCGTGGTCGCTGACGGGTTCGCTCCCGACCTCGATGTCGGTTTCGCGACCACCGTTGAGGACCGCATCGACGACGAATCCGATCAGCTTTACTGAGCCGGCCTCGGTCACCATCACGTTCTCCGGCAACAACCGACCGTGGGCGATGCCGCTGCGATGCGCGGTGGTGATTGCCTCGGCGACCTCTTTGACCAGCCACGCCGCCCGTCGCGCGGGAAGTGGGCCGTCACTGAGCATTCGGTCCAGCGAGACGCCGGAGCCCCACTCGTTGACGACGTACACCACGCCGTCCTCGACGGCGGCGTCGAGCACGCGCAGGAAGTGTCCGTCGGCGACCGTGGCCGACGTACGCGCGGCCAGAAGCAGGGCGTCGGCGCGCGGGTCGTCTGCTCCGATCACGTTCACTGCAACATTGCGGACCAGGGTCAGGTCCGTGGCCCGCCAAAACTTTGCGCCGGCGGTGTCCTGGACCAGGTCCTCGAGCCGGAAACGTCCGGCGAGGACGGCCCCGGGTCCGATCGACTTTTCGGACACGTCCCTCCTCATTGGTGCTCTGGGGCACCTAGACGACAAAACTACAGCCTAGGGGTTGGCTCTCCTGCGCAGCCGGCCAGGCAGTCGTGCTGAGACGAGCTCCATGACGCTGGTCACCTCGGTGATGCGCAACAGCCTGGCCAGCAACACGAAGAGCACCACATCAAGACCCGTGGTGAGCAGCAGCATGACGATCGCCTGGACCTTGCTGTCGTCGACCGGCCAGAGGGCGGACTGGACGCCGTACCTCATCGCCCCACTGATCGCGGTGGCGACGCCGGCCGCAGCCAGCAACCGGACCAAGAAGCGGAGAAGAGCTGGTGTCTGCAGGCCACCGAGCAGGTGCCGAAGCAGAGCGTACGAAAGAAACGCGCCGACCGCATAGGCCCCGCCGTAGGCCAGCACAAGGCCGGCTGCGGTGTACTGCGCGGAGAAGGCGTGTGTGAACGCGATCGCCAAGACGATGTTGGTTGCAGCCACCACGCACTGGACCCAGAATGCCGTCCGGGTGCGCTCCAGGGAGTAGTAGCCCCGCAGCATCAGGTAGTGGACGGTGAAGAAGACGAGGCCGATCGCGAACAAGGACATCGGGAGCACGTAGTCGGGGAACGCCTCGGCGGCAGCCAGCCACCCGTAGGCGATGTTCGCAAGGTCATAGGCGATCAACGGGAGCAGCAGCGCGAACGGGACGATCAGGGTGAGCGCCGCTCGCATCGTCGAGGCCACACCCCGCGCGACACCGGCCAGGTCGTTCTCGGCGGCGTACGCCGACAGTCGTGGCAGGATCGCCGTCGCGAGGGAGACGGTCGCGATCGAGTGCGGCACCATCACCAGCAAGAAGGTCTGGGAGTAGATCGTGTAGCCGGTGCCGGGGTCCGCGCCGTCGAGCCCGGCCACAGCACCACCGGAGGCAAGGCGTACGACGACCGTGTAGGCGATCTGGTTAACGATCACGAACAGGACCGTCCACACACCGAGCCGCAAGGTGTGGCCAAGTCCGGTGCCACGGAAGTCGAAGCGCGGCCGGTAGGTGAACCCCGCGGCCCTGAGATACGGCAACAGCACCAGAAGTTGAACGGCGATGCCGATCGTGGAACCGAGTCCCAGGACCAGCTCCTGGCTCGAGGTATAGCCACCGACGTCCTGGTCGCCGGCCGGTCCGAACATGAACAGGTAGAGCACCAGCACGATCACCGAGATCACGTTGTTGGCGATCGGCGCCCACATCATCGGGCCGAACTTGCCGCGTGAGTTCAGCACCTGTCCGACGAGGGCGAACATGCCGTAGAAGAACACCTGCGGCAAGCAGTACCGCGCGAAGTTGACCACCGATTCGCGTTGGCTGGCCAGGTCCGGCTCGAAGAAGTCAGCCGAGAGGAAGACCCGCATCAGCGCGGGCGCCGTCAGCACGAGAACCGCGGTCACACCGGCAAGGAACAGTCCGGCCAGCGTGATGATCCGGTTGGTGTAGGCCTCGCCGCCGTCGGCGTCGTTCTTCATTGCCCGCACCAACTGCGGAACCAGTACGGCGTTGAAGATGCCGCCCGCCACCAGGATGTAGAGCATGGTCGGAATCGTGTTGGCGATGTTGAACAGGTCGGCGTGCAGGTAGGCACCGAGTGCCGCAGCCAACAATGCGTTGCGAACAAGACCACTGGTCCGGGACACGATCGTCCCGGCGGCCATCACGGCGCTCGAGCTCAGGATGCTCCGGCTTTCCGCGGCCTCGTCAGCGCCCGGCCCGTCCATTCCAGCAGGCGGGCTCACGGTGCTGACTCCTCGATGACCTGGTGGTGTGCGGCGTTGCGAGCCCGGATCCGCCGTACGATCCTGATGCCGGAGGCAGTGAACAGCACCGCGGCGCCGAGGCCCATGATCACCCAGATCACCAGGCCGACCTGGCTGCTCCGCACGTTGAACGTCGTGGCGCTCCCGACCGGCTGCCCGTCTGAGTTGGTCGCCATCAGCGTCACCGAGTTCACGCCGATGTTCAGCGATGTCGCTTTCAGCCGGACTGTGGCGCGCTGGCCGGCACCGAGTGTGACCGGCTCCGGAGAGCCGATGACGAGCTCGTCGGTTCCGGTTTGCGCCTCGATACCAACGGTCACCGCCTCGCTCAGCTCGTTGATGATCGTGACCGCGAAGGTGCCTTCCTCGCTCGACATCGTCACGAACGCCGGACCGTCGATGCTCACCTGTTCCATCAACGAACGAACAGACGCTGTGGTTGCGCGCGCTCTGACGACGGCGGCGTGCGGATGCGTGCGGGCCTGGTACGACGAAGCGAGCATTGCCGACCGTGCGAGGTCCTCATCCACGGTGTCATTGCGCGTCAGCAGGTTCGCGAAGACGCTTCCGGTCTCCCTGAGCTCCTCGGTCGCGAGAAGATTCGCGAGGGAGAGCTCGGCCCGACGTTCCGCCCGCGGGTAGGCCAGCGTTCCGTCGTACCCGGTGCCGGTGGGTGTCAGCGGGTCCGCGACCGCCGTGGCGGTGGGCAGGTCGAGGGTGCGGAGCCAGGGAACGTCGAAGCCGGAGAAGAACTGCGCGAAACGCCACTCGACGCCGGGGTCCCAGTCCTGCGGCATGGAGACGACCAGCGGCTGGTCCTGTGGCCCGGAGAGTGCGTGGATCGCGGCCTCGCTAAGAATCCGCTGGCGCATCGCCAGGGCATCGAAGGGGGGCGTCGGGCCGGGACCGCCGTCGTCGGCCGTCGAGTCGCTGAGCACTATCTGATGCCCGAGGTCGTTCTCGATGAGTGACGCATCGGCGTCCGGCGCGGCCATGTCCGACAAGATCACTGGCGTCTGAGGGTCGAGCTCGGCAAACACGGCGTTGGGAAGGTACCCGCTTGGCGGCGCGACCACTGGGCTCGCGTCGACTGCGAGCCGTTCCATGGTCAGCGTGCTCAGATCGGTGGCCCGCTCGTAGAGGTCCTTGGAGTCGCCGCGCAGGACGCCGGCGAGGTCGAGGTCGCCGTACGGAGCGGACAGGACCGTGTGCTGGTCGGACTGACGCACGAAGAGGTCGAGCCAGGTCGCGGCGGCGAGGGCCTCCTCGGAGAGTTCGGGCGGCTCCTGCTCAGGATCCCCCGAGGGCTCGTCGGTCGGTGTGGCGCTCGGGCTCTCGCTCGGGGCAGGGGTCGTCCCTTGCCCATCGGTGGGTGCGATGCTCATCGCCGGGTTGTCGCCGGCCACGGACGTCGCTGCGTCGAGCACAGCGGGATCCACCACCCAGGTGACCGGGATGTCGATCGCCGTACCGCTGAGCTGCATCAGCCGACCGAGCCGTCCCTCCGAACTCAAGAGCTCCTGCCACCCAGGCAGGTTCTTCAGGCTGCCGTCGGCGATTCGGCGGACCGGGTTCTTGATGGGTACGACCAGTGACATCGTCGTGTCCGGTCCGTTGCGGTCCATCAGCGGCATGAAGGAACGCGCCCGACCGTCGGCGGCGGAATCACGCCCATCGTCATTGGCGCCGAGCACGTGCACACCGAGCCAGTACACGCCCGGTGCTCCGCTTAGCTGGAGGTCCTTGCGTGCGACCGACAGTGCGTAGTTGACGATTGCTCCGGGGGCCAGGTCGCCGATCTCCGCGTACTGGCCCGCTCCAGTCAGGCGGGACCCGATCTCCAACGTCGGGTCGGTCTCGGCAGCCGCGTCGAGGTCCTCGGCGGTAGTGAACGGCTCCGCCGAGGTGAGCAGGTAGGCGTTCAGGTCGATCCATTCATCCTCGGAGTTGTTGGTGACCTGGCCGGTGACCCGGATCGCACCGCGTTCGGGGATGACAGACGGCGAAATCGAGTCGATGGACACCTCGAGCGCAGCGGTGTTGGCGGCCATTGCCGGCGCCGTGATCGCCACAGGCGCGAACATCGTGAGGATGAGCCCGGTTGTAAGGCAGGCGGCGAGGCGTGCGAGAACAGGGCGGGTCACGCGGACGATGCTAACGACCCTCCGGTGCTTCGGCTCGCCGTGACCCGCAACTACAGTTACCTCTCGTGTCCGATGAGCCGCAATCCCCCTACCGTATGAGCGACGTGCAGCGCACCGCCCTGCGTGAGTTGTTGAGTTTCGCGCCGGTGATCGACGAGCTCGGCGCGCGCTTCGAAGCGGCCGGGGAGCAGCTCGCACTCGTCGGTGGACCGGTCCGGGACGCGATGCTCGGTCGGCTGCAGAACGACCTGGACTTCACCACGTCGGCGCGTCCGGAGGTCACCGAGAAACTGCTCAAGGGCTGGGCGGACGCCGTGTGGGACATGGGTCGTGCGTTCGGCACCATCGGTTGCCGCAAGGACGAGTGGCAGGTGGAGATCACGACGTACCGCTCGGAGACGTACGACGCGAGCTCGCGCAAGCCGGCCGTCGACTACGGCGACTCCCTCGCCGGTGATCTCGGTCGACGCGACTTCACGGTCAACGCGATGGCGGTATCGCTGCCGAGTGGTGATTTCGTGGACCCGTTCGGTGGACTTGCCGACCTGGCCGACCAGGTGCTGCGCACTCCAGGAGCCCCGGAGGACTCGTTCTCCGACGACCCGCTGAGGATGATGCGGGCCGCCCGGTTCGCGGCCCAGCTGGGCTTCACGGTGGACCCCGCCGTTCAGGCGGCGATGACCGACATGGCATCGCGGATCACGATCGTGTCCGCGGAACGCGTCCGCGACGAGCTCGTCAAACTGGTCAATGCGCCCGCTCCTCGCCGAGGGCTGGCCCTGCTGGTCGAGACCGGTCTGGCTGGGCACGTGCTACCAGAGCTGCCGGCGCTCGCGCTCGAGCGCGACGAGCACCACCGGCACAAAGATGTCTACGAGCACACACTCACCGTTCTCGAGCAGTCGATCGACCTCGAGGACCGGCTCGGGGGCGGACCTGACTTCGTGTCGCGCTTCGCCGCGCTGATGCACGACGTCGGCAAACCCCGAACGCGCCGGTTCCAGGACGACGGCACGGTCACCTTCCACCACCACGACGTGGTCGGCGCGAAGATCGCCCGCAAGCGGATGAAGGCTCTACGGTTCTCCAACGACGTCATCGATGCCGTGTCCGAGCTGGTCGAGCTTCACCTGCGGTTCCACGGATACGGCTCAGGAGAGTGGACCGACTCGGCGGTACGCCGCTACGTCCGCGACGCCGGCGACCAACTCGAACGGTTGCATGTGCTCACGCGGGCAGACTGCACGACGCGCAACACGCAGAAGGCGGGCCGGCTTCGTCGTACCTATGACGACCTCGAGGCCCGGATCGCGACTCTCGCCGAGGCAGAGGAACTGGCTTCGCTCCGGCCCGATCTCGACGGCAACCAGATCATGGAGATCCTCGACCTCGGTCCCGGTCGTGAGGTGGGCCAGGCCCTCAAGCACATGCTGGAGTTGCGGCTCGAGCACGGCCCGATGTCCTACGAGGACGCGAAGGCTGCCCTACTTGAGTGGCACGCCAAGCACTCGTGACCTGGCCCGGCGGCCGGTGAGCACGGCGTAGCCAACTGCGGACACCAGATAGCCGGCCGCGACGACGACCAGCATGACGTAGGACTTGCCATTCTCGGGGAGTACGACGGCCGCCACGGCCGCCGCTGAGACGAAGGCCACGTTGAAGATCACGTCGTACAACGAGAAAACCCGACCCCGGAACGCGTCATCCACGCTGACCTGGACCAAGGTGTCGACGCAGATCTTGATGCCTTGCGAGGCGAATCCGAGGATGAACGAGCCAACGAGCAGGGCGGGTTCTGTGTAGACAGCACCCGGGAACAGCTGGATGGCTGCCGCGAGCCCGAGCAGCATCAGGATCCATGAGCGGGCGCTGACCCGTTCAGTGACCAGCGGGGTGACCACGGCAGCCAGGACGTAGCCCAGACCGCCGACCAGGACCGCGATCGACAGCCCGTTGAACGCGGCGTCGACGTCGCCTGGGTAAAGGTAGTTGCGGTAGAGCAGGATCAGCGCCACCGTCGAGATTCCGTAGAAGAACCGGTGTGCCCCGATCACCATCAGCCCGTGGGCCGCCGGCCCTCGATGGCTCAGGTGGCGCAGCCCGTCAACCATCCCGCGGGCGACGTGGCGGACAGCCTCTCGAACAGCCGGTCGTTCGGGGTCGAAGTCAGGCCCGAGCAGGTCTCTCGGGATGCGTAGCGCCAGCCCGCCTGCAACGGCGTACAACGCCGATCCCGTGACGAGCACACCGACGTCGCCGTCAACACCGACCATCTCCCACAGGAACCTCAGTCCCGTCCCGCATGCGAGTCCGCTGATGAAAGCGAGGGTGCCGCCGGTTGGGGTGAGTGCGTTGGCGACGATGAGATCCTCGCGACGAACCACGTGCGGCAGGGCGGCCGACAACCCGGCGAGCAGAAAACGGTTCACCGATAGGGCGGCCAGGATCAGCCCGAACAGCAAGGGACCCCGCAGGTCGTAGCCGAACCCGACGGCGAGCACGAGGAGAAGACCCACCCTGACGAAGTTCGAAATCGCCAACACCTGACGACGCGACCAACGGTCCAGCAGCACACCGGCGAACGGGCCGAGCACGCTGAACGGCAGCAGCACCGTCGCCAGCGCGCCGGCAATCGCGGTCGGCGAGAGCTGCTGCTCGGGAGCGAAGATGACGTACGACGCGAGCGCGATCTGAAAGACGCCATCGGCGAACTGGCTGGACATCCGAACCGCGAAAAGTCGCCGGAACCACTGACCGCGCAACAGGTCGATCAGCTGGTGGTCGGCTCTCATCTACAGATTCTCTCAGGTCGACCGTGCGAGGTATTAGGCCTTGCTCAGCGCTCAACCTCGCCGCGGATGTAGGCCTCGACGCTTGCGCGACCTTCGTCGTCCGGACGCTGCACAGGCGGGGACTTCATCAGGTACGACGACGCGGACAGCAGCGGACCGCCGATGCCCCGGTCGAGGGCGATCTTCGCGGCGCGGATTGCGTCGATGATGATGCCGGCGCTGTTAGGGGAGTCCCACACCTCGAGCTTGTACTCCATGTTGATCGGGGCGTCACCGAACGCGCGACCCTCGAGCCGCACGTAGGCCCACTTGCGGTCGTCGAGCCACTGCACGTAGTCCGAGGGGCCGATGTGCACGTTGCGCGCGCCGAGGTCGTGCTTGAGGTTGGAGGTCACGGCCTGGGTCTTGGAAATCTTCTTGGACTCCAGCCGGTCGCGCTCGAGCATGTTCTTGAAGTCCATGTTGCCGCCGACGTTGAGCTGGAAAGTGCGGTCGAGCACCACGCCGCGGTCCTCGAACAGCTTCGCGAGCACGCGGTGCGTGATCGTGGCACCCACCTGCGACTTGATGTCGTCGCCGACGATCGGGACGCCGGCGTCCTGGAACTTCTTGGCCCACACCGGGTCGGAGGCGATGAACACCGGGAGCGCGTTGACGAACGCCACGCCAGCGTCGATCGCACACTGGGCGTAGAACTTGTCCGCCACTTCTGAGCCCACGGGCAGGTAGCAGACGAGTACGTCGGCCTTGGTCTCCCTCAGCACCGCCACCACGTCCACGGGGTCGCCGTCGGCCTCGTCGATGGTCTCGCGGTAGTACTTGCCGAGGCCGTCCAGCGTCGGTCCGCGCTGGACGGTGATGCCGAGTGGCGGGACGTCGGTGATCTTGATCGTGTTGTTCTCAGAGGCGGTGGTCGCCTCGGACAGGTCGAAGCCGACCTTCTTCGCGTCCACGTCGAACGCGGCCACGAACTCCACGTCCGCGACGTGGTAGTCGCCAAACTTCACGTGCATCAAACCAGGAACCGAGCCTGCAGGGTCGGCGTCCTTGTAGTAGTGAACGCCTTGGATGAGGGAGGTGGCGCAGTTGCCCACACCCACGATTGCTACGCGTACCGAACCCATCGGGCTCTCCTTAACTCTCTGTTGGTTTGCTGTCCAGGGACTTCGTCGTGGCGTCAGCGGAGTGCTCGGCCTTGATCAGGTCCGAGAGCCACTTGACCTCTCGTTCGACGGACTCCACGCCGTGGCGCTGGAGCTCCGTGCCGTACCGGTCCATCTGCTTTTGGGTGCGTGCTAGTTGGGTCTGCACTCGCTCGAGGCGCTCCTCCAGGCGAGTACGACGGCCCTCGAGGATGCGCAGCCGGATCTCCATGTCCGTGCGACTGAAGAACGCGAAGCGCACCCCGAAACTGTCGTCCTCCCATGCCGCAGGACCTGCGTCCGACATGAGACTTCTGAAGCGGTCGTTTCCGACAGCGGTGAGCTCGTAGACGATGCGGTGCCGCCGAGAGACTCCGCCGCCCGTCGTGCCGGCGGCCACGGCGACGTGCTCGGCGATCCAGCCGGTCTTGAGCATTTTCTTCAACGCCGGGTAGAGAGAGCCGTAGGAGAGCAACCGCCCCCACCCGAGAACGGTGTTGAGCTGCTTGCGCAGTTCGTACCCGTGCATGGGCGACTCGTGCAGCAGCCCGAGGACTGCCAGCTCGAGAGTCTCGCCACGACGAGCCACTGTTTTCACCTGCTGTTCCATCGAAGATGCCTATCGGAGACACCTATCGTAGCGATATATCGCCGAACTCTCACCTCCCCGCTCCGGGACGCCGGGCAGGGCACATCTGCGACCCGGTCGCAGCCGCTGGACTGCCAGATTCTCGGTCCCCACCCGTAGGCTTGCCGCTGGCAGTGTCCCGCTTCCCCTGTTCCGGAGAGTTTTCTTGAGTGCACAGCGCAAGGCCGAGCCGTCTTCGAGCGCGCGCAGCCACAAAGCAGTGGGGGCCAAACGCAAAGCCGAGCCGCCCAAGAAGGGTAAGGGCGGTCCACCCAAGAAGAGTCTCGGTCGCCGGATTCTCAAATGGACCCTGCTGACCGGGCTGGTCGGCTTGTTGCTCGGTGTGGCGGGTCTCGTGTTCGGGTATGCCGCCACGGACATTCCCGACCCGAACAAGGACTTCCAGACCCAGACGACCTTCGTCTACTACAGCGACGGCAAGACCGAGCTGGGACAGTTCTCCACTCAGGATCGGGTCAGCATCCCGCTCAACGAGGTGCCGCAGCATGTGCAGGACGCGGTGATCGCCGCCGAGAACAGGAGCTTCTGGACCGACCGCGGGCTCGACCCCAAGGGCATCCTTCGCGCGGCGTTCAGCAACGCGACAAGTGAGTCCACCCAGGGCGCCTCGACGATCACCCAGCAGTACGTCAAGGTGCTCTACCTGTCTCAGGAGCGGACGCTGACCCGCAAGGCCAAGGAAGCTTTCCTGACTCTGAAAATCCAGCAGCAGATGTCGAAGGAGCAGGTGCTTCAGGGCTACCTGAACACGATCTACTTCGGACGCGGTGCCTACGGCATCCAGGCGGCGGCACAGGCGTATTTCGCCAAGGACGCCCCGGACCTCACTGTCCGGGAGGGTGCCGCCCTCGCGTCGATCCTGAACTCACCCGGCAACTACGACCCCGCTGAGGGGAAAGACGCCAAGGAGCGACTCGAGGGTCGGTATCAGTATGTCCTCGACGGGATGGTCGACATGGACGTGCTCGACCCGAGTGTGGCGCAGCAGGCCGCCGCGAGGCTGCCCAAGTTCCCCAAGATCGAGGTCGAGGACAGGCTCGGCGGTCCGAACGGGTTCCTGCTGACGCTCGTGGAGCAGCAGTTGCGCAAGGAGGGGTTCTCCGACGCCGAGATCGAGGGCGGCGGTCTACGCGTGACGACCACGTTCACGCAGAAGGCTCAGCGGGCCGCCGTACGCGCGGTCAAGGAGGAGAAACCCACCGACAACGCCAGGGGCGTCCACATCGGTCTGGCCTCTGTTGAGCCGGGCACCGGAGCACTCAAAGCGATGTACGGCGGCCCGGACTACGTCAAGAACCAACGCAACTGGGCGACGACCGGACGTCAGCCGGGCTCGGCGTTCAAGCCGTTCGCTCTCGAGGCCGCCCTGGAGGGGGAGTTCAGCCTCTTCGACGTGTTCACCGGAAACACCTACACGTTCCCCGACGGCAGCGAGGTCAACAACGAGTTCGGCAACCAGTACGGTCCGGTCAACTTGCTCACCGCGACCGAGCAGTCGATCAATACGGCCTACATCGACCTCACGATGTCCATGGAAGACGGACCGCAGCAGGTCATCGACGCAGCCGTGAAGGCCGGCGTCCCCAAAAACGCAGCGGGGCTCTCACCGGACCCGACGATCACGCTGGGAACCGCCGACATCACACCGATCGACATGGCGAACGCCTATGCCACCTTCGCTAACGGGGGCAAGGCCACCGACTGGTATGCGATCAAGAAGGTGACCAGCGCCAGCGGGGAAGAGCTTTTCAAGAGCAAGGTGAAAGAGGAGCGAGTGTTCCCCGCCGACGTGAACTCCAACATCGTGCACGCGATGCAGGAGGTCGTGAAGGGCGATAGTGGGACGGGGGCCGCAGCGCGGTCGTTCGGTTGTCCGGTCGCGGGAAAGACCGGGACCGCCGCACTCCGTCCCGACACCGTCACCTCGGCCTGGTTTGTCGGCTACTCCCCGAAGCTGTCCACCGCGGTGATGTACGTCAAGGGGAGTTCCGGCACCAAGGACCTTGATGGCGTTGGCGGGCTGTCCACCTTCTTCGGTGGCGCCTACCCGGCGCGGACGTTCACCTCCTTCATGTCGAAGGCCCTCGCGGGACAGGAGTGCGCGGAGTTCCCTGAGCTCGACTACGTCAACGGTTCGCCCGCGCCTACGCCCGTGCCGACGACCAGTGCGCCGGAGCCCACCCCCACGCCTACCCCCACGCCTACCCCCACGCCCACGCCGACGCCGACGCCCACGCCGACGCCGACGCCCACGCCGACGCCGACACCCACGCCGACGCCGA
>Ga0136633_1001123_pt1 | contig 19886 bp, 14 predicted proteins | sample AntDrymeUQ832206_2_FD_105494 | JGI IMG/M metagenome (GOLD analysis project Ga0136633, IMG submission 105494) | Polar desert sand microbial communities from Dry Valleys, Antarctica - metaG UQ83 (22.06) | ecosystem: Environmental > Terrestrial > Soil > Desert | place: Antarctica: Dry Valley...
ACTTCTTGCCGAGCAGCGCGTTGCCGCCGTAGCCGGAGCCGAACGACCAGATCGCCCGCTCCTCGGGGAACTGCACGATGTACTTGGTGTCGTTGCAGGGCCATGCGACGTCGGCCTGGCCGTCAACGAGCGGCATGCCGACGGAGTGGATGGCCGGGACGAACTCCGCGTCGAGCCCGGTCATCCGCTCGAGCACGTGGGTGCCCATGCGAGCCATGACGCGCATGCTCGCGGTGACGTAGGCCGAGTCGGTGAGCTCGATGCCGAACATCGGCTTGTCGGCCTCGAGGTGACCCATCACGAACGGGATGACGTACATGGTGCGGCCTCGCATGCAGCCGGCGTACAGCCCGCGCATGAGGTCCTTCATCTCCTCGGGCGCCATCCAGTTGTTGGTGGGGCCGCAGTCCTTCTCGTCGACCGAGCAGATGTAGGTCCGGTCCTCGACGCGAGCGACATCGGTCGGGTCGGAGGCGGCGTGGAAGGAGTTGGGCTTGATGGCGGGGTTGAGCCGGGTGAACGTCCCGGTGCTCTCGAGCGCCTGCGTCAGGTCCTCCCACTCCTCGTCGGAGCCGGTGCACCAGTGCACGCGGTCCGGCTGGGTCAGCTCGGCGACCTCGGTGACGAAGTCGAGGATGCCCTGGTGGGTCGTGGGGGCGTTGCTCACAGTGGTGGCGGTCATGCCTGGGATCCCTCTCGCGCGGCGCTGATGGAGATCGCGCGGCATCGTTGGCGGGCGACTGGTTGCCCGGAGGCTACCCACGCTCCACAGCGCCGCATATTGGATCGATCTACCGCGTGTGACCGTCATCCCACCCGGTCTGCCCGGACGCGATTTAGGACCGCTCCGGGAGGTCGGCTATCCTCGACCAGTCGTTCAGCAGCGCTGACGACGAGCGCCTGTAGCTCAACGGATAGAGCATCTGACTACGGATCAGAAGGTTTGGGGTTCGAATCCCTACAGGCGCGCAGGACTCGAAACGGCCCCGACCGGCTTTGCGCCGGACCGGGGCCGTTCGTCCATCTCTTGGCGCTGGCATGGCCTCCGCCTTCTCGCTGCCGACGAGTAGCGCCGGCCCGATCCGCGGCTTCCGCTGAGCGCTCACCAGTGCTCGGGAGCGCGGGGCTGGGTGCCGATGCTCGACTTCTGGCGCAGGAGGGGTAACCTTGTCCTTGCTGTTGAGGTTTCACCCTCCGGCGTCTGCAGATGGGCGTCGACACATCCGTCACGTGGTTCCTTTGGTCTTTTCGGTCAGCTGGACATCAGGCGTAGTGCAGATGGTTCAGCTCCGTGGTGGGCACAGTGCCTACCACGTCGATTCACCGAAACGAAGGAAAAACAGACATGACTCAGGGCACCGTGAAGTGGTTCAACGACGACAAGGGCTTCGGCTTCATCGCTCAGGATGGTGGCGGCGCGGACGTGTTCGTCCACCACACCGCAATCCAGGGCACCGGCTTCAAGTCGCTCGCTGAGAACCAGCGCGTCGAGTTCGACGTCACCCAGGGCCCCAAGGGCCCGCAGGCGGAGAACGTCCACGGCGTCTGACCGCACCTGCTCTACCGCCGCCGGCGGCCACGATCACTGATCGTGGCCGCCGTCGGTCATTTCGGGGCGTCAAAGCTCCCTGAGACTGTGCGAGTCGGGGAGGATGGTGCCCATGTCCGACTGGCTCGAGGGGCTCAGCACCCTCCAGGTCCTGCTCCTCGTCGGGGCGCTGCTGTTCGCGACCTCGGTCGCCGCGGCCGCCCTGGGGGCGTTGCTGGTGCGGCTGGGGATGCGTCGGCCCACCGTGGTCGCCCGCGCCTCGACGCTCGCTGAGCGGGCGCTCCACCTCGTCAAACGGCCGCTCACGATCGTGGTGCTGGACGAGGTGGCCGCCGTCATCCAGACCGGCCACTACACGCGCAACATCTCCGACGCCCTCAAGGAGAACCACGACGAGCTCAAGGCGTTGGTCGCCGAGAAGGTCCGCGCGGATCCGAACGCACGGCTGATCGGTCGCCTGCCCGGCTACGACGCGGTCGTCGGCGAGGTCACCGAAACCACGCTGCGCGTGCTGATCGAGATGCTCGACGACCCCCGCACCGACGAGCTGATCAGCGACCTGCTGCGCAACAACCTCACCCAGATCAAGGAGGCGGTCCGGATGCGCGCCCACGAAGGCCTCGGGCCGCCCAAGCCGCCGGACCCGATCTCGCCGCGGCTGCGCTCGTGACCGCACGTCACCTGCCCCGGCGGCGCGACCTGGCTCCGCTGCTGCAGTTCAAGAAGCCGGTGTGGTCAGGGACCGAGCGGCGGTTGGCCTCCGCGCTGACCATCGAGGACCTGCGGCTGGTCGCCAAGCGTCGTACGCCGAGGGCGGCGTTCGACTACACCGACGGTGCGGCCGACGGCGAGGTCTCGCTGACCCGGGCGCGGCAGGCGTTCGCCGATGTCGAGTTCCACCCCGGCGTGCTGCGGGACGTGTCGAGCGTGGACACCTCGCGAGAGGTGCTCGGGGTCCGTTCGGCGCTTCCGTTCGGGATCGCGCCGACCGGGTTCACGCGGATGATGCAGACCGAGGGAGAGATCGCCGGGGCGGCGGCCGCCGAAGCCGCGGGCATCCCGTTCGCGCTCTCCACGATGGGCACCACCTCGATCGAGGACGTCGCCGCCGCCAGCCCCGGTGGGCGGCACTGGTTCCAGCTCTACATGTGGAAGGACCGGGAACGGTCGATGGCGTTGGTCGACCGCGCCGCAGCCGCCGGCTACGACACCTTGCTGGTGACCGTCGACGTACCCGTCGCCGGTGCCCGGCTGCGCGACGTCCGCAACGGAATGACCATCCCGCCGACGCTGACCCCGCGCACCATCGCCAACGCGCTCCCGCGCCCGGCGTGGTGGTTCAACTTCCTCACCACCGAGCCGCTGGCGTTCGCGTCCCTCGACTCCTGGTCGGGGACCGTGGCCGACCTGCTCGACACGATGTTCGACCCGACCGTGACCTACGACGACCTGGCGTGGATCAAGCAGCAGTGGCCCGGCAAGGTCGTGGTCAAGGGCGTGCAGTCGGTGGCCGATGCGGCTCGCTGCGCCGAGATCGGGGTCGACGCGGTGCTGCTCTCCAACCACGGCGGCCGCCAGCTCGACCGGGCACCGGTGCCGTTCCACCTGCTGCCCGACGTGGTGGCCGAGGTCGGCAACGACGTGGAGGTCCACCTCGACACCGGGATCATGTCGGGCCAGGACGTCGTCGCCGCGGTCGCCCACGGCGCGCACTTCACGCTCCTCGGCCGGGCCTACCTCTACGGGTTGATGGCAGGCGGTCGGGCCGGTGTCGACCGGTCCATCGAGATCCTGCGCGGCCAGGTCGAGCGGACCATGCGGCTGCTCGGCGTGACCAGCCTCGACGACCTGTCGCCCGAACACGTCACCCAGCTGGTCCGGCTGGAGCCGCGACGACAGTGACCTCCGCCCCGGTCGAGACCCCCGCGCGGCCCGACGGGCCGGTCGCCGTACGACAGCTGGCGCTGGTGTCGGCGGTCCAGGTGCTGGCCGTGGCCACCTGGTTCGCGGCGTCCGCGGCCGCTCCCGCGCTCCGCGAGGAGTGGGACATGGGCCGGGTCGGGGAGTCGCTGCTGACCATCGGCGTCCAGCTCGGGTTCGTCGTGGGCGCGCTCGCCTCTGCCGTCATCAACCTGCCCGACCGTGTCCACCCGCCGAGGCTGATGGGTATCGGTGCGGCGGTGGCTGCGTTCGCGACCCTGGCCACGGCGACCGTCGTCGACGGGGTGGTCGGTGCGGTCACGCTCAGGGTCGTCACGGGCATGGCGTTGGCCCTGGTCTACCCGGTCGGCATGAAGCTGGTGGTCAGCTGGTTCGCCGACCGCCGCGGTCTCGCGGTGAGCATCATGGTCGGCTCGCTGACCCTCGGCAGCATCCTGCCGCAGCTGATCTCGGGGTCACTCGGTTCCGCGTGGCGGTCGGCGCTGGTCATCTCGGCCTGCCTCGCGCTGGTCGCGGTCGTGCTGCAGCGGTGGATCGTGGTCGGTCCGTTGGTGACCCCGTCCACCGGGTTCCACCCCGGGGTCGTGCTCGACGTCTGGCGGGACCGGGCGCCGCGGCTGGCCAACCTCGGCTACCTCGGGCACATGTGGGAGCTCTACGCGTTGTGGGCCTGGGCGCCGGCGTTCCTCACCGCCAGCCTCGCCGAGCGTGGGGAGGCCCCCGACCGCAGCACCATCGGGCTCATCGTCTTCGTGTCGCTGGGGCTGTGCGGCGCGCTCGGTTGTTTGCTGGCCGGCTGGGCCGGAGACCGGCTCGGTCGCGCCCGGGCCGCCGCCGTCGCGATGATCATCAGTGGCACCTGCTGCGTCCTCGCCGCCTTCGCGTTCGGCGGTCCGGCGTACCTGCTCGTGCCGCTGCTGATGGTGTGGGGCGCCGCGGTCATCGCCGACTCCGCGATGTTCTCCGCGTGCCTGGGCACCGTGGTCGACCAGCGGTACGTCGGCACCGCGCTCACCCTGCAGACTGCACTCGGCTTCCTGCTGACCGTCGTCACCATCCAGCTGGTCCCGGTGGTGGCCGGTGCCGTGGGCTGGCCGGTCGCCGTCGCGATGCTCGGCGTCGGTCCGCTGCTCGGCTCGATCGCCATGGTGCGACTGACGCCCTTGCTGCCGGTGCGCTGAACGTCGCAGCCCTCTGCCCTGAGCCGGGACGTTGGTCCCGGGATCGTGGGCCCTCCGTCTGTGGATCCACCCTCAGGGCGTCGCAACACTGGAGGTATGGACAACAGCGAGTATCGAGGAGCTGTGGTGGTGGGCGTCGACGGGTCGCCGGACGCCGACTGGGCCGTGGAGTGGGCGGCCGTGCAGGCCGAACGCGAGCGTCGTAGCCTGATCGTCGTTCACGGCGCTCGCGCCACCGACAGCGACTGGCTCGCGTTCTGGACCGAGGACCGCAACCGGGTCGACCGCGCCAGGTTCGAGGCCGCGCAGGCGGTCGTCGAAGATGCCCTCAAGCTGGTGGAAGCCCACCACCCGGCTGTCGGTGCGCAGGGCTACGTCGTGGACGCCGATCCGCGCGCGGCGCTGGTCACCGCGTCCGAGACGGCGCACCTCGTGGTTGTCGGCCGACGGGGGCGGTCGCCGTGGCGCAACGTGGTGATGGGCTCCGTGAGCTCGTCCGTCAGCCGTCACGCCGAGTGCCCGGTCCTCGTCACCGGCGAGAGCCTCCCGGCGTCGATCAGCGGTGTGGTTGTCGGTGCGGCCGGGACGGCCGAGTCGATGGTCGTCATCGAGGAGGCGTTTCGTCAGGCCGCGCTGCACGGCGTACCGCTCACAGTCGTCCACTGCTTCTGGGACATTGCCGGGCAGCAGGCCTTCGGCGCCACGGTCCAGCCCGAGGAACTCGGTGTCGACGACCTCAGGCTGCTCGTCTCCCAGTCGGTCGCAGGCTTTGCCCCGGAGTTCCCCGACGTCGTGGTGCATCTGGAACTGGCCCGTGGGCTGGTGGACCTCGCGCTGACGAACGCGACGCCCCCGAACTCGCTCCTCGTGGTGGGGCGAGGGCACGCCACCTCGTGGCGCGAACACCTGCGCGTGTCCACGGCGCTGGCCGTGCTCGACCAGGCGCGAGGGCCGGTCGAGGTGGTCCCCGAAGCCGTGTCGGGCGGTCGTTGACTGGTCCGGATTCTCGTGGGGAGCGGGCTCGCCCTTACGCCTCGTCGAGGGCGGCTGCGACGCGGCGGTGGGCCTCCCAGATCTCCTCAGGGAGGTGGTCGAAGGCGCGGAGGTGCTCCTCGCGAAAACCCATCTCCTGGCGCCAGCGGTCGACATCGATGTCGAGCAGCTTCGCCAGATCGGCAGGGTCTACGCCGCAGCCCTCGAGCTCCAGCTCGTCCTCGGTCGGGATGATCCCCACCGGGGTCTCGCGACCCGACACCTCGCCGGCCTTGAGCCGCATCAGCCACAGCAGCGGCCGCAGGTTGTCGCGGTAGCCGGGCCACAGGAAGTGGCCGTCGTCGGGGTCCTTCTGGAACCAGTTGACGTGGGCGAAGATCGGCTGCTCGGTCGCGGCGCCCACGATGCGCATCCAGTGGGCGGCGTACTCGCCCTCGGCGTAGGACATGAAGGGCCGCATCGACATCGGGTCGTAGCGCAGCTGACCTTCCTTGCCGTCGGCGGCGGCGGTCGCCTCCGCACCGAGGGTGAGCCCGTCGTAGACGCCTTCGGCGAGGTCGGTGATCGCACGAATCAGCGGTTCCCGGTCACGGGTGCGGCCGCCGAAGATGATGGCGTCGATCGGGACTCCGTCGGGCCGCTCGAAGTCCTCGGCGATGTTCGGGACGTTGGCCAAGGTGGTGGTGAAGCGGCTGTTGGGGTGGGCCCACGGTGAGTCGTCGCGCGAGGACCGGTCCGAGAGCTTCTCGCCCTTCCAGTCGTGCCACCCCTCAAGGTCGGCGGGTGGCTCCTTGGTCTTGCCCTCCCACCAGACCTCGTGCGTGTTCTCGTTCCACGCGACGTTGGTGAACACGACATGGGTGCCCTCGTCGATCGACTTCACCGCGGTCGGGTTGGTCGCCTCGTTGGTGTCCTTGGCGACGCCGAACACCCCGAACTCAGGGTTCATCCCGTAGAGCCGGCCGTCGTCGGGGTTGGCCCACAACCACGCGATGTCGTCACCGTAGAAGGACACGTAGTAACGGTCGCCGAGCCCGTCGGGCGCCAGCATCATCGCCAGGTTGGTCTTGCCCGACGCGCTCGGGAAGCCGCCGCAGATGTGGTAGTCGCGACCGGTCTCCTTGTCGTGGATGCCGATCAGCATGAACTGCTCGGAGAGGAAGTCCCGGCTTGCCCAGCCGTCGTAGGCCGCCTGACGCAGGCCGTGGGCGATCTTGCCGAGCAGGGCGTTGCCGCCGTACGACGAGCCGAAGTGGAGGATGGTCCGCTCGTCGGCGACGGTGACGAACATGCGTTGGTCCTCAGGAGTGCCCTGACCGAGGTGCTCGAGGTCGCCGGTCACGTGGACGGCGCGCACGAACATGTCGGGCTCGGCGAGATTGTTGATGAGGTCGATGCCGACCCGCGCCATCCGGATCATGTGGAGCACCACGGTGCGGTTGTCGGTCAGCTCGACGCCGGCGGCGTAGCGCTCGAGCGGCGAGCCCGGCGGTGACATCAGGTAGGGGATGACGTACATCGTCTTGCCCGCCAGCTGGCCGCGCATCCGGTCCTCCAGCAGCGGCTTCATCTCCGAGGCGGGGCGCCAGTTGTTGTAGACGCCCTTGTCGGCCTCGTTGCTGGTGGCCACGATCGTGCGCTCCTCCGAGCGCGCGGTGTCCTTGTAGTAGCTGCGGGAGTAGTAGCGCCCCTCGCCCGCGGGCTGGATCTCATCGGCAGCCAGAGCCTCCTGGACCAGCCTGGCGTCGTCGGCCGCGCTGACGACCTCGATCCGCTCGGCGCCGGTGACGTCCGCCCAGTGGCGCACGTAGTCGCGCACCGCCTGGTTGGTCAGTCCCGCAGCGTCCAGGGCACCGTCAACGTCGGCCATGTGAGCCCGCCTCTCCCGCCGTCGGCCGCCGGGCCGAGGCTCAGTCGTGTGGATGGCACCGTACAAGCAAGCGGCTCCGGGGGACAGGGACGACCGATCGGCGGCCCGTCAGGACTTCACCTGATCGGGTGTGTGCGGCCCTCGGTCGCTGTGGCAGGTTTGATGACCGATCGCAAGAGGTGCGGTCTGACAAGGAGGGAAAATCATGACATTGCTGCTGTGGATCCTGGCAGTCATCCTCGTGGTCAGCGGCATCGTGACGTTGATCCGGGGTGGTGTTCTCTGGGGAGTGGTGCTCATCATCGTCGGGCTGCTGGTCGGCCCGGGGGGAGTAAGCATCTTCTCCAAGTAGCAGCGGAGGAAGTGTCGGCGGCGGGCCCTATGTTGGGGTCCGTCGTCGCCTCATTTCCGGGGCGGCCGTCGACCGGGAGAGGAAGACGTAACGGTGGTCCTGCAGCTGCACCGCGCACCGCGCGCCGACCAGCTCGCCGACCAGCTCGCCGGTCTCCTCTCCACCCCGCTCTCCGACCCGTTCGCTTCTGAGGTCGTGGCGGTCCCCGCCCGCGGGGTCGAGCGCTGGTTGTCCCAGCGGCTCTCCCACCGGCTCGGCGCCGGACCCACGGGCGGCGACGGCGTCTGTGCCGGCGTCCAGTTCCTCAGCCCGCGCTCGTTGGTCTCGTTGCTCCTGGAGCGGGACCGTGACGACGTCTGGGATCCGGACCGCCTGGTCTGGCCGCTGCTCGAGGTCCTCGACGCGTCCCTCGACGAGCCCTGGGCGGCCACGCTCGCGGCCCATCTCGGTCACGGGCTCGTCGGCGACGAGGGCGAGCTGCGCCAGTCCCGCCGCTGGTCGGTGTCGCGCCGGCTTGCCGGCATCTTTGCCTCGTACGCCGTCCAGCGGCCCGGCCTGGTCACCGACTGGCGTGAGGGCCGCGACACCGACGGTGCGGGCTCACCCCTCGACGCGGACCTGGCCTGGCAGCCCGAGCTCTGGCGTCGGCTGCTCGTCCAGGTCGGTGAGTCTCCACCCGACGTGCGACACGCCGAGACCCTGCGTCGGTTGCGCGACGGCGACCCCGCGGCCCTCGCCAGGCTCGACCTGCCCGACCGGTTGTCGCTGTTCGGCCACACCCGGTTGCCGGTCACCGAGGTCGAGCTGTTGGCGGCCCTCGGCGAGCAGCGCGACGTCCACCTGTGGCTGCCGCAGCCCTCGCCGGCGCTGTGGGAGGCGTTGCGCGGCCTCGGCGGCGTCGTCGGCCGTGAGGACGACCAGTCCACCGACCGGGTCCACCACCCGTTGCTCGCCTCGCTCGGCCGTGACACCCGTGAGCTGACGCGGGTCCTCGACGGAGTCGGGGTCGAGGCGCCCGAGCCCGCCGAGATCGAGCAGCGAGCCACCTTGCTGGGCTGGCTCCAGCACGACCTGCGGTCCAACCGGGCCCCCGACGAGCGGGTGCGCGCGAGCCGGGTGCCGGCCGCCGACGACCGCAGCCTCCAGGTCCACGCCTGTCACGGGGCGTCGCGCCAGGTCGACGTGCTCCGTGAGGTGCTGGTCGGCCTGCTCGACGACGACCCGACGCTCGAGCCCCGCGACATCTTGGTGATGTGTCCCGACATCGAGACCTATGCGCCGCTGATCGCGGCCGGCTTCGGGCTCGAGGGCGTGGTGGAGGAGGGCCACCCTGCCCACCGGCTGCGGGTCCGGCTGGCCGACCGCGCCCTGTCGAGCACCAACCCGCTGCTCGGAGTCGCCGCCCGGCTGGTCGAGCTGGCCGGCGGCCGGGTCACCGCGAGCGAGGTGCTCGACCTGGCCGGCACCGACGTCGTACGCCGCCGGTTCGCCCTCGACGACGACGACCTCTCCCGGATCACCGATTGGGTGGGCGCGGTCGGCATCCGCTGGGGGCTCGACGCCAAGCAGCGCGGCGGGTTCGACATGCAGGGCTTCGCCCACAACACCTGGCGGGCGGGGATGGACCGGCTGTTGCTCGGGGCGGCCATGAGCGGCGACGACCACCGACATGTCGGGCGCGGGCTGCCTGTCGACGACGTGGGCAGCGGCGATCTCGACCTGCTCGGCAGGTTCGCGGAGCTGGTCCACCGGCTCGACCGCTGCGTCGCTGCGCTCACGGCGGCCGGCCCCCTCGAGGAGTGGGTCATCGCGCTGCGGGCCGGCGTCGCCGGACTGGCCGAGGTCGATCCCGAGCAGTCGTGGCAGGCACCCCAGTTCGAACGTGAGCTGGCCCGGACCGTCGAGTCCGCCACCGACGCAGGCGTGGTCGCGCTGCGGCTGCCCGACGTCCGTGCGCTGCTCCACTCGCGGCTCGGGGGCCGGCCGACCCGCGCCAACTTCCGCACCGGAACCCTCACCGTCTGCACCATGGTGCCGATGCGGTCCGTGCCCCACCGCGTGGTCTGCCTGGTCGGTCTCGACGACGGGGTCTTCCCGCGCGTCACCTCGGTCGACGGCGACGACGCGCTGCTGCGCCGACCGCTGACCGGCGAGCGCGACGCCCGCAGCGAGGACCGGCAGCTGCTGCTCGACGCCGTCCTCGCCGCGACCGAGACTCTCGTGGTCACCTACACCGGTGCCAACGAGCACACCGGCGCGTCCCGTCCGCCCGCCGTCCCCCTCGGCGAGATCCTCGACGCCGCCGCCCGGACCGCCGCGACTCCCGGCGACGTGCTGGTCCACCACCCGTTGCAGCCCTACGACGCCCGCAACCTGCTGCCCGGCGCGCTGGTCGGCGCGCGGCCGTTCAGCTTCGACACGGCGGCCCTGGCCGGCGCCCGAGCCGCGACCGGTGAGCGCGTCCCTCCCGCGCCTTTCCTCGCGGGCCCGCTCCCCGCGCGGGTGCCGGGCGACGTCAACCTGGCTGACCTGCGCGACTTCCTCGCCCACCCCGTGAGGTCGTTCCTGCGGGGTCGGCTTGATGTCGGGTCACCGTGGGAGGCCGACGAGGTCGGTGACGCGATCCCAGTGGACCTCAACGCGCTCGAGCAGTGGGACATCGGCGACCGGCTGCTGCGCGACGTCCTCGGGGGCCACGACGCCGTCGCGGTGCTCACCGCCGAGCAGCTCAGCGGCACCCTCCCACCCGGCGGGCTCGGGACGAAGGCGCTGAGCCAGGTCGCGGCGAAGGCGCAGGACCTCTACGCCGGCACCGCAGCCCTGCGGGAGGGTGAGCGCCGCAGCCTCGACATCGACGTCGACCTGGGGGACGGGCGCAGGCTCACCGGCACGGTGTCCGACGTCTTCGGCTCGCGCCTGGTCTCCCTCGGCTTCTCCCGGCTCAAGCCGCGGCAGCGGCTGCTGGCCTGGGTCGACCTGCTCGCGCTCAGCGCCGCCCACCCCGACCTCCACGTCACCTCCCACGCGGTCGGCTGGGGACGTGCCGGGGCCCAGCGTGCGCTGGCCGGCCCGCTCGACCACCGCGCGGTCGAGTGGCTCCGGGCCCTCGCCGAGCTCCGCGACCTCGGCATGACCCGGCCGCTGCCGATCCCGATCCAGACCGGCTGCGCCTGGGCCGAGGCCCACGCCAAGGAACTGATGGGCGCGCCGATCGACCCCGTCGCCGCCGCGACTCGCACCTGGGAGACCGACCGCAACAGCCCGATGGGCATCCCGGGTGAGGACGCGGACGCCGCCCACGTGCGCGTCTACGGCGACGGCGCACCTCTGACGCGGCTGCTCGACGACGGCCTCGCGACGTACGCCTGGCAGGTCTGGGAGCCGTTGCTCACCGGCGTCGAGCGGGTGGGGATGCTGTGATCGAGCCGTTCGACATCCGCGGACCGCTGCCGACCGGCACCACCGTGCTCGAGGCCAGCGCCGGCACCGGCAAGACCTGGACCATCGGCGCGCTGGTCGCCCGGTTCGTCGCTGAGGGTGTTGCCACGCTCGACCAGATGCTGATCGTCACGTTCGGGCGCGCGGCCAGCCAGGAGCTGCGGGAGCGGGTCCGGACCCAGTTGGTCGAGGCCGAGCGCGCGCTCGCGGGTGACACCGACCTGCCACCGTCGGAGCTGCTGGAGCTGCTGCTCCACTGCGACGACGCGACGCGGGCGCTGCGCCACCGGCGGATCGTCGCCGCACTGGCGGGGTTCGACGGCGCGACCATCGCCACCACCCACCAGTTCTGCTCGTTGGTGCTCGGTTCGCTCGGGGTCGCCGGCGACACCGACGCCCGCGCCCGGCTGGTCGAGGACCTCGACGACCTGCTGGGCGAGGTGGTCTCCGACCTCTATCTGCGCAGGTTCGCCTACGACGAGGCGGCGCCGACGTTCACCCACGCCGAGGCGATGGCGATCGCCCGCACTGCCGTGGGTGATCCGCAGGCGTGGCTGGAGCCGGCCGACGCCGACGCAACGACCCCCCACGGCCGGCGGGTGGCGTTCGCGCAGAAGGCGCGCACCGAGCTCGAGCGTCGCAAGCGACGGCTCGGGATCCTTTCCTACGACGACCTGCTGAGCCAGCTCGCCGACGCGCTGGTCGACCCCGACGCCCCGGCCCGGGCACGGATGCGACAGCGCTGGCAGATCGTGCTGGTCGACGAGTTCCAGGACACCGACCCGGTGCAGTGGCAGGTGCTCGACCGGGCGTTCAGCGGCCACGCCACGATGGTGCTGATCGGCGACCCCAAGCAGGCGATCTACTCCTTCCGCGGCGGCGACGTGGTCACCTACCTCCAGGCAGCCGCCACTGCCGCGACCCAGCAGACACTCGACGTCAACTGGCGCAGCGACGCCGCACTGCTCTCGTCGTTCCAGGCCATGCTGCGCGGCGCCACTCTCGGCGACGAGCGCATCGTGGTCCACGACGTCACGGCCCACCACGACGAGAGCCGGCTGGCGGGCGCGCCCCACCCCGATCCGTTCCGGCTCCGGGTGGTGCGGCGCGACCAGCTCCGCAAGGCCGGCTCATCGCCGCTCACGGTCGGCGAGGTGCGACCGCTGATCGCGCAGGACCTCGCCCACGACGTACGCGCCCTGCTGGCCTCGGGGGCGACCTATGGCGGACGACCGGTCGAGCCGCGCGACGTCGCCGTCATCAGCTATCGCCACGCCGATCTCGCGCGCATCCAGGAAGCGCTCCACGCGGTCGGTGTCCCCGCCGTGATCGCGGGGGGCGGCAGCGTGTTCGCCACACCTGCGGGGGTCGAGTGGCTCCAGCTGCTCGAGGGACTCGAACAGCCCCATCGCAGCCAGCGGGTCCGCTCGGCCGCCCTCACCCCCTTCTTCGGCCACAGCGCGGCGGAGCTCGACGCCGACGGTGAGCGACTCAACGAGGAGGTTGCCGACCGGCTGCGGGCCTGGACCGAGGTGTTCGCGACCCGGGGCGTCGCCGCGGTGCTGGAGGCCGCGACCGCCGACGGTCTCCCGTCGCGGGTGCTCGCGGTGGTGGGCGGCGAGCGTCACCTCACCGACCTGCGCCACATCGGGGAGGCCCTCCACGAGGTCGGTCTGACCGAGCGGCTGGGAGTCGCGTCGATGCTGGCGTGGCTGCGTCGACAGGTGGCCGAGGGACGTGCCGGTCGCGGTGCCGAACGGACCCGACGCCTCGACTCCGACGCGGCCGCCGTCCAGCTGGTCACCATCCATGCCAGCAAGGGGCTCCAATACCCCGTCGTCTACCTCCCGGCCCTGGCCGACCGGAACGTGCCGAAGCCGTCGAGGCCGCTGTTCCACGACGACGAGGGGCGCCGCTGCGTCGACGTGGGAGGCGGAGCGGGCGAGGGCTGGCGCGACCACGTCGCGCGGTGGGAGCGGGAGGAGGCTGGCGAGTGGCTGCGCCTCCTCTACGTCGCCGTCACCCGCGCGCAGTCGCAGGTGGTGGCCTGGTGGGCGCCGACCCGCAACACGCCGGCTTCGCCGCTCCACCGGATGTTGCAGGCGCGGCGCCCCGGTTCCCCCGACGTGCCCGACGCGTTCGACAACCGCACCGACGACGAGGCGGCGGCGGTGTTCGAGGCCTGGCGAGCGGCCGGCGGACCGGTCCCCGAACCGGCGGTGCCGGAGCCGCTGGGCGACGTCGTCCCGCTCGAGGTTCCCACCGGGCTGGCGGTGCGGACCTTCGCCCGCGACGTCGACACCACCTGGCGGCGTACGTCGTACTCCTCGCTGACCCGAGTCGAACCAGCCGTGGTTCCCGGCGTGGGCAGCGAGCCGGAGGAGGAGCCGCTCGACGACGAGGCGCCGCTGCCGGTGGGCGACGGCCCGGCGCACGACGCCGGCCTCACGCTGCCGTCGCCGATGGCCGACCTCCCCGTGGGAGCAGAGTTCGGCTCCCTCGTCCACGCCGTGCTCGAACACGCCGATCCGCAGGCTCCCGATCATGGAGGCGATCTGACGGTCGAGCTGCGTGGCCACCTCGCAGAGCAGCTGCTCCAGTGGCCGGTCGAGGTCGATCCCGACCAGTTGGTCGCCGCCCTGGTGGCCGTCACCGACACCCCGCTCGGATCGCTCGCGGGTGGGGCGACCCTGCGCGACGTGGCGTTGCCCGACCGGCTTCGCGAGCTCGACTTCGAGCTGCCCCTGGCCGGCGGTGACCTCAGCCTGACCGGTGACGTCACGCTGGGTGACGTGGCCCCGCTGTTGCGACGACACCTGCCCGAGGGTGACCCGGTCCGAGGCTTCGCCGACGCCCTCGACCGGCCCGAGCTCGGCGGTCAGAGCCTGCGCGGCTACCTCACCGGCTCGATCGACGTGGTCCTGCGGGTGCGCGACTCCGAGTCGTCGGACGGCGACATCCGCTACCTCGTCGTCGACTACAAGACCAACTGGCTGGGCCCCCGTGACGAGCCGCTCACCGCGGCGGCGTACGTCCCCGAGGCACTCGACGCCGCCATGGGCCACTCCGACTATCCGCTGCAGGCGCTGCTCTACGCCGTCGTACTGCACCGCTTCCTGCGCTGGCGTCAGCCCGGCTACGACCCGGAGCGACACCTCGGGGGCGTGCTCTACCTCTACCTGCGTGGGATGTGCGGGCCCGAGACGCCGCTGGTCGGCGGCGAGCCGTGCGGAGTGTTCGCGTGGCGGCCGCCGGTAGCGCTGGTCGAGGAGCTCTCCGCCCTGCTCGATGGCCGGGTCCTGCGCTCGGAGCAGGGAGCGTGACGCGATGACCGAGATCTTCGAGCCGGTCGGTGACCACGACCGGCGGGTGGTCGCCGGAGCCGCGGGGCTGCTCGGCGACCTGAACCGGGCCGGCGTGCTCTCGGCGGCTGACGTCCACGTCGCCTCCCGCACGGGCGACCTCGCGGGCGAGGCCGGCGACGACGTGTTGCTGGCCGCGGCGCTCGCGGTCCGCGCCGTGCGCAACGGCTCGGTCGGCGTCGACCTCGCCACGATCCGCGACATCGCTCCCGACCTCCCCTGGCCGGAGGCGACGGGATGGGCCGCCGCGGTCGCGGCGTCCCCCATGACCGAGGCCGGTGTGCTGCGCCAGGAGCTGGGCCTGGTCTACCTCGACCGCTACCACCGCCTCGAACAGCAGATCGCCGACGACGTCCGCGCGCGCACCGACCAGCCCCCGCCCACCATCGACGAGGCAGCGCTGGCCGCGGCACTGCGCGACGTGCGCGACGTGCACTTCAGCACCGAGCAGGAGGCGGCGGCGGTGGCCGCCTGCCGGCAGTGGACCACTGTCATCACCGGAGGCCCCGGCACCGGAAAGACCACGACGGTCGCCCGGATGCTCGCGTTGCTCTCCTCCCAGTCGGACCGACCGCTCTCGATCGCGCTCAGCGCCCCGACCGGCAAGGCGGCGGCTCGGCTCGCCGAGGCGGTCGGTGACGAGATGCCTGGCGCGTACGCCGACCGGGTCGGCCGGCCCGACGCGATGACCCTCCACCGGCTGCTCGGCTGGCGACGCGACAACACCACCCGGTTCCGCCACGACCGCGGCAACCGGCTGAAGTACGACGTGATCGTGGTCGACGAGTGCTCGATGGTCGACCTGACGATGATGGCCCGGCTGCTTGAGGCGGTGCGGCCGCAGACCCGGCTGGTCCTGGTCGGTGACCCCCGTCAGCTCACCTCGGTCGGCGCCGGCGCGGTGCTGTCAGACCTGGTCGAGGGACTGCCCGATGCGCTGGTCCGCGGGCTGTCGGCCAACTACCGCTCCGCCCCCGACATCCAGGCCGTGGCCGACGCGCTGCGCGACGCCGAGGATGCCGACGCCGTGCTGGCCGCCCTCCGCTCGGGCTCCGACGGTGTCGAGTTCGTCGAGACCGACGACCCGGCTGCGATCCTGCGGGCCTCGCTGGTCGAGCAAGCGGTGGAGGTGCGCCGGCTCGCGTTCGCGGGTGACGCCGAGGGCGCGATCCTCGCCCTCGGTCGCCACCGGCTGCTCTGCGCCCACCGCGAGGGCCCCCGCGGCGTACGCCTGTGGAACCGGCAGGTCGAGCAGTGGCTGGGCGAGGAGACCGGCGACCCGATCTACGGGTCCTGGTACGTCGGTCGTCCGCTCCTGGTCACCGCCAACGACCATGCGCTGGAGATCTACAACGGCGAGACCGGCGTCGCGGTGCTGGCTGAGGGTCGGCTGCGGGCCCGCATCGACGGCGCCCGGCACGGCCTCACCGACCTCGCGCCCGGTCGACTCGACGCGGTCGACACGATGCACGCGCTCACGATCCACAAGAGTCAGGGCAGCCAGGCGGAGGCGGTCACGGTCCTGCTGCCCGAGGAGGGCTCGCGGCTGCTGACGCGTGAGCTGTTCTACACCGCCGTCACTCGAGCCCAGGACCGGCTCCGCGTGGTCGGCTCCGAGGCCGCCGTCCGGGCCGCCGTGGCGACGCGGGCGCAGCGTGCGACCGGGCTGCGACAGCGGTTGGGGCAGCCGCTCGGCTGACCCGGTTCAGCCGCTGGACGTTTCGAAACCTCGCCGCAACGAGCCGCGACTACTGTCGAGACATGCCCTACCTGCTCCGCGTCGGCCTGCCTGACATTCCGGGGTCCCTGGGGCGGCTGGCCACGGCGATCGGTGAGGCCGGCGGTGACATCGAGGCGATCGAGATCGTGGAGAAGCGCTACGACGGCACCGCCGTCGACGACGTGTTCCTCGAGATGGTCGGCGGCGCCATGCCCGACGCCGTGGTCTCGGCCTGCACCAGCGTCGAGGGCGTCGAAGTGCTCTGGATCAACCGGTACGCCGCGGGCGGCAACGTCTTCCTCGATCTCGAGGCAGTCGAGGACCTGACCGCCCACAAGGACGTCGCGCTGGACCGGCTGATCGACCTGCTGCCGGTCGTCTTCCGGTCCGACTGGGGTGCCCGGATCCACCGCACCTCCGGCGTCCGCCGGTCGACCGAGGCCGCCCCGGACGAGCTGGTCTTCGTCGAGATCGATGAGCCCGCCCAGGTCGAGGACCAAGGCCACGACCTGGTGCTGGCCTGCCCGCTGGGGGCCGACGAGATCGTGCTGATCGGCCGACGTGGCGGCCCGGCCTTCCTCGACTCCGAGCTCGCCCGGCTCCAGCACCTCTCGGCCCTGGCCCGCTCCATCGCCGGCTGAGCGACGCCCGCCGCAACCGGCTGGCGGTCAGGCCTGGCGCTCCAGCAGGAACAGCGGGATCAGCCGGTCGGTCTTCTTCTGGTACTCGCCGTACGTCGACCAGGTGTCGACCGCGCGGGTCCACCACTCGTCGCGCTCGGGTCCGTCGGGCAGCTCGCGGACGTCGTAGGTCGCCTTGTCGGCGCCGTCTTGCAGGTCGACCTCCGGGTGGGCGCGGAAGTTGTGTGCCCAGACCGGGTCCTCGGGCGAGCCGCCCTTCGAGGCGACGGCAAGGTAGGAGCCCTCGTGCTCGACCCGCATCACCGGGTTCTTACGGAGCTTGCCGCTGGTGGAGCCCACCGAGGTGATGACCACGATGGGATCACCGGTACGGGCAAGGATGTTGGCACGCTGGCCGTCGGACGCCTCGAACTCGGCGACCTGGTCACGCACCCACTTCTCGGGACTTGGTTCGTACTCTCCGCTCAATGCCATGTCACCCAGAACACCACTCACACGGCATCGATTCCAGCCCCGATAGCCTCCGGGCATGAGCGCGATCGACGGAGTCTCCGAAATCTTCGACCCGGAGCAGTGGGATCCGGTGCCGGGGTTCGAGGACCTCACCGACCTCACCTACCACCGCGCGCGGGCCCACGGCACGGTTCGGGTCGCCTTCGATCGGCCCGATGTCCTCAACGCATTCCGCCCCCACACCGTCGACGAGCTGTTGCGGGTGCTCGAGCACGCGCGGATCACCTCCGACGTGGGGTGTGTGCTGCTCACCGGCAACGGCCCGGGCGAGCGGCACGGGAAGTGGGCGTTCTGCACCGGCGGCGACCAGCGGATCCGGGGGAGGGCGGGTTACCAGTACGCCGAGGGCGAGACGGCCGAGACCGTGGACCAGGCCAAGCTGGGACGGCTGCACATCCTGGAGTGCCAGCGGCTGATCCGGTTCATGCCGAAGATCGTGATCTGCGTCGTACCCGGCTGGGCGGCCGGTGGCGGTCACAGCCTCCACGTCGTCTCCGACCTCACGCTGGCCAGTGCCGAGCACGGCCGGTTCAAGCAGACCGACGCCGACGTCGGCTCCTTCGACGGCGGCTTCGGGTCGGCCTACCTGGCCCGTCAGGTGGGGCAGAAGTTCGCCCGCGAGATCTTCTTCCTCGGCGACGAGTACTCCGCCGAGGACGCTCACCGGATGGGCATGGTCAACCGGGTGGTCCCGCACGCCGAGCTCGAGGCGGAGGCCCTGGAGTGGGGTCGGAAGATCAACGGGAAGTCACCCACCGCGCAGCGGATGCTGAAGTACTCCTTCAACCTCATCGACGACGGCCTGGTCGGCCAGCAGCTGTTCGCGGGCGAGGCGACGCGGCTCGCCTACATGACCGACGAGGCGGAGGAGGGACGCGACCAGTTCCTGGAGAAGCGCGACCCCGATTGGTCGTCCTACCCCTGGTACTACTGATCTGGCCCATTTCCGCAAGTCAGCGGCCTGGTTGGGGTCGATGTGCCCGGCGGATTGACTTCGGCATGAGGCGACGCGGCTCGGCAGCGCGCTAGTCACAACACTACCGTTGTCGGTATAGTTGTGACATGACTGCTGCTGGCCAGACGTACCGGGAGGTCGTGCGCGAGATCGCGCTCGACCACTACGGGTACGTCACGACGGAGCAGGCGGCCGAGGCCGGGGTGCCGGCGGTCGAGTTGCCCAAGCTCGCCGCTCGCGGCGGTCTGGAGAACGTCGCCTACGGGCTGTATCGGGTGCCTGACATCCCGCCGACCGCCTATGACCAGTTCGCCGAGGCGCTCATGCGGGTGGGCGAGGGTGCCTACCTTCACGGTGAGTCGGTGCTGGCATTGTTCGGGCTCGCCGACGTGAACCCTCGACAGATCAAGGTGGCGGTTCGCCGGCGAGCACGCCCCCAGCTTCCGCCGTTCGTGGAGTTGACCCAAGTGAAGGACGACGCGCCCACGACGTTCTACGAGGGCCTGGAAGCTCAGCCGGTGGCCGAGGCCATCCTCGAATGTCGCGGACGCATCGAGAGGGGGCGTCTGCGGGAAGCCGTTAAGCAGGCGCGCAAGGAAGGTCTGTTGACCACAACGGAATGGCATCGCGTTCGGAAGGGATTGCAGTCGTGAGCTACTCGGACGCTCCGACGAGCGTGCGCTCCTTGGAGCAGCGCATCCGCAACCTCGAAGGAAGCGATGGTTTCGCGCTGCGCCGACGGGTCGGGATGGCGCTGGTCGTGGTCGGCCAGATGCTGCCCGAGGGCGCGATCAAGGGTGGCAGCGCGATGGCCCTGCGCTACGGCCGGGGAACGAGGTTCACCCAAGACCTCGACGCCGCAAGGGTCCGGCCGCTCGCCCGGTTCCGCAGCGACTTCGAGGAGTCCCTCGCCGCTGGGTGGGCAGGCTTCACCGGAAGGTTGGTCGAGAAGGCCGCACCGCGTCCGCCAGCCGTGCCCACGGCGTACGTCATGCAGCCTTTCGAGGTGAAGCTCGACTACCGGGGCAGGCCGTGGTGCACGGTGAAGTTCGAGCTGGGGCACAACGAGATCGGTGATGCGGACGAGCCGGAGTATCAACTGGCATCCGACCTCGCAGACCTTTTCACCGTAGTCGGACTCGAAGCTCCCAAGCAGGTGCCGGTCGTGCGGGCCGACCACCAGGTCGCGCAGAAGCTGCACGCCGTCTCCGGCGAGGGGAGCGAGCGTGCCCGTGACCTCGTCGACCTCCAACTGATAGACAAGGGCGAAGGCCTCGATTTCGTCCAAGTCAGGGCGACCTGCGTTCGGCTCTTCGAGTACCGCCGCCAGCAGCCCTGGCCGCCGACCGTTGCAGTCGGCGAGGGATGGGG
>Ga0136633_1001124_pt1 | contig 19884 bp, 18 predicted proteins | sample AntDrymeUQ832206_2_FD_105494 | JGI IMG/M metagenome (GOLD analysis project Ga0136633, IMG submission 105494) | Polar desert sand microbial communities from Dry Valleys, Antarctica - metaG UQ83 (22.06) | ecosystem: Environmental > Terrestrial > Soil > Desert | place: Antarctica: Dry Valley...
AGTGGAGACGGCGGGAATCGAACCCGCGTCCGCGATCGCGTGGCGGTGACGTCTACGAGCGTATCCGGCGCTCTGATCTCGCCCTCATATCGCCTCGCCGGCGGGGTTCATGAGGGCCAGCTCCCTGAAATGTCCCCGGTTCGACGGGAGCAGATCTCCCCGGGTGATCCGGCATTCTGATTCCGAGGATCCCAGCGGCCGGCTGGCCGGGCTCAGAACATGACTCGCCTAGTTTGAGCTAGGCAGCCATGGCGTACTCGTGAGAGTCCGCACGTATGGTTTTGCCAGGTGTTTAACGAGGCCTCCTGACACCTCGGCTCGCAACCACCGTCACGAATTCGACCACGTCGAAGCCATGTCGTCCCCGTGTCGGTGCGCCATGCAGTCTAGCGCCGCGCCTACGGGGCGGGTGGCGCAGGGGGCGTCGCGGGCACCTCCGGCGAGGGCTGCTCACCGGGCGGAAGGGCCGGCTCCTCCTCCTCATCGGGCACCGGCGCCGGCGGCGGCACGGTGATCGTCTCGGCCGGGGGCGGCACCGTGACCGACCCCGCGGGCGGCACGGTCTCGGTTTCCTCCGTGGTCTCGGTCGTCGTCGTGGTCGTGCCCGTCGGAGCGCTCGAGCCGCTCTTCTTTCCGCCGAAGATCGTCGTGCCGCGATCGCCGCCGGACGCCGAGCTGCCCGCCACGAGCTCGGGGACCGTAATGATCACGGCGGCGACGAGGAAGCCGAGCAGGCCGGTCACGACGGCGAGCTGCCAGCGCGGCCGGCGCCCGGGGCGCGAGCTGCCGGGCGCCTCGCCGAGCTGCGCGATGCGCGCCTCGATCGCGTCCGGCGTCTCGCGCGGCTCCTCGACCGGCTCACCGGCCTGTGAGGCGCTGCGTACGACGCCGCGCACCGGCACGGCGCGCGTGACGACGTCGACGGGCCTGAACAGCATCTCCTTGAGGAGCGCCACCAGGACCGGCGTGAACGCCGCTGCGGCCAGCGTGCCCGGAACCCAGATCTGCGAAGTCACGTAGGCCGCCACCGCCGAGGCGAGGGCGGTGACGACGAGCGTCGGAAAGTCGACGTTGGCGCGTCGCCTGGATGTGTCTATGGAGCTCACAAGCGAGTCGGCTGCCCGGTTGCGAGGACGTGTAAGCGTGTAATGAACAGACGCTTAACGTAGTGCGACGCGGTTCTGGGGCCGCTTGAGGAACCCGCCGCCGGGTCGCGCTCCGAAGAGGCGCCCTGGCTTTGGGTGGCGCGGCCTCACACCTCGTGGCCTCGCTCTTTGCGGCTCCAGTTCCGCGTCGCTGGGCGAATGTACGCCGAGCATTTTCGGGGCGCAAGAGCCGAACCGCACAAACCCCGCATTCTCCGTGAAATATCCTGCCCGACATGACCGTCGACGACGTTTCCTGGGACCTCTCACCACTCGTCCACGGCGAGGGCGATGCCGGCGCCGACCGCCTCCTCGACGAGGCCGCGCAGCGCGCGCAGATCTTCGCCGACACCTACGCCGGTCGCCTCGGCGAGATCAACGCCGACGAGTTCGCCGCGGCCGTGATCGAGCTGATGGACATCTCCGAGCTCGCCTCGCGCTCCGGCCACTACGCGATGCTGCGCTTCAGCGTCGACACCGCCGATCCGCAGATCGGCGCGCTCATGCAGCGCATGCAGGAGAAGAGCACGGCGATCGAGACGAAGCTGCTGTTCTTCGAGCTCGAGTGGGCCGCGCTGGAAGACGCGCGCGCCGACGAGCTCATGGCCGCCGACGGCCTGGACACCGCCCGCCACTTCCTGCGCTCCGCGCGCCGCTACCGCCCGCACCTGCTCTCCGAGCCCGAGGAGAAGATCCTCGCCGAGAAGAGCATCTCCGGCAGCTCAGCCTGGGGCCGCCTGTTCAGCGAGCAGGTCTCGGCGATCACCGTCGAGCTGCCCGGCGAGGACGAGCCCGTCACGCTTGACGGCGCGCTGGCCCGGCTCATGTCGCCCGGCCGCGACGAGCGCCGCACCGCCGCCGAGGCGGTGACCGCCGCGCTCGAGCCCGGCCTGCGCACCCGCGCGTACATCTTCAACACGCTGCTGCACGACAAGGCCGTCGACGACCGCCTGCGCCACTACGACAACTGGCTGGCGGCGCGCAACCTCGCCAACGAGGCCTCCGACGAGTCCGTCCAGGCGCTGCTGAGCGCCGTGCGCAACCGCTATGAGATCCCGCGCCGCTGGTATCGCCTCAAGGCGCAGCTGCTCGGTATCGACCAGCTCGCCGACTACGACCGCATGGCCGCCGTCACGCAAGACGACGAGCCCGTCGACTGGGACGACGCCAAGGAGCTCGTGCTCGCCTCCTACGCGGAGTTCACCTCCGAGCTCGGCGATCCGGCGCGCGCGTTCTTCGACGAGCACCGCATCGATGCCCCGCCGCGGCCCGCCAAGCGCGGCGGCGCCTTCGCCGCCTACACGGTCCCGTCCGAGCATCCCTACCTGATGCTCAACTACACCGCCAAGCGCCGCGATGTGCTCGTCCTCGCCCACGAGATGGGCCACGGCCTGCACGCCGAGCTCGCCCGGCCGCGCGGCGTCCTGGAGCAGGGCACGCCGCTGACGCTGGCCGAGACCGCGTCGGTGTTCGGCGAGACGCTCGTCTTCGGCCGCCTGCTCGAGCAGGCGCCCACGCCCGAGTCGCGCCTGTCGCTGCTGGCCGAGTCGATCGAGGGCTCGATCGCGACGGTGTTCCGCCAGACGGCGATGAACGGCTTCGAGCAGGCCGTCCACACCGCCCGCCGTGAGGAGGGCGAGATCGCCGTCGAGCGCTTCAACGACCTGTGGGAGCAGTCGCAGGTGGAGATGCTCGGCGACAGCGTGCAGATCACCGCGGGCTATCGCTCGTGGTGGTCCTACGTGCCGCACTTCATCTCGACGCCGGGCTACGTCTACGCCTACGCCTACGGCCAGCTGCTCGCGCTGTCGATCTACAAGCGCTACATCGACGAGGGCTCCTCGTTCGTGCCCAGCTACCTGGAGCTGCTGCGCGCCGGCGGCTCGCGCAGCCCCGAGGAGCTCGGCGCGATCGTCGGCATCGACCTTGCCGACCCCGGCTTCTGGGACAGCGGGCTGGACCTCGTGGAGGCCCAGCTCGAGGACGCCGAGGCCGCCGCCAACGAGGCGCTGGCGAAGACGTAGGCTGCCGACGTGGCGTTCGAGAGGCGCGTAACTCGGTCTGAGGCCGCGAAAGGCGCCACTCGACCCCGGGGCGCCGATGCTACGCAGCGTGGACTCAACAGTCGGCTTGTCACAATGGATGCCATGAGCCAGCACTGGCCCGCACCCCCCACGCACCGCGTTCCCCCCGCCATACCGCCGCCTGTCGCGGGGCCGCTCATGCCCGCGCCCGCGCCCGCACCCATGCCGGAACCGGCCCCGGCCACCAAGGCGCCCGATGACCGCCCGTGGTGGCGGCGCTTCCTGTCGCTGCTCGTCGTCGCCGGGCTGCTGATCTTCAAGTTCGGCAAGGCCGCGCTGCTGCTGCTGCCCAAGGCCAAGGTGCTCACGACGTCGGCGACGATGCTCGTCTCGATCGCCGCCTACAGCCTCCTCTGGGGCTGGAAGTTCGCCGCCGGCTTCGTGGCGCTGCTGCTCGTCCACGAGATGGGTCACGTCATCCAGCTGCGCCGCGAGGGCATCGAGGCGAGCGCGCCGATGTTCATCCCGTTCCTCGGCGCCGCGGTGATGGCGAAGTCGCTGGGCAACGACGCGACCGCCGAGGCGCGCGTCGGCCTGGCCGGCCCGATCCTCGGCACGCTGGGCTGCCTGGCGCTGATGCCGCTGGCCCTCAGCGGCGCGGGCGGTGGCTTCTGGGAGGCGCTCGTGTTCACGGGGCTGTTCCTCAACCTCTTCAACCTGCTGCCCGTCGTGCCGCTCGACGGCGGCCGCGCGATGGCGGCGCTGTCGCCGTGGATGTGGTTCGTCGGGCTGTTCGTGATGGTCGTGGTGACGTTCGCCCTCCCGAACCCGATCATGATCCTGATCCTGCTGCTGGCCGCCTACGAGACCTACCGGCGCTGGAAGGCGCGCAAGGCCGGCGGCGAGGCGATCGCCTCCTACTACAAGGTCAAGCCCGCCCACCGGCTCGCGATCCTCGCCGTCTACCTCGGCCTGATCGTCGTCTGCGCCGGCGGCATGGCCCTGACCTTCGTCGAGCGCAGCATCCCCTCCTAGTCTGTAGCGCGTGGCGGCAGAGATCAGCGTCGAGCGCCTGACCAAGCGCTACGGGGAGACGCTCGCGGTCGACGACCTCTCGTTCACGGTCGAGGCCGGGCGCGTGACCGGCTTTCTCGGGCCCAACGGCTCGGGCAAGTCGACGACGCTGCGCGCGCTGCTCGGGCTGATCCGCCCGACGAGCGGCACGGCGCTCGTGATGGGCCAGCCGTTTGCAGAGCTGCCCAACCCCGTCGGGGCGGTCGGCGCCGCGCTCGACGCCCACGACGTGCACCCCGGCCGCTCGGGCCGCGGGCACCTGCGCACGATCGCCGCCGCGGCCGGGATCCCGAACTCGAGGGTCGACGAGGTGCTCGACATGGTCGAGCTGACGCCCGCCCGCGACCGCCGTGTGAAGGGTTACTCGATGGGCATGCGCCAGCGCCTGGCGCTCGGGGCCGCGCTGCTGGGCGACCCGAGGATCCTCATGCTCGACGAGCCCGCCAACGGCCTGGACCCGCAGGGCATGCGCTGGCTGCGCGACATCCTCGTGGCGCTCGCCGGCGAGGGGCGCGCGGTGCTGATCTCCAGCCACGTCCTCTCCGAGGTCGAGCAGACCGTCGACAGCGTCGTCGTGATCGGCGCGGGCCGCCTGGTCATGCAGGGCACGCTGGCCGATCTCGTCAAGGGCGACCGCCGGCCGATCCTCGTGCGCTCGCCGCGCTCCGACGAGCTGCGCGCGCTGCTCGAGGAGCAGGGCGCGGGCGTGATGACCGACGGGCGGCCCGACGCGATGATCGTGCAACGCTCGTCGCTGGAGGCGATCGGCACGCTGGCGGCCGAGAACGCCATCCCGATCTTCGAGCTCACCCACGAGCGCGCGACGCTCGAGGACCGCTTCCTCGAGCTCACGGGCGAGAAGGGCAACGTGCGATGAGGGCGCTGAAGTCCGAGTGGCTGAAGCTTGTCTCCGTGCGCACGACATGGGCGCTGCTGGGCTCGATGATCCTCATCGAGGGTCTGACGGCCGGCCTGGTCACCGGCCTGAGCGACATCGACGACCTCAGGGTCCGCAGCGTCGCGACCCTCGCGATCGGGACGCACCTGGCGATCGTGTTCATGTTCACGCTCGGCGCGCTGCTGTCGACGAACGAGTACCGCCACGGCACGGCGAGCTCGACCTTCGTCGTGACGCCCAGGCGCGAGCGGGTGATCGCCGCCAAGCTCGTCGTCGGACTCGCGGTGGGGATCGTCGGCGCGCTGCTCTACATCGCCATCAACGCCGGCCTCGGCCTCTCGATCCTCTCCTCCCGGGGCATCGACGTCGACTCCGACACGGCGGTCAACACGTACCTCGGCGTCGGCACCGGCCTCGTGCTCGGCTGTCTGTTCGGGGTCGCGCTCGGCGCGTCGCTGCGCAACCAGATCCTCACGGTCGTCACCGGCATGGTGCTGTTCCTGCTCGCCGGCACCGCGGCACTGTTCATCGGCAACGACGTCGGCCAGTACTTCCCCGGCGAGGCCCTGCTGGCGCTCAACGGAACGCCCGGCGCCGACGAGACGCTGCTCAGCCAGACCCAGGGCGGGCTGGTGCTCGCGGGCTACTGCGTCGTGCTCGGGGCGGCGGGCATGTGGCTCACGCGCGAGCGCGAGGTTCTGTAGGGATCCGGGCGCACCGCTGTCGCGCCGGACCCCACATCTCACGCTGATCGCGATCGCGCTCGCGCTGACGCTGGCGCTCGCCGGCGCGGGCTGCGGCGGCGCCGCGAAGCAGGAAGCGAAGCCGGCGGCGGGCGCGCCGGGGAAGATCGAGCGTCTCACGGTCCGCGGGCAGGCCGCGGTCCTCGTCAGCCCCGAGTCGGAGACCCGGAAGGTCGTCGTCTACACCCACGGCTCCGGCGAGACCGTCGAGAACATCTTCCGCGACCCGAAGAAGCAGCCGATCTTTACCGCGCTGCTGGGCGCCGGCTACGCGCTCGCCGCCACGGACGCGCATGGGAACAACTGGGGCAATGGCGCGAGCGTCGACGACAACCTCGCGCTCGTCAGCGACCTGCGCCGGCGGGGGCTGGGCGACGTCTACGTGCTGGCGCTGTCGATGGGCGGCTTCGACGGGCTGGCGCTGCTCGGCCGGGTGCCGGTCAAGGCGTGGGCGGGGATCTTCCCGGCCTGCGACCTGCGCTCCGTCTACGACCTGGGCCTCTACCCCGGCCAGATCCGCGTCGCGTACGACCGGACCGGGCGCCGGCTCGGCGACGCGATCGCCCGCCGCAGCCCGATCGCGTTCGATCCGCCGGATGGGCTGCCGATGCGCTTCTGGGCGTCGCCGGACGATCGTGTGATCCCCAAGCGCGAGAACACCGACGCCTGCGCCGCGCTGGCTCGCGACGACGGCGCGAAGGTGCAGGTCACGACGACCGAGGGCGACCACGGCGACCCCTCCAACTACGACGCCGCCGGCGTCCTTCGCCTGTTCGAGTCTGCGGGCGACCAGCGCGAGTGATCAGGCCGCTGCCGGCGCGAACGCGAACGTGACGCCGGTCAGCTCCTCCGACAGCTGCCAGAGCCGGCGCGCCGTCTCGGCGTCCTGAGCGGCGGCGCTGCGCTTGGCCAGCGCGGGATGGCCGCGCTGCTCCTGGAAGCGGTCAGGGCCGACGTAGCTGGCGCCCGGAAGATCCTGACTCGCCGCATAGAGCGTGGGCAGCGCGCCCATCTCGTCGCTCTGGGCGAGCAGTCGGTTGGTGATCGACATGAATCGGTGCTGCAGCCCGCTGCCGGTGTGGCCCTGCAGGTTCGTCGCCGCGTAGCCGGGATGGGCGGCGAGCGCCCGGACCGAGGACCCGGACTCGTCCAGGCGGCGCTGCAGTTCGAGGGTGAAGAGCAGGTTGGCGAGCTTGGACTGGCCGTACGCGGTCCAGCGCCCGTAGTCGCCGCGCTGCCAGTTGAGGTCGTCGAGGCGGATGCTGCCCGTCCGATGGGCCGTCGAGGAGACCGTCACGACGCGGTCCGTGATCTGCGCCAGCAGGCGGTTGGTGAGCGCGAAGTGCCCGAGGTGGTTCGTGCCGATCTGCATCTCGAAGCCGTCCTTCGTGCGCCGCTCGGGGACGGCCATGACGCCGGCGTTGTTGACGAGGACGTCGAGGCTTCCGCGCCAGGCGTCGGCGAACGCGTTGACCGAAGCGAGATCGGCGAGGTCCAGGCGGCGCACCTCGGTGCTGCCGGCGATCGTTGCCGCAGCCTGCTCTCCCCTGTCGGTGTCGCGCACCGCGAGCACGACATGGGCGCCCGCACGCGAGAGCTCGCGAGTGCAGATCAACCCGAGCCCGCTGTTGGCACCGGTCACGACGACGACGCGCCCGGCAAACGACGGCAGGCCGGCGGCGGTCCATCTCGACGAGGTCATGCGTGACACCGTGGTCGCAATGCCTTTTCGGGCCGCGAAGGCTGGTCCGCGCCTCAGCGGTTGGCGTCGCGCAGCGCGCGATCCATGTCGCGCTTGGTCTCGCGCTCCTTGATCGACTCGCGCTTGTCGAATCGGTCCTTGCCCTTGGCGAGCGCGATCTCGACCTTCGCGCGGCCGCCGGAGAAGTAGATCCGCGTCGGGACCAGCGTCAGGCCCTTCTGCTTGATCTGGTCGCCCCACTTATCGATCTGGTTGCGCTTGGCCAGCAGGCGGCGGTCGCGCTCGGGCTCGTGGTTGGCCTGTGCGGCCGGCGCGTAGGGCGGGATGTGGACGTTGTGCAGGAACAGCTCGCCGTCGCGGATCAGCGCGTAGCCGTCCTTGAGCTGGGCGCCGCCCTCGCGCAGCGCCTTGACCTCGGTGCCCTGCAGCGCGATGCCGCACTCCAGGCGCTCGAGCAGCTCGAAGCGATAGGAGGCGTAGCGATTGGAGGCGACGTCACCGGGAGCGACCTTGCGTTTCTTGGCCTTGGCCATGTGCTCAGGGTAGGGCCATTCGATCGTGGTCACCCAAGCCCCCCGGGCGAGGCGGCCCAGCCGCAGGGACTACGGTTCGCCGCGTTCGCGAAGCGCTCGTACGGTTCGCTCCAGGAATGCCTCAGCATCAGCCACCGGCTCCCGGTGCAAGAGCTGAAATGGCTCCTGCTTGAGCGCACGTTGTCTACCGGCGATCAGGTGACCCGAGCTGCGCTGCGCGTCATCGGCCGGAAGCTCGATGCGGCGTTGCACGAACTGCAGGCCACTGCAATTGGCCAACAGCTCAAAATGGTCGTCGCAATGCACCACGCCGCTACGATGCTGATGCGCCAGCGCGGCCGTGACCAGGTCGGCCACCGGCAGACGATGGGCCGTGGCGTCGTGTCGGGCGAGCGCCTCCATCGCGTCGGCGGCGAGCTCGAAGGTCGCCGCGTCGACTCCCAACGTCGCCATGCTGCTGGTCAGCATCCCGCGCTCGGCTGATACGTCAGCATCGCCCTGGGGGCCGCGAAGAAGCTCCAGCAACACCACGGGTGAGAGCACGAACTCGCTCTCGTCCCGCTCGGCAAGAATGTCCTCCAGCTGCCGTCTCACCTCGGGGATCTCGCGGCGTGCCCACGCCGAGGTATCGACGACCCAGCGCACCAGCTAGGCCAGCGCCTGTTCGAGTATGTCGAAGCTGTCAGCGAGATCGAGCGCGCTGGGACCGTGCGGATTCTCCGTCGCGAGCAGAGCGCGTTGGCGCCTGCGTCGTTGCTGAACCCCGGTGTCATGGCTCGCCCGATCGATCTCTTCCATCACGATCGACTTGACCGGACCCGGAAGAACCAGCACGTCAAGCAATTGGCGCATGTCATGAAGCAGCTGCCGTGCGGCTTCCTGCGACGCCGACTGCATGGTCGCTTCGCGCAAGACCGCGCCGAACGCCACGCCGTCGAACACCGCCTTGCGCGCAAGACCGGCCTCCGGCACGGCCGGCCCAACCTGGTCGCGCAAGACCGCGAACGCGCTCGTCATCTTCTCGTCGAGTAGCAAGCCGACGCGGCGGTGGGAGCTGGGCACGAGGCTCAGTGTAACACCCGGTGCCGCACCTGGATGCCCTACGGTCCCGGACTCAAACCAATCCGGGGGGTTCCTGTACGAGGGGCTGAGAGGGCGCTGCCTAGCGCCGACCCGACGAACCTGATCTGGGTCATACCAGCGAAGGGAGATTCCGATGGTTCCGCCGACGCGCACGCGTACCGCATTCGAGTCCACAGCAGCGTGCCGCACGCAGATGCACCTCGCCCGCAACGGCGTCGTGTCACCGGAGATGCAGCGCGTCGCCGAGCGCGAGCAGCTCCCGCCCGAGCTGATCCGCGCCGAGGTCGCGCGCGGCCGGATGATCATCCCCGCCAACGTCCACCACGCCGCGCTGGACCCGATGGCGATCGGCCTGAAGGCGCGGGTGAAGATCAACGCCAACATCGGCAACTCGCCGACGACGTCGTCGCTCGACGAGGAGGTCGCCAAGCTGCGGCTCGCCGAGCACTGGGGTGCCGACACCGTCATGGACCTCTCGACCGGCAAGCGCATCGACGAGACGCGCCAGGCGATCCTCGACGCGGCCGCGGTGCCGATCGGCACGGTGCCGATCTATCAGGCGATGGAGGGACTGCGTCACGCCGAGGAGCTGACGATCGAGCTGCTGCTGGAGACGATCGAGCGCCAGGCGCGCCAGGGCGTCGACTACATGACGATCCACGCCGGCGTGCGGCTCGAGCACCTCCCCCTCTGCCGGCACCGCGTGACGGGCATCGTCTCGCGCGGCGGCGGCCTGCTCGCGCGCTGGATGGTGGAGCACCGCCAGGAGAACCCGCTCTACGAGCACTTCGACGAGATCCTCGAGATCTGCCGCGCGCACGATGTCTCGCTGTCGCTGGGCGACGGGCTGCGGCCGGGCTGCATCGCCGACGCGTCCGACGCCGCGCAGTTCGCCGAGCTCGCCACGCTGGGCGACCTCACGCTGCGCGCCTGGGAGCGCGACGTGCAGGTGATGGTCGAGGGGCCCGGCCACGTCCCGCTCGACCAGCTCGAGATGAACGTGCGCCGCCAGCAGGAGGTCTGCCACGAGGCGCCGTTCTACACGCTCGGGCCGCTGGTGACCGACATCGCGCCCGGCTATGACCACATCACGTCGGCGATCGGCGCCGCGATCGTGGGCTGGCACGGCACGTCGATGCTCTGCTACGTCACCCCCAAGGAGCACCTTGGTTTGCCCAATGCCGAGGACGTCAAGCAGGGCCTGATCGCCTACCGCATCGCGGCCCACGCCGCCGACCTCGCGCGCGGCAGCAAGCGCGCCGCGGCGTGGGACCGCGAGCTGTCGCAGGCGCGCTTCTCGTTTGACTGGCGCAAGCAGTTCGCGCTCTCGCTGGATCCGGAGACGGCGCAGGCGATGCACGACGAGACGCTCGGCGACGACTACTTCAAATCCGCCGAGTTCTGCTCCATGTGCGGGCCGAAGTTCTGCCCGATGCACAACTTCAAGGACATCGACTGGGACGCGATCGGCGAGGTGGTCGCCCAGCGCAAGGCAGCGCGGACCGCCTTGGCGTAGGCCGCGCCCCGCGAGGGGTGGGTCGACTTATGCATGTGGGGCATGCACAAGTCGACCCGGTCGCGGTCTGGACCCACCACTGGCTAGGTCGGCTCCACAGGATCCCCAGGCACGAGATCGACGCGCCCGCGCGCCGTCTCGACGCGCTCGACCTTCACCCGCACCGGGTCGCCGAGGCGGATTGTCTCCCCGGTGCGCTCACCGGTGAGCATCGTGCCCTCCTCGTTGAGCTCCCACCAGTCGCCGCGCAGGCGGCGGACGGGCAGCAGCCCCTCGTGGCCGCCGCCGAAGCGCACGAACGCGCCGGCGCCGATGAGCCCCGTGACCTCGCCGTCGAACTCGGCGTCCCAGCCGCCCTCGAAGAGCTCGCGCTCGAGCAGGAACGCCCGCGCGATGCGGTCGGCCGTGCGCTCGATCTGCATCGCGTCGCGCTCGCGTCCCGAGGACCAGACGCCGAGCTCCTCCAGCTCGGACGCGCGCGGCGCCTCCTCTCCCGCGCCGATCGACGACAGCAGCGCGCGGTGCACCACGAGGTCCGGGTAGCGGCGGATCGGTGAGGTGAAGTGCGTGTAGTGCTCGAGGCCCAGGCCGGCGTGGCCGAGCGGTTTGGGGCCGTAGTTGGCCTGCTTGAGCGAGCGCAGGATGAGGAACGTCAGCGCGTCGCGGCCGTGGCCGGTGCGCGCGACGTGCTGCGTCACCGTGCGCGAGCAGGCGGCGATGACCTCGGCCGCCTCGGACGGCGTCATGTGCTCGCGCACGGGCGGCGTCGCGACGCCGAGCGAGGCGAGCTGGGCGACGAGCCGCAGCGCGCTCTCGCCGTCGGGCTTCTCGTGGACGCGGTACAGCGACGGCACGCCGCGCTCGGCGGTCAGCTTCGCGACCTGCTCGTTGGCGGCGATCATCAGGTGCTCGATGAGGCGGTGCGACTCGGTCTGCTCGCTGGCCCGCGACTCCGCCACGTGGCCGCCGACATCGAAGGCGAACTCCGGCTCGCTCGTCTCGAGCTCGAGCGCGTCCTGCGCCATGCGCCGCTCGTGCAGCGTCGCGGCGACGGCGCGCGCGGCCTGCAGCGCGCCCGCCCACGGATCGGCCGCCGGCTCCTCGCCCGCGAAGACGGCGTCGACCTGCTCGTAGGTCAGCCGCGTGTCCGAGCGGATCGTCGAGCGGTAGAAGCGCACCCGGGTGACGTCGGCCGCAGCCGAGTAGTCGAGCTCGACGGTCACGGTCGAGCGCCGCTCCCCGGGCACGAGCGAGCACGCCTCGTTGGACAGCGGCTCGGGCAGCATCGGCTCGACGCGGCCGGGGACGTAGACGCTCGTGCCGCGCCGCGCCGCCTCGCGGTCGACGAGCGAGCCGGGCCGCACGTAGGCGGACACGTCGGCGATGTGCACCCAGATGCGCGTCGCGCCGTCGTCGAGGCGCTCGGCGGAGATCGCGTCGTCGAAGTCCCGTGCGGTGACCGGGTCGATCGTGAACGTCGTCAGGTCAGTGAGGTCGCGGCGCGCCACCTCCTGATCGGGGCCCGCGTTGCGCGCCTGCTTGGCTGCCCGCTCGACGGCCGGGTCAAAGCCGCTGCGCAGCCCGCGGTCGAGCATGAGCGCCTCGAGCACGTCGCCGGCGACGTCGGGGCGGCCAAGGCTGCGCAGGACCTTGGCGTGCCCGCCCGCACGCGTGGCCGGCCGGACCAGCACGAGGTCGCCGACCGCGATCCGCGAGTCGCGGTCGAGCACCATCCGGCTGCCCGGCGCGAAGAACGGCTCGGCGACGAGGAAGCGCCCGCGCTTGTCGACGGTGGCGACGATCCCCTCGGCGACCGGCGGCTCACGCGGTGCGCGCGGTGCGGCTGCGCCGCCACTGCTGCCGCGGCCGCCGCCGGTCCTGCCTTTGGCCGGCGCCTTGCCGGGCGGCTTGCCCCCGCGCGCCGGGCGCGGTGCCCCGGGCTGCTTCGCGTTCGGCTTCGTCCGCCCGCCGGCCGCGCGCGCCGGGCGCGCGCCGTCGTCCGGCGCCAGCTTGGCCTTCTTCGGCTTGCCCAGCCCGCGCGCATCCTCGTACGGCGGCTTGCGCTTCGCCGGGCCGCCGTGGCGGCGCCCGCTCACAGCTCGTCGGCCAGGACGTCGAGCGCGCGATCGAGCTGCTCGTCGCGCCGCGGGGTCTTCGTGTCGTCGCGGACGACGACATCGGGCTTGAGTCCTTCGCCGGGCTTCGTGCCCGCGCCGCCGAGGTTGCGCCCGCTGGGCAGGAAGTACTGCCCGACGGTGAGATCCAGCGCGCCCCCGTTGTCGAGCGGCAGGATCTCCTGGAAGACGCCCTTGCCGAACGTGCGCACGCCGACGAGCTGGGCGCGCTTGCGGTCCTGCAGTGCGCCGGCGACGATCTCCGAGGCCGAGGCAGTGTTGCGGTCGACGAGCACGACGGTCGGCAGCTTGCCCGCGATCGGCTGGCCGACGGCGTTCAGCGTCTGTGTCTTGACCGCCCGCCCGCGCGTCGTGACGATCTTGCCGTCGGCGAGGAACATGCTCGCGATGAGCTGCGCCTGGGTCACGAGACCGCCGCCGTTGCCGCGCAGGTCGAAGACGATCCCCTTCGCGCCGCGGCGCTTCAGGCGCCGGATGGCGTCCGCGACCTGCGCGTGGGCGTCGCGCGGCCCGAACGTCGCCAGCGCGACGTAGGCGACGCGGGTGCCGCCGGCGCTGTCGATCTTCGACGTCACGACCGGCACGTTGATGCGCTCGCGGGTCACGCGCCGCTTGAAGGTGCGCTCCCCGCGTAGGAGCGTCAGCGTCACCGCCGTGCCCTCCGGGCCCTTGATGAGCGCGGTGGCCGCCTGCTCGGCGAGGCCGCCGAGCGCGCGGCCGTTGGCGTGCGTGACGACGTCGCCGGCGCGCAGGCCGGCCCGCTTGGCCGGCGAGCTCGGATAGACGGTCACGATCCGCAGCCCGTCCTTCACGCCGAGGACCGACGTGCCGACCCCGGAGAACGCGTTGTCGAGCGCCTGCTCGAACTGCCCGTACTGGCTGGGCGACAGGTACGCCGAGAAGCGGTCGTCGAGATCCTCGACGGCTCCGGCGAGGGCGGCGTCGGACAGCTTCCCGCGGTCGACAGCGCGGTAGTACTTGTCCTGGATCGTGTCCAGGGCCTCGAGCGTGATGCGCCGCTCCTCCGGACCGACGAGCGCGTCGGCGACCGGACCCACGAGATAGCGCGGGTGCCCGCCGAGCCAGATCCCGAGCGCCAGCATGCACGGCAGCAGCAGGAGCAGCACGAGCTTCATGCTGGGCAGGCGGGAGGGCATGTGGCCCTACACGCTATTCAGTAGCGCTCAGCGCCAGCGCCGCCGGCGCTGCAGGCGCCCCAGCGAATCGCCGATGAGCCAGAACATCGGCGGCCACAGGCCGACGAACAGCGCCCGCCGCTCGGCGTTGCCGCGCTCGTCCTGATCGACGGTCTTCGCCCGGATCCACAAGCTGATGCACAAGCTGATGCCGCCCATCGAGATCAGCTCGAGGTGCTCCTTGCGAAAGCCCGCGCGATGAAGGGTGTTGGTGATCACCTCGCGTGTCACTCTTCCCCCGAGTGTGGTTCGCCATGCGGTGGGTATCCGGGCAGCATGCCCCGCCCTCTTCCGCTCTCGCCGCGCGTCGCCACGGCGGCCCGCTGGCCGCTCGGGGTGCTGATCACGGGCTGGGACTACCTGTGGCGCACGACGCCGATGCACCGCTCCGAGGATCCCGGCTGCGTCCCGGATGACATGCCGCCGCCGCTGCCGCCGGCGACCGACCGCCGCGACATGCAGGGCGTCGAGGACGGTGTCGGGCCGCTCATGCACCGCAGGTTCACCACGCGCGTGTGCGACGCCGAGCTCGACGCCGAATCGCTCATCGGCGCCTTCGCCGACGATCCCAACTGCGCGACGCCGACCGCGCTGGCGAAGTTCATCAAGCTGCACGGCGACGAGGGCGAGATGCGGGTCGGCGACGAGTTCACCGTGCGCATGCCCGGCCCCTGGGACGGCCCCGTCCGCACGATCGAGGTCGAGCCCACGAGCTTCAGCTTCGTCACGCTCGACGGCCATCTCGAAGCCGGGCGGATCCGCTTCAGCGCGCGCGACCTCGGCCCGGGGCGACTGGAGATCCGCATCGAGGCGTGGGCGCGCGGCGGCGACCGCCTGTCGAGGTTCCTCTTCGACCGCATCCCGCTCAACAAGGAGGTCCAGCTGCACATGTGGACCTCGGTGCTCGAGCAGCTCAGCGAGATGTCCGGCGGGCGCCGCGACGGCGCGGTCGACATCACGACCAAGCGCGTGGACGAGCGCGAGCTCGAGCATGCTCGATGAGAAGCTCGCGGCGACGGCGCGCGCGCAGCGCGCCCTCGCCGAGCTGAGCGACCGGCCGCTGAACTTCGATCCGGCCGAGCTGCGCGACGCGAGCGCGGACACCGGCTGGCACGTCGACGACTACGAGCAGGCGCTGCCACGTGAGCCACCCGGCGACCCGATCTCCGGCGGGAGCTTCGAGATCGCGCAGCGACTCATGCGCGACTACGCCTTCGCCGACCCGGCCATGGTGCACGCCGTTTACGACCCGGCCGGCGATCTCGCCGAGCGCAACATGCTGCTGCAGGTGCGCTTCGGCCCGCTGCGATTCTTCTTCGGCTGCCGCGTCGGCACGATCACCGACGAGACGCGGACGGTCGACGGCCGCTCGGTGCGCGTCTGGGGCTGGAGCTACGGCACGCTGGCCGGCCACGTCGAGCGCGGCCAGATGGACTGGACCGTGTGGAAGTGGCTCGACGACGGCACCGTCGAGTTTCGCATCCACGTCGTCTCGCGCCGCGCGAAGGTGCGCAACCCGATCGTCCGCCTGGGCTTCCGGCTCGTCGGCCGCGGCCAGCAGACGTGCTTCGCGCGGCGCGCCTGTGCTCGCATGAGCGAGCTCGTCGCGCGCGAGCTCGAGCGTGAGAGCGGCGTCGGCGGCGACGGCGGCGGTTCAGCGCCTGCGGACGAGCGCGGCGCGGCGCAGCTGCGTGGTGAGGGCGGAGCGCTTGCGCAGCAGCGCGGTGTCCGCGACGGCCACGAACGTCACCTTGCCACGGCGTACCCCGAACAGCACGCCCTTTGAGGAGCCGCCGGCGACGCGCCGCACGCCGGAGCCGGCGCTGCGCAGCCGGCGCCCGAACTGGCGCCTCAGCGCCTTCTCAGAGCTGCCGCGACCGATCTTCGAGCGGCGATGCCCGCGGGCGGTGGTCGCCGCCAGGGCGACGCGGCCCTTCGCGTCGAACGCGGTGACCACGCTGCCGCCGCCCTTGACGCAGTAGCGCAGCACGCCGCGCGCGGTGCGCGCCGGCGGACCGACGCGGCGGCCGACGAGATCGCGTGTCGAGCGCAGCGACAGGCGCCCGATCGAGCGCGCGCCGACCTTCAGCGAGCGCCCGAAGCAGCGGGTCGTCGCGACGGGCGTCTCGGCGCCCTCGGGCACGCGTGCGGCGAAGACCTCCTGGTAGGGCGAGCGCTCCTTGTCGCCCTCCGGTAGCGCGGCGAGCTGGGTGTCGTTCCAGAACGGGATCGCCACCTCGTCGTCGGCGACGAGCCCCTGGTAGTCGCCGATGAACTTGCCCGACACGGAGGTCGGCGCGTTGACCGCCGGATCCCACATCCTCTGTGACACGCGGCGATCGGTGAACGTGCGCCCGCCGTCCTCGGAGCGCGCCAGCCACGTGTCGATGAAGTAGTTCGCCGGGTCGTTGCGGCGGTCGAAGAAGGAGACGTTGACCTGGCCGGAGGGCGTCACGGCGAGCCAGGGCTGGAACTGATCGGCGTCGCCGTTGGGCGGGTCCTGGTTGACGCGCACCGGCTTGCTGTAGGAGCGCCCGCCGTTGGAGGACTTGAACATGACGATGTCCGAGCCCGACATCGGCCCGAGCCCGTCGCCGCCGGCCTTGTAGCTGACGCCCGCGAGGTTGTTGGCCTTCTTGGAGGTCAGCAACGCCTGCAGCTCCTTGGGGGACACCGCACCCGACTTGATCTGTCGGCCCAGCGCAGGCAGGTTGCCCAGCAGCGGCGTGCCCTGGCCGTTGCGCGAGGCGGCGACGACGTAGATGTTGCCCTGCCCGTCGACCGCACTGGCCGGGATCGACAGGTTGCGGAAGGACTCGCCGGCGAACGGCGCGTTGATGCCCGTGATCCCCGCGATCGGCACGGCCAGCGACCACAGCCGGCCGCGGTTCTTGGACTTCGCCTGCATGAGCGCGTTGAGCTGGTTGTCGTACCAGGTCGCGTAGACCTCGCCCTGGGGCCCGATCGCGACGTGACAGCCGATCCCGGCAATGAGCGTCTTCTGGCTGACCGGGAACGGGAGGTTGTCGCCCGGCGTGATGCCGCCCCAGGACCTGCCGCCGTCCAGTGAGCGCATGACGACGATCTGCTGCAGCGGCACCGTGCCAGTGCCGTCGAAGCTCCAGCAGATGTACATCGTGCCGATCTTGCCGTCGCGTGGCGCGTTAGGGCCGCCGTTGACGTCGGTGTGGTTGTCGACCGCGATCCAGTTCTTGTCGTCGAGGAACAGCTCGTTCGTGAGGCGGCTGACACGGTTGTCGTGCACGACGGTCGGGCCGGTCCAGGGCTGCCCGGGACGCTTGGTGTGGACGGTCATGTTGAAGCCCTTGAAGGCGTTCGTGCCACCAGGCGCGTCGAGCACGTTGGCGTACGCGTTGCCCTCGTCGTCGAAGGCGATCGTCGGATCGGAGGTCGTGCGGTAGGTCACCTCGTTGGTGGGGTCGCACTGGCCGGGCGCCTCGCAGTAGCCGGGCAGGTGGCCCTGGTCGTCCCACGTTCGCCCGCCGTCGAACGACTCGTATGTGCCGACCTTGAAGAGGTACTTGTCGTTGTTCTCGTACATCTTCGAGCCGGCGATGAGGTGGTCGGAGTTCAGCGGGTCCATCGCGATCGTCGGCTCGGAGTGCGACGTGTACTGATCGCGCGACGCGCGGTAGTTCGTCAGGCCCTTGGGCGCGGTCTTCTCCACCTCCGCCAGCGATCCGCCCTGGCGGGTGACGAGCACGGCGCTCGCGCTGTAGCTCTGCGCGCCGACCGTCGTGTAGGGGGTGAGCAGCACCCAGTAGCCGCCCGCGGCCTTGTCGATGCCGACGCTCTCGTCGGTCCCGAGCGTCTGCCCGTCGCCCGTGACGAAGTCGCCGCGGGTGCCGTCGGCGTTGCGCTTGTAGACGAAGAGGTCGAGGTCGGCGAGGCCGAAGCCGCTGGCGGTGATGTTCACGGCGCCCGGATGGTCGGCGTAGAAGTTCGCCGGCACGGCGACGTCGAGGGCGAACGCGTCACAGCCGGCGGCGGCCGCCGGCCGGCCATCGGCGCCGAAGCACCTCGCGCCCTGATCGGTGGCCAGGGTCTCGCTGCCGATGCTCGCCGAACCGCTCCACGAGACCGAGCCGGCGCCGGCGGCGTCAGGCGCCAGCGTGCCGGCCGGGGGACTGGCGGCGTTCGCCGGCGGCGCGCAGAGGCACACGCCCGCCGCGAGCATCGCGAGGGCAAGCACGACCGTCCGGATCCTCCCCCGCCCGCTCACCGGGCGCGAGTCTGACACAGACGCGCCGCGGCCGCTCGCGGCGGCTACACCCGAAGGAAGCGGCGCAGCGAAAGCCCGGAGCCCGCGGCGGAGACCGCGATGCTCGCGATCAGCAGGACCAGTACGAGCAGGCCGAAGTTGATCGTGTCGGGCGAGGCGATCAGTGAGAAGTCGTCCTTGAGCGGGTCGATGAAGGCGACCTTGGCCACCAGCAGCGTCGCGATCGCCATCAGGCCGCCCATCGCGCCGACGAAGATGCCCTCCAGGACGAACGGCCAGCGGATGAACCAGTCCGTCGCGCCCACGAGCTTCATCACCGCGACCTCGCGGCGGCGGGCCATCAGCGACAGGCGGATCGTGTTGGAGATCAGCAGCACCGAGGCCAGGATCAGCAGGACCGCGAGCAGGCCAATGCTGAGCTTCACGACGCGCGTGGCGGAGAGGATCTTCGTCGTCTCGTCGCGGCGGTTCTTGACCTCGTCGATCGCCGGGTGCACGACGCCGCGCTCACCGCTGGGCGTCAGCGGCGCGAGCGCGTCGCGCAGCTTGCCGACGTCGCCGGGGGAGCTCGGCGTGACGCGGAACGTATCGGGCAGCGGGTTGGAGCCCAGCAGCTCGTAGGCCTCGGGGTTCTGCTTCCTCTCCTTGGCGTAGGCCTCGGCCTTGGAGACGAATTCGACCTTGCCGACGTACGGCGTGTCCTGCGTGAGCTTGCGGCGCACGCTCTCGGCGCTGGCGTCGGTCGCCGAGGTCTTCAGGAAGACGTCCACGAGGACCTTGCCGCGCACCTCGTTGGCAGCGCCGTTGGTCGCCTGCACGATCGGGATGAACACGCCGAGCACGAGCATCGTGACGAGCACGGAGGCCATCGCCGCGAACGGTGGGCCGGCGTCGCGGCGCAGCGACCGCGTGACCTCGCGCAGGAAGAACGGGAAGTTCACGGGTAGTTGCGCCAGCCGCCGCCACCGGACGACGGGTCGGGCTTGGGCGTGTGGGTGGGCGTGCCGCCACCGGGCGTCCAGAGGTGCTGCTCCGTCGACGGATGGTGTGGGTCGGCCGGCGCCGGGTGGCGCGGAGCCATGAAGTCGTCGGTCGGCTGGTCGCGGCCGAGCTGGCCGTACGCGCGATCGAGCATGTCGCTGAACTCGTCGGTCGTCTGGTCGCCCTGGGCGTACATGCCGCTGGCCTCGTCGCGGATGATCTGGCCGCCGCGCAGCTCGATGACGCGCCGGCGCATACGGTCGACCATGTGCGCGTCGTGGGTCGCGACGATCACGGTCGTCCCGGCGCGGTAGATGCGGTACAGCAGCTGCATGATCCCCAGCGAGGTGTTCGGGTCCAGGTTGCCGGTCGGCTCGTCGGCGAGCAGCAGCGGCGGGTGGTTGACGAACGCGCGGGCGACAGCGACACGCTGCTGCTCGCCGCCGGAGAGCTGGTCGGGGTAGTTGTGCAGCTTCGTCGACAGCCCGGTCAGGCGCAGGACGTCGGGCACCTTCGTGCGGATCTCCTTGCGCCGCGCCCCGGTGGCCGACAGCGCGTAGGCGACGTTGTCGTACACGGTGCGGTTGGGCAGCAGCTTGAAGTCCTGGAAG
>Ga0136633_1001125_pt1 | contig 19862 bp, 16 predicted proteins | sample AntDrymeUQ832206_2_FD_105494 | JGI IMG/M metagenome (GOLD analysis project Ga0136633, IMG submission 105494) | Polar desert sand microbial communities from Dry Valleys, Antarctica - metaG UQ83 (22.06) | ecosystem: Environmental > Terrestrial > Soil > Desert | place: Antarctica: Dry Valley...
AGAGGCGCTCGCGGCAGTGCAGGAAGGTGGCCTCGACGGAGTTCTGCTCGATGCGAATCTCAACGGCGACAGCAGCGCACCGATCGCCATCGAGTTGCACATGTCGGCGGTGCCGTTTGTTGTTATCACAGGGTACGGAGCTTGCGACTTGCGCGACGAAGCTCTCAATGGCGCGCCCCGGCTGACCAAACCATTCAGCACCGCGGAGTTTCAGAGGACGCTCGTCGCGACGTTCGCGCGCTAGAAGTGCGGCCGGGAGGGGTCCGGTTTGGGGGCAAAGCGCACGTTGTTGGGACACCGGCGCAAGGACCGAATTCCACACATTGCGGACATCCTCGGCACCGCGTTTCATAGGCGCCCTACCCCACCTGCCCGTGGCAATGCTTATATTTCTTGCCCGAGCCGCACGGACAGGGCGCATTGCGGCTTTCCGGGGCCGGCACGTCGCCGCCGAGTATGCCCTGGGGCATGTCCGGAACCGGCATTTGCAGCGGCGGCAGGCGGGAGATTACCGCGCCGGTGCCGGCGTCGATGTCGGCGGTGTCGTCCTCGCCCGAAAACGGATCGATATGATGCGTCATGAATTCGGGCAGGACCGGCAGATCGGGCTGGTTCATCTGGAAACGGGCGCGGGCGAGCGTGCCGGTCACATCCTCGCGGATGACGCCGAGCATGCGCTCGAACATCGCGAAGGCCTCATGCTTATATTCGTCGATCGGCTTCTTCTGGGCATAGGCGCGCAGGTGCACGACCTGGCGCAGCGCATCGAGCATCGCAAGGTGCTCCTTCCAGTGATGATCGAGCGACTGGAGCAGGAAGCTCTTTTCGATCTGCACCCATGAATCGGCCGGAATGTCCGCGACCTTCCCGGCGATCTGCTGGTCGGCGAGCGCCTGCACGCGATCGACGAACATCTCCGCCTCGACCGCTTCCTCCTTCACCCAATCGTCGAAGGGGGGGGTCAGGCCGAAGACGGACTGGACGCGCTCCTTGAGCAAGTCGATATCCCATTGCTCGGGATAGCTATTGGGCGGGATCGCCTCGCCGACCAGCGCATTGACCGTCTCGGCGCGCATGTCCTCGACGACGTCGCCGACCGTCTCGGCATCCATGATGTCGGCGCGCTGCTCGTAGATGACCTTGCGCTGATCGTTCATCACGTCGTCATATTCGACGACCTGTTTGCGGATGTCGTAATTGCGCGCCTCGACCTTCTTCTGCGCCGTCTCGATCGCCTTGGAAATCCAGGGCGAGATGATCGCCTCGCCGTCGGCGAGATTCTTGTTGAGGAGGCGCGAGAACATCGTCTGCGGGCCGAAGATGCGTAAGAGATCGTCGTCGAGCGACAGATAGAAGCGGCTGAGCCCCGGATCGCCCTGACGGCCCGAGCGGCCGCGCAGCTGATTGTCGATGCGGCGACTTTCGTGGCGCTCGGTGCCGAGCACGAAGAGACCGCCGGCGGCGATCACCCGCTCTTTCTCCTCGGCGACTTCCTGCCTGATGCGCGCTTCGGCGGCGTCGCGCTCCGGGCCCGGCTCGAGCTTGCTCAGTTCGTCGGCGATGCGGAACTCGATATTGCCGCCGAGCTGGATGTCGGTGCCGCGGCCGGCCATGTTGGTGGCGATCGTCACCACACCGAAGCGGCCAGCCTGGGCGACGATATGGGCTTCATGCTCGTGGAAGCGGGCGTTCAGCACCTCGTGCTTGATCTTCGCCTTCTTGAGCTCGTCCGAGAGCAATTCCGATTTCTCGATCGACACGGTGCCGACCAGGATCGGCTGGCCCGACGCCGCCTTGTCCTTGATCGCCTCGACGATGGCGGCGAACTTGTCGGGCTGGTTCTTGTAGAACTCATCCTCCTCATCGACCCGCCCGACCGGCATATTCGTCGGGATGGTCACGACATTCATCTTGTAGATGTCGTAGAATTCCGCGGCCTCGGTCGCGGCGGTGCCGGTCATCCCCGAGAGCTTGGGGTACATGCGGAAATAATTCTGGAAGGTGATCGAGGCGAGGGTCTGGTTCTCGGGCTCGATCTCGACCCCTTCCTTGGCCTCGCAGGCCTGATGGAGACCATCGGACCAGCGCCGGCCGTCCATCATCCGCCCGGTGAAGGGATCGATGATGATGACCTTGTTCTTGCCGTCCTTGTCGTCCTTCTTGACGATGTAATCGATGTCCCGCTTGAACGCGACGTTCGCCTTCAGCGCCTGATTGAGGTGGTGGACCACCTGGGTGTTCTCGAACGAATAGAGGTTCGAGCCGACGAGCAGCCCTTCCGCCTCGAGCAGGCGCTCCATCGCCTCCGTGCCCTCCTCGGTGAGCAGGACGCGCTTGTCCTTCTCGTCATATTCGTAATCGGCCGGATTGGTTTCCTTCACGATGCGGTCGAGCGCGATGTAGAGCTCGGACTTGTCCTCGGTCGGGCCGGAAATGATGAGCGGTGTGCGGGCTTCGTCGACCAGGATCGAGTCCACCTCATCGACGATCGCGAAGCTGAAGGCGCGCTGTGTCATGTGCGCGCGCTCATATTTCATATTGTCGCGCAGATAATCGAAGCCGAACTCGTTGTTCGTGCCGTAGGTGATGTCGCTGTGATAGGCGTCGTGGCGGTCCTGATCGGAGATGTTCGGGACGACGACGCCGACGCTGAGGCCGAGGAAGCGGTAGATCTGGCCCATCCAGTCCGCATCTCGCCGGGCGAGATAATCGTTGACGGTGATGACGTGGACGCCCTTGCCCTCGAGCGCGTTGAGATAGGTGGCGAGCGTCGCGACGAGCGTCTTGCCCTCGCCGGTCCGCATCTCGGCGATCTCGCCGCGATGAAGGACGATGCCGCCGATCAGCTGAACGTCATAATGGCGCTGGCCGAGCACCCGCATCGCCGCCTCGCGGACGGTGGCGAAGGCCTCGGGCAGCAGAGCGTCGAGCTTCTCGCCCTCATCGAGGCGGGCGCGGAACTTGACGGTCTGGTCCTTCAATTCCTCGTCGGTCATCGCCGAAATGGCCGGCTCGAAGGCGTTGACCTTCTCGACGATCTTGCGGAGCGAGCGGACGTAGCGATCATTGGACGAGCCGAAAATGGCCTTGGCGAAGCCGGAAATCATGGCGTTACCTTAAGGAATGAGGAGATCGCGCCGATCAGAAGCGGCGCGGAACATAAGCGAGGAGGGCAGCCGCGAGCGCGGCCGGGCGTCACTCGAGCAGGCGATCGGCGTAAAGCGGCGCGGAACGGGCCGGCGCGGCGGGGGGCGCTGCGACCGCCGGGCGCGCATCGGCGCGCGGCACGGCATTTTCGACGGGACGCTGCGCCTGCACGACGCGCGGGGCGACCTGCTGGGCCGCGCCGATCTGGATCGCCTGATGCACCCCAGCCTCCGGCGCGCGCGCGCCGGTGAGCGCGCCGGTCGCGGCGGTCAGCAGGGACAGAAGGGCGAGCAGGAGTTCCATCGCGCGTGCGCACATAGGGGGGCGCAGGCGCGACGTCTATGCCTGCGTCGCCAAGGAGCTGGATTATAGGGCGCCTTCCAGCCAAGCCTGGATGCGGCCCTTGGGCTCGGCGCCGACCTTGGTCGCGGCGGGCTGGCCGTCCTTGAACAGGATCATCGTCGGAATACCGCGCACGCCATATTTGCCTGGCGCCTCGGGATTGTCGTCGATGTTCAATTTGGCGATCGTGACCTTATCGGCCATTTCGTCGCTCAATTGCTCGAGCGAGGGGCCGATCATCTTGCACGGGCCGCACCATTCCGCCCAGAAATCGACCAGCACCGGCCCGGAAGCGCCGAGCACATCGGTCTGGAAGCTCGCGTCGGTCACCGTCTTGGTCGCCATGATATGTTCTCCGTGAAATGCGTGGAGGGGATGTAGGGTGCCGGGACGCGCCGCTCAAGCGGCGGGCGCGTGCGCGTCGAGCAAGGCGTCGGGCAACACATGAAGGACAGGGGCTGCAGTGTAGAGCAAGGCCGCCTCGACCGGCCGATCGGGAAAGATCACGCGCAAAGCAGCGCGATAGGCGGCCATCTGACGCAGGTGTGACGGTGGAGTGTCCCCTGCCCGCACCGGCGCGGCGCGGCCTGTCTTGAAATCGGCGACGAGGATGCGGTGCGGCTCGACCAGCAGGCGATCGACCGTGCCCGAGACGACCACGCCATCCGCGACCACCGCCGCGACCGGGGCCTCGGCGAGCGCCTCGGTCCCGAACAAGGCGGCGAAGGAAGGATCGTCGATGACGCGACAGGCGTCGTCGATCAGGCTGGCGCGCAAGACCGCATCCTCCAACCCCGCCGAGCGCGCGAGCCAAGCATCGGCCGCCGCCCATCGCTCCTCGGGCGCAACGCCGGGCAGGCGCTCGAACAGGCTGTGCAGCAGCCGCCCCCGCAGCGCCGCCTCGCGCAGCGCAGGCCCCGGCGGCGGATAGGCGGCCTCATCCTCGCCCGGCGCGGACGGGGCGAGCGGGCGCGGTGGTCGCGCTTCAGCGGGGGCAAGGCGGCGCGCCCAATTGGGCAAAGCGTGCGCCGGATCGGGCGCAACTACTTCGGCGATGCCGGGCGCGGGCGTCGTGCCGAATGTCGTCTCACCGCGCCAGCGCCCCGAGGCACGGGGTTCACAGTCCAATCCGTCGAGCGCGGTGGCGACGGCGCGATGCCAGCTGGCCTCGGGCGCGCCGTTTCGCGCCGAGGCGGGCAAGGCGCCGCCGATATAGAGGCGTTCCTCCGCCCGCGTCATCGCGACGTAGAGTAGCCGCCAATGCTCTTCGCGGTCGCGCACGTCCTGGGCCTCGATCAGCGTCTTGAGCGGCTCGGCCAGTTCCTCCTTGCGCGGGCGGAAGACCGGAATCGCCTCGCCCTCGCCGAGCGGCAGCGCCGCCATCCGCGCGCCCGGCCCCAATCGCGCCGGATCGGCGCAGGCGTCGGCGAGGATGACGACCGGCGCCTGAAGACCCTTCGCGCCATGGGCGGTCATCACCCGCACCGCGCCTTGCGGGCCGGAAGGGTCGCGCTTGATCTCGACATCGCCGCGCGCGAACCAGTCGAGAAAGGCTTGCAAGGAGGTCGCGGTGCCTTCGAAGGCCAAAGCGGCGGACAGCAGTTCCTCGATCGGGTCGCGCGCCTCGCGGCCGAGCCGTTCGAGCAATTTGCGCCGGCCATCGAGCGGCCCCGACAGCAAGGTCTCGAAGAAGCTGTGCGGCGTTTCGAAATCCGCCATGTCGAGGATCGCGCGCAGCCCCTCGTGCGTCTGCGCCGGTGTCGCCGGATGATCGCGGACGACCGGCCATAACGCTCCGCTCCTGTCCGCCGCGACCTCGTGCAGCGCGTCCTGCGACCAGCCGAACAAGGGCGAGACGAGCAGGCTGGCGAGGTTGAGATCGTCGAGCGGCTGCACCGCGAAGCGCGCCGCGGCAAGCAGGTCCTGGACCGCGAGCGGCGCGGAGAGGAGCAGACGATCGACGCCCGCGACCGCCACCCCTTCCTCGTGCAGGCGCGCGACCAGCAAAGCAGCGAGCTCGCCGCGCCGCCGGACCAGGATCATGATGTCCTCGGGACGTAGTGGCCGCTTCTTGCCGGCGAGCATGAAGGGCGCGTCCAGCCATTGCCGGATCTGCCGGGCGAGCGCGCGGGCAAACTCCCGAGTCGAATCCGGAATCCAGCCTTCTTCGCCGTCATCGCCCTCCTCATCCTCCTCGACGACATAGGGCGCCCACAAAGTGACGGAGCCCGCGCGGCCGCGATGATGCGCGGCGTGCGGATTGGGCCTCACGGGCAAGCCGAGAGCTTCATGACCAAGATCGGCGATCACCCGATCGGTGACGGTAAGGATTTCCGGGGCAGAGCGAAAACTCAAATCCATCGACAGATCGTGGAAATCCGGCGGAAGCTGGGTGTAATCGACGCCCTCCGTTTCCGCCGCCTCGCGCACTTCCAGCGCCTTGGCCCGGAAATAAGCGCGCGCCTCTTCGAAGGCCCGTGGATTGGTGCCCTGAAAACCGAAGATCGCCTGCTTGAAATCGCCGACCGTGAACAAGGTGCGGTGGCGGCCGCGCGCGCCAGCGCCGGCGAAATATTCACCGACGAGAGCGCCGACGATATTCCATTGCCGCGCATTGGTGTCCTGCGCCTCGTCGACGAGGATGTGATCGGTGTGCTGGTCGAGCTTGTAGCGCACCCATTCGCCCATCCCCTCGGTCGCCAGCAGACGCTCCGCCTCGCGGATCAGATCGTCGAAATCGACTGCGCCGGCGGCGCGCTTGGCCGCCGTGTAAGCCAGCGAGAACGCTTGGCCAGCGCGCAGGCCGGCGGCGAGGATGGCGAGCATCGCCGCGGTCGCGCGCAGCCCGGTCAGGCGCTGGCAGCAGGCCGCCAGCCGCGCCGCAAGCTCCTCATAATCCGCCGCCGCCCTGAGCTGCCCGGAGGTCACTTTCCGGGGCTCGTTCTTTGCGGTCAGCACGATCGCGGCCAGATCGCAGAGGCTCATTGCGCGGCCACGCGGCTCATGGGTCAACCAGGCGGCGATCGCGTCGCAGGCCTTCAGGCCCGTCGCCGTCCCCCAATCGCGATTGGCGTCCGCGATGCGCCGCAGCAAAGCCAGGTCGAATGCCTCGTCCAAGCATTCCGTTTCGATCATCGCCTCGATGTCGTCGAGCGGGAGATCGAAAAGGATGCGCAGCCGCGCCTCGATGCCCTGACGCGGCCCCAGAGCGGCCATCGCATCCGGCACCCGCGCGCAGGCCATCAGAAAGCCCTCCGCGCCACCCTCACCCAGCCGCAGGCTGAGCGCCTGAATGTCCGTGACGAGGCCGAGATCGCCTTCCCGCTCGGCGCGCACAAGCAGTTCGGCCAGCGCGGCGCGGACCAGTTGCTGTTCCTCGCGCCCCTCCAGCGGACGAAAGCCCGGCGCGATCCCGGCCTCGGCCGGAAAGGCGCCAAGCAGGCCCTGCGCGAAGGCGTGGATGGTCTGGATACGCAAGCCGCCGCCGGTCGCGTCGAGCACCCGGGCGAACAGGGTGCGCGCCTTGTCCTGGGTCGGCGGATCGCCGTGCTCGCCGAGCGCTTCGAGGTCGATTGCCAGCAATTCGGGCTTGAGCCGCACCCAGCGCGCGAGGCGGGAATGGATGCGTTCCGCCATCTCCGCCGCACCCGCCTTGGTGAAGGTGAGGCAGAGAATAGAGGCGGGGTCGGCGCCGGAGAGGAGCAGCCGCAGCACCCGCGCGGTGAGCACCTGGGTCTTGCCGGTCCCGGCCGAGGCCGAGAGCGCGGCATGGGCGCGCGGATCGGCGGCGATCGCCTGATCGCCCTCGAGCGCCGGCAGCGGGACATGACGGCGGGCCATCGCGTCAAATGCTAACGCGGCGCTGGGCGCCCGTCACGCCTTCATGCGGTGGATCCTCCGAACAACGGCAATGAGGCGGGAGCCAAAGCGCCTTCGATTTCGAGCAGGCGCAACTTGGTGACGGCGCCCCCAGGTGCGGAGAAGCCGCCAGTGCGGCCATCCGCCGCGAGGATGCGGTGGCAGGGAATGACGATCGGCCAGGGGTTGCGGCCCAGCGCCTGACCCACCGCCTGCGCTCCGGTCGGATTGCCGACTATGGCAGCAAGCGCGCCATAGGTCCGCGTCTCGCCATAAGGGATGGCGAGCGCCGCCCGATAGACCGACGCCTCCCAGGCCCCGATCCCGTCGAGATCGAGCTCCGCTTCGCTGTAGATGGTCGGGGCGCCGCCGAGATGGGCGATGATTCGTTCGATAGCAGCACGCACCCTCGCCGGCGGCGCGCCGTCCTCATAAGCAGGGAAGCGGCGGGCGAGAGACGCCCGCGCCGCGGCCTCGCCTCCACTCACCGGCAGACTTATCCCGCGCAGACCATGGTCGCTCCACGCGATTCCGCAGCGTCCGATCGGCGTATCGAAGAGCGTTCTTCCGCGTTCCGCCATGCCTTGTTCCACCATCGTTTCGACCCGACATCTGTCGCCTTGACAGGCGCTGGTCCCTCTTTACTCTGTACGCCGTCCGTGGGCTCCGACGCCAATCAAGGTTGCCTGGGTCGGGGGCGGCTCATGGACAGGGGAGAGTAACAGCATGACACCCACCCGTAAATTGAGCCGCCGGTCATTCCTCGGCCGCGTCGCAGGCGGCGCGATCGTTGGCGGCGCCGCACTGACCGTGCTCGGCACACCCGCCGAAGCCCAGGTTACCGACAGAGACACTGGCTCGGCCGCCGATCCGGTCGGACGCGGACGTGGGCGCAGCGGCGTCACCGATCGCGACAGCGGCCGTTATGCCGATCCGCCCGGCCGCGGCCGTGGCCGTCGTCGCTCCGGCGTCACCGATGGCGATCCCAATGATCCCGTCGGCAACGGTCGCGGCAGGCGCCGTTCCGGCATCACGGACGGCGATCCGAGCGATCCCGCCGGCAATGGCCGTGGGCGCCGTCGGTCCGGCCTCACCGATGGCGATCCGAGCGATCCCGCCGGCAATGGTCGCGGTCGCCGCAACTGCAGTGATTCGGACAGTGGCGGCAACTCCGATCCGGGCGGGCGCGGTCGCCGCTGCTAGGCGGTTCGCCGATCCATTGAAGGTTGAGAGACGGCGGCGCGAGCCGCCGTCTTTTCATGCGGGGTCGCCCGCGTCAGCTTGCCAAGCCTGCGCCGCCGGTCCAGTGATGCGGCCTGTTTGAGGCGAGTGACGGCGATGGCCCAGAATCAAGAACCCGACGACGAGCCGAAGAGCGTGCTCGCCGAAGCCGAGGCCGCCAAGGCGACCAAGGCCGCCGCGCCCGGCAACCGCACCCGCCACATCGTCACCGGCGCCGCGATCGGCATCGGCTCCGCCGCTTTGGTCGCGGCTTTGCTCTACGCGAACCGGGCGCGCAAAGACGACAAGGCCTGAGCCTCATTCGAGCGGGGCCGTAATCGGCGCCAGCTCGATCACATCGAGACGCGCGCCAGCCCGCGACGGGATGACGAGACGATAACGCATCGGCGCAACCCGTTCGAATACACCGACCAGATTCCGCGCCTCGTTCGTGCCATAGCCCGGCGCCATCCCCTCGCCCGGCGCCGCGGCCGCGCCGAGGAAGACCAGGCGCGCATCCGTATCCGGAAAAAGATAGCCGTCGAAGCGCTCCGCACCGGTCTGCTTGGCGAAGGAAAGCCAGGCGCCTTCGACGCCGATATGGCAGAAATAGACCGGATAGCGGATCAGCGCCCGGCGGCCCGGACCGGCGCCGAGCCGCGTCAGCCGGCATTGATAGGAACCGGGCGGCGGTGAAGCGCGCGGCAACGCGGAATCGGGCGCGAGCGCCGCGCCGGCCGCCGACAGACGCCCGTTCAAGCCCGCCTGTCGCGCGGCGGCGAGACCTGCTTCCCAATCGGCTGCAATAGCGTCGATCCGCTCAACGTCCGCGGTCCGCGCCACCGCGCGCCAGCTATCGGCGCTGGGCCGATCGGCGACGATAGAGGGCGCTGGCGGTGGAAGCTGGCAGGCGGACAGCAAGGCCGCAACCGCCAGCGCGCAGAGCCGGCGCGTCATTTCATTCAGCCTTGCGCGCGGGCGGCCGCGAGGATGCGCTCCAGCACCGCCGGATGAAGCGGCTGGGTGAATTCGCAGGTGAAGCGGTAGCCCTCGTTGGTGACGATCCGCGCGGGCCAGCCCTCCAACCCGGGCAAAACGACCCACAGCAGGGTGCCGAGCCGCAGCGGCGCGAAGGATTCAAAAGCGATCGAGCGCGAGGTCAGGCTTTGGACGTCGATCGTCCAGCGGTGCAGGCCCTCGCGGACGCGGGCATGGAGATTGAGCTGGGCGCTCGGCTCGTGCGCATCCTCGGCCGGACCATCGGCCGGATCGATCGGCGCATGGAAATCGGCCGCCGGCGCCTGGCTGCGGCCGCGCAGCCAAGGCATCAATTCCTGCCAGCTCAGCTCGCGATCGAAGGCAATGCCGGCCAGACGGCCCTGCGACCAGCGCACAACACCGGGAATCGGGACGAGCCCGTCGGGCGTGACCACGACTTTAGTCTCCGGCGCGAGCTGGAAAGGCGTTTCGAGCTTGACGCCGCCCTGCGCGATGTCGCGCGTCGTCACCAGCTCTGCCCGCCCGTCGCTTTCCAGCAGCGCCGGGCAGCTCAGTTCGATGCGGGGCAATCGCCGCCGTTCGCCCGGCTGACCCGCGAGATTGCGCGCGATGATCGGGAGGATGTCGATCACGCGATCGAAGCGCAGCCCGACCTCACCGCCGCGCGACCAGATGACCTCGCCGTCGAGATGATCGCCATTGTCCAGCTCGAGCTCCAGCCGATGCCCTTCCTCGATCGGAAGATCGGTGTGCAGCACCGCGCCGCCGGCGCTGATCTTGCGGATCTGGCAAACCTGGCGAACGCTGCCCAGCGCGACCGAGCCGGGTTGGAAGGCTGCTCCGGGATCGTCGAACAGATCGGTCGCGGGCACCTCGCCCGACAGGGAGTAAACGGTGTCCAACACCTCGAACTGCCTTTCATCGCGCGCTTGCTGCTATTTTCCGACTCAAGGGGTTTACGAATCGTAAACTTTTTCCGGCCCTCGACCGTTGGGACAGCGCGCGAGCGGCCATTTGCACCGGTCCATCGCGCCGCTAATTGAAAGGCGAACGCGGGCCTGCCGCGGTCAGAAGCCCCGGGGGAGCCGACTCGTGTTCGATGTCGCCGCGTTCAGCTATGCCGAGCTGCTGCCCTACATTCTGGTCGGCTTCGGCGCGCAGCTCGTCGATGGCGCGCTCGGCATGGCCTTCGGTGTGATCTCGACCACCTTGCTGATCAGTCGCGGGGTCGATCCGGCCGTCGCCTCGGCCAGCGTCCACGCGGTCGAAATGTTCACCACCGGCGCCTCGGGCGTCAGCCACACGCTCCACCGCAACGTCAACTGGCGGCTCTTTCGCCGCATCGCGATCCCCGGCGTCATTGGCGGCGTGCTCGGCGCCTATGTGCTGACCCAGATTTCGGCGGCGACGGCGCGCCCCTTCGTCTTGTCCTATCTCGCCGCGATCGGTTTCTATTTGCTGTCGCGCGCCCTTCGCCACGCCGATCGGGAGCGCAAGCCGCGTATCGTCGAGCCTTTGGGCCTGGTCGGCGGTTTCCTCGACGCGGCGGGCGGCGGCGGCTGGGGGCCGGTCGTGACCAGCAATTTGCTGGCGCAGGGCGCGCATCCGCGGAAGGTGATCGGCACCGTCAACACGGCGGAATTCTTCGTCGCGGTGACGATCTCCGCCACTTTCATCGTCTCGCTCGGGTCGGAAGCCTTCACCACGGCGATGATCGGCCTGCTGATCGGGGGTCTCGCGGCCGCGCCTTTGGGCGGCCTTGTCGCCAAGCGCGTGCCCGCCAAGCCGCTTCTGATACTGGTCAGCATCGTGCTGATTCTGACCAGCCTTTACGGCGTCTGGAGCGCGCTTCGCTAAAAGGTTAACAAAATCCTGAGAAGCGTGTTAACCTTTCGACTCCTTCGCGTTGAAAGGAGTGTTTGATGAAGAAGCCGCTCGCCCTTGCCGCCCTCGCCGCCATGATCCTGATCGGCGCCGCCCAACCTGATTTCGACAAGCCCGACGATGACGACGCCGGATATTCCGAGCGTGACGATCGCGATGACCGCGGCGATCGTCGCGACGATTATGCCGATCGCGACGATCGCGACGGGCCGCGCGAATATCGCGCGTGCCGGAGTCGCAGCGACGACAATTGCATCCAGCTTCACGAGCGCGGGGTGCGCGAATCCTACGCCCGCTGGTTGCGCGACGGCGACCCGAATCATCAGCCGGTGCGCGTGGCTGCGGCCCATTATCGCGGCCACCATGCGGCGGCCCACCGCCAGCATGGCCCGCGCGCCCATCAGACGGCGCGCGCGCAGCCACGGCAGCGCGCGCGGCAGATCGCTCATGCGCGGCCGCATCATCGCGCCGCTTATGCCCAGACGCGGACGCGTTGCGTTCCGATCGCACGCCGCCCCGCCGCGCGCACGGCCCACGCCGCGCCGCCACCGGCGGCGCGCCGTGCCTGGCAGCCGGCGGCCCGCCCGCAGCGCCAGCCGGAGGATAGCGCCGTCCGCGGTATGTAAGCGACAACCCGGCGCGACCCTTTCGCGGTCGCGCCGGCTCGCTTGACGCCGCCCCTTCGCTGCGGGAACGGTCGCGCCTCCATAGCCAATGAGGCGCGCGCCGTGATTCGCACCCTTTCCCTCGCTGCCCTGCTCCTGCTCGCCGCCGAGCCCGCGCTCGCCCAGAACCGGGCGGTGGAGACGCGTCAGGTGGGCACCGCGCGGCTCGAGAACGTCCCCGAAATCCCGGCCGAGGTTCGCGCCGCGGTGCAGCGCTACCAGAATTACCGGCAGGCGCAGTTCCAGGATTGGCTGCCCGACGGGTCGATGCTGATCACCACCCGCTTCGGCGCCACCGTCCAGCTCCACCGCGTCGCTGCGCCGCTGCGCGATCGCACCCAGCTCACCTTCGAGGCCGAGCCGATCGCCGCCGCTCAGGCCATTCCCGGCTCTGACGCCTTCATCTACGGCCGCGACAGCGGCGGCGATGAATGGTTTCAGATCTTCTCCCGGACCAGCGCCGGCGGCGACACGCGCCAGCTCACCGAGCCCGGCACGCGCAACCAGTCCGCCGTGTTCAGCCGCGACGGCCGCCTGCTTGCCTGGTCGCGGGCGATGCGCGGCTCCGCCGATTACGCCATCCTGACCGCCAATCCGCGCGACCCCGTCAGCCGCCGCATCGCCTGGCAGGGCACGGGTGCGGTCAGCCCCCAGGATATCTCGGCCGACGGCCGCCAGATCCTCGTCGCGCGCGGCATTTCCAATCGCGAGACGCGGCTCATCCTGCTCGACGTCGAGAGCGGTCAGGCGCGCGAGCTACCCTGGTCGGCGGCGCGCCCGGCCCGCTACGAAGAGCCGCGCTTCGTCCGCGGCGGCCGCTTTATCCTGACCATCACCGACGCGGGCAGCGACGTCCGCCGCCTCGTCGAGATCGACATCGCCACCGGCGTCGGCCGTCCCGTCTCGGCGGAGAGCCGCTGGGACGTCGAGGATTTCGATTTATCCGACGACGGACGCGTGCTCGCTTATGCGATGAACGAAGACGGCTATTCGCGTGTCGTCGTGCAGGATTTCGTCACCCGCCGGGCCCTACCTCAGCCCGAGGGCCTGCCGCGCGGCGTGCTGACCGCGCTCGAATTTTCGCCCGATGGCCGTCGCCTCGCGATCGGCATGACCGATGCGACCAGCGCCGGCGACATCTGGACCCATGATCTTGGCGGCCGCACCGCGGTGGCGCGCTGGACGGTGTCGGAACTTGGCGACCTGAACGCGCTCCGGCTGGCCGAACCGGCGCTGATCCGCTTCCAAAGCTTCGACGGCCAATCCATTCCCGCCTTCGTCTATCGCCCGCGCAACGTCCCGGCGGGCACGCGCACGCCGGTGATCATCGACATTCATGGCGGCCCCGAGGCGCAGACACGGCCCGGCTGGAATCCCGGCGCGCAATATTTCGCCGACGTGCTGGGCGCAACCGTGATCCTGCCCAATGTGCGGGGCAGCGACGGCTATGGCACCCGCTACCTCAACCTCGACAATGCCGAGCGGCGCGAGGACAGCGTCCGCGATATCGGCGCCTTGCTCGACTGGATCGGGCGTCAGCCCGGCCTCGATCCGGCGCGCGTCGCGGTCTACGGCCAATCCTATGGCGGCTATATGTCGCTCGCGGTGATGACCCATTATTCGGACCGGCTGGTCGGTGGCGTCGAGCGCTACGGCATCTCCAACTGGATCAGCTTCCTGCAGAATACGGAGGCCTATCGCCGCGACAATCGCCGCGCCGAATATGGCGACGAGCGCGTGCCCGCGATGCGCGCGGTGTTCGAGCGCATCTCGCCGCTCAACAATATCAGCCGCATCCGCCGGCCGATGCTGGTGATGCAGGGCGCGAACGATCCGCGCGTGCCGCAATCGGAAAGCGACCAGGTCGTCCGCGAGCTTCGCCAGAACGGGGTCGAGACCTGGTACGTGCTCTTCGCCGACGAGGGCCATGGCTTCCAGAAGAAGCCGAACAACGATCTGCGGCGCGAGGTGGAGACGGTATTTCTGCGGCAATTATTCGCGGGGCCAGCGCGCTAGGTTCTACCCTTCCCGCCCATACCATTCGTCCAGCCGCATCAGCTGATCAAATTCGGGCCAGGAATATTCGGGCTTGAGCTTCGCGGTGAAGGGCTCGGTGCCGGTCAGCCATTTCTCCGCCGCGCCGATGAACTGGCGTTCGGCGCGCTCGGTGAAGTCCTCGGGCTCGACGCCGCTCTTGCCGCCGACCGGGCTGGCGACATAGCCGAAGTCGCTCCCCTTCTTGGCCAGCGACCAATATTCAAAGGCGGCCGCCGCGCCCTCAATCCCGTCAAAGCCGCCGCGTTCGGCGATCAGGCCGAGCAGGCCCAATTGCATCGCGAAGCCTTCCGCGACAGCCTTGTTGGAGGGCGGCTTGCCGGTCTTATAATCGACGATCGCCAGGCCGCCGTCGGCGAGGCGATCGATGCGATCGGCCTTGCCGCTGAGCCGAACGCCCGCAAGCTCGATGCCGCCACTGGCTTCGGCCCGGAGCGGCCTTCGGCCCGCCGCCGCATCTTCAGCGACGCGCCGGGCGACGAATTCGACCGCCTCCATCAAGCGCGGTTGCCACAAAGCCCGAACGAGCGGGTGCACGTCCGGCCCGGCCAAGAAGGCTTCGGCGCGGGGCCGCAGCCTCGCCGGATCGCAGCCGTCCTGCGTCATCCACAATTCGAGGACGGCATGAACGGCGGTGCCGCGCCAGGCGGCGGTGGGATCGGCATCGACGGCATCGAGCTGGCCGAGGCCGAGGATCTTGCGCGCGTAGAAGGCAAAGGGATCGGCCTTCAGGCGATCGACCTCGGTCACCGAGAGCTTTAGTGGCCTTTTGTCCGGCGATGGCGCGGGGCGATCGGCGGGATGGTGTCCGTCGGCGCGGTCGATCGCGCGCGCCCAGTGGCGAAGGCGTGGGCTCGTGCTGACGCCGCCGGTGATCGCCTGCAAACGGAGCCAGAAGCGCGAGGCGATGGCGGGCGAAGAAGCGTCGCGCCGCGCCCGCGTTACCAGCACTTGCGGCGCCCCGAGCCCGCCGACGAAATCATGCGCGGCAAGGCCGATCCGCCTCTCCAGAGAGGGCAGACCGAGCTCGGCGCGCAATTTCGGCGCGAGCCACGGGTCGGGCGCGGGCAAGGCCGGCCAGATTCCCTCGTTGAGGCCGCCGAGAATGACGAGATCGGCTTGCTGCAGCCGCGCCTCGAGCAGGCCCCAGATGAACAGGCGCGGATGCTGGCCATAAGGCGGCCGAATTGCTTCTTCGGCGAGCAGGTCCTCCAGCAAGGCGGGCAAGGCGGCCGCATCGATCCGCTCCGGCCCCTCCCCCGCCGCCGCTTCGAGCTTCGCGAACAGTTCGGAGACGGCCCGCCCCGCAGCGCCCGCCCAGACCCGGTCGCCGGACAGGCTTGAAGAGGCCTCACGCACGGCAGCGAGCAAGGCGGCCAAGTCGCCGCCGCTTTCGAAGGCGACCTCCAATGGCCGCAGCGCCGGCCCGGCATTGCGCCACCAAGCCAGTGCCTGCGCGCGTATCCGGCCCTCGCGCTCGCTCGGTTCCTCCAGCCGCGCCGTCACGCCGGCCAGCCCGGCCGGCGGGCGCGGGCCGCGCAGGGCGAGATCGAGCGCCCGCGCCCCGTCGAGCCAGGCCAGCCGCTCCTCGCCCGCCCGCACCAGCGGCTGCTTCAGCAGGGTCAGCAAGGCGACCGGCGCGAAACGCTCGGCCCCGGCGGCGGCCAGAGCGAGGATCAGCCCGCCCGTCGCGGTCTCCGACAGCGGCCGGCCGGCGCTGTCGTCGGCACTGATGTTCCAGCGCTTCAGATGGGCCGACACGCGGCGCGCCAGCATCCGATCCGGCGTTATCAAAGCGGCGGTGCACCCGGGCGTTTCCAGCGCCTCGCGCAACGCCAGCGCGATCGCCTGCGCCTCCTCGGCCGGATCGGTCAGTTCGAGCGCGCGAACGCCGCTCAGCCGGCGCTGATGCGCGGGCAGGCTTTGCCATTTGCCGGTGAAGAGCGGCGGGGCCATTGCGTGCTGGACGGCGCGGCTGCGCGCGGCGGGCGCGTCGCGGCCACCGCCCCAGCGCCAAAGCGTTACCTCCCCGCGCGCGACGCTGAGCCGGACGAGCAGCAGCTTCAGATGGAATTGCGGATGGGTTTCGATCGAGCGCCTGACGATGCCGCTCTCGGGGTGCGGCGCGTGCGGGCCGAGCGCGTCCCATTCGTCATCCGGCATCGCAAGATCGAGGCCGGGCAGGACGACCATCCCGTTCGGCGCATGCGCGATGACGCGAAGCAGGCGCGCAATCGCCGGCGCGGCCGTTGTGACGCCGGCCGCGCAGATGAAGCCCAAAGGCGGCTGCTCACGCCAGCGCCGCGCCACCGCGTCGAGCAGGAGATTGCGCCGGGCGGCGAGATCGATGCGGCCGCGCCCCGCCAGTTCGGCCGGCCAGTCGCGCAGGATGAGCTGAAGTTGCTCGAGCGAAACCTGCCAATGGGCCGAAAGCGACTCGCTCTCCTGCGCAAAGGCGGCCAAGCGGGCCGGCTCCACCTCCTCGACGAGCAATTGGTCGAGCGTCCGGCCGAGTTCCTGCGCCAGCCGCAACGCCTCGGCCGCATCGACGCCGCGATGGCGCTGGACGAGGCGGGCAAGCATCATGCGCCGCTCCATCGGCTCGATCGCGGGCGGGATGGTTTCGTCCTGGCCCATCGGCTCCAGCGCGCCGCCGATCCTCTCGTCGAGCTCCGGGTCGCCAATCGGCACGAGGCGCGGCAGCAGGAGGCCGCCGCCCGACCGCCGCACGAAAGCGTCCTGAATGGTCCGCGCCGCGCGATTGTTGGGGACAAGGACGAGGCCGTGCGCCAACCCCATCTCGTCTTTGCCGAAGCGCGCGATCAACCCGGCCGCGAGCGCATCGGCGAAGGAGCGGTGAGCGGGGATGTTGAAAACGGCGGGGGTCATGGCGCGAGACTAAACAAGGGCGTGGGGAAGTCCAAAGTTCACACTAAAGCCACGCCAACGCGCGGTGACTCGTTTGCCATTCGAGGTGACGGAAGTTGAGGAAGTTGGCGGTCATGAGGGGGGTCGCCTTTCTGACCGTGGCGATGTGCCGAGCAACATCAACCGAGTGGCGGGGGCGAATCGCTGTCTCATCGCCTCAAGCTGACAGGTGAAATCCTATTTGTATCCAACAATCGGCCTGTCCGCTTTCGACCCATTGCGGACATTCGGCCTGGCTTAGAGCAGCGGAGAAAGGCACTAAAGGCGAGGAACGCTCTGACACGACCGGCCCTCAATCCTATTCTGCAGAAATAGCGGCGATCCGGATCAACTCCGCGAACCGCTCAGTTTCTTCGGCGATAAATGAGGCAAAATCACTCGGCGACTGAGTAGTCGCAGTTCCTCCTAAATCTGCCAAGCGTGCCCTGATGTTGAGGTCACTGAGACCCGCATTCACCGCATCATTGAGCCTCCTGATGATGCCCTCCGGCGTGTCCTTGGGAGCCCCGATGCCGAACCATGAACCGGCTTGGTAGCCAGGAACAAAGTCGCTCATTGATGGCACGTTCGGCAGTGCTTCCGAGCGGTCCAGACTAGTCACCGCAAGCGGAAGCAAAGCGCCACTTCTGATATGGGCGATCGAAGAAGGTAGCGGATCGAACATGGCGTCGACTTGACCGCTGAGTAGAGCAATTAGGGCTGGGGGCGATCCGAGGTAGGGCACGAGCGTCAGATCGACGCCGGCCATCATCTTGAACATTTCAATGCCGATGTGCTGCGGCGTTCCCCGCCCAGCATAGCCGACCTTGATCCGCCCCGGCTGAGCCTGGGCAAGGGCCAAAAACTCGGGGACGGTTCGAGCTGCGACATTGGGGTTGACCTCTAATACTAGAGGGACTCGAAAGAGGCTTGCCACCGGCGATATGTCTCGCGTGAAGTTGAAGGCTAAGTTCTGGAACAGGGTCGTGTTAATCGTGTTCACTGGGCCGCATAGCAGGAGCGTCGACCCGTCTGGCGGTGCCCTCACGACGGCCTCGGTGGCAAGGTTACCGCTTTCGCCTGGTAGATTTTCGACCACGAAAGTCTGATCGAGCCGCTCTGACAACCAAGGTGCGATTAGCCGAGCCGCGATGTCGACAGGACCCCCCGCGGGAAACCCTACGAGGATACGCACGGGTCGTGTGGGATTGATCTGCGCTCCCGCGCACGACCAAGCGAAGGGAAGGACGGCTCCACCTGCAGCCAAACGCAGAAGCTCTCTGCGATGAAATTTCATCGTCGTCCATATCCACTAAACAGCCCCATGAGATAGCCGCTAGCAAATTGAAGAGCTACCTAGCGAACTCAATCGTCATTCTGATGTCCGTTTTCCACCCATTGCGGACAGCTGCTCGTGAGCTAGCCAAGCCGGAACGGCGCATCAAAGTGGCGAGCATCAGTTTCGGCGCGCCGTAGGTGCAAAGCCTTTCCCACCGGACCCGCGACTGCTCGCGAAAAGGGCACGGTCAAGAACGGCGCCCCCTCATTCGACACGAGTTTGTTAACTTTTACAAATGCTTATGGGCCGGCAACTAAAATAACAAAGGGTGAGTCCAAATGACCGGCTCAGAATCAAATCTCATGGCTATCTTCTTGGGGCTCGGCGTCTTCGCAGTCATCGTGGCAATCGGTTGGCGCAGCGTTCAGAACCGGCGGATCCTGCGCTTGCAGGACGCCAATGGCAAAGAGACGATCATCGTTGCTCGCGAAGACGATGATATCAGTAGCGTCGTCACCTCCACCACCGAGACAACGCAGCCGCCCCCAGCGCCTGCTCCATCCGTCGTTGTCGTCAACACGGGCGCCGCCGATCCTGCGACAGCGCCCCAGTTCGGCCGCAAAGCAGCCGACGGCGAAACGGCGATCGACGTCCAGGCCGACGTTTCCGGACGTGGTCGCCTCAGCCGGACGGTTACTTCCTCCAAATAATCGGGAGCTCCCTCGAATGGCCGCTGAACATCTCTCGAGGGGCTTGGCGTCGCCAGCTTCGCGCGACTGGGCGCTCCCGACAATGACTGCTAAGAGAACGTCACAGTCGCAGCGCGCTCCGTAGTCATGGCCCCGCACAGTTGGAGTAGAATGATATATGCGTATGATGAAGATCGTAGCCCTCATGTCAGCCGCAGCCATGTTCGTTGCCCAACCCTGCCTCGCTGCACAGGATTATCGCGAGACTGGCGCGAGCGAGCGGCGAAGCGGCGTTTTTGTGGGCCTCAACGTGCGGATCCCGATGGGCCAAGGTAATCCCGAGAGCCCATCTGCGAGGATGCAGCTCACCACCACGCACGAAGACCGCAATGGCGCCGGTGCGGTTGTGGGCGCCGACCGTCCCGCTGGTCTGGAGCTTGGGCTGACACGCACGGGCAGCACCTCCCTGCACATTGCCGGGCAGGACCTTCGTCGTACTAGGGAACGCCTGGCGCTGAACGGGTCGACGACGACCTACCTCATCATTGGTGGGGTTGTGCTGGCCGTCATTGTCCTGGCTTCAGTTGCGTCGGCCCTCCCGACTCCCGGGCCTCGAGAGGGCGCATTCGACTAAGACAGGGGCAGCCCTGCGCGCGTCGTTGCGTTGGCGCACTTGGGTCGCGTCGGCACTCGCTCGGGCCGGCCCCAATGTCCGATTCCTACCGATTGTGTTGAAAAAGTCGGTTTCTCGCCGCCCGGTCGTGTGAGCGCCAGCCGACGCGCAAGAATATTCTAGAGGCTTGTGGATTCCCCCCT
>Ga0136633_1001126_pt1 | contig 19862 bp, 18 predicted proteins | sample AntDrymeUQ832206_2_FD_105494 | JGI IMG/M metagenome (GOLD analysis project Ga0136633, IMG submission 105494) | Polar desert sand microbial communities from Dry Valleys, Antarctica - metaG UQ83 (22.06) | ecosystem: Environmental > Terrestrial > Soil > Desert | place: Antarctica: Dry Valley...
GATCGGGACGATGAGCACGCGCTCGCCAACGATTCCGCGTTGCTTGCCAGCGGCGTCGATCACGGGGAGCGGGGGCACGTCGGCGTCGATGATCTGGCCCAGCGCGTCGCGCAGGCACTCGTCCACGCGCAGCAGCGGGACTTCGCGGCGGACGGTGCTGGCAATCCTCTGCGGGCTCATTTGCGGTTGCATTCTCCGTTACAGGTAGCGCAGGGCGATGTACCCGGTCGCCAGCAGCATCGACACGAGCGTCGCCGGGACCCCGACCTCCAGGAACGTCATGAACCCGATCGGGCGTCCCGCGCGCTCGGCCATCCCGGCCGCGGCGACGTTGGCGGCGGCGGCGATCAGCGTGAGGTTGCCGCCGCAGCACGCGCCGAGCGACAGCGTCCACCAGTGGGCGTCGTCGCCCTCGTTTGCCGCTTTGCAGCTGCTCGACGACGGGGATCATCGTGGCGGTGAACGGGATGTTGTCGATGACCCCGAAGCCGTGTGCACGTCGCAGATGCGCCGGATGCGCGCGACGGTGAGCTCGAACGGCAGCGCTCGCTCCTCGAAGATGAGGTAGTCGTTGCCCAGCGCCTGCCTTGCTAAGGGGCCCACGCCGCGCGCAAGCGCTTGCCCGGCCAGCCGCTGCGATAGCCGACGAGCGAGATGATCGCCGGCACGAGGACGGTACGCACGATGAACGCGTCGATGAGCAGCCCGAACGCCATGATGAACGCCAGCTCTCGAAAGGCGCTGATCGGGACGAGCGCCATCGCGCCGAACGACAGCGCCAGGACGATCCCGGCGGCCGAGATCGCGTGCGCCGCGCCCGCACCGGCCGCGATGATGGCCTCGGCCAGCGGTAGTCGCTGCGCCTCCTCCCAGATCCGCCCGACGAGGAAGATGTTGTAGTCCGAGCCCAGCGCGACGAGCAGGACCCCGGCCGCGACCGGCACGTAGTACGTCAGCTCGCCGTGGCCGAGCACGCCGCGGAAGAAGATGACGGCGAGCCCGACGGACGCGAGCGGGCCGAGCGTCGCCGCGGCGACGAGGTACAGCGGGGCGACGAGACCGCGCAGGAAGATGACGAGCACGAGCAGGACGGCGATGAGCACGGCCGGGATGACGCGCTCGAGGTCGGCCGTCGTACCGTCGATCGTCTCCTGGGAGAGCGCGGTGTCGCCGGCGAAGCTCGCCTCCGCCTGCGCCAGCCCGGCACGGTTGAGCAACCCGTCGATGCGGCGCTCGAGGCGCCGGATGCGCTCGACCGCCCCGGCTCCGAGCGGATCGGCCTTCAGCACGATGACGTAGCGCGCGGCGTTCGTGTTGCGCGCCAGCACCGCCCCGACGGGCACGCCCGTCGGGTTGGCCGCCGGACCGACGACCTGCGCGACGCCCGGCTCCTCCTCGAGCAGGCGCTGCAGGCGCGTGAGCGCCGCGCGCCGGCGCGTGAGCCCCGGCTGCTCCACGATGAGCACCGTGGGCGACAGGATGCCGGGCGCGAACCCCCGGCTGGCCTGACTGTAGGCGACGCGGGCGTTGCTGTCGGCCGGCAGGCCGCGGATGAGCGGGTTGCCGAGCTCCAGCCATCCCAGGCCGCCGGACATGAGCGCGAGGACGACCAGGCACGCCGCGATCGTCCGCCGCGGCGCGCGAACGGCCGCCTCGACGATCCGGTAGGCGAGCCCGTGCCGACGCTTCACGCGCGCGGTGCGGCTCGCCGGGCTCGGGACGTGCGGCCAGAACATCCGCCGGCCCAGCAACGCGAGCATCGCGGGGATGAACGTCATCGAGACCGCGAGCGCCACGAGGATCGCCATCGCCATCCCGGGCCCGAAGGCGCGCAGGAACCCGAGGTCCGCGACCGCGAGCGCCGCGCAGGCGGCGGCGACGGCGACCCCGCAGGTGAGGATGATCGGCGTCAGCTCGGCGGTCGTCCGCCGTGCCGCGGCCCGTGGCTCCTCACCGTTGGCCAGCCGGCGCCGGAAGCGCGCCAGGAAGAACAGCGAGTAGTCGGTGACGACGCCGAAGAGCAGCGCGACGACGATCGGCTGCACCTCGCTCGGGACCGAGACGTCGATGAGCTTGCCGATCGACGCGACGACCCTGATCGAGATGAGGTAGGCCAGCGCGACCGCCACGAGGTTGATCAGCGGCGCGAGGACCGAGCGGAAGTACAGCCCGACCGCGACGAGCACGAGCAGCAACGTTGCGATCTCCACGAGTGGGAGGTGATCAGAGATGACCTCGGCCTGCTGGGCGCGGGCCGCGATCGCGCCGGTGACGCCGACAAACGCGTCGGGTGCCGCCGGCGCCACGTGCGCGTCGGCGTACCGGCGGGCGGCGTTGATGCGCCCGTTCTGTCCGATGCTCGTCGAAAACAGCAGCGGCAGCACGACCGTCGTCGAGCGCTCGCGGACGAACGGCGCCACGCCGAGCGTGTTGGACACGGGATAGCCGCGCGTCGTCCGCAGGAAGGGCAGCAATCCGCGGTTCAGATCAACGACGCTGGCGGCGATCCTCGCCTGCGCCGCCGCCGACAGCCCGTCGGCGTCGCGCACGACGACCACGGTGCGGCTGAGCAGCGGGAAGCTGAACAGCTTCGCCGAGCGCTCCTCGGTCGTGATCGCGTCGGCGCCCGCGGGCACGAGGTCGCCGAGCGCGCCGACCTGTGCCTCGCGGATCGACGGCAATCCGATCGTCACCGCGATGGCGATCGCGATCCAGGCGGCCGCGATGGCGACCCGGCCGCGGACCACGAGCCGGGCGAAGCGATCGGCGGCGCCGTGAGCCGGGCCGTCGGTGAGCGCGGCCGGGAACCCGGGATCGCCGGCGGCGGCCGGCCAGCGCTCCGGCGGCAGCGCGCGCAGCGCGGCGACGAGCTCGTCGAGGGCGGGCTCGCCGCCCAGGGCGGGATCACCCCGCAGGCGCTCGAGCAGCGCCGCCCGCCGGCGCTCGACCCGCGCCGCCGTCAGCCCGCTGGCCGCCGCGATCGCGTCGTCGTCGAGCCCGTGGCGAATGGACAGCTCGAGCAGCGCTCGCGCACGCGGATCCAGATGCCGGAGCCCGGCCGCGAGCGCCGCGACGTCGATCATCGGTGCAGCCTACGGCTCGCCGTAGGCCGGGCCATCCCGGGGCGGGGTGGTGCGCGCCGGCTGGGTGGCGAGGCGTCGCCGCTAGCGACCGAGCAGCCCGCCCAGAGCGTCGAGGACGCCCTTGCCGCCGCTGACGGCGTCGATGAGCACGTCGATCGGCAGGATCGACACCCCGGCCTGCGCGAGCGAGGCCTGCTCGGGCGTCAGCGCGCCGCCGCGCTGCGCTTCGAGGATCGCCCGTCGCAGCCCGCTGCGCAGCGCCTCCTGGAGGGCCCGGTCGCTGACGCGATGCTCGCGCAGGAAGCGCACGCGCTCGCTCGAGCTCGCCACCGCCAGCGCCAGCTCCTCGCGCGTGACCCGCAGCCGGCAGGCCGCGCCGTCGAGCGCCGACAGGCTGACCTGCTCGGCGATCGCCTCCACGCCGCTGACCTTGGGCCACGACCGCACTTTGCACGGGTCCTTGACCTCCACGGGCTTGTACGAGCCGCCGCCGAGCGCGACGTACAGCCCGGCGAGCCCGCCGGAGAGCAGGATCGACGCGAGCAGCGGCAGGCCCCAGGCGAGCGACCGCCCGGCCACCGCGATCGGTACGAGCGCCAGCAGCGCGAACGCCGCGGCCAGCAGGAACGAGCGGCTGAACGCGTGCGTCGCGGCGCGGCGGACCTCGTCGATGAGGTCCGCCTCGAGGCTGGCATACGCGGGGCGGTCCTCGGGCGGCGGGTCGATCGCGCGGAAGGCCAGGCCGAGCTCGGGCGGGCGGCCATCGGCGGCCTCTATGCGCTCGGCGAGCGCGTCGGCGAGCTCGATCTTCAGGCCGGGCGCGAGCCGCGCGTCGAGCAGCTTCGCCGTGCCCGCCCGCTGCGCCGCCATCTGCTCGCGGTCGAGGTCGGCGGTGAACACCGGCGTGAGCAGCAGCAGCCCGATGACGACGCCCGCGTGGCGTGCGGCCATCACCCGGGCGCCGTCGGCGAGCAGCGGTCCGTCTGCGCGCAGGCCGCGCCCGGTCAGCGCGTGCAGCGCGAGCCCCAGCCCGGCGCCGACGAGAACCTGCGGGACGAGCGTCCACGCCGCGCTCGCGCCCGGCAGCAGCCCGAGCGCGACGAGGCCGCCCGCCAGCAGCGTCGTGCCGGCGGCCGCACCGCGCAGGCCGCCGCCGAACGACCGCGACAGCGGCGCCGCGGCCAGCGCGGCCAGCGGCATGACCGACACGATCGCGGCCGCCTCGAGCGGTGAGTGCCCCCAGCCCTCGGTCAGCAGGATGACGAGCAGGAACAGCGCCGCGGTGAGCGCCGCCGACACGAGCGCGAGCGCCGCGGCCACCGCCAGCGGCGCCGCTCGCCGGGCGCCCTCGGGGGCGGGGGGCGCGGCCGTCGCCGCCGGGCGCACGATGATCGCGAGCGCGAGTGGCACCTGCACGGCGAAGATCGCCTCCCACGAGAACAGCTCGGTGAGCGCGCCGCCGACCGCCGGGCCGACCGCGGCGCCGATGATCCCGGCCATTCCCCAGATCCGCGTGCCGTCCGTCCGCCCGCGCTCGGCGACGAGCAGCGCGAGGGCGGCCGCGACGATCGCCACGCCGCCCGCCGCCTGCACGCAGCGCGCGACGACGAGCAGCTCGAGGCTCGGGGCGATCGCGCAGGCCAGCGACGCGCACGCGAAGACCGCGATCCCCAGCCGCCACGCGCCACCGGCGCCGTGCCGGCGCACGAGCGCCGCCGCGGGCAGGGCCAGCAGTGCAAGCACGACGTTGAACGAGACGAGCACCCATGCGACGTCGGTGACACCGGCGTCGAACTCGCGCAGGATGTCGGGAAGGCCGAGCGTCACCACGGACGAGTCCGCCAGCACGACACCGACCGCGATCGCGACGAGCCCGGCCGTCGCGCGGCGACCCGCACGCGAGTCGGAGGGGGCCGGTCGATTCGTCACGGGCCGATCGTGTCACAGCGCGCCGGGCAAACCGTGGGTGCGGCCGGGCTCACCCCGCCCGCGAGCTGCATCACTCCATCGGCCACGCACTCAGCATCGTGACCGTGCAGGCCGGCGCCGCCGGTCGTGTGCTCGACAGCGATCCTGCTTTCGCGCGCCAGGCGCTGGCCCCGATCGAGACGTCGGCGCGCAACGACCTCGACCATGCCCTCGCCCTGCTGCGCGACGACGCCGCTACAGGCGCACCGACCGCCACGCTCGCCGACCTGCAGCGACTACTCGCAGGCACCCGGTCAGCCGGCTAGGGTTGCGTGGGCTAGGCTAGCGGCGCTGGCCCACATGCGTCTGCGCTAGGCGATGACCGACGCCTCCCTCGAGCCCGCTGTCTACCGGCGTATCACTGACAACTGGCTCGAGCTCTCGCTGCGCTTCCTCGTACAGGCACGCGGCGTCAGGGGCGTCAAGGACCGCATCAGCCGCGATGTGCTCGAGCAGCTCGACGCCGCCGGCATCGGCATCGGCATCGCGTCAGCGACCTATGACATCGGCGGCTTGCCGCCCCTGCCTCCGAGATCCGCCACCAGGCGACGAACAACCTGGTGCAGCCCGCCGTGACCGGTGAGCCTGAGCGTGTCTCAGCGGTCAAGATCAGCGGCCAGCCGTGCGATGTGCTTTTGATCACGGTCGTTGTTGACTTCCCGGGCGGCCTGCTCGGCGATGGTCGCCGCAACGTCGCGAATGACACGCAGGCGATCGTCGGCTCCACAGGTCCGAGCGACGTCAGCGCAGCCGGCGAGCGCCACCAGGATCTCGCCGGCGACCCACGCGTCGCCGTCCAGGTAGCGGCTGATCTGCAGCAGGCAATCGAAGTGCTCGGCGTAGCGTCGGCGTCGGACGATCAGCGTCAGCCCGCCGTCGGACAGCTGCCGGACCGCCGGCTCGGCACCCCGTTCGGTCAGGCGCACGAGGATCGCGCGCAAGTACCCGACGCAAGTCACCGCGGTCGTGGGGTCGTTGATGCCGGGTGACATCGCCTTGAGCGCGATGTCGCCGAGCTGGCGCAGGCCGAAGTCGACGTCCTGATCGATGTCGCGTTCGCTGGTGATCGAGACGGCGCTGCGGATCGCGCGGGCGCCTGACTCGGCGGACTCTGGCGGCCAGAGCTCGGCGATCGGCGTCTCGACGCTGACGAAGTCGCCGGGGCAGACCAGGATCGCCACCCGCCTCGCAGACCCATCGAGGCGGTCAGGCAGGTCGTCGAGCTCGATGCGCTGCACGTAGCCGGGGCGGCTGGGCAGGACCTGACCCGGCTGGGCGGCCCGCCGCCACGAGGCCAGCAACTCGTCGCCACAAGCGTCGTCGACAGGCTCGCCATCCCCCTCGGGGTACAGGGCGCTCATACGCCCAAGCGTGTCGTGAGCGATCGTCGCCGTCACATACGAGACCTGGACCAGCTGCGAGACGTGATGCAGGAAGACGATCAGCAGCACCGCCGCGCCGATCCCTAGTAGCGACGCCATCGTCACGCTCAACCGCGGAACAAAGCCCGCATCAGCGACCGATCCCACCGCCCGCAGCACCAAGATCGAATAGACGAACGTCCCGACGAACGTCCCGACGGTGACCTGGGTGATGCGATCGCCGAAGAACGTGCGCAGGATCCGCGGGCTGAACTGGCTAGAAGCCAGCTGCAGCACGACCATCGTGATCGAGAACGTCAGGCCCGCGACGGTGATCAGCGACCCCGCGATCACCGACAGCACCGTGCGCGCCGCCGCGTTGTCGCCGTTGAACACCCACTGCACGCGGTCCAGATCGACGCGGCGATCGACCTCGACCAACGCCACCCCGAGCCCCGCGAACACGGCGACGATGAACCCGGGGATGGCCCCGAGATTGTGCGACAGCTTCAGCCACAGGCCCTTCGCGCGGTCAGCCATCGATACTCAGTCTGCCGTGGCCGGCTCAGCAACGGGGCGCGCATCCTTGCCGGCGGCGTCGATCACGGGGAGCGGGGCACGTCGGCGTCGATGATCTGGCCCAGCGCGTCGCGCAGGCACTCGTCGTCGCGCAGGAGCGGGACTTCGTGGCGGACGGTGCTGGCGATCCTCTGCGGGCTCATTTGCGTTGCATTCTCCGTTACCGGTAGCGCAGGGCGATGTAGCCGGTCGCCAGCAGCATCGACACGAGCGTCGCGGGGACCCGACCTTCAAGAACGTCATGAACCCGATCGGGCGTCCCGCGCGCTCGGCCATCCCGGCCGCGGCGACGTTCGCGGCCGCGGCGATCAGCGTGAGGTTGCCGCCGAACCGAGCAGCTCCGCGGTGCGGTCGCCGTTGGTGACCGCCGCGATCCCGTCGGCGACCTCCTTGATCGCGCCGGTCTCCTCGAGCGCGCCGACCATCACGAACTGGCCGACGAAGAAGAACAACGTCGGCCACTCGATGCCGCGCAACGCGTCGTGTCGACGCTCTGGGCGCGTCAGCAGCAACATCACGGTCGCGCCGGCCAGCGCGACCGTCGCGGGCTCGATCCCGAGCGCGCCGTGCACGAAGAACGCGAGGACCGTGATCACGAGCACCGGCAGCGTGCGCTTGAGCTCGGCGACATCCTCGATCGAGCGGCGCGCGTCGAGCTCAATCACGCGCTGGCGAGCCTCGGGCGCGATCTGCAGCCGACGGCGAAAGACGAGGTACAGCATCGCGGTGACGACGACGAACGCGACCGCTGCGATCGGCGCGAGGTTGACGAAGAAGTCGCCGAACGTCAGGTCCGTCGCGCCGGCGATGCAGATCGATCGCGATCAGGTAGTCCCACTGACGCCCCCACCTCAACGACGCGCTGCCCAGCGTCGTGACCTCGATCTGCGTCACCGCGCCATCGGTGAGCAGCTTGTCGACCTCCTCGCGCAACCCACTCCTCAGCAGCGCGCGGGCTGAGATGCATCGGACGACCGCACATCACCAAGACCTTGTTCATCGACGTTATTTTCACGGACGCCACGGCCTAGGGCTCTACGAGCCCGCGGCGGATCGCGTACCGCGTCAGGGCGACGCGGTCACGCAGCCCGAGCTTCTCGAGGATGTTGCTGCGGTGGCGCTCGACGGTCTTGTCGCTGATCTGCAGCACGCTCGCGATCTCGCGGCTGGTGAGGCCCTCGGCGACGAGCTTGAGAACCTCCGACTCGCGAAACGACAGCGGATCGTCCGGCAGCTCGCCCGGGCCCCGCTGGAGAAAGTCGCGCACGAGCGCGGCAACTCCGCTGGGGTGCAGAAACGGCTCGCCGCGCATCGCTGCCCGGCATGCTCGGATGAGGTCGTGATGGGCCGCCGACTTCAGGATGTAGCCCGATGCACCGGCGCGCAGCGCTTCGAAGAAAAACTGCTCGTTGTCGTGCATCGAAACGATCAGCACCCGCAGGTCGGGGCGCTGCTCGGTGAGCTGGCGGGCGGCCTGGATGCCGGTCAGGCGCGGCATCGCGACGTCCAGCAGCGCTAGCTCGATCTGCTCGCGCAGCCCCATGGCGATCGCCTCCTGGCCGTCGCTTGCCTCCGCCACGACCTCGAAGTCGGGCTCGGCGTCGAGGATCATCCGCAGACCATGGCGCACGAGGGCGTGATCGTCGGCGAGCAGGACTCGTGTCATCGGGCACCCGGGAGTCGGAGGGTCACGAGCGTGCCCGCGGCGCCCGGTCGCGCCTCGATCCGCAGCTGCGCACCGATCGACAGGGCACGCTCGCGCATCCCGAGGACACCGCCCTGCGAGGGGCGGCCTGCGACGTAGCCGACGCCGTCGTCGCCGACGGTGAGCTCGATGCCGTCCGCGTCGCGGCGCAGCGCGATCTCGATCGCCGTCGGCGACGCGTGGCGGACGGCGTTGGTGAGGCTCTCCTGGGCGATGCGGTAGATCACGACCTCGTCGTCGTCGCTGATCGCGGGCAGGTCGCGCTCGAGCCGCCGGACGATTGCGATGCCCGTGCGCTGCGAGAGCCGCTCACAGAGGTTCGTCAGGGCGGCCACGAGCCCGAGCGTGTCCAGCGCTTCGGGGCGCAGATCGCGGGCGATCCGGCGCACGTCATCGACCGAGCTCAGGATGCCGTCGCGAACGTCGCGGATCTCGCTCTCCAGATCGGGCGGGGATCGCCCGAGGACACGGTCGACGTACAGGCCGAGCGCGGTGAGCGTCTGGCCGATCTCGTCGTGCAGCTCGGCGGCCACGCGGCGGCGTTCTGCCTCTCGCTCGCTGAGTGCGCGCATGCCCGACTCGCGGCGCTCGGTCTCCATCCGGTCGAGCATCTCGTTGAACGCGTCGGTCAGGACGGTGAGCTCTGACTGGGCGCGCGGACTCGGCAGGCGCTGGCCGGGGCGCAGCGGATCGACCGTGCGCATGAGCCCCGTGAGGCGCACGAGCGGCGTCGTCGCGCAACGGATGAGCACGACATTGGCGGCCACCATGACCGCGAAGCCGCCGGCGAGCGCCGGGATGCGCCCATTGGCGGGCTCGACGATGAGGACGAAGCACGCCACGAACAGCACCGTGGCGTTGGGCACCAGCAGTCGCCAGAACAGCGAGATGTAGCGGTTTCGCATCGATGACGAACGTACCGCCAGCGCCCTTCGAGCGTCATCGCGATGACGTTCTGCGCGCCGCACCCGGCGAGCTGGGCAGCCTTAGGCCGACCCAGCCCGCGAGGTACGCCAGTAGCCATCTCAGGCGCTCGGTGTCCATCCGGCTCCCGGCGACGTGTGCCTCCCGTCAGCGCGGGCCTGCGCGAGCGGGCTCTGCGCTCAGGGCTGATCGTGATTGAGTACCGCGCCGACGTGACGGGCAGGTCGCTTGACACCCTGAAGGCCCTGCAGCAGGCGGCTCCGACGGGGACGATCCCAGTCGAGCGAGGCCGCGCTTTGCACCGGCAGCGGCGTCGTTTCGCCGCCGGCTGCGCTGCACGCGGCTGAGCAGGGCCACGTACGACGCGCTGCTGCTCTCCCGCGGCCCCGCTACCTGGGTTCTGTGCCATGCCCCGTAAGCGAGATGGGTGTCCGCCAACCACCTGATTGGGGGTCAGCCCCCATTTCGCGCCGTCGCCGGCTGGGCACGAGAGGAGCATGTCAAACCCGAGCCCCGACCTCACGTCTTCCCGTTCATCACCAACGCGACCGGCGTGGCCACGGGCCTGAACGCCGACCGCGTGGACGGCAAGCAGGCGGCCGACATCGTCAAGGACCCCGCAACTCGCAGCACGATCCCCGGGCGGGGAAGCACCTGCAGATGCCCGTCAGCTCGCGTGAATCGCGGGCCGCAGTCCCAACTTGTCATCGATCCGGGAGTACCGCCATGAAGAAGACCAGCACCATCGCCTCGGCCGTCGCATGTGCGGGACTCATGGCCGCCACACCTGCGACGGCCGCCGTCAACAGCACTCGATCTGCCACCAAGGTCGCTCGCGCGATTGTGAAGGATTCCTCTCAGATGCGGTCCGCGCGGTGGATCAAGCGACCGCCGTCCGGCCGGCCGGCGGCTGTGTCCTCGTCGAGGATGATCGGCTTTCCGCGAGCGGGGTCGACGTTCGGCATCCTCAGCAGCGGTGACGCGACGAAGATCAGATCTGCGAACTCCGCCGAGGATCTGAGCCACAACAACAACGGACTCCCGTACCGCGGCACCCGCGACACCGTGATCCTGCGCATCGACATCACCGCGCCGAGCAACGCCAGGTGCCTGTCGCTGAACTTCCGCTTCCTCTCCGACGAGTACCCCGAGTTCATCGACTCGGAGTTCAACGACGCGTTCATCGCCGAGCTGGACAGATCCAACTGGAACGCGGCGACCGGCGGCGGGATGATCAGGGCGCCGCGGAACTTCGCCAAGGTCGGAGCCGACCGCAACGTCAGCGTCAACGGCGCAGGAAACTTCGCCGTGACGCCCCGCCGTGCGTCGGGCACGACCTACGACGCCGCGACCCGCAGACTGCGGGCTTCGACCCCGATCACCCCCGGGCGTCACAGCGTCTTCCTGACGATCTTCGATCAGGGCGATCACCAATATGACTCGACGGTCGTGCTGGATCGCCTCGTTGCGGGCCCGCGCACCCCGTGCGTGTCGGGGGCAAGCATAAACTGAGGCGGTTGTGTCGCAGTCGGCGATGCCGCGGGCGAGTTGCAGCTCGCGGCGGCGCACCTGTGGGCGGCGTCGGATGGGGCTCCCGAGCGCGCTGCTATGAGCCGTCTCCATCAACCAGCGCCGCGCCGGGCCTGCGCGGCAGGAACCGCCGCAAGACCGATCGCGCTCCTGTGAGGCCATCCCTGGCGACGCGTGCATGTCGGTGAGCCCGTTTCATCACGACGCTGGCCTGTCGGGGCTGCACAGCGGCGCAGGGGCCGCACGACGATTCGCGTGCAGGGCGTCAGAACGGCCCCGGACCTCGTGCAGCGCGACTTCAACCCGACTGCCCGGGGCACCACTCCGATCATCGCGATCGGCTGGTGTCTCGGTACGCCGCGCGCGTCCACGCTCGCGAGCGTAGGGGTTTGCCGCATGCCCGTGGTTGGCGGAAGCCCTGGGGGTATCGGGGTCGAGACGATCCCTCCACGAGCAAGGATGTGAGCTGATGGCGGCGAGCTCGGCGTGGTTGGCTGTGCGCACGGCTGGGACGGTCGCGCTGTGAGCGCGATCGGTCTGCTCTTCGTCCTGATCGCCATGGTCGCCGGTCTCTGCGCCGCGGCGTTCGCCGTGACGCTTGCGCGTAGGGGGCGGATGGTCGGCGAGGATCGCGCGCAGCCGAGCTGGGTGCGCTTCCATGTGCGCTACTACACGTTCGCTCTGCTGTTCCTGGCGTTCGACATGGAGATGGCCTACATGTATCCGTGGGTCGTGGTGTTCCGGTCGCTGGGATGGTTCGCCTTCGCGGAGATCGGCTTCTTCCTGACGATCCTCGGTCTGGGAATCCTCTATGCCTGGCGCGAGGGGGCACTGGAGTGGTCGTGAAGGCGCACCGTCGACTCGTACCGGCCGTGATCGTGCCCGATATCGGTGCGTGGGCGATGTGGGGACGCGATCTCCGGGCGCTGGGATTTCGAGCCGCGTCAGCACCGCAGCACGCCGAGCTGATGATCGCGCCGGCTCGCGTGCCGCAGGCTCTCGACGAGGCGATCAGCGCCGCGTGGGCGCGCATGCCACCGCCCCGGCGCCACGTCGCGCTGGGCGACGAACTCGCGGACGGAGCCCAGCTCGCGGTCGTCCTGGCCGAAGTGCGACACGGGCACGAACCCGATCCCGGGGAAGGCGATCACGGGGACATGGACGACGGCGACATGATGGCCATCACCGGCGAGCCCAGCGCAGATGGGCTGGTGATGGAGGCCGCCGACGTCGAGCTCGGGCCGCTGTCCTCGCCGCTGCCCGGCGGGCTCGTCGTCAATGCCTCCCTCGACGGCGACGTCGTGGCGACCTGCAAGGTGCGGGCGCTGCTGCGCGCATCGGCGTCCTCGCATGCGCTCGATCCGCTGACCCCGGCCGCCTGGAGCGCGGCGCACGCGATCGCGCGCGGCGAATCGGGCGGCTGGGGACCGCGGCTTGCGGCGGTCGAGGTCGAGCGTGCGCTCAGCCATCTGGTCTGGCTGGGGCGCATGTCAGCCGTGCTGGGGTGGCCGCAGCTCACCACCCAGACACAACAGGCCGTCAGTGCGGTGCTCGCCGTCAAGCGCGGGCTTCCCGCCGCGGCACGTCCAGCGCAGCGGGTCGCCGAGCTGCTGGACGGCAGCCGGCGGCTGGGCTCCAGGACGCGTGGCGTCGCCGTCGTCGGCGCGAAGGAGGCCGCCCGGCGGGGCCTTGGGGGACCGGACGCTCGCGCGTCAGGGCTGGTCGTCGATGCCCGCGCCGGCGAGCCTTGCTACGCCGCGGCCGGCTTCGAGGTCGTCGTCGCGCAGGATGGCGACGCGCAGGCCCGGGTCCTCGTGCGCGCACGGGAGGCGGTGCAGGCCCTGCGGCTCGCCGATCGACTGTGCGACGAGGATCCTCCGGCCCCGGCACGGATCGAGGGTCCGCGCGGCTGCGTGCGGGTCAGCCCGGCGCCGGGGGGCCGCGGTCGTGTCCGACACCAGGCGCCCGACCCAACGGCCGCGTTCGCCGTCTGCGCTGAGCTGGCCGTCGGGCTGCCGTGGTCGCGTGCCCTCGTGGCGCTCGCGTCCTTCGACCTCTCCCCCTGGCGGGTGGAGTCCTGAGCGCGCTGACGCCCGTCGCGATCCTCGCCCTGGCGCTGGCCGGTGCGCTGAGCATCGCCTGTCTCGAGCAGGCCGTCGCCGGAACAGCGGCCGGTCCCTGGGAGCTCGTGCGTCGGGCGTGGAGGCAGGTCGACGCGCCGCTGGGCACGCCGCGCCACCATGACGCCTGGCTGTTTCACCTGGCGCCGCCGCTGCTGCTGGTCGCCTCGGTCGTGGCGCTTGCGATGGTGCCGTGGGCGCCGGGCTTTCGCGGCATCGAGCTGTCGACCGGCGTGATCCTGTTCGCCGGCGCGCTGGCGTTCGTGACGCCTGCGGTGTTCATGGCAGGGTGGGGCGGCGGCCGGCCGCTCGTGGTGCTCGGCGGCTTTCGCTTCGTCGCGTTGATGCTCGCCTACGCGATGCCGCTGGCGATGGCGCTGACGGCGGTCGCCGCCCCGGCCGAGTCCTTGCAGCCGGCGGCGATCGTCGACGTTCAGCACGCGGTGCCGACCGCGCTCGTCCAGCCGCTCGCGTTCGCGCTGTGGGTCCCCTCGGCGATGGCGGTCGCGCTGATGGCGCCGTTTGATCTGGCCAACGCGTCCGAGGAGCTCGACGGAGGCGCGTTCGGCCAGTACGGCGGCATCCACGCCGGCATGGTGGCGCTGGCGCGGCGGATCCTGGTCCTCGCGCTCGCAGGGATGACGGCCGCGCTGTTTCTCTCGGGCTGGCACGGGCCGCTGCTGGCGCCGGCGATCTGGATGGCGCTGAAGACCCTCGCCGTCGCGGCCACGATGCTGTGGGTCGGCCGGCGGTTTCCGCGCGTCGAGCTGGACCGGTTGCTGTCTGTGGCATGGAAGTTCGCAATCCCCGCGGCGATCGGCGCGATCGCCTGGTCGGGCCTGGTCACCCTGCTCTTCTACGCATGAGCGGTCTCGGGACAGCCCTGGTGTTCTGGCCCGGCGCGGTGATCATGCTCGCGACCGCGGTGTACGTCTTTCGGACGAGCTCGATGGCGCGCGCCGGGCTGCTGCTGCTCGCGTCGCTGGGTGTCGAGGGTCTGCTCTTCCTGGCGCTCGCCAGCGAGTTCCTCGGCGTGCTGCAGCTTCTGATGATGAGCGGCGAGATGGTGGTCATGACGTTCTTCATGGTCATGTTCATGCCCGACCCCGGCGGGCTGATGGGCATGGACATGATCCATGACAAGCGGCGCTCGGCCTCGCTGGCGGTCGCGGTGACGGTCGCCCTCGCGGTCTTCGCGGTGCTCACCGACTGGCCCGCCGAGACGCTGAACGGCGAGGCGCCCGACGTTCGCCAGATCGGCTTCGAGGTGATGGGACGCTCGATGTTCTCGTTCTTGTTCGCCGGGATCACGATCCTCTTCGCGATGGTCGGCGGGACCATGCTGGCCAAGCACGGCGGCCGCTTCGCCGTCGAAGCCGAGGGAGACGCGCGGTGATCTCGCTGCCCGTCGTCCTGGCCGTCGCGGCGGTGATGTTCGGGATCGGCCTCTACGGGGTGCTCGGCCAGACGAACACGATCATGGTGATGATGGGCGTCGAGCTGATGCTCGGCGCCTCGATGCTCAACCTCGTCGGGTTCATGCGCTACGCATGGCCCGACGCGGCCAGCGGCGCGTTCTTCGTGCTGATCGTGATGACGCTGATGGCGCTCGAGGCAGCGGTCGGCTTCGGCCTCGTGATCAGCGTCTTTCGCAACCGCCGGACTGCCGAGCTCGACGACCTCACGGAGCTGGGGGGCTGATGGTCGCGCTGCTCTGGGCGGTCGTGCTGCTGCCGCTCGCCGCGGCCGCGGCCACGCGGCTCGCGGGTCCTCGCGCCGACGTCGTCGCGCTCGCGGGAGCGGCAGTGGCGGCGATCCCGGCTTGGATCCTGCTCGTCGCCGCAGCCGGCGGCGAGCGCGCGACCTGGGCGATGACATGGCTGCCCGCCGCGCCGGGGCTGGACGTCGGGCTGCGCCTGGATGCGCTGTCTGTCGTGATGGCCGTGACCGTGGCCAGCGTCGGACTGGCCGTCGTCGCGTACGCCGGCGGCTACTTCGCCAACGAGCCGCGGCGGCCTGCCGCGCTCGCCGGGCTGCTCGCGTTCCTGTGCGCGATGCAGGGGCTCGTGCTCGCCGACGGGTACCTGACGCTGCTGATCTTCTGGGAGATCGTCGGGGCCCTGTCGGCGCGGCTGATCGCCTTCGACCGCGCCGAACCGGACGGCCCCGCGGGCGCTGTGCGGGCGTTTCTCACCACGCGCGCCGCGGACGTCGGGCTCTACGTCGCGCTGCTCGCGCTCTATGCGGGAGCCGGGACGCTGGCGTTCGGATCCGAGCGTCCCGGCGGCGAGCTCGGCGCGCTCGTCGGGATCGGTCTCGTGCTCGCCGCGATGGGCAAGAGCGCGCAGGCGCCGCTGCAGGGCTGGCTGGCCGGGGCGATGGCCGGACCGACCCCGGTCTCGGCGCTGCTGCACTCGGCGACGATGGTCGCGGCCGGCGTCTACCTGCTCGTGCGCTCCCACGAGCTGCTGGCCGGCTGGCCGCTGGAGATCGCGGGCTGGGTCGGCGCGATCACCGCCGTGGCCGGCGCCGTCATCGCGCTCGCCCAGCAGGACCTCAAGCGCGTGCTCGCCGCGTCGACGACAAGCCAGCTCGGGCTGATGTTCGTCGGCGCCGCGGCCGGCGGACCGGCAGTGGCGATCTTCCATCTCGTCGCCCACGCGGCCGGCAAGGCCACGCTGTTTCTCGCGGCCGGGATGTTCCAGCACGACCGCGAGGGCACCGCGCTCGAGCGCCTGCGCGGCGCGGGACGCGACGACCGCGCGGCGATGGCGATCTTCGCAGTGGGCGCGCTGTCGATCGCGGCCGTGCCGCCCTTTGCCGCCTTCTGGAGCAAGGACGCGATCACCGCCGCGGCGGAGGGGCATGCCGGCTGGCTGGCGCTCGTGCTGCTCGCGGGTGCCGGCGGCGCGGCGTACCTGCTGCGCGTCGCGCGGATCCTGTGGGCGCCGGCGCCGCACACTCGGCCGGTCGTCGCCGGTCACCGCATGATGGCGGGCGCGGCGGGCACGCTGGCCGCGGCATCCGTCGGCCTTGGCCTCGCCGGTGCGCCGCTGGCCGCGCTGCTCAGCGCGCAACCGCCGGCCATCACGGTCACGAGCGTCGTGCTGTCGCTGATCGCCGCGGCCGTCGGAGCGGGCGCGATCCTGCTCGGCTGGCGCGCGCCGGCCCCCGTCGCCGCGGCGGCGCGCGCGGGGCTCTACGCCGACGCGATGCTGCGCACCGTCGTTCAGGCCCCGGTTGCGCTCGGCGCGCGGCTGGCGGCGCGATGGGATGACCGCATGCTCGACGGCGCGATCGTCGACGGGACGGGCCGCGTAACCCTGCGCATCGCTCATGCGCAGCGCCGCCTGGAGGAACGCCGCATCGACGCGGCGGTCGACGAGCTGGCCCGCGCGGTCGGCCGCGCCGGCGCGCAGAACCGCCGCCTGCAGACCGGCCGGCTGCATGAGTACCTGCGCGACACCGTGCTGGGCACCATGGCCGTCGTCGTGCTAATCGCGCTGGCGGCGGTGCTCTGATGCCCTGGCTGACGATCGCCGTCGTCCTCCCGCTGCTGGGGGCGGCGCTCACCGTCGCGCTGCCCTCGAGCCTGCGCGCCGCACCGCAGGTCATCGCGCTGAGCGCGGCCGCGCTGTCGCTGCTGGCGCTGCTGGTCACCGTCGCGCGCTTTGATCCCGGCGCCGGAATGCAGCTCGTCGAGGAGGCCAGATGGATCCCGAGCCTCGACGTCGCCTGGCGGCTGGGCGTCGACGGCATGGCGCTCGCGCTGTGTCTCATGAGCGCGATCCTCTTCTTGGCCGCGATCGCCTACGGCGTCGGACCGCGGCCGCTGGGTCGCACCGCCGCGGCCCTGCTGCTGTCGCTGGAAGGCGCGACGCTGGCGTTCTTTCTCGCCGAGGACTTCTTCCTGTTCTACGTCGCCTTCGACCTGACGCTCGTGGCGATGTACTTCCTGATCGCGCTGTGGGGCGGTGAGCGCAAGCGCTACGCGGCGCTGAAGTTCTTCCTCTACACGTTGATCGGGTCGCTTCCGGTGCTGCTGGGCATCATCGCGCTGTCGCTGTCGGCCGACGGTGCGCCGACCTTCGACATGATCCGCCTCGCCGACGAGCGTCCGATCGCCGGCTCGGGGCTCGGCGCGTCGCTGGTGTTCCTCGCGTTCTTCGTCGGCTTCGCGATCAAGACGCCGATCGTCCCGTTTCACACGTGGCTGCCGGCCGCGCACGTCGAGGCGCCGACCGCCGGCAGCGTGCTGCTGGCCGGGGTGCTGCTCAAGCTCGGCACCTACGGCCTGGTCCGCGTCAACCTCCAGATGCTCCCCGACGCGTTCGCGACGTTCGCGCTGCCAGTCGCGCTGCTGGGGCTTCTCAGCGTCCTCTACGGCGCGCTCGTCGCGCTCGCGCAGACCGACCTCAAGCGATTGATCGCATACACCTCGGTCAACCACATGGGCTACGTGGTCATCGCCGTCGCCGCCGCGGCATCGGCGGGCATCTCGCCCGAGGCACGTGCGCTGGCGATCGACGGGGCCGTCCTGCAGATGCTCGCCCACGGCCTCGTCACCGGCGCGCTGTTCTTCTGCGTCGGCTTCATCCAGACGCGAACGCACACGCGCGAGCTCGGGGCGCTCGGCGGGCTGATGCAGCCGATGCCCGTCTACGGGTCGCTGATCGCGCTGGCGTTCTTCGCGTCGCTGGGGTTGCCGGGGCTCGCCCAGTTCCCGGCGGAGCTGCAGATCTTCCTCGGCGCATTCGAGGCCTGGCCGGCAGTCGCGGCCGTCGCGGTGATCGGCATCGTGCTCACCGCCGCGATCTTCCTGCGCGCGCTGCAGCGCGCGTTTCTCGGAGAGACCCCCGAGCGCTGGACGGGGTTGCCCGACCTCGACCGGCGCGAGCTCGTCGCGCTGCTGCCGCTGCTGGTTCTCGTCGTCGCCCTCGGCGTCTACCCGCGGCTGGCGCTGGATCTGATCTCCAGTGGATCGTGGCTGCCATGAAGATGACCGTCGCGGACATGAAGGCGATGGAGGAGCGGATGATCGGCGACCTGCCATGGCTGTCGCCGATCGGCGCGCTCGTCCTCGCCGCCGTCATCGCGATCGTCCTCGCGCTCGTCCTCCCGCGACGCCGCCAGGGCCTGGTTGGCGCCTGGGTGGCCGGCGCGCACCTCGCCGCAGCCGCGCTCGCCGCCGCCGTCTGGATGGACCGCGGCTTCGCGCGGGTGCTGGAGGGCACCGTGATGGTCGACGGGCTCGCGCTCACCCTGACCGGCATCGTTGGGATCGGCGGAGCGCTGTGCGTCGGACTCGCCCGGCCGATGCTCGCCGGCACCGACCGCGAGGGCGAGTTCTACGCCGTGCTCGCCGCCTCCTCGCTGGGCGCCGTCGTGCTGGGATCGGCAGCCGACGCGGCGCTGCTGGCGATCGCCCTCGGCCTGCTCAGCCTCACCTCGTTCATCATGACCGGCTACCTGCGCCACTCCGAGCGCGGCAACGAAGCGTCGCTGAAGTACTACATCTACGGCACCGTCGCCGGCGCGGTCATGGTCTACGGCCTGACGTTCTGGTTCGGGATCGCCGGCACGACGGACCTCGCCGCCGTCGGCCGCGCGGTCGCCGGCGCGCCCGACGCCGTCGTGATCGCCTCGACGGCGCTCGTCGTCGTCGGCCTCGCCTACAAGGCGTCGCTCGTGCCGTTTCACTTCTGGACACCCGACGTCTACGACGGCGCCCCGCTGCCCGTCGCCGCCTACCTGTCGGTGCTGCCCAAGCTTGCCGGCCTGATCGCCCTCGCTCGCGTGCTGCCGACGGCGCTGCCCGACGGCGCGGTCGGCTGGCCGACCGCGATCGCGATCCTCGCCGCGGTCACGATGACGCTCGGAAACCTCGCCGCACTCGCACAGTCAAACGTCGTACGCCTGCTCGCCTACTCCTCGATCGCGCAGGCCGGCTACCTGCTGATGGGCGTCGCCGCGCTGAGCGGATCGCCGCAGGGCATCCCCGCGCTCGTCTACTACGCGATCGCCTATGCCGTCACGAACATCGCCGCCTTCGCCGTCGTCATCGCCGTCCAGCGCGAGCGCGACAGCGTCGACCTGCGGGCTTTCGCCGGCCTCGGACGCCGACACCCGTGGTGGACCGCCACGCTCATCCTCTCCCTGCTCTCGCTGGTCGGGATCCCGCCGCTGTCGGGATTCGTCGGCAAGCTCGAGGTCTTCAGTGCCGCGATCGACGCCGGACAGGCATGGCTCGCCGCGATCGCAGTCGTCAACACCGTGATCTCGCTGTTCTACTACCTGCGCGTCATTGCGCCCGCCGTCCTGGACGCCCCCGACGACGCGCCACCCGCGACCACCGCCGGCCGGCCGCTGAACGCCGTGCTCGGCCTCGCGACAGCCGCGACCGTCGTGGTCGGCGTCGCCGCCGAACCGCTGCTCTGGCTCGCCGAACGATCGGTCCCGCTCGCTATCAGCTAGAGCAAGGTAACCAGGTGCGGGGTCGCGCGTCGGCACCGTGGCGTTGCACCAGAGCGGCGGGGTCATTGCCTGACGGCGACGAGGCGACGAGGACCTCGAGGTCTGCGGGCGCCGCCGA
>Ga0136633_1001127_pt1 | contig 19850 bp, 13 predicted proteins | sample AntDrymeUQ832206_2_FD_105494 | JGI IMG/M metagenome (GOLD analysis project Ga0136633, IMG submission 105494) | Polar desert sand microbial communities from Dry Valleys, Antarctica - metaG UQ83 (22.06) | ecosystem: Environmental > Terrestrial > Soil > Desert | place: Antarctica: Dry Valley...
CTGGGCAAGACGGTCGAGGCGCTCGCGGCGCTCGAGGCCGACGACGCCTATCCGGCGCTCGTCGTGTGCCCCGCCTCGCTCAAGCTCAACTGGGCGCGGGAGGCGGCGCACTGGGTGCCGCACCGCGAGGTAGTCATCGTCGAAGGCCGCCAGGCCGTTCCGCGCACGGGCGAGATCACCATCCTCAACTACGAGATCGTCGCCGCCCACCGCGAGGCCTTGGCGCGGATTCGCCCGCGGGCGCTGGTCGTCGACGAGTCCCACTACGTCAAGAACCCGCAGGCCAAGCGCACCCAGGCGGTGCGTCGGCTGGCGGCGGCGGTGCCCGAAGACGGGCTGCGGCTGGCCCTGACCGGCACGCCGGTGCTCAACCACGCCGAGGAGCTGATCGCCCAGCTGCGCGTGCTGGGCCGCCTCGAGGACTTCGGTAGCGGGGCGCGCTTCAAGCGCCAGTTCCACGGCGCCGAGCTGTCGGAGGAGCGGCTGCACTGGCATCTGCGCCGGAGGTGCTTCGTGCGCCGTCTGAAGAAGGACGTGCTGCCCCAGCTGCCCGCCAAGCGCCAGGTCGTCGTGCCGATCGCCCTCGACAACGAGCGCGAGTACCGGCTGGCCGAGGAGGACGTCATCGCGTGGTTGCGCTCGCAGCCGCTGGACCTCTCGACACTCGAGGCGAAGATCCAGGCGACGCTGCGGGCCCAGCGACTGGCTCAGCTCGGCGCCTTGCAGCGGCTCGCCGGCCGCGGCAAGCTCAACGGGGCGCTGGCGTGGATCCACGACTTTTTGGTCAGCGGCGAGCCGCTCGTGGTCTTCGCCCGCCACATCGAGGTCCAGCAGGCGGTGATCGAGCGCTTCCCGGAGGCCGCTCACCTGCTGGGCGCCGATTCGACACAGGCTCGCGAAGACGCGGTTCAAGCCTTCCAGGAGGCCGACGGGCCGCAGCTGATCGTCTGCGCCACGCGCGTGGCGGCGCAGGGCATCACACTCACCCGCGCTTCGAACGTGTGCTTCCTCGAGCTCGAATGGACGCCGGCGATGCACGACCAGGCCGAGGATCGCTGCCACCGCATCGGCCAGCACGACGCCGTCACCGCCTGGTATCTGCTCGCTGCCGGCACCATCGACGAGACCATGGCCGAGCTCATCCAGCGCAAGCGGGCGATCGTCAACGCCGTGACCGAGGGCGTCAAGGTCGAGAGCGACGGCCTCGTCACCGAGGTCATCCGCGAGCTGCGCGAGGGCAAGCCCTTCAAACACCTCCGCCCGGTCGCCTAAGCCCTCAACCAACCTCAAGGGGGTCTGACCCCCTTGAGGGGTTGGTGTCAGCGGCGGGCGATCGTCACCTTCTCGGTCGAGACCAGCTTGCCGCTGCCCAGCCGCAGCGTGATCGCCAGCGGCTTGCGGCCGGGCTTGACCGGAACGCGGACGCTCTGCTGGCGGCTGCCGAGGCGCAGCCGCCGGCCGGCCACCCGCAGCGGCGCCGGGTAGCTGGCCGCCAGCCGCAGCGTCACCGACCGCGCCGTGCGCGAGATGCGCTTGGGCGCCTTGATGGTCGTCAACAGCGGAGCGGCGCCGGCGATGCGCACGACGGCCCGCGCGGTCCCGGTGAGCCCCCTGCTGTCGGTGGCGACGAGCCTGATCTGCACCCGTCCGGGCTTCAGCCCGGACGCGGCGGCCTGGGGTCCGCGGCCGACGAGCCGCTTGCCCGCGTACCAGCGCAGCCGGCCGGCCGGGACCTCGGCGCCACCGTCCTCGGTGGCGTTGCCGGCCAGGAACACCGGCGCACCGACGCGCCCCTCATCGCCCGCGCGCGGCAGCACGATGACCGGCCGCGGCCGCTGGCGCAGCACGCGGAACGGGCGCGAGAGCACCTCGGTCTCCCGGAAGCCGTCGCTGACGGTCACGCGGATCAGGGCCCGTGAGCCCGGGGCGAGCTGCGCGCGCGGCACCACGACCGACGACTCCGTCGTCTCCGCCACGGCGCGCCAGAGCTTGCCGCCGTCGGCCGAGTACGCGACCGTCGCCAGCGGCTTGGTCCCGTCGGCGTCGCTCGCCTTCCAGGCCACCCGCAGCGGGCCACCGCGGACGACCGTGCCCGCTCCCGGCGACCTGAGCGTCACCGTCGGTGCGGCCGGGCTCGCCTCCATGCGCGCCACCTCCTGGCCGTTTCGCACGATCACGACAGCCTCGGCGGAGGTCGCATCGACCTCGCCGGCCAGCGACGTCTCGCCGCCGTGGCCGAGCGCCTTGGCCTCCATCGCGGCCTCGGCCAGCACCTCGCCACCGGCGAGGGCGCGCAGCACGTACGTTGGATCGGTCTCGCCCGACAGCAGCTTCGCCTCGCGCCGGGCGACGGTGAAGATCTTGACGCCATCCTTGCCGGCTACGCCGTAGACGCCCAGGACGTCGCCGCTGCCGGCGTGGGCCGAGCGGGAGGTGGCGCGTCGGCGCTCGAGGGTGCTCGAGGGACCTGCGCGGAACAGGCGCTGGTTCAGCAGCCGCCGCCACATTGCCGGGGCCACCCAATGCTCCGAATCGCCGTTGCCGCAGTAGGACATCACGTCGAAGAGACCGCTGTCGACCGGCGAGCCCGCATCTGGCGACTTGACGATGAACGGCGTGGCCGGCGAGCGCCCCGGCAGCCATCCGCGGGGGTCCAGCTTGACGCCTTGGAAGTGGCCGTAGCCGTTGGCGTCGATGGCGTCGCCCTCCTGATCCTCGGTGTCGCCGAGGCAGTTCTCGCCGTGGCTGTGCTTGAGGTTCCAGCCGTGGATGAGCTCGTGGAGGACGGTCATGGGGCTCTGCCGATAGGAGATCGACGCAGGTATGTCGCCGTAGAAGTCGCCGCTGCTCACCCCACGCTTGTCGCTGAGAGTTGCCGAGGCGATGCCGATGATCTCTGCCGGGCAGACCGCCCAGCAGAGCTCGCCCTCGTCGATCTTGTTCTGCAGACGCGTGCGCGACTTGTAGAGCTTGTCCTTGCCGATCAACGACGTGTCGTTGGCAATGTCGGACCAGTTGAACGCCGCCATGTAGCTGGCCGGCACCGACAGCATCCCGTCGGGCAGTGGCAGCTGGACCATCGACAGCGTCACGAGGTCGCCGACGCTCGGCCAGACCTTCTGCGGCAGCGCGACGTTGGCCGGCGGGGGGCTCTGGATCCCCAGCCCGTCGGAGAAGTCGGCGTCGGCCTTGAACGCCGGATCCTTGTGCTCGTTGGTCTCGTACAGGCGGACCATGCCGATGGCCAGCCCTCCGGGGTTGATGAACTCGACCTTCTTGAGAGTGAAGCGGTCGTCGGCCTTGCACAGGTCGCTGCCGCACTCCTTCGGTGCCGTCGCGGCGTTCTCGGACACGCGCAACTCGGCCCGCAGGTCGATCGGCCTGCCCTTGGTCCAGGACGGCGGCAGGACGAAGAAGAGCCCCCGTTCCTCCCGGCCGCGCTCGTCGTGGGTCACGAACAGATCGGTGTCCCCGTCGAGGTTCTTGGGCCTGCTGACGGGCTGGATCGTGCCGAGCACCTTCGACCCGCGCTTACCGGTCAGCAGCGCGGTGTACTCGCGCCGCTCATCGCCCTTCAGGCCGTTGTCCCTGCGCATCGCGGCAAAGACACGCACCACGGTCTGCTTGCCCCAGATCAGCGGCACCCCCTGGTAGTCCGCGGCGAACCCCACCGCCCCGAACTGCTTGCCGACGGGTAGCGAGGGAAGCGTCGAGCACCGCTCGTCGCTGAGGTCGTTGTGGCCATCAGGCAGCGCCTTGAAATGGATGTAGGCGAACAAGTGGCAGCGCCCGAGGTCGTCCTGGGTCCCCTGCGTGACCTCGATGCCCTGGATCGCGGCGTCGTGGGTGGGAAGCACCTCGACGGGGATGACCACGGTCTCGATCTCCTCACCCTCCGCAATCGACGATCGCACCGCGACGACGACGTTGGCCTTGCCCGGCGCGAGCGGCGTGTCGGGCGTGATGTGGATCTTGAGCGTCTGCTCAGCAGCCGAACCGAGCACCGCCGGGTCAGCAACGACCTTCAGCTGCTTGGGCTGGGTGGTCGTCACGGTGAGGTCGCCCACGGAGCCCGTTCCCCGCTTGACGAGAATCTGCGCCGTCTCGGTGCCGCCGGGCCCGATCGCCAGCGGCGCGTAGTCGGAGCTCGGCACGAGCCGCTTGAGGGTGAAGCCGGGAGCGCGGACGTCGATGGTCTTGGTCGCCATGGCCGACGCGCCGTGCTCGTCGTCGACGACGACCAGGCCAACGGTGTGCTTGCCGACCGTCCGGAAGGTCTGGCTGATCTCATCGTCAGGGCTGCGCACCTCCGTCTTGCCGTCGCCGTTGAGGTCCCATTGGTATTCGCGCACGACGCCGTCAGAGTCGCCCGACTGGGAGCCGTCGAGCACCGCCTTGACGTTCACCGGCACCGAGTCGACCGCGATAATGCTCGCCACAGGCCCGCGGTTGGCGGCGGTCGGCTCGGCCCGCAGGCCGATGACCTCGTTGCCGTCGTCGTCGCGCAGCCGCAGGCGGGCGCGCGCCTCACCGTGGCCCGCCACCGTCTCGAACGTGGTCCCCGAGGTGGTGAAGTCGCCGTCCGCTGCCGCCCACGTGCGCTCGGTGATGAGCCCGTCGCCGTCGGTGGACCCGGACGAGTCGAACGTGACCGTCTGCCCGGGCCGCAGCGGTTTGTCTCCCGAGGCGCCCGACGGGCGCGGCCACGACGCGGTGATCACCGGCACCGGGGGCGAGGTGTCTGACCCATAGCGCGCCACGAACGCGCGGTCCTGCGAGCCGTGGCCGGCAGCCACGAGCTTCTCGCTGGGCGTGAAGGCGATGGCCGTGGCGTCCCAGTCGGGATGGCCGTCCACCGGGTCGACCTTGACGTTCGACGGAGTGCCCGCCGGGTTGAACGTCGTGTCCGGTGGCCCTCCGCCTGTGTAGCGCGCCATCAGGAGCTGCTCGCCCGACGAAGGACTTACCTGCCCGGAAACGACGAGATCGCCGTCGGGCGCAAGCTCGAGATCACGGACATCCACCGGGCCCTCCGGGACGCTGGTGCTCTCCACGCCGGGCGACAGGCGGTCGCCGCTGAAGAAGTCGTCCACGGCCCCCGACGCCATCAGTCGGGTGAGCACGATGTCGTCGCCGGAGGTGGTGGCGCCGGCCAGCACCGCGCGCTCGTCGGCGTTGAGGACCATCCCTCCGATGGCGCCGTCCACCGTGGTGAGCGCCACGCCGGGCTGGGAGCCGCCGGCGGCGTAGGCGGTGTCAAGCTCGCCGGCGGTGGTCAGGCGCAGCGCGAACAGCCGCCGTCCGGACGCCGCGAGGCGGCTGCCCCCGATGACCGCTCGGCCGCTGCTGTCGATGGCCAGCGGCCCGGCCTCCGTGACCGTCGTCCCCGCGGGAGTGATCTGCGCGATCCCGGCCGGCGCCCCGGGGCTGTAGGTGGCGTCGAGCAGGCCCGTCACGGTGAAGCGTGCAGCGATCACGCTGGTGCCGTGCACGCCGCTCGTCACGATCGACCCGTCGTTCTGGGCGGCGACGTCGTAGAGGTTGGCACCGGAACCGCTCGCGCCCGCGATCGTGGTGAAGCCGGTTCCGTTGAAGGTCGTGTCGAGGTTGCCGTCGGCCAGGAAGCGCGCCACGAACGGCCGGTTGGTGTAGGTGCAGCGCATCGGCGTCGCCTCGACGGCGCCGGCGATCACGAAGCGGCCGTCCGGCAGCACGGTCAGCGCCCGCGCCCGCGATCCGCACTCAGGATCGAGCGCGTGGACGCGGACGCCGTTCGTGCCGAACGTGCCGTCGGGCTGGCCCGAGGCGGTGAAGCGCGCGACCAGGACCTGCAATCCGCCAGGCGGCTGGACGAGCCACCCCACCGCGAGCACCCTGCCGTCCGGCAGCACCGCCACGTCGCTGAACGTCGCGTCGCCCTCGCCGTAGGCGCGAACGTCGATGCCGCTCGTGGCGAACGCCGGATCGCGATCGGCCGGCCCGGCCTGCGCCATCGCCGGCCACATCAATGCTGCAACCGTCAACGCCGCGCGGACTCCCCGCCGGAACTGCTGGACCAACATCCGGCTACCCCCTGCTCGCCTGTGCGCGAAGGTAATCACACCGGTCGGGGAGAAGCGCCGATTACTGCGCGTGAGGCTCAACTCGGCGATGAACGCCTCGACGACGGCGGCGTCGAACGCGAGCACACGGTGCTCGTCGGCTAGGTCAGGTCGCGCCGGCGCAGCACGGCGGGGCCACCGCGCGGAGCATGCGGAGTGCTCAGGCCGAGCGTCTCGCGATCATCGCCCAGGCGGTCAGGCACACGCCGGCGAAGATGAGGCAGGCGGTTACGATGAGCGGCGCGGCGGTGGGCTGGAGCGCGAGCTCGGGCGGGGTGAACACGTTCGGGGCCGGCCGCGGCGGGCTCTCCCGCAGGTACAGGCAGACCGCCGCGCCCATGCCGGATGCCGCCGCGCCCGCGGTCCAGGCCACGAATCGCCCCCGGGCCGCCACCAGCGCGGAGGCACTGGTCACCACGGCGAGCACCGCGATCAGCGCGGCCTGGTTCGACGACGCATCGAACGCACTGGGGTGGAACGTCACCCCATCGACGTTGCTGAACAGCACCAGGAAGTTCCCGCGCGGCTCGAACCAGTCCGCGAACAGCAGGCCGAGCGCCGCGAGCGGCCCGGCGAACGCTGGCAGCAACAACAGCCGCGCCACCGGGTCAGGCCCGGTCGAGGATCAGGTCGGCGGCCCGCTCGGCGACCATCATCGTCGGAGCGTTGGTGTTGCCGCCGGGGATGAGCGGGAAGACCGAGGCGTCGGCGACGCGCAAGCGATCGACGCCACGCACGCGCAGTTGCGGGTCGAGCACGGCATCGTCGTCGTCCGCCGCCCCCATCCGGCACGTGCCCGCCGGGTGGTAGAGCAACTCGATGTGCGCGCGGATCCATGCCTCGATCTGCTCGTCGCCCTGCACGTCGGGGCCGGGGTAGAACTCACGCCCGATCTCGGACGCCAGCGGCGCGGTGTGCGCCCACTCCCGCGCGAGCTTGACGCTGGCGACGAACGCGTCGAGGTCCTCACGCTCGGCCAGCGAGTTGGTGACGATCCGCGGCTTGGCGGCGGGGTCGGCTGAGCGCAGCCGCAGGCGCCCGCGGCTCTTCGGGGTGATCAGCACCGGGCCGAAGGTCATCGCGTGCCCGTCGAACTCCTCGTTGCCGTGGTCGACGAAGTAGGCGGGCGCCAGGTGGAACTGCAGGTCCGCAGCGGGCAGCCCGGCGCGGCTGCGCACGAACGCGAACGCCTCGCCGACCGACGACGTCAGCGGGCCGGACTTGCGCATGACCCACTCGAGCAGTGGTTTGGGCTTGTCGGCGCCGTAGAGCGAGTCGCCCAGCGTGGTCTCCCACACCAGGGTCAGGAACGGATGATCCTGGAGGTTCTCCCCCACGCCCGGCAGATCGTGAACGACGTCGACGCCCACCGAACGCAGGTGCTCGGCCGGGCCGATGCCCGAGAGCAACAGCAGCTGGGGCGAGCCGATCGCTCCGGCGGCGAGGATCACCTCGCGCCCGGCGCGGATCACCGAGCCGCCCGCGAGCTTCACACCGACGGCTCGCCCACCTTGCAGCTCCACTCCTGTGACCTGCTGCTTGGTGAGCACCGTCAGGTTGGGGCGCTTCATCACCGGCCGCAGGTAGGCGTCGGCCGCGCTCCAGCGCTTGCCGCCGCGCTGGAACACCTGTACTGGCGAGACCCCGTCCTGCTCGGGCCCGTTGTAGTCGGCGACCCGCGGAACGCCCGCGTTCTCCACCGCCTGCATGATCCGCCCGGTCAGCCGCCGCGGGGAGCGCGCGTCCTCGACGCGGACCGGGCCGCCCGCGCCGTGGAACTCCGACGCGCCGCGCGCGTTGTCCTCGGACTTCAGGAAGTAGGGCCAGACCGACTCCCAACCCCAGCCCGTCGCCCCGCGCTCCTCCCACACGTCGTAGTCGAGCGGGCGCCCGCGCACGTAAAGCATGGCGTTCATGTTGCTCGAGCCGCCCAGGCCCTTTCCGCGCGGGATGTAGAGCGAGCGGTTGTCGCAGTGCGGCTCGGGCTCCGTCGCGTAGTCCCAGTCGAGCTTGGTCTTGAACTGCTTGGCGAACGCGACGGGGATGCTGATATTCGGGTGCTTGCCCTTGCCACCGGCCTCGATCAGCGTCACGCGGACTCCGGGATCCTGCGACAGCCGGTTGGCCAGGACGCAACCGGCCGAGCCGGCTCCCACGATGACGTAGTCGGCTGGGGCGCTCATGCGGGCATCCTTCCACGGGCGGTCACCCCGCCGGCTCGGACTCGATGATCACGCGGCAGGGCCGGTGGGCCAGCACGGTCTCGATGGTTCTGCCGAAGACGGCGCCCGAGCTGCCACGACGCTGCAGAGGCATGACGATCGCGCTCGCTCGCATCTGCCTGGCCTCCTCAACGATCACACGGCCCGCTTGCCCCGCTCGCACGCGCTCGACGTGGCCCGACACCCGTCGTCCTCCCTGGATCCGGGCCTGCTCGATGATCCCTCGCGCCACCTGATCTCCGTCGGGGAGCGCGGCGTCGATCGGCGACGATGCCGGCACCGTGACGAGGACGAGCACATGGATACCGCGCCGGCGCCGCGCCGCCAACTTGATCGCCGTCGCAACCGCGTGCGAGTGGTAGCGCCGGCCGTCGAAGGCGATGAGGATCGAGTCGTACTCCGCCTCGGCTTCAGTGGCCGGCCGCGGGATCGCGATCTTCGCGGTGGTCGTCAGGTCGAGTCCCTGGCCCCGGCGGTAGCCGACGTAGACCAGGACGCCGACGGCCAGCCAGGCCACGCCCGCCACCGCCACGTCGAGGTGCAGCGTTGTGACCACGACAAAGGCCCCGCCCGTGCCGAGGCCGCCGGCGACGGCGAACAGCGGTAACTCGCGCCCCCTCCACCGCAGCACCCCCGGCCCGCGGTAGGGCCGGCGGGCGTCGGGCAACGTCCGACGCATCTTCAGCACCGCCAGGTGGGCGATGGTGAACGAGAGCATCGCCCCGAACGCGTACATGTTGCCGAGGAACTCGGCCTGCCCCGGGATCAGCGCAAGGCACGCGATGGCGCCGAAGACCACGATCCCGATCCACGGCGTGCCGTAGCGCGGGTGCAATTGGCGCAGCTGATCCGGGACCTGCCGGTGCAGGCCCATCGAGTACACCAGGCGCGACACGCCGATGATCCCGGCGTTCGTGGCGATGAACAGGATGGTGGCCGCCAGCAGTCCGACGTAGATCTCTGATGCATGCTGGAGCGGCCCGAGGTCCATCGCCTGCACCACCCCGAGAACCGGGTCGCCCGCGTAGCCGCCCTCCTGCTCGCTGACGCCCAGGAGCGTGGCGTAGCTGCCATCGGGCTGCTGGGTCACCGGGAGCGCCGACAACGCGACGGCTGGCAGCGTGAAGTAGATGGCGAAGACGGCCAGCCGGACCCGCGAGATCGCCGCGGGGATCGTCTTCTCGGGGTCGCGGGCCTCCTCGGCCATGTTCGAGATCGTCTCGATGCCCGTGTAGGCGATCATTCCGATCGGGATCGAGATGAAGAACTGCTCCCACGTCGGCGCCACGCCGAAGTCGATGTTCGCGGCCAGGATGTCCGGGGACAGCACCAGCGCCATCCCGACGAGCACCAGCAGCACCTGGGTCCCGAAGTCGATCAGCGACAGGACGATGTTGAGGTTCGCCGACTCCTTGACGCCCCGGACGTTGACCACCGACAGCAGCACGATCACGCCGACCCCGAAGATGATGTCCGCCGGTCCGTGGCGAAGCGCCTCGATCCCGATCACGCTGCCGAGGTAATGGGGCACGAAGAACGCCGAGATGGCGACCGTGATGATGTAGTTGAGCATCTGGCCCCAGGCGGCGAAGAAGGACCAGAACTCGTTGAAGGCGTGGCGGGCGAAGCTCGACGACCCACCGGCCTCCGGGAACATCGACGTCGCCTCGGCGTAGGTCGCCGCCGTCATGTAGAAGAAGAACCCGGTGATCAGGAAGACGACCGGAGTCAGACCGAGCGCGTAACTGGCGACGAGGCCCAGCGCGTAGTAGATCGACGACCCGACGTTCCCATAGGCCGTCGAGAACAGCGCGTTGGTACCGAGAACCCGCTGGAGCCCGTGGAGCCGCCGCTCAGCCATCGCCCTTCAGCATCGCGAGCGGATGTCTGGATTCCGTGGAGATGGGCGCCCGCCCCGTCTAGATCCCGTCTAGAAGCGAGAAAGACCCCCGGGGCCGCGGCTAGCCGATGAAGCGGTACCCGACCCCAGGGTCGGTGTGGAAAAGGCGGCCGGCGCCGTCCGGCTCGACCTTGCGCCGCAGGTTGGACATGTGCGTGCGCAGGTTGGCCACTTCCTCGCCGTAGGCGGGGCCCCACACCTCGGTCAGCAGGGCGCGATGGGTCATGAGTCGCCCGCGGTTGCGCATCAGCACCTTGAGCAGGTCGAACTCCTTGGGCGTGAGGTGCACGTCGGCCCCGTCGCGGCGCGCGACGTGCGCGGCGAGGTCGAGCTCCAGGCCGTCGGCGTGCATCACCGGCTCGTCCGGATGCTGGCCCGCCCGGCGCAGCGCGGCCTCGAGACGGGCCACGAGCTCGCGCGGACCGAAGGGCTTTGTGACGTAATCGTCAGCGCCGGCCGCCAGGGCCCGCACCTTCTCGTTCTCCTCGCCGATCGCGGAGAGCACGATGATCGGAGCGTCGCTCCACTCCCGCAGCCGGCGTGTGACCTCTACGCCGTCGGCGTCCGGCAGGACCAGATCCACGATCACCGCATCGGGCGCGGCCAACGCGGCCGCGTCGAGCGCCTCGGTCGCGGTGGCGGCTGTCGTCACCGAGAAGCCCGCGTCGCGCAGGACGATGCGCAGCGCCCGCAGGATCTGGGGCTCGTCGTCGCAGACCAGGATCCGGGCGCTCATCGAACCGTCGGCCCCGAGCGCGAGCTTTCGGAAGTCTCGAGCCCAGGAGATTCGAACGGGAACTCGACGACGAAGGTCGTCCCCTGCCTGGGCACCGATTCCGCCCACACCCGGCCGTGGTTGGCGTCGATGAACCCGCGCACGATGGCCAGCCCGAGTCCCGATCCACGGGCGACGGGAGAGGCGTCTCCGCGGAAGAACGGCTCGAACACGCGCTCGGCGCCAGCGCTCGGGAGCCCCGGCCCGCGGTCGACGATCCGGACCAGCACGCGATCGCCCACTCGTCGGGCGCGGACCGAGACCGGATGCCCTCCCGAGAACCGCGCGGCGTTCTCGAGCAGGTTCCCGAAGGCCCGCTCGAGCTGACCCGCGTCAGCGTGGATCTCCGGAAGATCCTCGTCGAGGGTCACCCGGAAGGTCTCGATGGGAAGCCCGAGGTGATCGACCGCTGCCTCGATGACCTCGGACAGCGAGCACGACTGCGGGCGCCGAGCGCCGCCGTCGGCCTCGAGCTGGCTGAGGTCGAGCAACTTGTCGATAAGCCGGGACAGGCGGCGCGCTTCACCGCCGACGTCCTCGGCGAGCGCGTCGAGCTCGTCGGGGGTCAGACTTGGCGAGCGGAGCGCCTCCGCGGCGGTGAGGATGGCGGTCAGCGGCGTGCGCAAATCATGCGAGACGGCCCGCAGCAGGGCCGTCTTGAGGACGTCCGAGCGCCGCAGCGCCGCGGTCTCCACGACATCTCCCAGCAGCTCGTCGCGCTCGCAGGCTGCGGCCAGCAACGCCTCGAGCGACCCGACGACGTGCTGTTCGATGCGCGCCCGTCGCTCATCGGACGTGGAGGCCGGAAGGACCAGGGTCCCGATGAGGCGGCCCTCCTCCCGCAGCGCGAACGTCACCGTGTCCTCGCCGGGGCTGACGTGATCGAGCTCGATGGCGGCGAACGGGAGGTCGAGCGCGTCGGCCAAGCTCTCGGAGACGGTCGGCAGGGTCTCGGCGAGCCGTCCGCCCCCGCGCAGGAGCAGGCGGGCCATCTCGGTGGCCAGGTCCGCCTCGGCCCGTCGCTGCTCGGCTTCGCGCGCCCGCGCCCGCGCCCGCTGCGCCAGCGTCCCGGCCACCAGCGCCACGACGAGGAGGACGGCGAGGGCGACCCAGTTCTCGCTCTCGTCGATGTGGAAGCGGCCGGTCGGCGGGAGATGGAACCAATTGAACGTCGCTGTGCTCAGCAGCGCCGTGGCGTAGCCCAGCGCGCCGCCCCAGACCGAAGCCACCAACAGCACCGTCGGGACATAGGCCACACCGAGCGACTCGACCGGAGCGCTCGCCTTCAACGGGACGATCAGCAGCGTCGTCAGCACCACGCCCGCCGCGGCGACGAGCACGCCCACCGACCCGGAAGGCCGGCCTTCGCTCCGAAGCCCCAGACCAGAGGAAGCCCTCACGAGGCCAAGCCTAGATCCAAACGTGGCGTGGCAACACAACCATCAGGGGCGTCATCTGTCTGACCATTGGGCAAGGCATCAGTGATGACGCGCTTCACCGCCACCTACGAAGCCACTCCGGAGTGCATCTCCGTCGTGCGCAACCAGATGGCGACCCTGGCCCGCGACTGCGGCCTCAACGATGCGGCAGTCAGCGACGTCAAGCTCGCGGTGTCCGAGGCCGCCACGAACGCGCTCGTCCACGGATACCGCAACGAGCGCGGGACGATCAGGGTGCACGCTGAGATGGGCGACGGCGAGCTGCTCATCGTCGTCGGTGACGAGGGCAAAGGCATGAGCCCGCGAACCGACAGCCCCGGCCTCGGGCTGGGCCTGCCGGTGATCGCCCAGGTGGCGAATCGCCTCGAGGTGGTCGACGGCGCGCCCGGGACCCAGCTGCGGATGGCGTTCGACTGCCCCCGCCCGAGCCCGGACGCGCCGGTCCTGATCTAGACCTGGTTGGCGTTCGTCTTGCGCTCGGCCTTCGCCTTCGCGGCGGAGCGCTTGAGACGCAGCGCCTCGTCGCGAGCGGTCGCGGCGTCGGCCTTCTCGTCGAGCGCCTGCTCCTTCGTGCGCAGCGTCTGCAGGCGCTCCTTGCGCGCCTGCTCGTCGATGCGCTCCTGCTGGCTGCGCTCGGCCTTGGCCGCCGCCGCCTTGCGGCGCTGCTCGGTCTCGCGCGCCTCCTGTTTGACCTGCTCCGCCTTGCCCCGCATGCGCAGCGCCTCGCCGCGCTCGCGGGTGGCGACGCGCCGGCGCCGCGCGTCCTCGCGCAGCTCCTCGTCGAACAGCAGCCGGCCGGCGGCGTCGCGGACCTGCGCGTCGACCTGATCGAGCGCCAGGTCGGCGCTCTCGCCGCGGCCGGTCAGCTTCGCGACGGTTTCGGGCAGCACGCGGGCGGCCTTCAGGGACGCGTCTACGGCGCCCCGCTGGAAGTTGCGGATCATCAGTGGTTCTCCTTGGGATCGATCTTGTCGGCGCGGGACTCGGCGCGCGCAGCGGCCTGCTCGAGCTGCGCGGCGTCAGCCTCCTTGGAGAAGCGCTCGCGCTCAGCGCGCTCCTCGGCGTTCGCCTCGGCCACCTCGGCCTGCAGGCGGCGACGCTCTTCCTCGACCTCGGCGCGCTCTTCCTCGACGCGCGCCTGATCGCTCTCGACACGGGCCTCGGCTTCAGCGCGGGTCGCCTCGATCTCGGCGTCAGAGCCGGCTTCCTGGAGGCGCCCCTCGCGGGCGAGGTCCTTGTCGCCCAGCACGTCGCCGGCGACGGCCTTGGCCTTGCCGGCGAGCTTGCCGACGAGGCCGCCGGCGGTTTCCTCGTTCGTTTCGTGGTTGGTCATGGCCTGCCTGATACCCGATCCGGGCCTGCGTTGACCGTGACCGACGTCACACACGACCCGCTAAAGGATGTCGACCCTCCGCACCGCCGTCCGCAGGTCCTTGCCGCGCAGCGACGTCACGCCGGTGAAGACGACCTTGCCGCGCTTGACGCCATAGACATAGCCGAGCTTCCCACCGAGCGTCGTGAGCCGGACCCCCTTGCCCAGCCGCAGCGCGGCCGAGTCCACGGCAGCGGCAGGATCGCCGACGTTGATGCCGTCGGCCGAGTGCTCGAGGCCGGTGCTGGCAATCAGCTTGGACCGGCCGTCCCGGCCGATGACCGCAAACACCTTGCCGTTCTTGATCGGCCGCTTCTGGATCCCGTAGCGCCAGACGAAGGGCCCGCGGCCCTCGGGCTGGCCGGCCGAGCGCAGCAGCGCCTCGTTGGAGACGCCCAGCTTGACCCGCATGAGGCCGTCGGACGCGAAGATGTCACGCGAGGGGACGGGACGAGTCATCGGGACGCCGACGGCGCGCTCCCACGACTGCAGGTACGCCTCAGCGCCGCGGCTCATGTCGCGCACGATCTCGTCGCCCGCCAGCTTGCGCACGTCCTCGATCCAGTCGGGGAAGAGGCCGTAGTGGTCGACGCCGTCGACGTTGATGTCCCACGTGCGCTCGCCCGCCACGTTCTTGGCGATCGTCTGCTTGCCGTCCCAGGACTTGAACGGGTAGGTCACCGGGTTCTCGGCCTCGCCGCCGCGCGGCTTGCCGAGGCTGTGGAAGCCGTTCATGTCGGCCCCGTAGCCAAAGCCGTAGTAGAAGCGCTTGTCGCGCAGCGGCTTGATGGTCTTCCAGTCCTCGACGAGCGCCTTGGAGTTGCCGGCTATCGGCGTGACGACACCGCCGAGCCTGAAGATCCGCGGGTAGGAGGCCTCCGTGCTCCAAGAGTGGCTCGATACCGCGCCCGAGTACCGCCGCGCCTCGAGCAGGTCGAGCGTGGCGTTGCGCGCGAAGACGCTCATGTGGTCGGGGTCGACGATCATGCCCTTGGCCATCATGCGGTCGATCAGGTAGCGGCCCAGCTCGGAGAGCCCGCGCTGGTTGCAGTGCGGCGGCGGCGGATAGACCGGCACCGACCCACCGGGGGCCAGCTGCGCCAGCAGCGTCGTCGCTCCGGGGAACGCGGCGAACTCGGCGGCCCCGATCTGCTCGCGGTCGTGGTCATTCTCCGCGGTGCCCCGGCAGGTCTTCATGTCCCAAAACTGGCCCGTCTCGGTCCTGTTGCCGTTGTTGACGACCGGCCCCTGGGTCCCGCCGTCGCCGGCCACCCCGCTGAAGGCGTTGTCGAACTTGTTGACGAGCTCCATCTGCCGGATCCCGAGCTTGTGCATCTCGTCGAGGTTGCGGTCGATCTTCTCCCTGTCGCAGTTCGGCACCCCGTTCATCAGCGTGCAGTCGAACAGCTGGGAGATCTCGATCCCCTGGACCACCGCGAGCTTGCCGGCCGCGATCGCGCGGCGCGCCTCGAACGGCGTTTCGACGATCCGCATCCAGCCCTTGCCCGGGCCGCCGTGCTGGGCGTCGATGTAGTCCTTGATCTGCCGCAGCGCCTTGGCCTGCACACGGACGGTGTTCATCTCGTTGCAGTTCGTGGCGTCCTTGCCGCCGGGGAAGACCTTGCACAGCGCGATGTTGTCGACGTAGAGGTTGACGAACAGCCGCAGGCCACTTCGCCACGCGCGCTCGACCCACTTGTAGTACGTCGTCTCGTGAGTCAGCGACCGGTCGTCGGGCCAGTAGTTGAAGGTCGGCCAGCCGACGGTGTCGTGCGTGGGCGGCCCACCCAGCGCCGCCTCCAGGGCGTTGCCGGGACTGCCGGGGATCGAATGATCGGCGCAGTCCTCCAGCGCGACGGTCACGCCGTACGGGTTCCACGGCTGGCCGCAGTGCGCGTTGCCGCCAAGGAAGTCCGCTGTCATCCAGTGCATGTGGGCGTCGAGAAACCCGCCGACGACGCCCCAGGGCGACTTGGACCGCGAGGGCGCGCCCTCCACGTTGACCTCGGACTCCGGGAAGATCGCGCAGTCGGCCGCTTCCGCGAAGCCGAACGTTCCGGCGTCGCCGAACGAGGTACCGCCCGCCGCGAGCTTCGCGCCCGAGGCGGTGGTGAGGGTGAACGCGCCGGTGGTCCCCTCGACCGTCCAGTCGGCATCCGGGCTCGGCGAGCCGGCCTCGCCCACGCCGCTGCCCGCCTTCGCGAAGAACCGCTGGTCCTTCGTGTAGAGCATGTAACTCCCCAGGTCGGTGGCCTTCAACCGCAACGGCCCGGCGACCTTGGCCCCGGCCGTGGTCAGGTCATAGCAGCCGTTGGCCAGCGCGAAGCGGCTGTTGTCGGCCTGCGCCGAAGCCCCGCTGAGAAGCGTGGCGAAGATGGTGAGGACAGCGATTCGGGTGCGCATGTGCAGGGCATTCAACAACACGCTGCTACCTTCGTTCTTGTGCGGACGTTGTTCGTCCGCGAGGTTCGTGTCTCTGAGCGCTCTGTCGATCCGGGTCAGTTGAATCTCCCGATCGAAGTTGGCAGCGCACGATGCGCCGCCGCATAAGGAGTCTCACCACATGCAGTCCTTCTCCGACCTCGGCGTGTCCGAGGCCGTGTCCACCGCGCTTTCGCGCCGTGGCATCACCAACCCCTTCCCCGTCCAGGAGCGCGTGCTTCCCGACGCCCTCGCCGGACGCGACATCCTCGTTCGTTCCCCCACGGGCAGCGGCAAGTCCCTCGCCTTCGGCATCGCGATGGTCGAGCGGCTCGAGGCGAACACCAATTCCCGCCCCGCGGCGCTCGTTCTCGTCCCCACCCGCGAGCTGGCCAGCCAGATCGTCGAGGAAGTCCGCCAAGCCGCGCACGCCCGCGCCCTGAAGATCACCGCGGTCTACGGCGGCGCCGGCATCCAGCAACAGGCCAAGCTTGCCGCCAAGGCCCACATCCTGGTCGCCACCCCCGGCCGGCTCGAGGATCTGCTCCAGCGCCGTGCGATCTCGCTCCAGCACGTGAGCATCCTCGTCCTCGACGAGGCCGACCGGATGCTCGACATGGGCTTTCAGCCCGCGGTCGAGCGGATCGTCAAGCAGACGCGCTCGGACCGGCAGACGATGCTGTTCAGCGCCACCCTGGAGAACACCGTCGAGAAGCTGGCCAAGCGCTTCACGCGCGACGCCCGCCGCCACGAGCAGCTCGCGGCCGTCGAGACGCGGGGCGACGTCGTGCATCGCTTCGTCAGCGTCAACCACACCGCCAAGCTCGACGCGCTGGTCACCGAGCTCAACGACCGCGACCGCGGCCGCACGCTCGTCTTCGTGCGCACCAAGCGCGGCGCCGACCGCCTCGTCAAGCGCCTGAAGGCCCACGACGTCCACGCGGCCGCCATGCACGGCGATAAGACCCAGGGCCAGCGCGAGCGCGCCCTCGCCCGCTTTACGGCCGGCGACACCGACACGCTGGTCGCCACCGACGTGGCGGCCCGCGGCCTCGACGTCGACGACATCACCCACGTCATCAACTTCGACATCCCGGGAGCGCGCGAGGACTACGTCCACCGCGTCGGCCGCACGGGCCGCGCCGGGCGCACCGGCGTCGGGATCACCTTCGTGGTGCCCGACCAGATCGGCGAGATGAAGAAGATGGCCCGCGAGCTCGACCTCACCGACGAGTTCGCCGCCGCGCGGCGGCCCTAGGCAGCGACGTCAGCGAACGCACGCGCGCCACGCCGCGTGGGCAACCCACGATGATCCGGTCCATTGGCCGCGGCGTAGACCGAACACGATGAAGTTTCCCCGCCTGGGCTCCGGCCGTTCCAGCGATCATGAGCGCCTCGCCGACGAGGACCTGATGGCGCGGGTGCTCGAGGGCGATTCGGCGGCGTTCGAGGTCATCTACGACCGCCACGGCGGGGTCGCCTACTCGCTCGCCTACCGCATGTGTGGGCGCAAGCAGGCTGCTGAGGACATCGTCCAGGAGGCGTTTCTGTCCGCCTGGCGCCGTTCGGCCTCCTACGACCACACGCGCGGGAGCCTGCGCACCTGGCTGCTGGGCATCGTGCACCACCGCGCCGTGGACTCCCTGCGGCGCTCGGGCAACGACGCGCGCCGTCGCGTCGATGTCCCCGTCGAGGAGATGGACTTCGACGCGGAGATCAGCGTCGACGCCGAGGTCATCGAGCGCGACCGCGCAGCGCTGATCCGCGACGCGATGAAGGACCTCCCCGCCGAGCAGAGCAAGGTCATCGAGCTTGCGTACTTCGGCGGCTTCACGCACACTGAGATCGCCGACATGCTCGGCGTGCCCATCGGAACCATCAAGGGCCGCATGCGCCTGGGCCTCACCAAGCTTCGCGCACGGTTCGAGCCGTTGGGGGAGGCCGTCGTATGAGCGAGTCCGCACACCACAACGCTTTTGACAGCTTGGGCGCCTACGCGCTGGGCGCGCTGCCCGACGGCGAGCGGGCGATGGTCGCGGCCCACATCGAGGAGTGCCCCGTCTGCGCCGAGGACGCCGCGTCGCTCGAGCGTGCGGCCACGCGCCTGATCGACGTGGTCCCGATGGCCGAGCCGTCTCCCGAGCTGCGCGCCCGCATCATGGCCGTGGTCGAGCCCGAGGCGGCGCTGCTGCGCGCCACTGCCGGCCCACCCCAGGAAGTCCGGGTTGCGGTCCCACGGCGGCGGTCCTCGTGGATCGACGCGCTGTCGCTGCGCTGGGCGGCCACCGCCGCCGCCATGCTGATCCTCGGCGGAGTTGTCGGGGCCACCGCGCTCGACCCCTCGAGCGGCGGCAGCGACACCCGCACGCTGGCGGCCGAGGTCGGCAATGGGCACGCGTGGATCGAGCTCACCGACAACAAGGCCCACCTCGTGGTCGACGGACTCGCCGCCCCCAAGCGCAACAAGGTCTACGAGCTGTGGATCCAGAGCGGCGACGCCGCGCCGCGCCCCGCGTCTGGCGACCTGTCGCGAGCCCTCTTCGTCGTGGGCTCCGGACGCGTCGAGATTCCGGCCCGGCTCCAGGAGGGCGATCGGATCCTGATCACCGAGGAGCCCTCGGGCGGCTCGCGGATCCCCACGGCACGGCCCGTGGTCATCACCTCGCGGGTCTAAGAGTTCGCGGGCCCTAACAGCTACGAGCCAACCCGGGAGTCGGCCCACGAGGACGACGCCCCGCACGGCACCGGCTCGGGATGGCCAAACAGGAAGCCCTGCGCCATCGGGCAACCGAGGTCGTGGAGCAGCTCGGCCTGCTCGACGGTCTCGACGCCCTCGGCGACGACGTCGATGCCCATCTCCTGGGCCATCGACAGCACGGCCCGCACGATCGACTGGTCGTGGCCGGGCCGTTCGATGCCGGCGATGAACGACCGGTCAATCTTGAGGGCGTCGACCCGGAAGCGCCGCAGATGGCTCAGCGACGAGTAGCCCGTGCCGAAGTCGTCGAGCACCAGATGCACGCCCATGTTGCCGAGCTCCATCAGCGAGCGGACGGTCAGCGGGGTGGTGGCGAACAGCGCGGTCTCGGTCAGCTCGAGCGTGAGCCGCGCCGGCGGGAGCCCCGTCTCCGCCAGGACCCGGACCACCGTCGTGCCCAGGTCGCCCGCGGCCAGCTGGCGCGGCGAGACGTTCACGGCGACGTTCCCCCCGCCCGGCCAGCTCGCGGCCGACGCGCAGGCGCGGCGCAGGATCATCTCGCCGAGCGGGACAATCAGGCCGGTCTCCTCGGCGACGTCGATGAAGCCGGCGGGCGCTATCACGCCGCGCTCCGGGTGGGGCCAGCGCGCGAGCGCCTCCCAGCCGATGGCCACGCCGTCGTTGGCAAGGTCGACCACCGGCTGGAAGAACGGCTCGAAGTCCCCGGTCTCCAGCGCCTCGCGCAGCTCCTGCTCGACCTCGACGCGGCGCACGAGCACGTCGTGAGCGGCGGCGTCATGAGTCTCGATCCAGCCGCGGCCCTGGTCCTTGGCGCGGTACACCGCAGCGTCAGCGTCCCGGATCAGCGTGTGCGGATCCGACTCGCCGTCAAGGCTGACCGCCACGCCGATGCTCGCGGTGA
>Ga0136633_1001128_pt1 | contig 19849 bp, 16 predicted proteins | sample AntDrymeUQ832206_2_FD_105494 | JGI IMG/M metagenome (GOLD analysis project Ga0136633, IMG submission 105494) | Polar desert sand microbial communities from Dry Valleys, Antarctica - metaG UQ83 (22.06) | ecosystem: Environmental > Terrestrial > Soil > Desert | place: Antarctica: Dry Valley...
CAAAGAAGGCCAAGAAGTCGCCGGCCAAGCGCTCGGCCAAGGGCGCCGGCGGCGGTCAGGAGTCGCTGCTGTGAGCCAGGCGGGCGGGAGTTCCGCGGGAATGTCACACCCCCTCGTAGCGTCGGATCCGTGAAAGTTCGCTATGACGAGGCCAAGTTCACCGAGTCGCTGCTCTACGTCGCCGACCGGCTCCGGGGTGACCGGGCCGGCGGGGCCACCAAGCTCAACAAGGTGCTCTTCTTCGCCGAGTTCACCCACTTGCGTCGGCACCACGCTGTCATCTCGGGCTGTGAGTTCCAGAAGCTGGCGCACGGTCCCGCGCCCCGCCAGCTCCTCCCGGTCCGCCGGCGGCTGCTCGCCGCCGGTGAGGCCGAGCTGGTGGAGGAGGACTTCCTGGGCCGCCCGCAGCAGCGCCTTGTGCCTCGGCGGGCCGCAGACATGGGTGCGTTCAACGAGGACGAGCTGGCCAGTGTCGACGATGTCCTTGAACAGCTCGGAGGCATGACGGGCACCCAGGTCAGCGAGCTGTCCCACCAGGAGCCGGGGTGGCGGCTCGCCGAGATCGGGGAGATCATCCCCTTCGCCACCGCGTTCCTTGACTTCCCCCAGGTCTCCACCGAAGTGAGCGCCCGCCTGGAATCCGAGGTGGCCAAACGGTACGGGTTTGCCGATGCAGGCTGATGGTCGAGGGCCGGGTCAGCCGGCTCCTCGCCGCCCGCTATCACCGGGAGTTCGGGCCGGAGCGCAGCGCAGAGGGGTCCCCATCGGAGTGGGACTTCTGGAGCGGGCCGCTTCGTGCCGCACTGGCGATCGGCTGGCCGGCGGCCAGGGGCGGCCGGGTAGTCAAGGAGGCCGCCATCCTGAGGAGGTATCCGGCGCAGTCGTCAGATAAGGCAGCCGCCCATCCCCGCCCTGCTGCGCGGTTTTCCCGCGCTAGGACGGAAGGGCGGAGCGTGGAGGCGAGGTGCTGCGCACGGCACCGCCGGGATCGGTGACCTCGAATGTCGCGTCGGGGAGGAGCTTGGCATGCCAGCCGGGTTGGTGGAGCACGTGGTGGTGGCGGCTACAGACCAGAGCGAGGTTGGCCAGGTCGGTCGGGCCGCCATGGGTGACCCAGACGACGTGGTGGCCCTCGCACCACACCGACGGTCGGTCGCAGCCCGGGAAGCGGCACTGCTCGTCGCGGATGACGAGGGCGTTCCACAGTGGCGCCGGGATGGTGCGGGTGGAGGTGCCGTAATCGATGACGGCGGAGCGTCCTGACATCACCACGCGGTGGACGGCGCTGTCGCAGAACAGGCGGGAGATCGTCGGACCGTCGAGCACCGGCCCGTCGACGACGTGACCACAGCGGCCCGCCTCGAGGTCCTCGAGCTCGACCACGACGTTGAGGTGCGGACGGTGACGGCCGCCGGCGCGGGTCTGCTGGTGGTCGAGGAAGAACCGGCAGATATCGACCAGGGCCTCGCCCCGGCGGGCGGATGGGGCTCCGCAGGAGGTCAGTCTTGTCGGGCATGGCCAGGCGCAGCGCCGTGGCCACGACCGAGCCGCCCTCGGCGTCAAGCGAGCCGTCGAGGACCCAGCGGTCGTCCAGCGTGCGGGACAGGTGAAGCGAACACTCCGGCTCCTCGGCCTCGGTCGGCTCGGGTCGGTTCCGGGCCAGCCAGTACCCCATGGCGCGACCCACACCAGCGACGGTCAGTGGGACGAGGTGGGGGAGGAGCTCCGCCTCCTGGGCCGCGAATATCTCGACCATCTCGTCGTCGAGACGGGCGACAATGGCCTCAATCTGGCCGCCGGAAAGAACTCCATCGAGACACGCCTGAGCGCACACCGGAAGCGCTCGCAGCCGAACGGCCAAAATGCGCAAGCGTTGGGCCGACTGGCGGGTCATCCGGGCATGGGCCCGCAGCCAGGCCACCATCGACGTCGAACAGTCGAGGCCCCACCAGCCGCCGGCTTCGAAAGCGCCGGCGGCAGCAGCGATGCGGGCGTCGAGCCGGTCGCGCAGGGTGATGGCCTCCTCCAGCGCCTCGCCGCCCGACGGGATATCGAGTTCGTCGATTGCCGTCGCCAGGTCCGTGAGCACGCTCATCATCGTACATATGTTCGATCGTCGAATCAAGGCCATTCAGGTGTTTTCTCCCAGGGTCACTTGCGTGAACTAGGCGCAAAAAACCGACCCCCATGCTGTACCTGTGGAGGGACCGGGGAAGTGGCGATAGCTCTGGTCCGGGCCGTCGGCGCAGGTGGGAGGCCGAGCCGGAAACCTCAGACCGTGGGCGCACTGCTGATTGTCGCGCTGTACTCCTCGAGCCACGCGATGAACTTTCGGAGGTGTCCAGGCGGCGGCCGTCCCGAGTGACGGTCACGTCATCGGAGGTCGCCGGTGCACGAGGGCATGACGGGAGCTGTGGACAACTGTCAACGTAACGGTAGTCTGGTGGCTCCCATGGCGAGGACGATGACTGAGCACCACTTCACGCTGACCATCCGCGGCCCGCTCACCGACGCCCGCATTGACGCCCTGTACGAGGCCGGCTGCGGCGACGCCACCTTCTCGACCAAGGGCGAGCTGACCTTCGGCGAGTTCGACCGTAAGGAGATGAGCCTGCTGGATGCCGTCGTGTCGGCCATCGAGGCCGTCGAGTCGGTCCAAGGCGCCGAAGTCCTCCACGTCGATCCCGACGAACTGGTGTGGGCGTCGGAGATCGCCGGGCGGACCGGCCGGTCCCGGCAATCGATCGACCAGCTCGTCCGGGGTCTGCGCGGTCCGGGCAACTTCCCCGCGCCCGTATCCCACGCCACCCGTAACCCCCTGTGGCGCTGGTCGGACGTAGACGCCTGGTTCGCGGCGTACGAGGGCCGTCCTTCCGATTCAGAACGCTCGGCCGTTTTCGGCGCCCTCAATGGCGCCCTGGAGGCTCGCCACGGCCTGCGCAAGTCGAGGGAGACAGCGCCGCTCCGTCGCGCTGTGCGCCAGCTGCTTGCGTCGTGATGTGCATGGAGCTGAACGCAGCCAGGGCCTCTGATGACTGAGGGCACGTCGCCGGCCGGCCTGCGGGCCGAGCTCGAGCGGCTGGTGCTGACCGACCTGCTCGGGCCGGTAGACCCCCACGAGCAGATTCCTGGTGTCCGTTCGCCCGTGCGGGAGTGGTACCTGGTCGGGATGCTGGCCCCGAAGGGCACGATCGTCGACCCCAGCCGGGCCGACGGCGACGACCTCCAGGACGGCGACGAGGGCGGGCCGCCCGGGCCCGACGACCGGCCGGCCAAGGTGGTGCTGTTTCCCTCGTCCGCCGGCTTCACCGCCGCCGTGGAGTCGGCCTGCACCTCGTTGACCGTCACTGCGTCGTGGGGCCGTTACGAGAAGATCCCCAATCCCGACCCCACTGTAACCGGCGCCTCGCAGCGACTGTGGCAGCGCCACCCGTGTGGCGGCTCGGTGACGGTTGCCCTGACCGACGGCGATGTTCGGCCCGTCGCGCCCGACCCCACCCAGCCCGACGTCGTCGTCCGTGGACGGTGCCGCCGCACTGCTCAATGCTGGCTGGTCACCCTGTTCCTCGTGAACGAGCAGGTCCCTGTCGCCACCAACGTCGACGAGCGGTGGCTGTTCCAGATCGAGCTGTCGGCAAGACCTTCCGACGGGTCGCCGGCCTTCGTGGGCCGCCGGGTCGCCTTGCCCGCCGGGCCTGGGCCCACCGACAGGGAGCTCTCCCACCTCGATCTGCTGTACCGGGAGAAGGTGGAGTTCGCCGTCGGCCACGGCATCGGCGTGCACGCTCAGGTAGCGCCGGGGAACCCCCACCGGGCGTCGTCGGTCAGCACCGCCGTCATCCCGCGCTCGGAGGTGGCCAAGGTGGAGGCGCCCGGGCCCGACGACCCCGCGCTCGACGCCGCGGAGCGGGCGCTTCTGGGCACGGTCACCTTCGACATGGAGGCGCTTTCCCGGCTCGACGGTCCCGACGCCGCCCGTTCGCTGGCCCCGCTTGCCGAGGCCTACGAAAGCTGGCTGGGTCGCCAGGCCGACCGGATCGGCGAGCTGTCCGACCCCGAGGCCGAGGCGGCCCGTGCAGCCCTCGTCGCCGCCCGGGCCGTGGCTGCCCGCCTGCGGATCGGCATCGACCTGCTGGGCACCGACACCGTGGCCGCCGAGGCCTTCGCCTTCGCCAACCATGCCATGTGGAAGCAGCGCCTCCACACCCTGATCGCTAGCGCCAGGAGGGATGAGCCGTCGCTCGGCCTCGCCGACGCCGAGGCCCGGGTGACGAGCAATCCCAACTGGTCGTGGCGGCCGTTCCAGCTCGCCTTTGTGCTGGTGAACCTGGCCTCGCTGGCCGACCCCACCCACGCCGAGCGCCAGCTCGACACCGGCACCGCCGACCTGCTGTTCTTCCCCACGGGCGGCGGCAAGACCGAGGCCTACCTCGGGCTCACCGCCTTCACCCTGGCCGTCCGCCGCCTCCAGGGCACGGTCGGGGGCCACTCCGGCGAGGGCGGGGTCGGCGTGCTGATGCGGTACACGCTGCGGCTGCTGACGTCCCAGCAGTTCCAGCGGGCAGCCACGCTGATCTGCGCCTGCGAGGTGCGCCGGCGGGAGCTCGTCGCCGCCGGCGACGGCCGGTGGGGTGCGACGCCCTTCCGGATCGGCATGTGGGTGGGCGGGTCAGTGAGCGCCAACAAGACCCAGGACGTCGCCCGGAGCCTCGACGATCTGAAGGACACCGGTTGGGTCAAGGGCGCAGGGCCGACGTCGCTGGTCGCCTGCCCCTGGTGCGGCGAGGCGCTCGACCCCAAGCGTGACGCCAAGGTCGACGCCCAGCGTTGGCGGACCCTCATCACCTGCGGCGACGCAAGGGGTCGTTGCCCGTTCACGGCAAGGCGCTCCGGGGGAGAGGGCATCCCGGTGGTCAGCGTCGACGAGGAGATCTACCGCCTCCTGCCCGACCTGGTCATCGCCACCGCCGACAAGTTCGCCCAACTTCCTTGGCAGGGCGCCACCAGCGCCCTGTTCGGTCGCGTCACCCGGCTGTGTTCACGGCACGGGTTCCGCAGCGTCGACCTCGACGTGACCGGCGACCACAAGGAGGCCGACACCCACCCCAAGGTCGGCGACCTGGAGGCGGCGTCGACGACCACCTGCATGCCCCGGCGGCCGCCCGACCTGATCATCCAGGACGAGCTGCACCTCATCGCCGGTCCGCTCGGTTCCCTCTTCGGTCTGTACGAAGCGGCGATCGACGAGATCGCCGCGTGGGAGGTCGACGGCAAGCCGTCGCGGCCGAAGGTGGTGGCCAGCACCGCCACCATCCGCCGGGCCGAGCACCAGACCTACAACCTGTTCTGCCGCCGTCTGGCCGTGTTCCCGCCCCAGGTGATCGATGCCGGCGACTCGTTCTTCGCCGTCGAGCGCCCGCTCACCGAGGCCCCGGGTCGCCTCTACCTGGGCGTGTGCGGGATGGGCCAGCGGTTCAAGTCCGTCGCCACCCGCGTCTACACCACCGTGATGGCGGCGGCTCAGGTCCTGTACGAGCGACACGGCGCCGCCGCCGATCCCTGGATGACCACGGTCGGCTACTTCAACGCACTGCGCGAGCTCGGCGGCATGCGCCGCATGCTTGACGACGAAGTCACCAACCGGCTGCGCCGAGCCGAGCGACGGGGCCTGGCCAGGCGGTCGGTGTACGAGACCAAGGAACTGACGTCGCGGATCAACTCCAGCGACATCCCGGCCACCCTCGACCAGCTCGGCGTCCGCTTCACCGGCGCCAAGCCCGCCAAGGGCGAGCGCTGGCCGGTGGACGTGGTGCTCGCCACCAACATGATCTCCGTCGGCGTCGACGTCCCCCGGCTCGGCCTCATGATCTGCGCCGGCCAGCCGAAGACCACGGCCGAGTACATCCAGGCCACCAGCCGCGTCGGCCGCGACCCGTCGGGGCCGGGCCTGGTGGTCACGCTCTACAACTGGGCCCGCCCGCGGGACCTCTCGCACTACGAGACGTTCGAGCACTACCACCAGACCTATTACCGCCAGGTCGAGGCCCTGTCGGTCACCCCCTTCGCCCGCCGGGCCCTCGACCGGGGCCTCACCGCCTTAATGGTGTCGCAGGCCCGCCACACCCGGGCCGACTGGAACCCGAAGGGTGCGGCGCAGATCGTTCCCGTCAACCAGCCCGAGTTCGACGCGATCGTCGCGTCGCTGCACCGGCGGGCCGAGCTGGTGGCCAAGTCTGCGGCTGCTGCCGAGGTCGACCAGCTGCTGGCCACCCGGCGGGACAAGTGGTCGAAGCAGCAAAAGGCTCCCGGCGTCACGCTGGCCTATGCCCGTGGTCGGGGGGATGCCATCAACCTGCTGCACTCGCCGGAGTCGGGGCCGTGGACCGACTTCACCGCGCCCAACTCGCTGCGCGAGGTGGAGGTGGGGTCGAACCTCCTGTTGCGCGAGGACGACCCGTCGGATGACCCCACCGCCGGCTACCCCGACCCGCCGGTGCCAGCCGATGGTGGTCTGGAAAAGGCTCTGGCTGCCGACGACGCCGACCTGGCCGACCTGGGGGCACCTCTATCCGACGAGGGCGCGCAGTGACCAGGACCGGCGCCTACGACGGGCCGGTGCGGGTGGGTTCCATCCGCCCGAGCCAGGCCGTCCACTCCTATGGCGTGGGCTCGCTCATCGACCTCCCCAGCCTCAGCGTCATGGTGGGTGGCCTCGACCGGTGGGACATCACCCGCCAGGCAGTCGTCACCGAGGACCGGCTCCTCGACGCGGTGCGAGCGCGCATCGGGCTGCAGGTCGAAGTTCTCCGCACACTCCCCGCCGAGCCCCAGACCACGAACAACCCCTATGACGACTGGGCGCGCGTCGGCGTACCCGTCACCGTTTTCCCGAGATGGCTTCGCTGCACCGCCTGCAACCGGCTGTTCCCCGTGTCCTCCGGAGCCCTCAAGCTCGACCACAACCCCTACCGGATCGACTGGACCCGCTACACCCACCCGAACTGCGACCGTGCCCGGCGCCCGCCGCCGGCGGTGCCCGCCCGGTTCGTGGCTGGATGCACCAACGGCCACCTCGATGAGTTCCCCTGGGTGCGGTTCGCCCATGATGGAAGGCCGACCTGCTCCAATCCGATCCTGCGGGTCAACGACGTCGGCTCCGGCGGTCGCGCCACCGACCTTCTCGTCACGTGCCTGACGTGCGATGCACGGTCGACGCTGGCCAAAGCCGTTCGGGCCGGTGGCCGCGGAGATGATGCCCCGGTGCCGGGGACGCCATCCCCACCTCGGTCTGGCCACGGAGCCCTGTACCGAGCAACTCAGGACCATGGTGCTGGGGGCGTCGAACCTGTGGTTCAACGCCAGCGTGTCGGTGCTCTCGCTGCCCGCCGGCGGAGGCTCGCTCGGCCAGCTCGTCTACGACCACTGGGCTGCCTTCGCCAAGATGCCGGTGAAAGAGGTCCTCACCTACGCGCTCTCGTCCGACCGGGCTCTGGCGGCCGCCTTCGCCGGCTACGACCTCGACGAGGTCTGGTATGCCGTCGAAGCCCGCCGGGCCGGCTCGGCGCCGCCGTCGGGGGTCGACGTGCGTGCTCCGGAATGGGCCGCGCTCACCGCCGGCTCCCAGGGCCAGACGTCTCCTCATTTCGAGGCCGAGCCCATCGACTCGCCGGCCGAACTGTCCACGACGCTGGCAGGGGTCACGCTCGCCCACCGGCTTCGGGTCGTCACCGCCCTGTACGGCTTCACGCGGATCAGCGCCGGTGAGCCCGAGGACGGCCGCCCCCCTGTCCGCCTCGAGGCCAAAGGCGCGCCGACGTGGGTGCCCGTGGTGGAGAACCGCGGCGAGGGGATCCTGGTGCGCCTCCACGAAACCGCGGTACAGGCCTGGGAGTCGACCGCGTTCGACAACCCGCTCTTCGTCGCCATGCGCCGAGCCCACCGCGAGTGGCGGCAGACCAGAGGCCTCGACCCCAACGAGGGCTGGCCGGGCGAGCGGTTCGTGCTCCTGCATTCCCTGTCCCACGCCCTCATCAACGAGCTGGCCATCGAGTGCGGCTACTCCTCCGCCTCGATCGCCGAGCGGATCTACAGCAAGGCACCGCACGAAGCCCCGACGCCGATGGCCGGGATCCTGCTGTACACCTCCGCGCCCGACGCCGAGGGCACGCTCGGCGGGCTGGTCAACCTCGGGCAGGCGTCGGAGCTGGGGCCGATACTCGGACGGGTGCTCGAAAGAGCCGGCCTGTGCAGCTCCGACCCCCTCTGTGCCGACCACGAGCCGGCGGCAGCGACGAGCGCCATCCACGGCGCCGCCTGCCACGCCTGCCTGCTCGTGTCAGAGACCAGCTGCGAGCGCGGCAACCGCTACCTCGACCGGTCGGTACTGGTCGACACCTTCCGTCACGCCGGCCTCGGCTACTTCGGGTGAGCGATCTGGCCGCTGCTGTCGCCGCCGCGGCCGGTTCGCTCAGCGACGCCCATGTCCGAGCGTTGGCGGCGGCGTACCGGTCGGCGGACGGTTTCACCGACAGCCACGCAGCTCGGGCGCGGGTGGCCGTCCCCGCGCTCCATCATCGAGAGGTCGACCGCGTGAACCGGGCCTGGGCCGGCGAGCCAGGCCTTCCCGGTTCCGCCATCACCGTGGCGTTCGAGGCGGTCGAAGTGGCACGGGGCGCCCACGACCATGTCTCGGTGGAGGTCGTCGTCACTGGCCCTGACTCGCCGGCCGCCCCGGTTCGCCTGACGTCCGAGGTTGTGCGCCAGCTCATCGACAGCGCCTCCAGGCGGGTGACCATGGTGAGCTTCGCCGCATACCGGATCGGATCGGTCATGGCCGCTCTCGACGCCGCCGTCGGTCGAGGCGTTCACGTGAGCTTGGTCCTCGAGTCTGCCCAGATGCTCGAAGGCGGCGGAGGAGCCCTCGCCTACTCGCGCTACCGCATCTACGAGTGGCCTGTCGATCGGCGGGAGCCGCCGGACGCCAAGCTCCATGCCAAGGCCGTCATCGTCGACAGTCGCGACGTCCTGTTGACCAGCGCCAACATGACCAGTGCCGCCTACGACCGCAATATCGAGCTGGGCGTCCTATGTCGCGGCGGTGGTGTCGCCGCGCAGGTGCAGCGTCATTTCGACGCTCTCGTCGCCCGCGGCGTTCTGCGTATCGTCGACCCCTGACGTGGCGGATTGGTTGCCCCCCGTCAACGGGTCACTCCGTGGTGGGCCCCGAGTCAGCGGTCGGTGACCCCCATCCGCCGCCACCGGGCGTGAGGATGCGAAGTACGTCGCCCGCTCGGAGGCGGATCGTGCACTTGTCGAGCAGCCTCTGCGCCTTGGACCCGTCTCCGCCCGGCACCAGCCAGTTCTCACCGGGCGCTCCAGGCTCGCCCCTGCCAACCCCCACGGGCGAGAAAGGCGCCGCTCGGTGATCAACGACACGGTCACGTCTTCCAGCATCTGCGGGTCCCGCTCGATCCCTTCACCGCCCGGCGCCATGCCTGCCCCGCCGCTTCCCCGTCGAAGGCGGTACCGCAACACCCTCATGGCGAAGGAGCGTTCGAAAGCCTCGATCGGCGTGTTCTGGGTGTTCGTCAAGACGCTGAAGCTAGACCCCTGACGGAATCGAGGTGCGATCTACGCGCGCAGAACACGCGAGTAGTTACTGCGGTGAGGCACCTTGGGCCATGGACAATCAAGTCGTCCTGGAGGATCGTGGGGTGATGTCACCGGGAAACGAGAAGCTCTGACCGGTTCGCTACAACCGTTGACCGGAAATCCCTCACATCTCGTGAAGAAACCGAGGCAACGCTTACGTCTAATCGGGCGTAGGAAGCAAAGGAGCCCGAAATGGTCCTCATGGAGCACGAAGCCCACGTCGAGCCGTGCGTCGGAAACGGCGGCCGGTCCGGTTCGATCATAGTCGCATGCATGGCAATCGCCCTCGCCGCCGCCCTGGTTGTGGCTTGCGGTCCTGATGAGGCCAGAACACGGCAGACGGTCCAGCCCACCGGCTCCACCGAGATGACTGGGGTGACGGGCCAGGACCGGCCGGCCGGGCCCCGGGACGTCCCATCGGTAGCAGACCAGCCCGTGCCGACGACAGCCAGTCCGGTCAGCGCCCCCCCGACGACGCCGACGACGGTGGCGCCTGAGCGGCTCACCTCTGCCTCCCGGGTGCGGCTTGACGGCATCGGGCCGGTGAGGGTCGGCATGACGCCGGAGGAGGCGTCGGCCGCTGCTGGCATTCCGATTCGCATCGACCCACGTAGCGACCTGGGGCGCGGTTGCGCCCACGCCCGGCCCGAAGGCGGCCCGGACCGCCTGTCGTTCATGGTGGTCGATGGCCGGATCGAGCGAGTGGAGGTCGGAAACCCTGACATCTTGACGCTTTCGGGCGTCGGGGTCGGCAGCACGGAAGCGGAGGTGCTGGCCACCTACCCCAACCGGATCCGCATCGAGCCCAATCCGTATATCGGCCACCTCGGCGGAAGGGACCTGACCTACATGCCCGACGAGACCTCGCGGCACCTGAGCCTGCTCCTCACCACCGACGGCAAGCGTGTGACGGGCTTCCGGGCGGGCCTGGTGGGGGCCGTGATGGCGCCCGAGGGCTGCTCCTGACGCCAGAATGTCGTCGTTCGGGCGGCTTCTCGATCCGTTTTGCGGCCGACGGTCCCGCTGCAGGTCGACGACCGGGGTACCAGGAGGAATGGCTTTACGGGGCGTGGGGAGCCACTCGAGACGACGTTGATCGACAAAGAAGCATCCCGCAAGGGATTCCGAGAACGGGGCGCTCCCTCGCCCGTTGCCGACACGCGGCAGGTCTATGCCGTCGCCGGAGGTCGCCTGATGCGCAATACCTCGTCCCCCGGTGAGTGCCTGCGGGGCCGGAGCTCGTTAACGGCAGTTCTGTTCCGTTTCGACACACACCCGTGATCGGGCGGTTACCCCCGGAGCGCAGTGTCTGTGTCCATGAGCGGACAACGACAATTCGGCGGATCGAACCGCACTCCTGGAAATTCCGGCATTCGAGAGCGGGCCGCCGCAGCGGCCCCGCAGGCGGGCCCGGCTGGCGGCCGTGGCCGTCGTGCCGTTGGTCGCCGTGGTGCTGGCGCTGACACTCGGCGGTGACGTCGATCACGCCGGGTCGGGTTACGTGCCCCCGACCGTCGCACCGTCCACTGTCGCGCCGCCGGCGACGACGACTCCCGAGGTGGCGCCGTCCACGGTGGCGACCGTTGCCACCGTTGCCACGGTGAAGCCCGTACCCAAGCCGGCGACCACCGTCGCCACCGCACCCGACCGCAGCCGTCCTCCGGGCATGACGTACACGCCCCTGGCCGTGTGGCCCGAGACGCTGGCCGAGCTGGAACGTCTCCAGGCAGCGGTGGACCAGGGTCAGCAACCGTGGCGGAACGACCCGGTGGCGCTCGCCCGGGTCTACCTGCTCGATCGCGGGCTGCCGGCTCCCGGTATGGGGCCCTTCCAGCCGACCGCAGCCGATGCGGGGAGTGTCGACTACACCGTGGCAGGGATGGGCGGCCGGGTGGACCTGCAGCGCCTGCTGAAGGGATCGATCTGGTACGTGGCTTCGTGGCGCACGGCCACGTTCCCAGGCGTCCAGGTGTTGCGAAGAGGTGAGTCCCTTGCTGTGGTCGTCCAGGGCGGGTCGGACGGCACACTGACGGCCCGGTCCAAGCATCCCGGTGGCGCCTGGGGCGTCGAGCTGTCCCGACAGCTGTTCACCGGCGGCACCCGGTCGTTCACCGTCACGCCTCCGCCGGGCTCGGGCGAGGTCATCCTGCAGCTGCTGCTCCACGGCGACGGCAAGGCCGGAGTCGCCGAGGTGTTCCTCGGCGCCGGGACCGACGGCGTCAGTTACTCGGCGCTGGATACCGCGTCGCGGCTGCAGGTGGACGGTCTCGGCCCCGTGCGCATCGGCAAACGCTCGCCGAGGTGCGCCGGGTCTACGGCGACAGGCTGCGCGGCTCGGTGCAGGACGGCTGGGGCAAGCTCGTCTTCCGGTCGGCCGACCCGTCGCTGAACCAGTACTCGCTGGCCCTCCTCGTCAGCGACGGCAAGGTCGCCGGCCTGTGGGCGGGGCTCCGGGGCGTGGTGGAGGCCGACGAGGCCTGCGCCTGAGGTCGCACCCGGCGACGCCGGACGGCCGAACCCGACCTTCAGTCGTGCTGGTCGGGTCTTCGCCCTGTGCCTGGCCGCGCCCGAATGGCTCGCCAACGTGCGCTTCGCCCTGAGGAGCTGGACCGGCCAGTCGAGCGCCCGGACGGTGGTGCTCTCGCCGGGGACCGGTCCACCCGGGACCTGCCGGGGGAATACGGCGACGTCATGGGCTCCTGGGGCGGCTGAAAAGCCCTTGACGCGGCCGCCCCGCGCATGGGTCAATGTCCTTCACGACGGCCACCGGCCGTCCCGGCGGAGGGGGGGTGCACGAGATGTCAGCAATGACGAATTCGGCACCTTCCGCCGGCGCGCGCTGACCGCGCCCTGACCGCGGAGGTGCCCTCACTCCTGAGGAGCCCAACGCGTGTCCACCTTTGTTCCCTTCGTCCCCGACTGGGACGAGTCCGATCCCGACATCAGCCAGAGCACCTACTTCGACGCCGAGCACGGCCCCCAGCCGCCCCCTGACTGGGTGATCACCGACGACGCCGCCCACCAGATCGAACGGGGGATGCTCAAGACCGGCAAGGAGGCCGACGTCCATCTCGTCGAGCGCCGGCTCGGCGATCGCCGCAACCTGCTGGCGGCCAAGCGCTACCGGTCGCTCGCCACCCGGCAGTTCCGCGACGACAGCCGCTACCGCCAGGGCCGCCGCACGGGCAACCGGCGGACCGACCTGGCCATGGAGCGGGGCACCCGTGCCGGCATGGTGTTCCGCGCCGACCAGTGGGTCGCGAACGAGTTCGACGTGCTCGGCCGGCTCTGGTCGGCCGGCGTCGCCGTCCCCTATCCGGTGCAGCGGCTCGGTCACGAGCTGCTCATCGAGTACCTGGGGGACGACGAGTTCGCCGCCCCCCGGCTCGTCCACGCCCGGCTGGGCATGGGGCAGGCGGCCGATCTGTTCGCCCAGGCTGTCGCCGCCCTCCGGCTGTGCGCGGCCCTGGGCGTGGTCCACGGCGACCTGTCGCCATACAACATGCTTGTCTGGGACGGTCGCCTGTACCTGATCGACTTCCCGCAGGCCGTCGACCCGATCGCCCATCCCGACGGCCTCCGGCTGCTGGAGCGGGACGTGACGAACCTGTGCGAATGGGGGCGGCGACACGCCGTGGCCTGCGACCCTGCGGAGGTGTTCGCCGAAATCATGGCCATGGCGTTCTGACCCCGGGCTCCGTGCCGCGCGCGTCGCAGACGATGGTGACCACAGCCGCTCCCCCGGTCGCCACCGATCTGGTGGCAGGCCCTCGGCCTCCTTGACGGGACCGACTCCGGGATCGAGATCTATTCGGAGGCGAAGGCTGACATGTTACGCAGGGCTCGGCGGTAGCTGGCGGAGGTGCGTGCCGAGTACGTAGGTGAGCGCTGATTCGGTCGCCTCGCGGTCCGGCGGGCAGAGGCATGCGGGCGGAAGAAGCGATGGCGTCGTTGCCACGTGTCAACGAGTGTCATTCTGCGGCGTGCCGGGTTAGTCAGCGGTCGGTGACCCCCATCCGCCGCCACCGGGCGTGAGGATGCGAAGTACGTCGCCCGCCCGGAGGGGGATCGTGCACTTGTCGAACAGCCTCTGCGCTTTGGACCCGTCTCCGCCCGGCACCAGCCAGTTCTCGCCGGGCGCTCCCGGCTCGCCGCCTGCCAACCCCCATGGGCGAGAATGGCGCCGCTCGGTGATCAGCGACACGGTCACGTCTTCCAGCATCAGCAGGTCTCGCTCGATCCCTTGACCGCCCGGCGCCAGGCCTGCCCCGCCGCTTCCCCGTCGAAGGCGGTACCGCAACACCCTCATGGCAAATGACCGCTCGAAAGCTTCGATCGGCGTGTTCTGGGTATTGGTCATGCCGGTCTGCACACCGCTCATGCCCTGCCGCCCCGGTCGCCCGCCCTGCCCGCCGGCCACCGTCTCGTAGTACACCCACCCGTTGCCGCCGATCAGGGTGTTGTTCATCGTCCCCTGGCCGGCGGCGCCGACGCGGCCGGGGCAGGCCTGGGCCAGCGCCCCCAGGCACACGTCAGCCACGCGCTGGCTGACCTCGACGTTGCCGGCGCCCACCGCGGCCGGGGGCAGCGCAGCCACGATCGACCCGGCGGGGGCGATCACCCGCACCGGCCGCATGGCCCCCCCGTTGGCCGGGATCGTCGGATCGGCGGCGGAGCGGAGGGCGAAGGAGACGCAGCTCATCGTCACCGCCTCCACTGCGTTCACGTTGCCGGGACGCTGGTCGTCGGTGCCGGTGAAGTCGAACGTCGCCTCGTCGCCGGCGATGCTGAGGGTGAGGACGATCCGGGCCGGGCGTTGCTGGTCGGGCTCGGGACCGCAGGAGTCCATCTGGTCCTCGAACGTCCACGTCCCGTCGGGGAGGTCGGCCAGCGCGGCCCGCATGCGCCGCTCGCCGTAGGCGGTGATCTCCTCCAGGGGGGCGCCGGCGAAGGCAGCCAGGCGCTCGACGCCGACCACGTTTGCCCCCCGCTGGGCGTCGAGGTCGCCCCGCCGCTCGTCCGGCGTGCGGGAGTTGGCGCACAGGATGGCCTCGACAGCATCGGTCAGCAGCACCGGCGGGATGCGCAACCCCTCCTGGTACACCTCCACCGCCGCGGCGGGGATCGAGCCGGGCGCCATGCCGCCCACGTCGGCGTGGTGGGCCCGGTTCGCGGCCCAGCCGATCAACAATCCGTCGACGAAACAGGGGGCGACCAGGGTGAGGTCGTTGAGGTGCGTTCCGCCGGCGAAGGGGTCGTTGAGGACGACCTGGTCGCCCGGCCGGATCGTGTCGCCGAAGACGGCCAGTGCGGCCTGGACCGACGCCGGCAGGGACCCCAGGTGCACAGGAATGTGCTCGGCCTGCACCAGCAGTTCGCCCTCGGGCGTGAACAGCGCCGCCGAACAGTCGGCCCGCTCCTTGATGTTGGGGCTGAACGACGCCCGGCGCAGGACGGCGCCCATCTCCTCGGCCACGCCCGTCAACCGGGAGATCAGGATCTGCAGCTCGGCTGGGCTCATCGTGTGATGACGAACGACCCGTCGGCGGCCACCTCGGCCGACCAACCCTCCGGGATCCAGATCGTGCAGTCGGGCTCGGCCACGACGCACGGGCCCTGCGCCGGCCGGCGGTCGACTTTCCCCAGCTCCTCGAGCCGTACCTCTGGAGGGGTGCGGGCCGACGCCCGGAGGGCCACGACCTCGACGGGCGATGCCGGGCGTGCATACCCGTTGCGCCGGACGTGCTCGCCGGCGAAGTCGTCGACACTGGCCACGGTGAGCTCGTGGCTCTGGCCCGCGTACCGGCAGTCGATCGACGTCTTCACCTCGGCGCCCTCGCCCACGAGCGTCGCGGCCCGCCCGCTCAGCTCGGCCAAGGCCTCGGCCATCCCGGCACGGTCGTCGGGCGTGGCCCAGGACCGCACCAGGCTGCGCTGGCGGGGGGCGCACAGCAGCCCGACCGCCGACAGGACGCCGGCCCGGGGCGGCACGACGACCGCAGCCATGCCCAGGGCCTCGGCCAGCGCGCAGGCGTGCAGCGGGCCGGCGCCGCCGAAGGCCACCAGCGCGAGGGCGGACGGATCGACGCCCCGCTCGACCGACACCGTCCGCAGTGCCCGCTCCATTGCGGCGTCGACCACCGCCACCACGCCTTCCGCGCTGGTGCCCGCCCCGTCGAGCGCGGCCCGAGCGGCCTCGACATCGAGCGCCCCCAGGCCGGGAAACTCCGCATCGGCAGGGATGCGCCCCAGCACCAGATCGGCGTCGGTGACCGTTGGTCGGGTGCCGCCCCGGCCGTAGCAGGCCGGGCCCGGTTCGGCGCCGGTGCTCTCCGGGCCCACGACGAGGGCTCCGCCGGGGTCGATGCGGGCAAGAGAGCCGCCACCGGCGCCGATGGTGTGGATGTCGAGCGACGGGAGCCGGATGGGAAAGCCCGCGGCGCGGCGGCCGGCCGCCGGCTCGGGCACCCCGCCCTGCACGAGGCATACGTCGGTGCTGGTCCCGCCCATGTCGAAGGTGATGGCGCCCTCGAAGCCGGCGGCGATGGCCGCAGCCGAGCCGGCGATCACCCCTCCGGCCGGCCCGGACAGCAGCAGGGCGACGGGAAGATCGGCTGCATCGCCGGTGGGGATGAGGCCGCCGGCCGACGTCATCACCAGCACCTCGTCGGCCACGTCACCCAACCCCCGCAGGTACGTGCGGCAGCGAGGCCTGAGGTAGGCGTTGACCACCGTGGTGACGGTGCGCTCGTACTCCCGGAACTCCGGCGACACCTCGTGCGAGGTCGACACGTCGAGCCCGCGCCCGGCCAGCGCCTCGGCCACCGATCGCTCGTGGGCCGGATCGAGGTCGGCGTGCAGCAGGCAGACGGCCACCGCCTCCACGCCCTCCGGGACCGGCGGTGGGTCGCCGACCGGTTCGATCTCGCAGCCGGTGGCGTCGAGCCGGCCGTCGACCTCGAGTCGCAGCTCACGCGGTACGAGCGGCTCGGGCCGGTCGGCCCAGATGTCGTAGAGCGACGGACGGTCCTGGCGGGCGATCTCGATGACGTCGGCGAAACCGGTGTTGGTGACGAGGGCGACGGTGGCTCCCCGACGCTCGAGCAGGGCGTTGGTGGCCACGGTCGTCCCGTGCGCCAGCAGTTCGGGCCGGACGCCGTCCAGCCCCTCCCGCACGGCCCGGCCGGGGTCGTCGGGAGTGGAGAGGACCTTGGCGATGTGCCCGTCGGCCATCACCACGTCAGTGAATGTTCCTCCCGTGTCCACCCCGCAGCGCACGGAAGGGACACTATGGCCGCCGTGGCCCCCGACGACACCCTGCGCGACGTGGAGCGTTGGTTCCGGTCGCGGGGGATTCCCCACTTCATCGAGGACTACAGCGCAACTCGGGACGTCTTCACCCGCGCCCTGCCGAGCCTCACGCTGGTACTCGTCCTGGAACTCCTCGGCGCCCTCAACTTCACCTGGCCGTGGTGGGCGAACGTCGGGACGGCCGCAGCCAGCCTCGCTGCGCTGCTCGGCCTGTGGGCGGTTGTGAACGTGGCCAGGAAGCGCCCGGCCCTGGCCCGCCCCGACCGGGTGGGGCGCACGGAGCTTGCGTTCTTCGTACTGCTGGTGCCGGCCATCGACGTCGTGGCCGGCGGGCAGCGCCTCACTGCGCTCAACACGCTGCTCGGCAACCTCGCCCTCCTCGGCCTGATCTACCTGGCCACCAGCTACGCCCTGCTTCCCATCACCCGCTGGGCGGCCGGACGGCTGTGGCGACAGCTCGGCGACGTCCTGGGCCTCCTGGTGCGGGCCCTCCCGCTCCTGCTGCTGTTCGTCACGTTCCTGTTCCTCACCGCCGAGGTCTGGCAGATGGCGGTGTCGCTGGACGGGGCGCGCCTGGCCCTCACCATGATCCTGTTCGTGGTCGTCGGTATCGTCTTCGTCGTCGCCCGCATCCCCAAAGAGGTCGGCATCCTGGCCCGCTTCCAGTCGTGGTCGGACGTCGCCTCCCTGGTCGACGGCACGCCGGCCTCCGCGCTCCGGCCTCCCGCGGAGGCGTCGCCCTCCGCGACGCCCTCCGAGACGCCCAGGCTCGGGCGGCGCCAGTGGGGGAACGTCGGCCTCGTGGTCCTCTTCACCCAGGGTCTGCAGATCCTCTTCGTCAGCGCCATGATCGGCGCGTTCTTCATCGGTTTCGGACTCCTGACGGTGACCGCGGAGACGACGATGCTGTGGTCGGGAGTGGAGCCCGACCTCCTCGTCGAGTGGGACCTCTGGGATCGCCCGGTGGTGCTCACCGCCGAGCTGCTGAAGGTGGCCGGGTTCCTGACCGCCTTCTCGGGCTTCTACTTCACCGTGTACGTCCTCACCGACGCGACGTACCGCAAGGAGTTCCTCGACGAGGTGCTGCTCGAGCTGCGCCAGGCGTTCGCGGTGCGGGCCGTCTACCTGGCGTCGCGCCAGGGCCGGGGTGGCTGAGTCCCGGGCCTCGTCGCCGCAGCCGGTCGGCCGCACCCCGTGGCGGATCCCCGACCCCTCCACCGCCGATCCCGAGGCGGGGGGCGTGGTCGGCTTCGGGGCCGACCTGAAGCCGGCGACGCTGGTCGACGCCTACCGCCGCGGCATTTTCCCGTGGCCGCACCCGGGCGTGGCCCTCCCGTGGTTCTCGCCCGACCCCCGGGCCGTCGTCCGGTCGGAGGAGTTGCGGGTGTCGCGGTCGCTCCGTCAGCGCCTGCGCCGGTGCGGCTGGACTACCTCGGTCGACCGCGCCTTCGAGACCGTCGTCGATGCCTGCGCGCACCGCCCAGGGGGCGAGGGCACATGGATCGGCAGGGACATGCGCCACGCCTACGTCCGGCTGGCCCGACTCGGCTGGGCCCACAGCCTGGAGGTCTGGGAGGGCGACGAGCTCGTCGGCGGCCTGTACGGCGTGGCCGCGGGCGGGTGTTTCACGGGCGAGTCGATGTTCCACCGGTCGACCGACGCATCCAAGGTCGCGTTCGTGGACCTCGTCGCCCGGTGGGACGAGGCGGGCGGGGCGTTCGTCGACGTCCAGCTGCCGACCGAGCACCTCCGGTCGATGGGTGCGGTGGAGGTGCCGAGAGCCGACTTCCTCGCGCGGCTGGCAGCGGTTCGCGACCGGCACGTCCCGGTCCTCCTCGACCGGCTCCCGGTCCGCCGTCTGGCCTGATCATCCAGGGAGGCCAGATGCCAGCTCAGGTCCGGAGTTCGGAAGGACCTTGGTGGCGTTGTGCCGGCGGTAACGTCGGGCATGCTCCGTCGCCTTGTCCTGGCTGGCCTCGCCGCGGTCGTCCTCGCCTCCTGCTCGTCAGGGGACGACAACTCGTCCCCCGACCTGACGACCCCGCTCCTCGAAACGACGACGACCTCGGCGCTGCCAACGACGCCGATCGTCGCCCGGGTGCTCTCCCCCGAAAGGGCGTCGGTGCAGGGGAGCGGCGGGCGGGGGATGGTCGTCGCCCTGACTTTCACGGCCAGGGACGCCACCGTGCTGCCCGCCACCTTCAGGCTCGGGGGGGCGCTGCCGTCGCCCGCTGCAGGGGTCAAGCCCGGGCACAACCCCTCGTTCCCGGGGCTGGTCGTGGGCCTCAGCACGACGGGGACGGCCCTCGGCGGCCCGTCCGCCAATCTGGCCAACCTGTTCCAGATCATCAGCCCTGCGCTCCAGCTCGACGGGTCGATGCAGGTGACGGCCGTCTGGACGAATCCGGGGGTGGACTTCGGCAGCGATGTCGACGTCACGCTGGTCGCCTTCACGGTGTCGGGCACGGCACCCGACGTCATCCCGCCGACCCAGGCGAACCTCGACGTCATCTCCAATCCCGCCGAGGTCGCCTTCCGGGTGTCGCCGATCACGGACCCGGCGGCGGCGGCAGCAGCCGCTGCGGCTCCCGCCGGCGCCGCGACGACCACGACCGTTTTCGGCGCGACCACAACCAGCGGGAGGCCCACCACCACGACCAGGCCTGCGAGCACGGTCCCTGCCACGACGGCCACCACCCGGCCGCCGACTGCGACGACGGCCCGAGCTACGACGACCACGACCTGCCTTTTGCCCGGCGTTCTCTGCTAGGAGGTCTCTGAAGTAGTCGCCGGGCCGGTGGGATCCACCACCCGTTGGGCCTGGTGCTCGAAGATCTGGCATGGCCCTGGGGACTTCGACGGGACAGGAGCGCTTTGACAGCCCGAG
>Ga0136633_1001129_pt1 | contig 19847 bp, 21 predicted proteins | sample AntDrymeUQ832206_2_FD_105494 | JGI IMG/M metagenome (GOLD analysis project Ga0136633, IMG submission 105494) | Polar desert sand microbial communities from Dry Valleys, Antarctica - metaG UQ83 (22.06) | ecosystem: Environmental > Terrestrial > Soil > Desert | place: Antarctica: Dry Valley...
CTCCGATGCCGCGGCGGCGGACGACAGGTACCCGCGCAGCGTCGCCTCCGTGTTGGGAGTGAAGGCCGCCAGCCCGAAACGGGCGGCCCAGGCGACGAGATCCGCCGAATCGGGCAACGGGTCGGGACCCACCGGCAGGTCCGCCGCTCCGGCCTGCTTACGCGCCTCGCCTTCGAGGAACGTCGCCAGGCGATATCGCGCCAACGTCGTACCGGGTGACAGCCACTCCTCGTCGACCGGCCAACCCCCGACGTTCGGCGGGTCGAAGAGCCGCTGGCCCATCAGGTCGAGGGCCTGGAGGACCGGAGCGCCGTCGGCCGCGACACCGAGCGCCTTGCAGGCGTGCACTGCCTGCTCCACCGGCTGGCGGGCCAGCGGTCCGGGGCGGCGCAGGAACTCGGGCGAACGCAAAATCACCTCGACCGCAGCACGGACGCTCCACGACTTGCGCAGCGCGGCAGCCACCCGGGTGACGAGCGGATCGGAATCGGCCATCAGATCGATGGGGCCCGGGTCATACGCCAGCTTCTGCACCAGCTTCCACGCCACGAAGCGCGCCGCCACCGGCGTGGCCAGCGCCGCGTCACGGACAGCGAGGTGCTCGGCTTCCCCGAGGTTCGAGATCTGCCGCCCCAGAACAGTCTTGTCGCCCACGTCGTGCCGCCGGATGTCGAATGCGGCGGCGCGCTGGCCGTTCACAGTCCAGCCGGTGAAGGCGCGCGCCGCTTCGCGAATGTCCCCCTCGCTGTACTGCTGGGGTGACACGCCCATGGTGAACAGCTCGAGGAATTCGCGGCCGTAGTTCTCGTTGGGCCGGCCTTTGACACTTTGCACACCGTCGAGCCAGTGAAGCATCGCCGGGTCGACACTCATAGTGCCGGCCAGCTCCGAGAAGTTGCCCAGCGCGTGGGTCCTCAGCGTCTGGTTCTGGCTCAGCATCATGGCGACGTCCGGGGACGTCGCGCCGACGCCGGTCGCGAAATGGTCGTGCCAGAACAACGTCAAGCGCTCCAGCAACGGCCAGCGGGTCGTCCGCATCCGCTCCTGCCACCAGCCCTGCGCCGCCTGCAGTTGAGCGCGCCCGTTCTGTTTGTTGGCCGTTGTCGCAGCCGCTGTCACCGTGAGCCGTTTGGCCTCGTCAGGCTGAGTCGCGAGTGCAACCGCGTCCTCGGGAATGGACAGGAGGTGCGCGGCGAGCTCGTCCTGCGACCGGCCCGCCCACCTGTCGAGATCGGCCGAAGTGGCGCCGAACGCGACGCGCCCCAAAATGCTCGAGACGTCGTGTCTCGAGAGAGGTTCAGCCACCGGCGGGCTCGACGAACACCGTCCCGAGCATCCGGGGGTGCACCGTGCAGGTGTAGTCGTAGACCCCCGGGGGCAGCTTTTCGATCCCCTTGACCGGGACGGTTCGGCCGGCACTAATCGTGTCGGTGCGGAACCACGGCGTCCCGTCGGGACCGTTGCGCAGGGCGATCAGGTTGTGCGGAGCGGCGTCGAGATTCGTGAACTCGAGTACGTCGCCCTTGACCAGGGTCGTCTCGCCTGGCACGAACTGGAGCGCGGCCGACACGACGCGCTGGTCCATTGGCCCGGCCGGCCTGGCCTGCCCGGCGGGCGCCGAGGCGACCAGGAGGAACCCCACCAGGGTTATGAGCCCAAGACGACGGATCATGCCGGATCCAAAACTCCCCAAGACCGAATTGCCCCTTTCCCCCCCTACAGCCTATTCGCCGGCGCCGCGAAGCCTCCTTCCCCGGCCTGTCACCAGCCATCTGCATGATGGGCTTCGTGAGTGGAGGAGGAGGATGGGCCGGCAAGGCGTAGGCGGAGCACCCGAGCGCGCCGCGGGCCAGCCGGTGTCGGCCATTCGCTTCTCGCGGCTGGTCAGGGCGCTGGCCTTCGAGGCGCGGGGCGTCGACCTGCGAGTTCCGGGTTTCCGGTCACCGCCGCGAATCACCGCCAACCGCACCATTCGACGCTTCCCCGACGGCCAGGCGGTCGTGGCCGTCGCCTTGAAGGGTCGGAGTGAACCGGAGGTCTGGGCGGACCTGGTCGAGGGGCTGCTGGCCTTCAACGGGATGAATCTGGTGGACGCGGCCCGGCTTCGGTCCCACCTTCTGCCCCTCCACTGCAGGGAGACTGAGCTCGATGCTGCCTGACCCGTCCGCCCCCGCAGCCCCAATCAAGGCGGCGGGGCTCAACGGCCACCCTCGGCCGGATCTGGTCGGTCCGTCCGGCCTAAATGCGGCTCAGCAGCACACCATGGACGCCCTGCTCACCCTCCCGGAGGAACGCAGGACCTTTCCCGACAACCTGGCGGACGCCTTGCGCGCCCGGCTGGAGGAAGGACTCAGCGCGTCGGCCGCCGTGATGAAGGCGGCGAAGACGACCTTCGGCAAGCACGACATCGCCACGGTGCTGGCCTGCGAGGACCACCACCTCTCGTCGAAGAACACCTTCTCCTGGTCGGTAGCCACCGCCCGCGGCAGCCTGGCCCACAAGGCCATCCAGCTCGGCTCCTTCGGCCCCCTTCGCGGCGCCGCGCCGTCGGTTCTGGTGGCGGCCGCAGCCGCCTCGTACATGGACGGTTGGGAACGACCGGGCGAGCTAGGGCACTGGCTGGCCGAGGAATGCACCGTCGCAGAGCGCGGCGAGTTGGAAGGCGACGCGGTTGATCGGGTCACCAAATTCCAGGACTCGTTTCCTCCGCTGCAGTCGTCGTGGGCGCCCCGCGTCGAGTCGGCGGCCAAGGCCGAGCTGCTCGACGGCAACGTGGTGCTCCGCGGCAAGTACGACCTGGCGCTCAGCCTGCGGCGCGGGGATCCATCGAGCACGGTGATCATCGACTTCAAAACGGGCGGCGTGATGCAGGGGCATCGGGACGACCTGCGCTTCTACGCCCTGCTCGAGACGCTTAGGGCTCGGGTCCCACCATGGCGGGTCGCCACCTTCGACCTCGACTCGGCGACGTTCGTGCCGGAGGAGATCAACGAGGGTGTGCTGGACGCCGCGTTGGCCCGGACGATCCGCGGCGTGACATTGTGCGCGGAGCTCTGGCTCGATAACCGGGATGCGACCCGCACCGCGGGCGCGCAATGCCGTTGGTGCGAGCTGCGGCGCGACTGTCCGGTCGCTGTCACACGCGACGACGACCGTTAGGTCAGCCACTCCTTGGTGATGGTCTCACCACGGTCGGCCCACTCTTCAGCGGTCATGGCGTAGCGGATGTGGTCCTCCCAAACGCCGGCGATCTGCAGGTAACGCTCGGCGGTCCCTTCTTCCCGCAGTCCGAGCTTCTCCACGACGCGCCGGCTGGCGTGGTTACGCGGGATGATCGCCACCTGCACCCGGTGCAGATCGGCCTCCTCGAAGGCGAAACGCAGAACCATGGCGACGGCCTCGGGGGTGTAGCCACGACCGGCGCACGCCTCGTCGATCCAGTAACCCAGATAAGAGCTTTGAAACGGCCCGCGCTGGATGCCCGACAGATTCACCACTCCCGCCAGCCGAGTGGCGTGGTCCGGACCCACCGTCGGGTCACCGGCCGACGGGGGGACGAAGAGACCGAACCCATAACCCGTGCCCAGCTGGCGCTCCCGGTCGCGCGCGCCGCACAGCGCGGCGAAGGCGCGGCGCTCCGTGGCCGCGTCCGGACGGCCCACGGCCGGCAGCGGTTCCCACGAGGCCAGCCATTGGTGACATCGGGCGCGGACCTCCTTGTACGCGTGGAAGTCACCGACCGTCAACGGTCGCAACTTCACGCGTCTCCCGGTCAGCTCCATCTCAGACCTGACGAGGTTCAATTTGCTGCTCTCACGGCCTCGATGGTGCCAGGGTCTTCGAGCGAGGACAGGTCCCCTAGGTCGTCGCCCGTCACCACCGCCCGTACGGCGCGGCGTAGGACCTTTCCGTTACGGGTCTTGGGGAGGGCCGCCGTGAACTTGACAGCCGATGGCTTGAACGACTTGCCGAGCTCGCCCGCCACGTGGTTTGCCAGCTCGGCGCGCAGCTCCTCTGACGGCTCGAAACCGGGGCTCAGCACCACGAAAGTCCAGAGCGCCTCGCCTTTCAGATCGTCGGGAACACCGACGGCCGCCGCTTCCGTCACGGCGCGATGCCCGACCAATGCGGATTCCGCCTCGGCCGGACCTAGTCGCTTGCCCGCCACCTTGATGGTGTCGTCCGAGCGTCCGTGCAGAAACCAGCGGCCCTGGTCATCGATCGATGCCCAGTCACCGTGGGCCCAGACGTCCGGCCATCGGGACCAGTAGGTCTCGATGTAACGCTCCGGGTCGCGATACAGACCACGGGTCATGCCGGGCCACGGCGCGGTGCACACCAACTCCCCGACCTCTCCCCTTAGCGGCTTTCCGTCGTCGTCGAAGACGTCGACCGCCATGCCCAGCGAAGCGCCGCCGAGCGACATCGGCGTTATCTCCTCCACGGGGTGAGGCGAGAGGAAGCAGGCGCCGACCTCCGTCCCGCCCGAGATGTTGATCACCGGACAACGACCGCCACCGACCTTCTCGAAGAACCAGAGCCACGGTGCCTCGTTCCACGGCTCTCCCGTCGAACCGAGCACCCGCAGTGAAGACAGGTCATGGGAGTCCACGGGTTCATCGCCGTGAACCATCAGGGCGCGGATCAAGGTGGGACTCACGCCGAGCACGGTCACGCGGTGGCGCTCGACGAACTGCCACAGCCGATCCGGCGCGGGATAGTCCGGCGCCCCCTCGAACAGCGCCAAGGTGGCTCCGTTGGCCAGGCCCCCGACGAACTGCCACGGACCCATGATCCAACCGATGTCGGTGAGCCAGAAGAGCGTGTCGCCCGGACCGACATCGCATTGGAAAGCCGCTTCCTCCGCGATCTTCACCAGGAACCCGCCGTGCACGTGCACCGAGCCCTTCGGCTTGCCGGTGGTGCCGGAGGTGTAAGCGATGAACAGCGTGTGCTCGGAGTCGACGCTGCGGGTCTCGAACCTGGCGCCAACTTCGGGCCACGCGACCTCCCCCGCGCTTTCGTCGAGAATCGTCTCGTGACCGATGCGGTGCACGACGACCGTCGTCGTAAGAGTGTCCACCGCGGCCGCGGCTTCCCGGGCGGTGGCCAGCATGTTCACCGGCTTGCCCCGCCGGTAGAAGCCGTCCGCGGTGATCATCACCTTCGCCTCGGCGTCCGCGAGGCGCGACACGATGGCCGAGGATGCGTAACCGCTGAAGAGCGGCAGGAACACCGCGCCGACCTTGGCGACGCCCATGAGAGCGGCCACGGTCTCGGGCACCATCGGTAGAAACAGGCCGACGCCGTCGCCCGGCCCGACCCCTCGCTCGACCAGCAGGTTGGCGATCGCGTCGGACTGGCGACGCAGCTCGCCGTAGGTCCACATGCGGACCTCGCCGTCCTCGCCCTCCCAGACGATCGCCCGGTGCTCGGGGTTGGATTCCGCGTGGGCATCCACGCAGGCCGACGCCAGGTTTATGCGGCCGTCGGTGAACCAGGTCGCCCAGGCGATGCCCTTCGACGCGTCGAGCACCTGTGAGTACGGCTCGTCGAAGCGGATGCCGAGAGCCTTCACCGCCGCGTCCCAGAACCACTCGGGGTCGGCGACGGAGCGCTCCCGCAGTTGGGTGATGTCTTCCACGCCGTGGTCGGACATGAACCGCCCGACGCGCGTGGCCGCCATGGCGTCGGCCGGCGGCCTCCAAGTCACGCGCGGACCTTACGCGGTCAGAGCTGCGAGGCGAGGAGGCCGTCGAGCAGGTCGGCCTCACTGACGAGGCACGATGAGAAGTCGAGCTCGCGCATGATGCTGACGGCGACGAGCGCGCCCGCCACTATGACGTCGGCCCGCTCGGGAGCCAGGCCGGGGTTGTGCACCCGGTCGGTCAACCGCTCGGTGGCCAGCGTGCGGAAGACGTCCTCCGCGGCCGCCTTGGTCAGGTCGAAGTGGTGAACCCGGTCGGGGTCGTACTCCCCCAGCCCCATCTCCACCGCGGCCATGGTCGTGAACGTGCCGGCGACGCCGACGAGTTGCCGAGCCTCACTCACGGCCGGGATCTCCCGGGCCGCCTCCGAGAGATGGATGCGCACGACTGACACCGCCTGGGACAGCTCCTCGGCCGTCGGAGGATCGTGCGCCAAGAAGCGCTCGGTCACGCGGACGCATCCGATGTCGAGGGAAACCACATCGGGCTTGTCCTCCGGATCGCCGGATCCGGTAGCCAGCTCCGTCGACCCGCCGCCGATGTCGGCCACCAGGAACGGCCCGTAACGGGCATCGAGCTTCGCCGTCGCGCCCCGGAAGGCGAGATGCCCCTCGTCCTCTCCCGAGAGCAGCTCCAAGGGCCCGCCGAGCACCTCGGAGGCGGCCGCCAGGAACTCGTCCCGGTTGTCGGCGTCGCGGGTCGCCGACGTCGTGACCGCCCGGAAGCCGCTGACTTCATGGCGCTCCATCAGCACGCGGAACTCGGCGAGAACCAGCAAGGTGCGTTCCACCGCATCGGCGTCCAGGCGGTGGTGCTGGTCGACCCCGACTCCGAGACGAGTGAACTCCAGCCGGCGCTCGAGGTCGGTGTCGCCCCGCCGAATCAACAGACGGGTCATGTTTGTGCCGCAGTCGATGGCGGCGAGGGTGCTCATGCCGGGACCTGCCGCAGCTGCTCATCCACCCAGCGCCCGACGGGGTCATCACCGCCGGCCAGGAACCAGGCGTAGTGCGCGTGCAGGCACTTGACCCCTTTGCGGGTTCCACCCACGCCGCCGCTGGGCCGCGGGCCGCGGTGCGCCGCGGGTATGAGCGCTTCGCGCTCCGCGGCGTAGCGATCATGAGCCTCCTGCACGGCCTCAGGGTCGACCTCGGCTTCCGCGCGCCGTACCGCGCCGCCCGACTCGAGGCGGCTCACGGTCAGCGAGGCTTCCTTACCGACCAGCCAGTACAGCGTCGGCATCGGGGTTCCGTCGTCCATCAGCGGCACGTTGCGAATCACCACTGGATCTCCCGCGCTGTCGCGCACGACCACCTCGTACTGGCCCGCGGGCTCACGTCCGAGTAGCTCGGTGACGCGACGATCGTCCTGCTGTTTGGCGGCTGGGCACCCCAACCCAGCCGCAGCGGAGCGTGGGGCCCCACCCACGCCCGCCTGATCGGAGGCCGCGGTCAGCGGCGGGCGCGGCGCCGGCGATTCCGCCACAGCAACCAGAAGGCGACGAGGCCCGCCCCAGCCAGGGGGGCCACGCGCTTCAGCACTGCCCCGCCTGCCAGTTTGCCGAGATCCACCGCGGCGTTCGCCGCGCCAATCACCTCAGTGGGCGGGTTCGGCGGGGCGTGCGGCGACATCCCGTTCCCGCTCGTATCCCGGTCCGCTGGTGGCGGGCCGGCCAGCTGTTCGCTGAGGCAATCGGCAAACTGCTCCATCAGCTTGGCGCTCACGTCGGCCAGCACGCCGCGACCGAATTGGGCGACGCGGCCGGTGACGTCGAGGTCGGTGACGACGCTCACCTGCGTTCCGTCTCCGTCAGGCGTGAGCGTCGCGGTGATGGTGGCTCTGGCGTTCCCGGCGCCGCGGGTGTCTCGGCCCTCGGCCGAGAGCACGGCGCGGCCGGCTGCCTCGTCTTGCTCGATGAAGCGGGCCACGCCGGCGTACTGCGCGGTGATCGGGCCCACCTTGACCTTGACGATCCCCTTGTACTCGTCGCCCTCGACGCTCTTGAGCTCCGCCCCGGGAAGACACGGGGCGATCCGAGGTATGTCGGTCAGCACCTGCCAGGCATCCGCCGGCGGGGCAGCTACGCGGAACGAGTTGGAGAGTTGAATTGGTCCAAGTCCTCTGTGGTGTCGATATCCAGCGGGTTGCCGGCGCTGCACGGTACTTCGGTGACCAGTTCGGGGTGGTCGCGCATCAGGAGTCGAGCCCCGTCGTCGCCGGTGGCCGGTAGACCCGACCACACCTCCGCGGCCAAGCGAACCGGGTGGCCGCGTACGCCGGCATAGGTGGCGACCGCGATTGGCGTTTCCGCGGCCGCCGCCACCAATCGCCAAGCTTCCGGCGACAGCCGGGGCTGATCCGCGAGCGCGACGACGACCGCGTCGTGGCCCTGCTGGGACGCGAAGTCGACACCGGCGCGTAACGACGAAGCCAGACCGTCCTCCCACCGCTCGTTACGGACCTCGGTTGCGCCGGCCAGCCACTGGCTCAACGGGGTTCCGCCGGTGACGACATACGGACCGGGCAGGCCCGACTCGAGCACTGCCTCGATGGCCCAGCGGAGCAGCGGCTTGCCATCCAACTCGGCCAGCAACTTGGGTCCGTCCCCCTGAAAGCGGCTGCCGCTCCCGGCCGCGAGCAGAACCGCGGCGGTGATCACGTCCAGGAAAGCGGCGTCACCAAGAGCTTCTCCGCGCTGCCACCGGCGGCACCGACACTGACCTTGCGCGCCTCACCAAAGACGAACTCGCCAGTCGGGGGCGCCAGGTCGCGCAGGAGGCCGGAAACCAGGATCTCCCCGGGTTGGGCCTGACACGCAATGCCCGCCCCGGAAAGGACGACACCGTCCAGGAACTGAGTGGTGGCGCCGTCCTCGGCCTCACCGGCATGCAGTCCCATCCGCACGCCGATGGGCTCGCCTAGGGACGCGGCCTCGAGGGTCCGCTGCAGGTCCTTGGCGCAGCGCATGGCGCGGCTGGCGCCGCCGAAGACGACCAAGAACGCCTCACCTTCAGCGCGCACCGAGTAGCCGCCGTACTTGTGAACGACGTCCTTGACCACCTCGTTGTGCCGCCGCAGGATCTCGATCGCGTCGTGCTCGCCGAGTGCCTCGGTGAGTTCCTCGAACGAGTCGATCTCGCTGAACAACACGCTGACCATTCCCTCGGGCGCGGCCTTGGCGGCCAGTTCGTCCCACTCGGCCGCGACCGCCTCGGCCACCCGCACGATGCCGAGACCACCAGTCGTGACTTCGCGGGTCAGGGCGCGTGTCTGGGAGGGTGAGGCGGCGGGCGACCGCCCCGCAACAACTGCTGCTCCCCCGGCGGCCAGCCGCAGCTTCTCCGCGTGCTTCTCCAGGCGAGCCGCGGTCTTCTCCGCGGATTGCAGCGCCCGCGACCGCAGCAGCTCGGCCCGCTCGGCTCTGCGCTTCGTTCTGAGCGCCTTCTCCTCGGCGGGCGTCTTACGGCTGAACACTTCGACGCCGCCCATGATGGCCAGAGCGCGCACGATGACGCGGGGCGATCCCGGGATTATGGGTACGTCCGCGTTGATCTTGCACTCCGTGCCACCCAGCAACGGGAGCGCGCTGAAGTCGACCGAGATGCCTTCCGGAACGATGATCTCGATGCCGCCCATGATCGCCAGGCAGTTGATGACCACTTCGTCGCCGTCGATCTCCGCGTTCCGCAGGTCGAGCTCGCATCCCCCCATCACGGCCACGACGTTGGTGGTGTCGGCCAGCCGGATCCGTCCCTTGGGCGAGTGGCCCCCCATCACCGCGACCGCCCAGCGGGTGACGCGACGCCGGCGCGTTTCGGGAACGTCGGTCTCCTGCTGCGGCAGATCCGACAGCACGTCGTCGAGCTCCGCGCGGGTGCGGGCGTCGTAAATCAGCGTGACGCGATCCCCGAACTCGTCGAGCGTGAGGATGCCCTCACCGCAGTGGTGCCGGAGGAGCTCGACGGCCTGCATCCGGTCGCTGTCGGACACCCGCTCCACCGGCACTATCGGCCGACCCCCAGATCGCTCCATCGCCATGGGGGGAGTCTCGCACCGGTCGCCCGGTCGCGCCGTCAGTGGATGGGACCGGCGGTATCCCGGAGATGAGGAGCGACGCGGCCGGAGCGCAGGGCGACGATCTCGGCGCAGATGGCGACAGCCGTCTCCTCCGGAGTACGGCCCCCAAGGTCCAGCCCGATCGGAGCCATCAGCCGCTCGAGTGCGCCGGCATCCACGCCCGCCTTCTCGAGACGGGCCACCCGCTGGCCGTGCGTGCGGCGTGACCCCATCACGCCGATGTAGCCGACGCCTGTCTGCAGCGCGGCGAGCAGCGCAGGCACGTCGAAGCGGTGATCGTGGGTCAGGACGCAGACTGCGTCCGCCGCACCCAGCGGGGCGGACTCGTCCATCGTTACCAGGCACTTGTCCGGCTGTCCGACCGCGATCTCGTCGGCCTCCGGAAACCTTGTCTGGGTGGCGAACGCTGATCTCGGATCGCAGACGGTGACGGCGAATCCCAGCAGCTTGGCCATCTTCACCAGCGCGCCCGTGAAGTCGACTGCGCCGATGACCAGCATTCGCGGCGGCACGGCGAAGGAGTGAACGAAGACGGTGACGTCGTCCGGGTGGGCCTCTGCGCCCAGGCTCACTCCTCCGGCGCATGCCCCAGGACCGCCGCGGTATCGGCGGACCCCGCTGCGCGCCGACGTCAGATCACCGGCCGCGTCGACTGCGACCGCGCGGTCCAGGTCGGGGTGGCCGAGAGAACCCTCCGGCTCGGAACCGGGACGCACCGCGACGTGCGAGCCGATTCCGGGGCCCTCGACCACGGTGGCTAACGCCACCGGGCCGGCAGCCGCCACGCGATCGAGCATCGCGGGGTCGACCCGCTCGACGAACACGTGGATGATTCCCCCGCACGTGAGTCCTACGACCACGCCGAGCTCGTCGTCATCGGCCGGTCGGAACTCGACCATCCGCGACTGGCCGGTGCGCAGGACGTCGAGCGCGGTCTCGATCACCACGCTCTCCACACAGCCACCGGACACGGCACCGGCCACGTCACCGCGGTCGTTGACGGCGACGGTCGCGCCCTCGTCCCGTGGTCCCGAGCCTTGGACGTCGACCACCCGGGCGATGGCCACCTCACAACCGTCGGCCTGCCACCGCTCGATGTCGCCGAGCAGCTCCCTCACCGCGAGGCGGCCTCTTCGAGGGCGCGACGGGTTAGCACGGTGGCGAGATGCCGGCGGTAGTCGGAGGACGCGACGAGGTCGGCCGGCGGCTCCGTCCCGTCCGCGGCCAAGGCGGCGGCGTCCGCCGGCGAGGAACCCGATGCCAGAGCTGATTCCGTCTCCGTCGCCCGCATCGGGCGGGTGCCCATGTTGACGAGCGTGACGGAAGGGGCGCCGCCGCCGCCCGTGACGGCGGCCACCGCGACGATCGCCCAGTCCTGGGACCGCCGGGTGAACTTCTGATAGCTCCACCCACGACCCGCGGCTCGGGGCAGCCGGATCTCGGTGAGCATCTCGTCCTCGTCTAATGCGGTCTCGAGAAACCCCTGGAACATGTCGTCCGCCGCGATCTCGCGGCGACCGTCAGGGCCCTGCGCGACGAGCGTTGCGCCGAGCGCCAGCACCACAGCCGGAAGATCAGACGCCGGGTCGCCGTGGGCGAGTGAGCCGCCGATCGTGCCGCGATGACGCACCTGCGGATCACCGATCAGGGAGGCGGCCCGTGCCAACAGTGGCGCCTCTTGGCGGACGAGGTCGTTGCGGGCCAGCTCGCTGTGCCGCGTCAACGCTCCGACGACAATCTGGTCGCCGTCCTCCCGGACGAAATCGAGCTCGCGGACGCGCCCGACGTCGATGAGAACCGAAGGGAAGGCCAGCCGCAGCTTCATCAACGGGAGCAACGAGTGGCCGCCGGCGAGGAGCTTGGCCTCGTCGCCGTGCTCGGCCAGCGCGGCGATCGCCTCGTCCACGCTTCCGGCGCGCACGTACTCAAACGCCGCCGGGATCATGGTGCTGTCTCCGTGACGCCCGGACGGCGGGCCGCGTCGAGCACGGCCGCGACGATGTTCTGGTATCCAGTGCAGCGACAGAGGTTGCCCTCCAGGCCGTGGCGCACCGCGTCCTCGTCCAAGTCGGAGGACTCCCTCACCAAGCCAATGGCGGCCATGACCATGCCGGGCGTGCAGAAGCCGCACTGCAGCCCGTGGTGATCGTTGAAGGCCTGCTGCATGGGGTGCATCTCGCCCGCGCCGGCCCGCAATCCCTCGACGGTGACGACGTCGAATCCATCGGCTTGGACGGCGAGGACGGTGCAGGACTTCACTGACTCACCGTCGAGCAGCACCGTGCACGCGCCGCAGGAGGTGGTGTCGCACCCGATGTTGGTCGCCTTGAGATCAAGGACGTCCCGCAGGTACTGCACCAGCAGCAGCCGCGGCTCCACCTCGTCGGTGCGCGGCTCACCATTGACGCTGAGCGAGACGTTCATCGGCCAGCCTCCTGGATGGTCCGCCAGACGCGTTCGGGTGTGGTCGGAATGTCCACGTGCCGGATGCCCAGATGGGAGAGCGCGTCGACTACCGCGTTCTGCACGGCTGGTGTCGACCCGATCGTCCCGGACTCGCCGATTCCCTTTGCGCCGAGCTCGTTGTTCGGGGTAGGCGTCTCCATCATGTGGCGCTCGACGGAGGGCAGCTCCGCAGCGGTCACGAAGGCGTAGTCCGCGAGGGTGGAGGTGAGCGGGTTCCCGTCGGCGTCGTAGGAGAACTCCTCGAGAAGCGCCTGGGCCACTCCCTGGGCAACTCCCCCGTGCACCTGTCCGTCGGCCAGAGTGGGGTTGACGATCTTGCCGGCGTCGTCGACCGCGATCAGTTGGCGGAGCTTCACCATCCCAGTCTCAGTGTCGACTTCGACCACCGCGACGTGGGCACCGAAGGGAAAAGTCGGGCCGGATGCCGAGACACTGGCGTCGGCCGACAGTCCGTGGACCGAACCGCCCGCTGCCTTCTCCAGGATCATGTCGCAGACTTTGGCGACCGCGGCGCCGCCGTGCTGCAACGAGCGGGAGCCCATCGTGCCGCCGCCCATGGGGATGATGTCGGTGTCGCCGTGCTCGACGGTGATGTCACTCATCGCTACTCCCAACTTCGACGCGGCGATCTGCGCCCAAGCGGTCTCGTGGCCTTGGCCATGGGGTGACGTTCCCGTGCGGACGGTTACCTTGCCGTCGTCGCCAACGGAAACTCCCGCCCACTCACCTGCGCCGGCGCCTCCGGTCACCTCGACGTACACGGCCAGTCCGATACCGAGCGCCACCGGATCGCCGCTGGTGCGCCGTTGCTGCTGCTCGTTGCGCAGACCCTCGTAGTCCGCCTTCTCCAAGACCATCCTCAGCGCGCCGGCATAGTCGCCGGTGTCGTACACCGTGCCCATCACCGTGGTGTGGGGCTGGTCGAATGGAGCGATGAAGTTCAGCGCCCGGACCTCCGCCGGGTCCATCCCGATCTCCGCGGCGAAGAGATCGACGGCTCGCTCGATGGCGGCGGCTGCCTCGGGACGCCCCGCGCCGCGGTAGGCGACGGTCGGCGTGGTGTTCGTCACCCAGGAACGGCAGGCGTACTGCGCCTTCGGAATCTCGTAGACGCCGGTCGCCATCATCCGGGTGGAGAAGACCATGAGGCCGCCGACCTTGCAGTACGCGCCGCAGTCCTGGTCGACGGTCAGCCGGTAGGCGAGGAACTTCCCGTCGCGGGTGCCGCCCAGCTCCACCTCCTGGAGTTGGCCGCGCCCGTGGCCCAGATTGAGCATGGACTCCGTGCGCGTCTCGGTCCAACGCGCGGGCCGGTCGACCCGGCGGGCCAACCAGGGAAGCAGCAGCTCCTCGGGGTAGGCGCTGATCTTCGCTCCGAACCCGCCGCCGACATCGGGCGAGATCACCCGAATGTTCTCCGGCTCGAGGTCGTACTGCTTGGCGAAGCCGTCGCGCACGCCGTGGGGGGCCTGAGTGGATGCCCAGCACGTCAGGTGTGCGCCTTCCCACCGCACCGCGGCGGCGCGGGTCTCCAGTGGTGCCGGCGCCACTCGCTGGTTGACGGTGCGCTGCCGCACCACGACGTCGCATCCCTCGAACAGCGCGGGGTCACCGGGCTCGGCGTCGCCCTTCATCTCGAAGGCCAGGTTCGTTGCCGCGTCCTCGAAAAGCAGGCTCTCGTTCTTGGCCGCGTTCTCCACGCCGACGACCGCCGGGAGGGGGTCGTAGTCGACGACGATCAGCTCGGACGCGTCGACTCCCTGGGCGCGAGTCTCGCTGAGGATGGCGACGATCGGCTCGCCGACGTAGCGGACCTTCCCGCCCGTCGAAGCCAGCCAAGGCCGGATCATCTTGTCGTTGTAGAGACCGAAGTCGGGGGGCAAAGGCGGCAGGTCCACGTCGTCACCGGTCACCACATCGACCACACCCGGCGCGGTAAGCGCCGCGGTCACGTCGATCGAGTCGATCCGGGCGTGAGCGACCGTCGAGCGGAGGTACGTGACCCAGACCGCCCCCTCCAGCGGCAGGTCGTCGACGTACGTGCCGCCGGTCGTGAGGAACTTGCGGTCCTCGGTCCTTTTGACCCGCTCCCCCAACAAGCTCACCGCCGAACCCTACGGCGAGGCCCGATAGACCTCGCGCCGGTGGGCGATTCGCAGCACGAGCCATCGGTCGCGGTGACGGCTGAAGATCACGCGGTGATCGCCGATCCTCAGCCGGAAAAGTCCGGCGAAGCGGCCGGTGAGGGCCTCGCCCGCGTCCGCTCCCGAATCGGCGATCGTCTGAAGGATCCTCGATGCGTCTCGCCGGCTCATCTTGCGAAGGTCCTTCTCGACCGACGCCTTGAAATCAGCGGCGGGCAATCCGGCGCTTCATCTCCGCGGCGCTGATGACCGGATCGTCCTTGTCGTGCAACCGGTCCAGGGCCACCTGGTAATCGGCCTGGTCGGCGAGGTATGCCTCCAGGGCCTTCACGACGAGGTACGACCTCGTCCGCTCCGTCGCTTCCGCCAGCTCGTCGAGCGCCGCCGCGGTCTCGTCGGGCAGCCGCACCGAAATACTTGTCATACAAGTAAGACTAGCGCTCTCTGGACGGCGCGTCCTGTGGCGCGGGCCTGCAGGTCAACCGCCGGACGCCATTCCACCCGGAGACGTCCGGCATGGACCCTCACAGCCGATCGGCCTCGCCGCGCTGGCGGGTGTCATGCTCGTGAGCAGCGCGCTCGCCGTCGCCGCGATCGGGATCGCCGGCAAGACCTGACGTACCCATCTCAACCCGGGGAGAACATGATGCGACTGGAACACCTTTGCGAGTTCGTGATGTCGTACGACGAGCACGGGTTCACCGTCATCACGCCGTTTGCCGGCCAGGAGGGACAGGGCTTCGGGACCGGAGTCGGCGAGGCGAAGGGCGAGAAACTGTCGGGGCCGATGCGGTGGTCGAATTACGCCCGGATGACAGATGACGGTGTTTTCTTACCCGACGTGCGGGGCGTGGTCATGACTGAGGAGGGGCCGGTGCTCTTCGAGTTACACGGGACCAGCATCTTGCCCAATCCCGGCGACACGATGCGGAATATCGCGGCGTCCGTTGTCTTCCGCGCCCAGGCCGACAAGCACAAGTGGCTCAACCACTCCCTCGTCGTGCAGAGCGGCGCGATCGACTTCTCCACCGCGACGGTCACCGTGCAGACCTACATCTGCGCCTCGGACTGACTGTCGTCAGTCCCAGAAGGCGATGGTGTCTAAAGCCTTCTCTAGCCAGCTGGGTTCGGGGGGCTTGACCGGGGTGGTGGGCTTCAACGGAGCTTGAGCGGGCCGCTTCTCGTCCGATCCGGGCAACAGCGCGAAGGCCTCCTCGCCGGGGCGCACCAGGCTGTACTGCTCCCGGGCCAATCGCTCGATTTCCTCGTCGGTCCGCAGCTCCTGGGCCCTCCCCGCGAGGCGGCGGTTTTCCTCGTCGAGCAGCTCGATGCGCTGCCGCGCTGTGTCCAGCCGGCGCTGCTGCTCCAGGTACTGCCGGACGGGGACGACCCCGGCCATCAGGCCGAGGAAGACAAGCGTGCTCACGGAGCCGAGGGCGAGACGGCGCAACAGCCGCGGTCTCGCCACGGCCTCTGCGCCCTTCGCCTTGGACTTCGCCCGCGTGGCTGGCTTGTGCCTTGCCGTCATTTCGCGCTCCCTCGCGCCAGAGCGGATCTACCCGGATACACCGCGGACTCGCCGAGGTCCTCCTCGATGCGGAGCAGCTGGTTGTACTTGGCGACGCGGTCCGAACGACACGGCGCGCCGGTCTTGATCTGCCCACATCCGGTGGCGACCGCGAGATCCGCGATGGTCGCGTCCTCCGTCTCGCCCGACCGGTGCGACATCACTGCGGTGTACGCGGCACGCTTGGCCATGTTCACCGCGTCGAGCGCTTCGGTGAGCGTTCCGATCTGATTGACCTTCACGAGAATCGAGTTGGCGACTCCGCTCGAGATGCCGCGCTCGAGCCGCCGCACGTTGGTGACGAACAGGTCATCGCCCACCAGCTGCACCCGGTCGCCCAGCACTCGCGTGAGCTGGGCCCATCCGTCCCAGTCCTCTTCGGCTAGTCCGTCCTCGATCGACACGATCGGGTAGCGCTCACACAGTCCGGCGAACTCGTCGACCAGTTCGGCCGAGCTGACCTCGCGTCCTTCACCCAAGAGCTTGTAGCGCTGCGTCTTTTCATCCCACAGTTCGGTGCAGGCCGGGTCGAGGGCGATGGCCATCTCCTCGCCCGGAATGCGACCGGCCTTCTCGATTCCTTCCATGAGGAGAGTGATCGCCTCTTCGTTGGACGCGAGATTGGGAGCGAAGCCACCTTCGTCGCCCACCGCAGTGGAGAGGTTCCGCTCGGCGAGCGTCTTGCGGAGCGCGTGGTAGGTCTCGGCCGACCACTGCAACGCCTCGGAGAACGAGGCCGCGCCGACCGGCATGACCATGAACTCCTGGAAGTCGACGTTGTTGTCCGCGTGGGCCCCGCCGTTGAGGACGTTGAGCATGGGAACGGGGAGGATCGACGCATCGACTCCCCCCACGTACCGATAGAGCGGCAGGTCGCACTCGTCAGCTCCCGCCTTGGCGGTCGCCAGCGAGGCGCCGAGCATGGCGTTGGCCCCGAGGCGCGACTTGTCGTCCGTGCCGTCGAGGTCGATCAGGGCCAGGTCGATCCCCCGCTGATCTAGGGCATCCGCCCCTTTGATCGCGGCCCGAATGACGCCGGAGACGTGATTGACGGCCCGCTGGACGCCCTTGCCGCCGTACCGGTCGCCGCCGTCCCGCAGTTCGACCGCCTCGAACCGGCCGGTGGAGGCACCCGAGGGGACGATGGCCCGGCCCCGAGCGCCGGATTCGAGGATGACTTCGACTTCCACGGTGGGATTTCCCCGGGAGTCCAGCACCTCCCGCCCGACTACCTCGGTGATCTCGCTCAATGGATTCGCCCCGTCGCAATTCTTAGCTGGTTTGGGTGTGGCTGGTGTGGCTGTTGTTACAGAAGTTACCTATGTTAGCCAGGGTCTGTCCAGCTACGGGGTCCTTTTGGCCGCCCGCTCCTGCTCCTTGATGCGCTCCCAGTTGGCGTTGACTTCCTCGGCGGTCTCCGCCACGAAGTCCCCGAAGACGTGGGGATGGCGGCGGACGAGCTTGGCGTGAAGCCGTTCGGCGACGTCGCCCAGGTCGAAGTGACCCTGCTCGGAGGCCAAGTGGGCGTGAAGGAGAACCTGCAGAAACAGATCCCCCAGCTCCTCGGCGAGGGCCTCGTAGCCGGCTGACATATCTCCCTTTGGCGGGTCACCGTCAGGCGGGTCCAACGCGGCCAGGGCGTCGACTACCTCCTGGGTCTCCTCCACCAGATACTTCACCAGGCTGGCGTGGGTCTGCTCCCGGTCCCACGGGCAGCGTTCGCGTAGCTGGGCGATCAGATCGGTGAGCGCCTCGACCGCCGGGCCGACGGGCCGGCCGGTCACCCCTGGGGCTGAAGCGGCGGCGGGCCGACGCCCTCCGGCGCCTCCACGGGAACCTCGCCTCGGTCGGGGACCGGATCAGGGGTCGGGCCGGTGGGCGGCACGATGCCCGGCTGGGCGGCCTCCGGATCGAACCGTCCGTACCGAGGGTTGACCTCGATGGTGGCCTTGCCGAGGGCCTCGTCGACGAACGCGTCGAAGCCCGCCTGGCCCTCGGACAACAGGCGCTGGCGGACGTCGGCGCGCACTTCGTCGATGGGCTGGGTCGTCCGCTCGCTGACCAGAATGAGGTGGAACCCGAACTGGGTCTGGGTCGGCTCGCTGACCTGGCCAATGGGGAGGGTTTCCATCACCGTCTCGAACTCCGGCACGAAGCTGCCCGAAGGCACGCACCCGAGTTCGCCGCCATTGGCGCCGCTGCCCGGGTCGGTGGAAATCTCCGCGGCCACCGCCGCAAAATCCTCGCCGCCCGCGATTCGCGCCTTGGCGGCGATGGCCTCCTCGGGTGTGGCCACGAGGATGTGCGACACGCAGGTCTGAGCAAACAGCGCGGCGTTGTCCTTGTAGAACTTCTCGACGGCCGCTTCGTCCACCTCGATCTCGGCGATGTCCTCTTGGAGCACGCTCACCTGGGCTTGGCGGAGCACGAGGTCTCGGCGGTATTCCTCCGGGAAAGCCTTGTACACCGCGTCCTCGCCGAAGGAGGCGACGACGTCGAGGGCGGCGGCTTGCTCGTCGGCGCCGGTGATCTTGAGCTTGCGGCGCTCGACTTCCTGCTCGATCAACTCGAAGAAAATCTGGCGGGTGAGGATGCGCCCGACGAAAGCGGTGGTGAAGGTGCCCCGGCCGGAGCCCTTGACTCCCCCAGTGAGGTTGGCGCTCTCCACCTGCTCCAGGTAGCGCTTGTTGGACAGGATGGCCTCGAGCTCACGGTCGAGATCCGACGTGGCGATCAGCTCGCCGTTGACCTTCGCGGCCCACGGGGTGAGCGTCGAGCATGCGGTTCCGACCACCACGAAGAGCGCGGCGAGGAAAAGTGCTCCTCCTCTTTTCATGCGGGCGATGGTAGTGACGGGACCGGCTCGGCCGGCGCGGACTCGTTTGGATCTGGGGGAACCATCTCCGCGAGGAACGTGACCAGGGCCTCGGTCAGCGCGGGACCTCTGGTGCCTGGGACGAGGGGCAGGACGAGCTGGTGCAGGTCGTCTTTGTAGACGGCGCGGGGGTGGAGACGCTTCAGTCGCATCTGCCGGCTGACCGGCAGGGTGATGGGCGATATCCGGGCGGTGTCCCGGGCGATCGCCATCTCCCGCACCCCGGCCCGGGAGCACTCGGCGCGCAGCCGCGCCACACCCAGTAGGGCTTCGGCGGGTGGTGGGATCGGGCCGAAACGGTCGAGCCACTCGGCTCGGATGTCGGCCACCTCTTCCGCGGTCGTAACCGTGGCGAGCCGGCGGTACGCGTCGAGGCGGACGTCCTCGCGGCCGACGTAATCGGCCGGCAGGTTGGCGTCGACGGGAACCTCGATCTTGATTTCCGCCGGCACCTTCAACTCCTCACCCTTCAGTTCCGACACGGCCTCGCTCACCATCTGCACATAGAGGTCGTATCCGACCGCGGCGATGTGTCCGGACTGGTTCTCGCCGAGCAGGTGCCCGGCGCCGCGGATCTCGAGGTCGCGCATGGCGATCTTGAACCCCGACCCGAGCTCCGTCTGCTCGCCGATCGTTCGTAGGCGCTCGTAGGCCTCCTCGGACAGTGAACGGTCGGGCGGAAAGAAGAGATAGGCGTAGGCCCGCTGGCCGGCCCGGCCGACCCGGCCGCGCAGCTGGTGGAGCTGGCCGAGCCCGAGGAGGTCGGCGCGGTCGACCACCAACGTGTTGACCGTGGGCATGTCGATCCCCGACTCGATGATCGTGGTGCAGACAAGTACGTCGAACTGGCCTTCCCAGAAATCCAGCACGACCTGTTCGAGCGTTCCCTCGTCCATTTGCCCGTGGGCGACGGCGACCCGCGCCTCGGGCACCAGCTCGCGGAGGCCTTGGGCGACGTGCTGGATGTCGGCGACCCGGTTGTGCACGAAGAAGACCTGGCCTTCGCGGAG
>Ga0136633_1001130_pt1 | contig 19836 bp, 18 predicted proteins | sample AntDrymeUQ832206_2_FD_105494 | JGI IMG/M metagenome (GOLD analysis project Ga0136633, IMG submission 105494) | Polar desert sand microbial communities from Dry Valleys, Antarctica - metaG UQ83 (22.06) | ecosystem: Environmental > Terrestrial > Soil > Desert | place: Antarctica: Dry Valley...
ACCGGCGGCTTCGCGACGCATGCCGTCGTCAACGCCTCGCTCGTCATGCCGCTGCCCGACGGCTTCGCCTTCGACGACGCCGCGGCCTTCGTTCTCACCTACGGAACGACCCATCACGCGCTGATCGACCGGGCGGCGTTGAAGGCCGGCGAGACGCTGCTCGTCCTCGGCGCGGCCGGCGGCGTCGGCACGGCGGCGATCCAGATCGGCAAGGCCGTCGGCGCCCGCGTCATCGCCGCGGCGTCCAGCGACGAGAAGTGCGATCTGTGTCGGGCGATCGGTGCCGACGCCACGATCAACTACAGCGGCCCGGACCTGCGCGACCAGATCAAGAAGCTGACCGAGGGCAAGGGGCCGGACGTCGTCTACGACCCGGTCGGCGGCGACCTGGCCGAGCCGGTCTTCCGTTCGATCGCCTGGCGCGGCCGCTACCTGGTCGTCGGCTTCGCGCAGGGCGGCATCCCGTCGTTGCCGTTGAACCTCGCCCTGCTCAAGGGCGCCTCGATCGTCGGCGTCTTCTGGGGCGACTTCGCGCGGCGCGAGCCGAAGGCGAATGCCGCCGCGCTCGCCGAGCTCGCCCGCTGGTACGCCGAAGGCAAGATCAAGCCGGTCATCGATCAGCGCCTGCCGATGCAAGAACTGCCCGCCGCCTATGCCCGCATGGGAAGCCGACAGGTGCGCGGCAAGCTGGTGATGACGAACGAGTGAAGCAGGCGCGCTGCTTGCGCCCCGCCGGTACTGTGTCAGCTTGCCGAGACTGACCGGCTACACGCCCTTTCAGGACGGACGGCAGATGCCCCGGCAAGCCAACAACAGCAGCGTGAACCGCGTCGCCCAGCAGCAGCGCTATCAGGCAACGCGGCCCTACACGCCGCCGCCCTACACGCCGCCGCCAAGACCGTCTTCGTCGAGCTACAACCGGCGTTGACGGTCGGCTCTGCGACCCCCAGAACGACTCAAGGCCCCGCGGGGCCTTGAATTTCGATGTCGGTGGGGTGGCTGATGGGGCTCGAACCCACGACAACAGGAATCACAATCCTGGACTCTACCAACTGAGCTACAGCCACCGTTGAGGGGCGAATTATAGCGAGGGGCTCCCCCTCGAAACGACGTTGCGCCCGGTCGCGGCTCGCAACCTGTCGTCGGCCATGGGGGTTCAGCGAGGCGCCGGGTTGGCGGCGCCGTCGGCCGGCGCGTCGGCCAAGGCATCGGCCACCGCATGGACCTCGACCTTGTGCCGCGCCTTCAGACTTTCGTAATAAGCCTGCGCTTCCGCCTGGGCGAGCAGTTGGGCGTACTGGCCGCGCAACTGGTCGGCTTTGCCGGCTGCCGGGTCGCGGCCGAGAACCTTCGAAATCCTGGCGACGGCGTAACCGGCTTCGCCCAGATCCACGCCGACGACCGTCGGCAACGACGAGGTCGGCGCCCTCAACACCGCATCGAGCAAAGGCCCGGGCACGTCGTTCGGGCTCGCCCGCGACACCGCTCTCGGCTCGCCGGACAGGGCAGCGCCCGGCGCGGCGCGCAGCTCCGCCAGACGAGCGGTTCCCTGCTTGCGTGCCAGCGCGGCCGCCTGCGTCGCCGCGAGCCGGGTCCGCACCGATTCCTTGACGTCGTTGAACGGACGCTGCTGCGCCGGTGTGTAACGGACGACGCGCCCCGCCACCAACTGATTGGCGCCCAGGTCGATGGCCTTGGTGTTGCGCTTGTCGCGCTTGGCATCGGCCGAGAAGATCGCTTCGAGGAACTTGGGATTGGCGAGCGGTCCCGAGGCGCCGGGTGCCGGTGCCGGCGTGACGCGGTCAGCGGTCTGGATCGGCAGCTTCCATTTGTCGGCGGCGGGCTTGAGGCTGTCGGACTGCTCGTAGACGGTGTCCGAGAACTCGACGGCAGCGTCGGTGAAGCGCTTCTGCGCCTGCTGGGTGCGGATCTCGTTCTCGAGCTCGGGGCGGACCGCGGCGAAGCTCTTCTTCTCGCCGCCCCGGATCGTGTCGAGCTTGATGACGTGAAAGCCGAAGTCCGTGGCGACGATGTCGCTGACCTGCTGTGGCTTGAGCTGGAAGGCAGCGTCTTCAAATGTCTTCAGGTCGAGGAAAGATCCACGGCCGAAGAACTCGAGCTGGCCGCCCTTGGCGGCGGAATCGGCGTCGTCGGAGTTCTTGCGTGCGAGATCCGCAAAGCCGGCCGGGTTTTTGCGCGCTTCGGCGAGCAGGCCCTCGGCCTTGACCCGCGCCTTGTCGCGGTCGGCCTTCGACCCGTCCTTGTCGACCTTCACGAGGATATGACTCACCTGCCGTTCCTCGGCCGCTGTGAAACGGGTCTCGTTCTCGGCGTAGTACTTGCGCAGGTCTTCTTCGGACAGGTTGATGCCCTTCTGCAGGGACTGCGGATCGAGGACCACGTACTCGACGACGGCCTCTTCAGGCGCCCTGAACTGGGCTGCATTCAACGGATCCTTGTAGTACGCCTCGACCTCGGCGTCGGTCGGCGCGACCTTCGCGAGGTAGTCCTTGGTGTCGAAGCGCTGGACCTGCACCTCCCGCTGCTGATAGAGTGCGTCGAGAGCCGCCGAAGCAGCGCTTGCGGGCGCGATCACGGTGCCGCCCACGCCCAGCAGCACCTGGCGGCGAGCGACGTCCTGGCGCAGTCGCTCGGTGAAACCGACCGACGACAGGCCGAGCGCGTTGATCGCGTCCTGGTTCAGGCTGCCGTCGGGATTGCGAAGCTGGGCGAACTCGGGGTCGGCCTTGAACAACCGCTCCAGACGCTCGTCGTCGGGCACCAGATGCTGTTTCTGGGCAGCGACCAGGGTGACCCGGTCCCGGATCAAGGCATCGAGCACGAGGCGTCGCATTTCCGGCGTCTCGAACAGTTTCGGATCGACATTGGGCATCTGCCGCCGCATCCGATCGACGCGGTCGCGCAGCGCTGCGTCGAGCTCGTTGCGGGTGATGTCCTGACCTGCCACCGAGGCCAGGACCTTGCCCTCGTTGCCCCCGAAGCCGCTGTAACCCTGGACGCCGAAGAAGACGAACGAGGGAAAGATCAGCAGCACCAGGATGGCCTGCAGGGCACGCGTGTGGCGGCGAAAGAAATCGAACATGGCGGCGTCAGATGCGAGAAAGGCGAACCGGAGTTCGCCTTTCGTCGAGCAGTGGGGGGCCCATTCTAGTCGAGCCGGCCCTCGGAAACGATGGTCGGCGGGCCAGGCGGGTGGTGGGTGCTGAGGGGCTCGAACCCCCGACCTACGCCGTGTAAAGGCGCCGCTCTGCCAACTGAGCTAAGCACCCGTCGATCGCGGGCCGACGTCAGTTCAGGGCGTCCTTCAATGCCTTGCCGGGACGGAACTTCGGTACCTTGGCCGCCTTGATCTTGATCGCGGCACCGGTGCGCGGATTGCGCCCGCTGCGCGCCGCGCGCTTGCCCACCGTGAACGTGCCGAAGCCGACGAGCGAGACGCTGTTGTTCTTCTTCAGACTTGTCTTGACGCCGCCGATCATGGCCTCGAGCGCACGGCCGGCGGCGGCTTTCGAGATGTCGGCCTGCTTGGCGATGTGCTCGATCAGTTCAGTCTTGTTCACAAATGGTTCCCCCTCAGGAAAAGCGGCTCACGGGTTGGGTGCGGCGGCGTTCGCGGTGATGCGCAAGCGCTCGTTAGCCCGAACGATTAAAACGTTGCCACTCTTCAGTGTCAAGCCGGGTTGGCGATTCTATTTGGCCGTCGCCACGTGTAACTGTTCCGATACAGCCGGCGCATCGCCTTGACACCGGCCCGGCATCGGCCTTAGCCGCGCGAGCTCGATGCCTTCGTCGGCGCGGGCATTGCAGCCAGCGTCTCCGCGATGGCGCGCCCGACATCGACGGTCGTCGCCTTGCCGCCGAGATCGCCGGTGCGCGGGCCGCCGTTCTTCGGGTCGAGCACGGCCTCGATGGCGCCGAGCACGTCGTCGTGTGCCTGGCGATGGCCGAGGAAGTCGAGCATCATCGCGCCCGACCAGATCTGGCCGATCGGGTTGGCGACCCCCTTGCCCGCGATATCGGGCGCCGAGCCATGCACCGGCTCGAACAGCGACGGGTGCTCGCGGGTCGGATTGAGATTGGCCGACGGGGCGATACCGATCGTCCCGGTGCAGGCCGGCCCGAGGTCGCTGAGGATGTCGCCGAACAGGTTGGTCGCCACGACGGTGTCGAACATCTGTGGTCGCTGCACGAAATGCGCCGCCAGGATGTCGATGTGATAGCGGTCGAGGCGAACCCCGGGAAACTTCTTCGCCATCGCTTCGACACGTTCGTCCCAGTACGGCATGGTGATGGCGATGCCGTTCGACTTGGTGGCCGACGTGAGGTGCTTCTTGGGCCTCGACTGCGCCAGCTCGAAGGCAAACTTCAGGACCCGGTCGATGCCGAACCGGGACATCACCGTCTCCTGGACGACGACCTCGCGATCGGTGCCCTCGAACATCCGACCGCCGATGCTGGAGTACTCGCCTTCGGTGTTCTCGCGCACGATCATCATGTCGATGTCGCCGGGCTGAAGGCCAGCCAGCGGCGACTTGACGCCGGGCATCAGTCGCGCCGGACGAAGATTGACGAAGAGATCGAAGTCGCGCCTGAACTTCAGCAGCGATCCCCACAGCGACACGTGATCGGGAATCTTCTCGGGCCAGCCGACCGCGCCGAAGAAGATCGCGTCGTGGCCGCCCACCTGCTGCTGCCAATCGTCCGGCATCATGCTGCCGTGCTTCTCGTAGTAGTTCCAGGACGCGAAATCGAAGTGGTCGAAATGCAGGTCGATGTCGTGCCGGCTGGCCGCCACCTCGAGGACGCGCAGACCCTCGGGGATCACTTCGGTGCCGATTCCATCGCCGGGGATCACGGCAATCCGGTGCTTTGTTTTCATCGCGGTTCTTCCTCGAGGGGCGGCGCCGGCGATGCGGCGTCACGCTGGTTGCGAACGACGATGGCCACCCCGGCCACCGTCAAGGCCATTCCGAACATCATCAACGGCGTGAACGATTCTCCGAACATTACCCACGCCATCAACGCGGTGCATGGCGGCACCAGGTAGAGCAGGCTGGTCACGGTGGTCGCTTCGCCGCGCTGGATCAGCAGGTACAGGAGTGAACTGCCGCCGAGGGTCAGCACGAGCACCGACCATGCCATGGCAGCGACCAGATCGGCGTGCCAGATCATCGGCGCCGTCTCCAGCCCGGCGAGCGGCAAGCTGATCGCCAGCGCTGCCAGCATCTGAACGGCGCTGGCAGAGCGCACGTCGCAGGGTCCGACGAAGCGCTTCTGGTAGAGCGTGCCGGCCGTGATGCCGAGCAGCGCGACGAGCGCCAGGGCCAGGTTCAGCGGCGTGACTTCGCCGACGCCGAGCTTGCGCCAGACGACGAGCGAGAGTCCGGCGAGGCCGAGGAGCAGGCCGGTCCACTGTCGCGCGCTGATGCCGCCGCTGCGCCGGCTGGTGGCCGACCGGCTGAGCCACAGGGCCGTCAGCACCGGCTGCAGCCCGACGAGCAGGGCCACCGTCCCGGCGCCGATGCCCGCGTGCACGGCCGACCAGACGCCGCCCAGGTAGCCGGCCTGCATGAGCAGGCCGGTGACCGCGAGATGGACCCACTGCATGGGCTCGGCCGGCCAGTCGACGCGGGCGAGGACGATCCAGGCCGCGAAGCAGAGGGCCGACAGCCCGAACCGGACGGACAGGAAGGACAGCGGGGGAGCGTGCGGCATCGCCAGACGGGCGACGACGAAGCCGGTGCTCCAGATCACGACGAACACCCAGGGCATGGCGCGGACCAGCGCGCCGGATCTTCCCGTCATGGCCCGGCCGGTCGCGCCGGCCTAGCGGACACGAGCACGGATCTCGGGCAAGGCCTTCTGCAGGTAGTAGACCATCGACCAGATCGTCAGCACGGCCGACAACCAGATCAGGACCGTTCCCCAGACGGCCGTGTCGATGTAGACGAACAGCCGGTCGTTGAACAGCAGGAACGGGATGGCGACCATCTGCACCACCGTCTTCACCTTGCCCAGCATGTGCACGGCGACGCTGCGCGAGGCACCGATCTGCGCCATCCATTCGCGCAGCGCCGAAATGGCGATCTCGCGGCCGATGATGACGAGGGCGACCAGCGCGTTCAGGCGACCGAGGTGAACGAGCACCAGCAGCGCCGCGGTGACCAGGACCTTGTCGGCGACCGGATCGAGAAAGGCGCCGAACGAGGAAGTCATGTTCAGCCGTCGGGCGAGGTAGCCGTCGGCCCAGTCGGTCAGGGCGAAGACGATGAAGAGCGTCGTGCCGACGATGTTCTGGGTGGCCCGCGGGAGATCGACGTAGAACACGCCGACGATCAGGGGGATCGCAGCGATCCGTGCCCAGGTCAGCAGCGTCGGCAGGTTGAAGAACACCTGTCGATTGTGACCAATCGCCTTGGTCGGCATCGCTCAGTCGAGGGTGCGAGGCTTGAACCGGCGGTCGTCGTCGAAAAGAAACGTCTCGACGAACTTCCAGGGCCGGGGCAGGCGCGAGACATCGCCGAAGGGCGCTGCCCGCCGGACGGCATCGGTGGCGATGCGCACCGTGTCCTTGGCCTGGCGCGGCGGCCGAAGGACCTCGATGCGGCGAATGCTGCCGTCGCCGTTCAGCTCGATCTCGAGGACCGGGATGGCGAGCAAGGTCTCGGGCACGGGGCCGAGGTAGGTGATCCCGGGGTTGGCCGCGATCAGGCGCTCGGCCGCCTGGCGCCGCACTTCCGTCCAGTTGCGCATCGTGCGCGGCGCCGCGAGCGGCGGCGGGCTTGCCGCTGACGGAGTCGCCGCGCTCGTCCCCCTGGCAGGCGCTTCGGGTCTCGGCGGGGGCGGTGCTTCAGGCGACGCGGGAACCGCGGCGGTTGGAGCCGGGCCCGCCGGCCCGTCGCCGGGCGTCCGTTCGCCCGCGCCCCGGCAGCCGACCAGCGTCACCGCAGCCGCCGCGAGGGCGACGAGGACTGTGAGGGCGCCGGGCCGTCGGCCGGCCCGCCAATCAATGCAATGCACGATAGATCTGCTCCGCCAGGTCGCGCGAGATGCCTTCCACGGTGACGAGATCCTCGACGCTCGCGTTGGCGACGCCACGCGCGCCGCCGAAGCGCTGCAGCAGTTTCGCACGCTTCTTCGGTCCGACGCCGGCGATCTCCTCGAGCCGGCTGGCCCCGGTGCGAACGCTTGCACGGCGTGCCCGCATGCCGGTGATGGCGAAGCGATGCGCCTCGTCGCGAATCTGCGCCACCAGCATCAGCGCTGCCGAATCACGGCCGAGCGAGACCTTCGGCCGACCGTCGGCGAAGACCAGCTCCTCGAGGCCGACCTTGCGCCCTTCTCCCTTTTCGACGCCGACGATGCGCGAGACGTCCATGCCGAGCTCCTCGAACACTTCGCGGGCGATCCCGACCTGACCGCGGCCGCCATCGACGAGCACCAGGTCGGGCAAGCGCGCCGTCCCCTGCCCGGCGGCCTCGACGAGCTTGGCATAGCGGCGGACCAGCACCTGCCGCATCGCTGCGTAGTCGTCGCCAGGCGTGATGCCGGCGATGTTGTAGCGCCGGTACTGGGCGCTCTGCATCTTGTGGGCCTCGAAGACCACGCAGGAGGCTTGCGCGGCCTCGCCGGCGGTGTGGCTGACGTCGAAGCATTCGACGCGAAAGGCGTGCAGGTCCTCGACGGTCATCTCCAGCGCATCGACGAGGGCCCGGGTCCGCGCCTGCTGGGAGCCTTCTTCGGCGAGGAGCTGGGCCAGGCGCAGGGCGGCCCCCTGCAGGCACATGTCGAGCCAGGCCCGGCGAGTCTCGCGCGGCTGGTGCTGGACGACGACCCGGCCGCCGCTCTGCGCGGCGATCGCCTGCACGAGCGCCTTGTCGACCGCATGGCTGACGAGCAGCAGCGGCGGCATGCCGCCGTCGAGGTAGTGCTGGCCGATGAAGGCCTCCAGAACACGGACCTCTGGTGACCGCGGCGCCCGACGGCTCGCCGGTCCGCTGCTGTCCGGTCGCTCGGCCGGGTCGGCAGCTTCGTCGGCGCCGCCGTCGTGGGGGCTGTCCTCGTCGGCGTCGTCCTCGACGGCATCGACGGCGTGCTCGACGTGCTTCGGAAAATAGGGCCGGTCGCCCAGATGGCGGCCGCCGCGAACCATGGCCAGGTTGACGCAGGCGCGGCCGCCCTCGACCTTGACGGCGAGGATGTCGGCGTCCTGGGGGCTGTCGCCCGTGTTGTCCTCGACAGCCTGCTGATGGAGGACCCGCGAAATGGAGCCGATCTGATTGCGGACTTCCGCCGCCTTCTCGAACTCCAGGGCCTCGGCATGTGCGCTCATCCGCGTCTGCAGGACATCGATCAGCTGCTGCTGCTCGCCGCGCAGGAAGCGCTCGGCGTGGCCGACGTCGCGGGCGTAGTCCTCGACCGAGATGTAGTCGACGCAGGGTCCCGAGCAGCGCTTGATCTGGTAGAGCAGGCAAGGCCGGGTCCGGTGGGCGAAGACGGTGTCCTCGCAGGTGCGCAGATGGAACACTTTCTGCAGCAGGTGGATCGAGTCCTTGACCGCCCACGCACTCGGAAACGGCCCGAAGTAGCGGTGTTTCGGATCGACGGCGCCGCGGTAATAGGCGACGCGCGGAAACCGATGCGTCTCGATCTTGAGGTAGGGATAGCTCTTGTCGTCGATGAAGCGGATGTTGAAACGCGGCGACAGCGTCTTGATGAGGTTGTTCTCGAGCAGCAGCGCCTCCGCTTCCGAGCGCACCACCGTCGTCTCCAGGCGGGCGATCCGAGCCACCATGTGGGCGATCCGGACCGCGCCCTCGCTGCCTGCGTGCCGCTTGTTGAAGTAGCTGGCGACCCGTTTGCGGAGGTCGCGCGCCTTGCCGACGTAGAGGATGTTGTCCTGGGCGTCGAAGTACCGGTAGACGCCCGGCAGGTTGGGCAACGCCGCCGCCTGGGTCAGGACCGACGCGCGAACGGCCGCTGCTGCGGTCGCTGCGTCCGTCACGGCCTCGTCGCCGGCCGGCGGTGATTCACGGAGGTCACTCATCGTCGGTCATTCTGCCCGCTCACCGTAGCCGCGCTGCGCTGCGACCGCCTTCGATAATCACGCCATGCGATGGGAGCTGTACTGCCGGGTCATCGACAACCATGGCGACCTCGGCGTGGCCTGGCGCCTCGCCAGCGACCTCGCCGCGCGCGGCGAATCGGTGCGCCTGGCCGTCGACGACCGCAGTGCCTTGGCCTGGATGGCGCCGTCCGCGGCTGCTGGCCAGGTCGAACTTGCCGCCTGGGACGCCCGTCAGGACGATGCCCGCGGAGTCCGGCCGGATGTCGTCGTCGAGTTGTTCGGCGGCGGCCTGCCTGCGGCGACGAAGGATCTGGCGGCAGGCCATCCCTCCACCATCTTTATCAATCTGGAGCACCTCAGCGCCGAGCGCTACGTCGAACGCTGCCACGGCCTGCCGTCGCCACGGTCGACCCCGGACGGCGTGCAGACCACCTGGTTCTACTACCCGGGGTTCACGCCGGCGACCGGCGGTCTGCTGCGCGAGGCGGCGCTCGTCCTGCCCGGCCGCCGGTCGGCCGGCGAACGCCACCGGGACCTGCAGGCGCTGGGGCTCGATCCGCGCCCCGACGAACGCGTCGTCAGCCTGTTCTGCTACCGCAATCCCGGCCTGGACGAATTGCTCGAGAGCCTCGCCGAGGCGCCGACCCTGCTGCTGCTGACCCCGGGCCCGGCCACCGAGCAGGCGACCGCGGCGCTCGGGCCGTCCGGCCGGCGTGGCCTGTTGCGGGCGGTGCCGCTGGGGTACCTGGAGCAAGCCGCCTTCGATCGTCTGCTGGCCGCCTGCGACCTCAACTTCGTGCGCGGCGAGGATTCGCTGGTCCGCGCGATCTGGGCCGGCGCGCCCTTCGTCTGGCAGCTCTATCCACAGTCCAACCGGGCGCACGCGGACAAGCTCGAGGCTTTCCTGACGCAGTTCCTGGACAACGCCGACCCGGCGCTGGCGGCGGCCGTGGGCGCGCTGTTTCGCCGCTGGAACGGCAGCACCGGAAACGAGAGCGATCGTCCGGATTGGCCCGACCAAGCGCCGTGGCGGTCGGCCTGCGAACGCTGGCGTCGGCGACTGGCGGCGCAGCGCGACCTGGGCTCGCAACTGGTCGATTTCGCCATGTCGCGGCAGATGGGCGCCGGCTAGAATCGTCGGCTTTGCACCCAGCGGACGGGCGCCGGCAAACCGAGCGTCGGCAACCGATCGCCGGCAACCGATCGCCGCCCCGTCACCAACGAAAAGCAGCACAACATGAAAACCGCCCAGGAGATTCGCGCCGGCAACGTCATCATGCAGGGCAAGGACCCGATGGTCGTCCTGAGGACGGAATACAGCCGTGGCGGCCGCAATTCGGCGACCGTGCGGATGAAGCTGAAGAGCCTGCTGAGCAACTCCGGCACCGAGGTCGTCTACAAGGCCGACGACAAGATGGACCAGATCGTCCTCGAGAAGAAGGAGTGCACCTACTCCTACTTCGCCGACCCGATGTACGCCTTCATGGATGCCGAGTACAACCAGTTCGAGGTCGAGTCGGAGAACATGGGCGACGCCATCCAGTATCTCGAGGACGGCATGCCGGTCGAGGTCGTCTTCTACGACGGCAAGGCCATCTCCGTCGAACTGCCGACGACGCTCGTGCGCGAGATCACCGACACCGAGCCTGCCGTCAAGGGCGACACCTCCGGCAAGGTGCTCAAGAGCGCCAAGCTGGCCACCGGCCTCGAGATCTCGGTGCCGCTGTTCGTGCAGACCGGCGACAAGGTCGAGATCGACACGCGCACGCACGAGTACCGCAAGCGGGTCTGACGCCGAGGCGACGCCGACGCGACGCCGACTTGCCCGAAGGCCCCTCGCGGGCCTTTTTTGATGGCCGCGCCGATGGTTGTCGGCATCATCCGGCGATGCCCTTCGATTTCTCGCTCGTCACGGCGCCGTTCCGGATGCAGCCCGACCTGCGCCGGGCCGCCCCCGACACGGTCACGCTCACCGCGTGCGAACCCGGAGGCAGGCATCTGCGCGAGAAGATCGCCGTGCTCGAGGCGCACGCGTCGCAGGCGCTGCTCGCCGAGCCGGAGTTCGATGCGGCGCCTGCCTTGCGGATGCTCGCCGAAGAGTGTGCGGGGCAGGCGTCGCCGCCCTTTCGTTTCGAGAACACCCTCGCCTGCGCCGCGCCACGGCTGGAGTGGTCGCTCGTCGACGGCCGGCCGACGGGCCGCGGCGACGCGGCCATCGGCGCCCTCCTGCGGGCCCTGCCCGCCGGGCAGCGCCCCGCCGCCCTGCTGTCGCTGGCGTTCGAGGAGGATTTCGCCATCGTCGACGGCGCTTCCGCCACCGTTCCCTGGTTGGCCGTGTGCCTTCCTTCGCGCTGGGCGCCCGAGGAGAAGCTTGGGCGGTCGCTCGCCGCCATCCACGCGCCGGTCGCCGACGGCGAGTTGCTGCGCGCCGCCAGCGACGGCCTCGTCCGTCTGGTGACCGGCGGCGGGCGCTGGGAGCGCACCGTCTGGACGATCACCGCCGAGCCGCGACTGGCGCAGCATCCCGGACGCGCCGGTACGGATTGGGCGGCCTCGTCTGCGGACCCTCAGGCGCGCGCCGGCGCCGCCTTCTTCCGCAGCGAGCACCAGACCTTCCTGCCAGTCGCCGGCGCCCGCCAGGCGGTCTTCGCCATCCACGTCCGCAGTGAGCCGCTGACCGACGCCGTCACCGACGCCGACGCGGCGGCGCGGCTGCACGCCGCCCTGGCGAGCATGTCGCCCGCCGTGCTCGCCTACCGTCGCCTCGACGTCGCCCGCGACGACCTGCTCGAGTGGCTGCACCGACGCTCGCTCGCTCGGGCATGAACACCCGTCCCATCGTCGCGGTGCGTCCGGTCCTCGACGCCGAGGGACAACTGCGCTCTCCCCTCTACGACGACGTCTACCACCCGCACGACGGCGGCTTGCGGCAGGCCCGCGACGTTTTCCTGGCCGGCAACGGCCTGCCCGACCGCTGGCGGCGACAGGATCGCTTCGTCATCCTCGAGACCGGTTTCGGACTCGGCAACAACTTCCTGGCCACCTGGGCCGCCCATCGGGCCGACGCCGATCGCTGTCGGCGGCTGCACTTCATCGCCATCGAGGCCCACCCGCTCGCCGCCGGCGATCTGGCGGCGCTGCCGCGCGAGCCCGGCGTCGGCGCTCTCGCCGCGGAACTGGCCGAGCGCTGGCCGCCGCTGACCTGCAATCTCCATCGGCTGTCGTTCGACGGCGGCGCCGTCGAGCTGCTGCTGGCGTTCGGCGACGTGGCTGCCTGGCTGCCGCAGCTCGAAGCCCGCGTCGACGCCTTCTTCCTCGACGGCTTCGCGCCGGCCCGCAACCCGGCGATGTGGGAAAGCCGCGTCCTGCGCGCCCTCGGTCGACTCGCAGCGCCCGGCGCGACGCTCGCCACCTGGACGGCGGCGCGAGCGGTGCGCGAAGGCCTGCGCGGCGCCGGCTTCGCCGTCGAGATCGCACCCGGCAGCGGCGGCAAGCGCGACATCACGCTGGCCCGCTTCGCACCCGTCGCCTTGCCACGGCTGGCGCCGCGCCGGCCATCCGGCCCGCTGGGCCGCGACCGTCGCATCGTCGTCATCGGTGCCGGTCTGGCCGGGTGCGCCGCCGCCTGGGCACTGGCCCGCCAGGGCCGGGCCTGTACGGTGATCGAGCGCCGGACCGATATCGCCACCGAAGGCTCGGGCAACGCCGCCGGCATCTTTCACGGCGTCGTCCATGGCGCCGACGGTCACCATGCCCGCTTCAACCGCGCCGCCGCACTCGAGGCGGCGCAGGTGATCGCCGAGGCGATCGGGCAGCAGGGAGTAGCCGGTGCCTGCGAAGGGCTGCTGAGGATGTCGCCGGGCGCCGTCGACGCTGGCAACGCTGGCAACGCTGAAGCGCTGGCCGCTGTCGCGGCGCGCCTGGGTCTGCCGCCGACCTATGTCGAGGCGCTGCCGGCCCCCGCGGCGAGCGCGCGCGCCGGCATCCACCTCGACGATCCGGCCTGGTTCTTTCCAGGGGGCGGCTGGGTCCATCCGGCCGGCCTGGCTCGCGCCTATCTCGCGCAGGCCGGCGCGGCGGTGACATTGCGCCTCGGCGTCGAGGTCGCGGCCCTTCGACGAGAAGGCCCGTCCTGGTCGCTGCTCGACGCGAATGGCAGGGTGGTCGAGACTGCCGACGTGATCGTGCTCGCCAACGCCGGCGACGCGTTCAGGTTGCTCGGCGACGCCGACCCGGCGCCGGTCATCGCCGTCCGCGGTCAGGTCAGCGGGCTCGCGACCGGCTCCCTTCCGAGCGCGTTTCGACCGCGGCTGCCGCTCGCGGGCTCGGGCTGGGTGGTGCCGGCCCACGCCGGTCGCATCTGGTTCGGCGCGACGGCCGACGCCGGCGACGACGATCGCGAGGTCCGGCTTCGTGACCACCGCGACAACGTGGCGCGACTGGCCGGGCTGGTCGGGCTCGGCAGGCTGGGCGAGTGGGTTGACGACACCCTCGACATCACTTCGTTGCAGGGACGGACCGCCTGGCGCTGGGTCAGCGACGATCGTCTGCCGTTGATCGGCGCGGTACCGGCCGCCTGGGCAGCCAGCCTGTCGCCTGGAGGCGACGCATGCGGATCCGGAACGCGTCCGACCCGGCGCTTCGATCAGCCGCGGTTTATCGAACGCTGTGCCGGCCTCTTCGTCTTCACCGCGCTCGGATCGCGCGGCATCGCCTGGTCGACGCTCGGTGGGCAGGTGCTGGCGGCGGCCGTCACCGGCGCGCCCTGCCCACTGGAAGCCGATCTAATCGACGCCGTCGATCCGGCGCGGTTCATCAGCCGGATGTGGCGGCGCAGTCAGGCGCGGCCCGCGCCGGCCGGTCAGGCGCCGCTGCCGCCTGGACCCGCAGCGGGTGCGTTGGCCGCGGCCGGCTGAGCGTCGCCATCGGCGGCGCTGGACGGATCGTCGGGACCCGTCGGACCGACCTTGCGATCGGCCTTCTCCTTCTCCTTCACTTCCTTCTTCTTTTTCTTGGCGAGTTCTCGTTGTCGCTTCTCGAACGAATAGTTGGGCTTGGCCACGGGCCGTCCTTTCTGTGTGCTGCACCGAACGTGCGCACTCCCGAGGTTACGCGCTTTTTCAAGGAGGCCCGCTCGGCGCTGCAGCGAACTCGAGCGTCTGCACGCCGCCGGACGTGCCCAGCAGGCACACGGCGGCCCGATGGCGGGCGAAGATGCCGACGCAGACGACGCCGGGCCACTGATTGACCTCGCACTCCAGGGCGGCCGGATCGTCGATGACCAGGCCGTGCACGTCGAGGATGGCGCCTCCGTTGTCGGTGACGACGCCGTCGCGCAGGCGGGCCCGGCCGCCGATCGCCGCGAAGCGACGCGCGACCTGGGCGGCGGCCATCGGCACCACCTCGACGGGCAGCGGAAAGCGGCCGAGGCGCTCCACCCGCTTGGATTCGTCGGCGATGCAGACGAATCGACAGGCCAGGTCGGCGACGATCTTCTCCCGCGTCAGGGCGGCGCCGCCGCCCTTGATCATGCAGCCGTCCGGATCGATCTCGTCGGCGCCGTCGATGTAGACCGGCAGCGATTCGACCTCGGCCGGATCGAGCACGCGGATGCCGCGGGCCACCAGCCGCGCGCTGCTCGCCGCGCTGCTCGACACCGCGCCTACCACCTCCTCGCGCAGTTCGGCCAGCGCATCGATGAAGCAGTTGACCGTCGAGCCGGTGCCCACACCGACCGCGGCGCCGCGCACCACATACGCCAGCGCCGCCCGGCCGACGGCGGCCTTGAGCTCGTCCTGGCTCACGGGCCGGTCATCCGCTCGGCGACGACCCACGCGTCGAACTGCTCGCCGGTCACCCACCCGGAGGCGATCGCCGCCTCGCGCAGCGTCGATCCGCTGCGGTGCGCCTGCTTGGCGATCGCCGCCGACTTGTCGTAGCCGATGTGCGGATTGAGCGCCGTGACGAGCATCAGCGAGCGCTGAACGAGCTCCGCGATCCGTTCCCGCTCCGGCTCGATGCCGCGTGCGCAATGGGTGTCGAAGCTGCGCGCGCCATCGGCAAGGAGGCGCACGCTCTGCAGGAAGTTGTGGATCAGTACCGGCTTGAAGACGTTGAGCTCGAAGTTGCCCGACGCGCCAGCGATGTTGATGGCGACGTCGTTGCCCATCACCTGGGCCGCCAGCATGGTCAGTGCCTCGCACTGGGTCGGATTGACCTTGCCCGGCATGATCGAGCTGCCCGGCTCGTTCTCGGGGATGCGGATCTCGCCCAGCCCGGAGCGCGGCCCGGAGGCCAGCCAGCGGACGTCGTTGGCGATCTTGGTCAGGGAAGCGGCGAGGGTCTTGAGGGCGCCGTGGGCGTGGACGAGGCCGTCGTGGGCGGCCAGCGCCTCGAACTTGTTCGGCGCCGACACGAAGGGCAGTCCGGTGCGCTGGCTCAGCTCGGCGGCGACCGCCTCGCCGAAGCCCGCCGGCGCGTTGAGTCCGGTCCCGACGGCGGTGCCGCCGAGGGCGAGCTCGGCGAGATGGGGCAGCGCCGCGCGGACGTGCGCCATGCCGTGGTCGAGCTGGGCGACCCACCCCGACATCTCCTGGCCGAGGGTGAGCGGCGTCGCATCCTGCAGATGGGTGCGGCCGATCTTGACGATCGTCGCCGTGGCCTCGGCCTGGGCTGCCAGGGTCGCCCGCAACGCGGCGATCGACGGCAGCAACCGATGGGTCAGCGCGTCGACGGCGGCCACGCTCATCGCCGTCGGAAAGACGTCGTTGGACGACTGGCTGCGATTGACCTCGTCGTTCGGGTGGACGCGTCGGCCCTCCCCGACCGGTCCGCCCAGGAGTTGCGAGGCGCGGTTGGCCAGCACCTCGTTCATGTTCATGTTGCTCTGCGTCCCCGAGCCGGTCTGCCAGACCGAGAGCGGGAACTCGCCGTCGTGGCGGCCGGCCAGCACCTCGTCGGCGGCAGCGACGATCGCCTCGGCCTTGGCGGCATCGAGGCCGCCGAGGCCGCGGTTGACGACGGCGGCAGCGCGCTTCACCTGGGCCAGCGCCCGGATCAGCTCGGCCGGCATCTTCTCAGTGGAGATGTCGAAGTGATGCAGCGAACGCTCGGTCTGGGCGCCCCAGAGTCGGTCGGCAGGAACGGCGATCTCGCCGAAGGTGTCTTTCTCGGTGCGGGTGGCGGTCATGGGGTCCTCTGCGGCGAAGTATGCAACGGCCTGCCAAAATCGCCCGCCCGATGTCGCTCATCCCCTACCCGCTCGCCCGCCCCTTCCTCTTCGGCCTGGACCCGGAGCGGGCGCACGACCTCACCCTCGCCGCGTTGGCCGCCGCCCAGCGCACGCCGCTGGTCTGCGCCGTCGCCGAGGAGCGCGTCGACGATCCGGTCGTGCTGGCGGGACTGCGCTTTCCGAACCGCATCGGCCTGGCCGCGGGACTCGACAAGAACGGTCGCTGCATCGACGGCCTCGCGGCCCTGGGCTTCGGCAGCGTCGAAGTCGGCACGGTCACGCCGCGGGCGCAGCCGGGCAACCCCAAGCCGCGCATGTTTCGCCTGCCCGAGGCGGAGGCGCTGATCAACCGGCTCGGCTTCAACAACGATGGGCTCGACGCCTTCCTCGCCCACGTGCGGCAGGCACGGTTTCGAGGCCACGGCGGCATTCTCGGCCTCAATATCGGCAAGAACGCGAGCACGCCGATCGAGCGCGCTGCCGACGATTACCTGACCTGTCTGGCCGGGGTCTATCCCCATGCCGACTACGTCACGGTCAACATCTCCAGCCCGAACACCGCCGGTCTGCGCGACCTGCAGGGTCAGGACGCCCTGGACGCCCTGCTCGCCGCGATCGGCCGCCGCCGCGGCGAACTGGCCGAGGAGCACCAACGCGTCGTCCCCGTCTTCGTCAAGATCGCCCCCGACCTCGACGATGGGCAACTCGAGTCGATCGCCGCGACGCTGGTCCGCCACGGCATCGACGGCGTGATCGCGACCAACACGACCGTGGCGAGAGACGCCGTGGCACGGCTCCGCCATGGCGGCGAAACCGGCGGTCTGTCCGGTCGGCCCTTGCTCGAGGCGTCCAACCGGGTCGTTGCCGCCTTGCGCGCGGCCCTCGGCCCGACCTTTCCGATCATCGGCGTCGGCGGCGTGATGAGTGGCGCCGACGCCCTCGCCAAGCGACGCGCCGGTGCCGACGTGGTGCAGATCTACACCGGCCTCATCTACAAAGGGCCGGCTCTGGTGACGGAGTCGGCACGAGCGCTCGCCTTGCGCTGAGCGATAGCCCGCACACTGTGCGACCCCGCATTCAAGAGGAACGGCAACGCGATGCTCGAACGAATCTCGAAGCGACTGATCGCGGCGACAGCCCTCGTCCTCGCCGGCTGCAGCAGCCTGCCCGTGATCACGCCCGACATGCGCCCGGTGCGTGCCGACTCGGTCCGACTGCAGGCGGCCAACGGAAAGATTCTCTCGGTCCAGCGCAGCAAGGCCATCCTGTCGGGTCTCGCGAAGGGCGGCGAATCGACCGACATCTTCACGCGCCACATGGCCATCGAGCAGGCGCTCGCCGCCGCGCCGTTGAGCATCGGCAACCGCGTCACCCTGCTCGAGAACGGCCCGAGCACCTACCGGGCGATGTTCGCGGCCATCGCCGCGGCGCGCGACCACATCAACATGGAAACCTACATCCTGGAGGACGACGAGGTCGGCCGCCAGTTCGCCGAGGCGCTGCTCGCCCGCCAGCGCGAGGGCGTCCAGGTCCACCTGATCTACGACGGCGTCGGCTCGCTCGCGACTCCCAAGGACTTCTTCAAGCGATTGACCGACGGCGGCGTCAAGGTGCTGGAGTTCAACCCGGTCAATCCGCTCAAGGCCAAAGCCGGCTGGGAGGTCAACCAGCGGGACCACCGCAAGATCCTGATCGTCGACGGCAAGACGGCCTTCCTGGGCGGCATCAACATCAGCAGCGTCTATTCCACCGGCTCGTCGGCTGGGGCCTTTTCGTCCGGCTCAGGCGACAAGCCGAGTGCGAAGGACCTGCCGTGGCGCGACACCGATCTGCAGATCGACGGGCCGGCCGTGGCCTCGTTGCAGCAGCTCTTCATCGCGACCTGGAACGGCCAGAAGGGAGAGACCCTGACGTCGCGCGACTATTTCCCGAAGCCCGCCGAAATCGGCAAGGAGGTCGTCCGGGTCATCGGCAGCACGCCCGACGAGCCGTTCAGCCAGATCTACGTGACGCTGATCTCGGCCATCAACAGCGCGGACACGACGATCTCCCTGACCAATGCCTATTTCGTTCCGGACCCGCAGCTGCTTCGCGCCCTGACCTCGGCGGCGGCGCGCGGCGTCGCCGTCCGGATGATCCTGCCGGGCACGACCGACTCCTCGCTGGTGTTCCACGCCGGACGCGCCCACTACGACGAGTTGCTGCGCGGCGGCGTGCGCATCTTCGAGCGGAAGGAGGCGCTGTTGCACGCCAAGACAGTCCTCGTCGACGGCGTCTGGTCGTCGGTCGGGTCGACGAATCTCGACTGGCGCAGCTTCCTGCACAACCAGGAGGTGACGGCGGTCGTCCTCGGCGCCGAGTTCGGCGGCCGCATGCGTGCCGCCTTCGAGCGCGACCTCGCCGCCTCCGAAGAGATCACCCGGGAGGCGTGGGCACGCCGTTCGCTGGTGACCCGGGCCAAGGAGACCTTCGCGCGTCTATGGGAGTACTGGCTGTGAGTCGTTGGCTGTGAATCGGATCCGCCCCCGTGTCATGCTCGTCGCGGCCTTTGCGACGCTGCTGCTTGCGTCGCTGTCGCCACCCACGCTGGCCCAGGATGCATCCGCCCTGCAAGCCCGTCACGCGGCGTTGCGCGGCCGGCTTGCCGACAACCAGTTCGGCCGCCCCCTCGTTCTCGAGTCGTCGCAGTCCCAGGGCGACCTCACCGGTGACGTCTACACGGTCATCGAGCATCCCTTCGCGGTCGTCCAGCAGGCGCTGGCCACCAAGGAGCAATGGTGCGAGATCCTCATCCTGCACCTCAACGTCAAGGGATGCATAGCCAAGCACGGCGACAAGACCTTGCTGCTCGAGGTCGGACGCAAGTTCGACCAGCCGGTGTCCGACACCTACAAGCTGCCTTTTGACTTTCGAGTCGCCACGAGCACGGCGGAGTACCTCCAGATCCGCTTGAGCTGCGAAGAAGGTCCGCTCGGCACCCGGGACTACCGGATCCACCTCGAGGTGATTCCCCTCGACGCGAACCGCAGCTTCGTCCACATGTCGTACGCCTATGGCTACGGCCTCCCGGCGCGGCTGGCGATGCAGACCTACCTGGCGACGATCGGTCGCGACAAGGTCGGGTTCACGATCGTCGACCGCCAGGGCGGCAAGCCGAACTATCTCGGCGGCGTGCTGGGCCTGCTCGAACGCAACACGATGCGCTACTACCTGGCCATCGAGGCCTACCTGGGGGCCTACTCGCTGCCGGCCGGGCAACAGGTCGAAAAGCGCATCCACGACTGGTACGCCAGCACCGAGCGCTACGCCCGCCAGCTGCACGAAATGGACGAGGCTGACTACCTCGAGATGAAGCGCAAGGAGATCCGTCGCCAGCGTCAACCGCGGGCCGCCGCCTCCTGAGCGGCGGCGGCGGTCACCCGGTCACCCGGTCACCCGGTCACCCGGTCACCCGGTCACCCGGTCACCCGGTCACCCGGTCACCCGGTCACCCGGTCACCCGGTCACCCGGTCACCC
>Ga0136633_1001132_pt1 | contig 19821 bp, 21 predicted proteins | sample AntDrymeUQ832206_2_FD_105494 | JGI IMG/M metagenome (GOLD analysis project Ga0136633, IMG submission 105494) | Polar desert sand microbial communities from Dry Valleys, Antarctica - metaG UQ83 (22.06) | ecosystem: Environmental > Terrestrial > Soil > Desert | place: Antarctica: Dry Valley...
CCCGGCCCGTGCGCGTCGCGCGGATCCCGGAAACGACCCTCTCAGCCAGCAACCGCAGGGCCGATGCCCGTCAACCCACCCACATCAGGGTCAGGAGAGCCCCAAAAATCTCTTCGGGGGATGGAGTGCCGGCGCAGTCCACCCGCTCGCCTCGGCCGTCAGCTCGCGCCATCGATCACGGCATGAACGGCGGGAAGCTCCAACCCGAGGAGCAGCGCGGGTGCGCAGACCATCGATCTCGTCCGCCGGCAGGGCGCATCGTGGGATGTTTGGAAGCACGCGGGGCCACCAGACTCGTCTTAACTTAACGATCCCGACCGCGTTGGCAGTCCATCATGGGAGCTGAGCATGAGACCCGGCGGTCTGTGGGTTCGTGCCACATCCGTGCCACATCGAAGGCGGAACAGGGTGCATCAAGGGGGTCCAAAGCTGAGTCGCAGATGTGCGCTGACCTGCATGTTTGCGGGTTTCCCCAGGTCACGGCGTCTGCCTCGATCGACTTCCCAAGCTGAGAACGCGAGTTCGATTCTCGTCGCCCGCTCTCCCGAAGGCGCCGCTTCGCGCCTGAACTGCGCTGGGTGTCGGCCGAGGTGCTCCGAGAACAATCACGCCGGCGTGCGCATAACGTTCAATCCAAGAGCGTGGTGCTCACTGTCGAGAACACCGGCGACACGCTCAGCTCACAGTTGGTGGCCACGCTGGTCGAGGGGTTCCGTCGCGGCACCGAACGCATACGCACCGAGCACGCAGGTGTCGGCCTCGGCCTGGCAATCGTCAAGAGCATCACCCAGGCACACGACGGAACCCTCACCCTCACGCCCCGGGCCGCTGGGGGGCTCTGCGTCACGGTGCAACTACCCGCTGCGCCAACCCACAGTGAAGAAACCCGACTACCGAGTGCGTACGAGCGCTTTCGGGTCCGCAGCCCAGACGTGGCGTAAGTGTTCAGCTGCCATCACCGACTGACCGAGCGACTCTGAGAAATTCCTTCGTGTAGGCAGGAATAGCGCGAGGTGGTCGCGAAAGTCTGTACATGGCAGGTGACGCGCCCTCGGCGGCGGAGTACGAGCGCCGGATCGCCGGGTTCGAAGCGCTCGTCGCCCAGCAGGCGGGGCTGATCGACATGAGCGAGGCCCAGCGCGAGGTGATCTCCCGCCTCGAGTCCCGCGTCGCCGAGCTGGAGCGCCAGCTGGGCCAGCATTCGGGGAACTCGGGCCTGCCGTCGTCACGGGACCCCGCCGCCGAGCGCAAGCGCCAGGCCGAGGAGCGCGAACGCCGCAAGCAGTCCCAGGGCGCCAAGCGCCGGCGGCCGGGAAAGCAGACGGGTAGCGCCGGCTCGGGCCCGGAGATGTCGGCGAGCCCTGACGAGGTGATCGACCACCGCCCCGCCGAGTGCAGTGGTTGCGGCGCCGACCTCGACGCCAGGCCCGACGCCGGCTTCGCCGCCCGTCAGGTCGTCGAGCTTCCCGAGGTGAAGCCGGTGGTCACCGAGCACCGTGCCCACGGGCGACGATGCTCCTGCGGCCACGTCACCGTCGCCTCCTTCCCCGAAGGGGTGCGGGCGCCGGTCAGCTACGGCCCCCGGGCCCGAGCCACCGTGGCCTACCTGCTCGGGCGCCAGCACCTGCCCACCCGCCGGGTGGCCGAGGCCGTGGCCGACCTGTTCGGCCTGCGCATCTCGACGGGGGCCGTCGATGCGATCTACAGCGACGCGTCCCGGCGCCTGGGAGACTTCATCGGCGCCCTGGTGGCGCTGCTTCGCAGCCTGCCGGTGCTGCACGCCGATGAGACCACCGACCGGCTGGGGACCAAGACGTGCTGGATGCACGTCGTGTCGACGGCGATGTTCACTCTCATCCACGCCTCGGTCACCCGGGGCGGCGACGCCATCGACGAGGCCGGCGTGCTTCGGGGCTACCGGGGCGTGGTCATCCACGACCGCCTGGCCATGTACTGGAAGCTCAAGGCCCGCCACGGCCTGTGCGGGGCCCACCTGCTCCGCGACCTCGCAGATGTCGCCGGCGTCGCCTCCCAGAGCGCGTGGGCGGCGGGCCTCGCCGCGCTGCTCGTGGAGATCAACGCCGCGTGCGACGACGCCCGCCGGCGCGGCCTACGCCAACTGGCCCCCCTCCACCAGCGGGCCTTCGCCGCCCGCTACGACGCCCTCGTCGCCCAAGGCCTGGCCGCCAACCCCGATCCCGCCCCAGGACGCAAACGGGACTACTACCAGCGGCGTTCGCACAACCTGGTCACCGCCTTCGCCGAGCACCGCCGCCACGTCCTTCGCTAGATGTACGACCTCGATGTGGCCTTCACCAACAACCAGGCCGAAGTGCGACACGAAGTCGCACGACACGAGTGGGCACGCAGAAAGGAGGGCCAACCGATGGCGTTGGCAGCGTAGGCCCCGGGCCAGTGCTCATGGCCCGTCCCCACCCGGACGTGCGTCGCCGGCAACGGCGGGGTGCGGAGCTCCGGGGAGAAGCCCAAGGGCGCCCGTTCCATCCGGGGGCCACAGGCGAGGGGAAGACCGGACGGGTGAACGCAAGTGAACCCTCGACGATGCCCCGTTACGTTGAGCCCCGGGTGGATGGAAGCCCGACCGGGGTGCAGGGACTGGCCGCAGGGAAGCGGCAGGTGGCGGCCGGCGATTCGGTGCCGGTCGTGAGAGCACCACCGTCCTCGGGGTCGAGAGGGCACCCAACCCGGTTGCAGCTCGATCGTGTGGAACGTGGAATCCCGATGGGGTCCCGAGGGCTGGTGCCCTCGGGTAGGCCGACCGCAAGGAAGGCGTAGACCCCCAGCGGGGAGAGGATGACCCGAGAAGCGAACGCCGGTGGCCGAAAGGCGACAGGAAACCGGGACAAGTGGTCGGCTCTCCCGCCGGCCGTCCCGCATAACTGGCCGGACAGGGCAGATGCCCGACCCGAAAGGGTGCCGACGCGGGTCAGGTGGGCCAGCGGAAAGATGATGACCGACGACACCAGAACCGAAGGACAAGTTTGACGCCATGACGACACCGACCACCGCTTCGGCGGCGAGACGCGTCGATGTGGCGAACGGACCGGAGGACGACCCCATCGACTGGCGCGCTGTCAATTGGCGCCAGGCCGAGGACGACGTACGGCGTCTGCGGCAACGGATCTTCGCGGCGACGCAGGCAGGGGACCTGGCCCAGGTCAGGAACCTTCAGAAGCTGATGCTCCGCTCGCGCGCCAACGCACTGGTCAGCGTGCGGCGGGTGACGGAGCTGAACGCAGGACGACGGACGGCGGGCATCGACGGCAGGACAGTGGTGCTGGACCGGGGCAAGGCCAACCTGGCTTCCGAGGTGCAGCGCCGTCCGACCGCAGGCGCCTCTCCCGTCCGACGGGTGTACATCCCCAAAGCAGGTGGGAAGCGCAGGGCATTAGGGATTCCCGTGATCGCTGATCGGGCGCGACAAGCGCTCGTGCTCAACGCACTGGAACCCGAGTGGGAGGCGCGGTTCGAGCCGAAGTCCTATGGCTTCCGCCCGGGCCGCTCCTGCCAGGACGCCATCGCCGCGATCTTCTGGACCGCGGCGGGCACACGCACCAAGCGCCGCTGGGCGCTCGATGCCGACCTGGCCTCGGCGTTTGACCGCGTCGGGCACGACCACATCCTCGACCAGCTCGGGACGTTCCCCGCCAGGGGTCTCGTCCGGGACTGGCTGAGGGCAGGTGTGGTCGATGGGACCGGCTTCGCCCCGACCGAGGAGGGAACTCCCCAGGGCGGGGTGATCAGCCCCTTGCTCTTCAACATCGCCATGCACGGGATGGAAACGGCCGCCGGGGCCGAGTACCGCTGGGACCCCTACCGGGGGTCGATGGCGTCGGTCACGGGCACACCGGTGCTGGTGCGCTACGCAGATGATCTGGTCGCACTGTGCGACAGCCGTGAGCAGGCCGAATCGGTCAAGGAACGGCTGACGCCGTGGTTGGCGTCCCGGGGAGTGGCCTTCAACGAGGACAAGACGCGCATCGTGCACCTCGACGAGGGCCTGGACTTCCTGGGGTTCAACGTCCGCCGCTACGGCCAGAAGCTGCTGATCAAACCCAGCGCCGAGGCCGTCAGACGTATCCGCAAGCGGCTCTCCGCCGAGATGGCGGCCCTGCGCGGGGCCAACGTCGCGGCGGTGCTGCGCAAGATCAACCCGATCGTGCGCGGCTGGGCCGCCTTCTACCGGGATGTCGTCTCCACCGAGACGTTCCACAAGCTGGACCGTCACCTGTGGAGGCTCACCTACAAGTGGGCGACCTTCCGCCATGCGGGCAAGCCGAAGCGCTGGGTGGTCACCAGGTACTTCGGCCAGTTCCATCCGACCAGACGCGACCGGTGGGTGTTCGGTGACCGCCACAGCGGCGGTTACCTCCTCCGGTTCGGCTGGACGAAGATCATCCGCCACGACTTGGTCAAGGGCGCGTCGTCCCCGGACGACCCATCCCTGACCGAGTACTGGGCCAGGCGGCGGCGCAAGGCGGGACCCGAACCACCGCTGGAGCGCAACCGCATGCGCCAACTCAAGGCGCAAAGCGGCCGATGCGCATCCTGCGGCGGGCTCCTCTTGCTCGCCGATGATCCACCCACCAGCCCCCAGGAATGGGAGCAGTGGTTGGTGGTGACCCGCAAGGCGATCACCATGCATGCGATCACCGAGAGCGGGACTGGCCCACCGGAAGATCGAGGAACATGCCTGATCCACACCAGCTGCCGGCGGCGAGCTGCCGCCGCCAGCCCTGCACCTTCTGTTGCCGGCAAGCCCTCGAGGCCTGCTTGAGCCGGATGCGGTGAAAGTCGCACGTCCGGTTCTGAGGGGGCCCCGGCCCAGCAATGGGTCGGGGCTACCCGACCGTGACCTGCGGCCCACGAAGCTGCACCGGAAGATCTCCGGCTGCTTCCGCAGCCAGCACGGCGCCGAGCGCTTCGCCCACCTACGCAGCTACCTGTCGACCACCCGCAAACACGACATCCCCGCCATCGACGCACTCGTCCGCCTCTTCAAAGGCGACCCGTGGATGCCGCCGGCGCCATCGGCTACCTGAACACTTACGACGTGGCGCTCGTCCATGATGGTCGTCGTCGCTCCTGGGTGAACGCTCCCGACGAACAGGACAGGGACTTCGCTCTCGCGTGGGAGCTCGCTGGCTGCGCTGCCCCGGATGGCCTTGGAAAGGCCGGCGCCCCGTGTCCCCACGGCGATGAGCTTGTAGCCGCCCTCGGTGGCGCACTGACGCAGGGCAACCGAAGGATGACCGTGCACGACCTCGAGCTCGGTCATGCGTCCGGGGAGGCGCCGAGCCAGCCGTCGGAGTAGCTCCGTTGCGTCCTGCTCCTGCTCTTCGAGGCCGCCGAAGGGAATGACTGTGGCCACGGTCAGCCGGCCGAGCCGATCACCGAGAAGGTCGACCACAGCCTGCGGAGCGCCGTCCGCCTCAGAAGAGCCGTCGTAACCGACGAGCACGTCGATGGGGCCTGTGCCCGCGGTGACCGGGACTCTCCCCGCCAGTGTCCTCGGCCGCAACTGCTCGTCGTGGCGGCGCCGTTCCATCACGATCGACAGCACGAGGCCGATGGCAAGCCAGGCTGCCACCACACTTCCAAACGACGAAGCTCTCCGACATCGCGACACCTCCAGAGCCATCATCCCCCCGTCTGGTCCCCGGCCCCAGGGTCGAACGGCATGAAGAAGCAGGACTTCGTGCTCTACGGGCAGACACCGGCTTATACAGGGCTAGCTTTCCCCCAGACCGCGTACCCGCTCGGCTGCACGCACCTAGAGACCGCTGGGAGTGCCGTGGACGTTCGTCAAGCTGGCGGGCGACACAGCGCAGCAGCGGAGCGAGTGGGTCATGGCCAAGGGGTGGATCCAGGGGGGTGCTCCTGGTCGGCACCTTCGGCTTCACGGGTGTTGGGCTACATGGCGGCGAGGACCAGGCCGAGCCGCCGATCCCCGATCGTGGGCATCGTGCAGCTCCATCGCTCCGTCGGACAGGGCTATTGGGCGGCGCGCGAGCTCACGTTCCTGACCAACGACCTGAACTTGCTCCTTGGCTGGTTCCGTCTGCCCGGTGATCTGCTGTTCGTCGGTGGGGGGGGGTGCTCCCCTTGCTCTGGCTGGGGTTCCAGGGCGTCCGCCACCGCGGCAGTCATCAGGACGCCCTCGACGAGGAGGACCTCCTGCTGTTCACCGAGGTCGTACCAGTGGCGGGGCCTCCGGACGAGCTGGTCGGCACCCTCTGACCATGCACCCCGAAGCCATGTTCCTCGCCGGCTACGCCGTGGCGTTGGTTGCTGTCGCCGCCGGGCTCGAAGCAATCGGTTCCCGCTCCGCCCACCCATGGTCTTCCAGGATGCTCGCCGCCAGTAAGCCCCCGGACCTCCGGCAACCCGACGGGGAGGCCGCCTGGCCGCACTCCGAGGTGCCCGTGTTCCACCTGGCAGTGAGCAGCGTGGCCCTGACCGCGGCACTGGCGCTGACCGCCGCCAGCGTCGCCCGTCATCACGGTCGGGTGGAGATCGCTGTCCAACTTGCGCTCCTCGTCCTCATCGCAATGCGGATCGCCGGCGTGGTCGCCCGACTCCGCGCCGTTCGTCGAAACGAGCGGCCGACAACGCCTCACAGCGAGCCCGCCGGGGGGTAGTCGGCCCCTGGAGGGTCGGACGAATGGCCGAGACATCGATCAGCCGAGGCCGCACGCCTCTGACCGGCGCCGCCCGCAACGCGGCGAAGACCGTCATGGTCGTCCACGCGGAGACCGCCAGCAGCAGGAGCCGGAGGAGCACGGTCACCGGGAGGGCGACACGGCTGGCGTCGGCGGCAGAGAGCAGGGCCGTGGCGGCCAAGCCTGCGTACCCGGAGACCAGCGCGAGCCCAAGGGGCCACCCCACCGCCCTCCGTCCCATGAATTCCTTGTGCGAACCGTTCAGGCGCCGGTCGACGGCGGAGCTGACGGCGAGGGCCGCTGCCGCGATCGCCGACCACATGAGCAATGGGTCGGGGCCCGACCCTTCACCGCGGGTGAAGAAGAGCCGCTCGACCGGTCTGGGCACGAGGGAGGGAAGCGACTCCTGGCCCACGGCGTTCTGCACGCTCACGACGCTTGAGTCGTCGAGCGCGTCCCGGAAGTACGTGACGGCGGCGGTGGGATGCCGGGCAAGGTGGCGGGCCAGGGCGAAGACGTACCGCTCGCTCAACCACGCCTGTCCTTCGGGGCATCCGAGCCTGTCGACTCGGACACGGTCGATCGGCGGGTCGTCGGGGGTGTGCGGTGCGTCCTGGCGAAGGCAGGCCGGTGCACCGGCCGCCACCATGGCATCGATGATCCCGGGCCCCGACGGCGTGGTGTACGCCGCCAGGTAGTACTGGGTGAGGGTCCTGCCCTTCAGCCCCGGCACGCTCATCCAGTCGCCCCAGGTCTGGTCGACCTCGACGTTGTAGCTCCAGGCATAGGCGGTGGTCCCGACGCCGGCCATGGCCAGGGCGAGCGAGGCGACGAGGGAGCGGACCGTCCGATCGCGCCCCATCAGCGCGAGACAGACGAGGAGCACGGCGACGACGACGAGCGGGATCAGCACGGGCCGCACGACACCGAGCAGCGACGCCGCCATGACCGTCACGGCCATGGTGGCCAGATGGCCGCGGCCGCTTCCGACCGAGAAAAGGCCGCCGACGAAGAGGGCGACCATCGACATCGTGAACGACTCGCTCAGCAGCGCCGTATCGAACCCGGAGACCCCTGACGCGCCGGCGAACCCGGCAACGGTCACCCCCAGCACGAGCGACGTGATCCGGTGGGACGTCAGGCGTGCGAACTGCCAGATGCAGAAGGACCAGCAGCAGGTGGCGATCAGGAACTGGGCGATCACCCGCCAGGTGTCGTTCGGGGCGAGGGCGTAGAGCACGGTGATCGGCCACGGTCGCAGGCTGTGGCCCGTGAAACTGGTGGTCCCGAAGTCCAGCCACCCCTGGGCGGGGCGACGGTACATCGGTGTGTCGGCGGTCACGACCGGGTTCCCGATCATCACCAGCTGACCGATGCGCGTGACGAGATAGAGGCCCACGGCTCGTCGGGCTGCCCACAGCCCTGACGGGCGTATCGGACGGCGGGCCGGCGGGCGCCTGATCGGCGTCTCGCTCTGGGTGATGGTCACTTCTTCAGGCGGACCGTCACCCCGGTGGCCACGCCAGACGAAGCCCACCGCCACACCACGTGCGACCTGACGGTCCTCATGCGACCTCTCTCTGCTTGGGGCACCCGCGCGCCGTCTGTGGTTCGTCCCGCTCTCATTGAACTACACGAGCGGGCCGGGGGATTGGTTGACATCCATCTGTGACAAGCGACACCAGGGCGGAGCCGACGGCCCCCGTGCATGCGCCGGCCAAGCGAGCGTCAAGTGACCGCCAAGCGCCCGGCCGCAGCATGTGCCCAAGGAGGACGGACCGCCCGGACTCCCCAGCTGCAAAGGAGCTCACATGGCCAAGACCCTCAAGTCCCGCTTTCTCCGCTCGCGTTCCGCCGCCGCCGCAACGAGCGCGGCACTTGCCGTCATCGTCCTGGGTGGGACGGCGGCGGTGGCCAACCACAGCGCCGACGCCATCCACGCCTGTCAGAAGACGAACACCGGCGCCGTCCGCATCGTCAATGCCGCTTCGGAGTGCGGGAACGGCGAGACGGCGATCGAGTGGAACAAGCAGGGCCCGACCGGGCCGACAGGCCCCGCCGGCCCTGCCGGCGTGAAAGGTGACACGTGCGCCACGGGCCCGACCGGTCCTGCCGGGCCCGCCGGCGCGAAGGGGGATACGGGCGCCACCGGTCCCGCAGGTATGGCCGGCCCCGTCGGCCCGGTAGGGCCGGCAGGTCCCGGCGGACCACAAGGCACCACCGGTCCGGCCGGTCCCGCCGGCCCCGCCGGAGCGGGTGCGGCCGGCTACTCGATGCGGGTCTCCGGCCCGGTCGACGTGTGGTGGTACTGCAGCGGCGGTGGGCCATGCAACGTCTACAGCTCGGTCGCATGGCTCGACCTGCCCGCCGGCAAGTACCTCGTCTCGGCCAAGGCGTGGTTCCGCAACACCCGCGGCGTGTTCGACGGCGACGCCGACGCCAAGTGCTACCTGTACGACCTCGGCGGCACCCAGCGCGACGACACGAACCTGTACCTGCCCCGCACGACGCTGGGCCACAGCGGGGGCAAGATCAAGGCCCAGGACATCCGCATCTCGGCGGTCAAGCTGGACACCCTGTCTGCCGCGTAGCCCGTCGTCTCGCGCCCGGCCCCGGCCTGTGATGGGAACGGGCCGAGAGTCGGTACCCTCTCACGATGGCCGCGGTCCACAGGAACAACGTGAAGGAGTCGGGCCGGATCGACGGCCAGCCCATGCTCTTCGCCCATGGCTTCGGCTGCGATCAGCACATGTGGCGGTACGTCGCCCCCCGGTTCGAGGACCGGTTCAGGGTCGTCGTGTTCGACCACGTGGGCGCCGGCGAGTCCGATTCCGCCGCGTACGACCCCGACCGCTATGCATCGCTGGCCGGATATGCCGACGATGTCCTGGAGATCTGCCGCGAGCTCGACCTGCGCGACGTCGTCTTCGTGGGCCACTCCGTCTCGTGCATGATCGGCGTGCTGGCCGCGGGAAGGGAGCCCGAGCGGTTCGCCAAGCTGGTGTTCGTGAGCCCGTCGCCGCGGTACATCGACGAAGGCGCCTACGTCGGCGGTTTCGGCGCCGCCGACATCGAGGAGCTGCTCGACTCTCTCGACAGCAACTACCTCGGCTGGTCGCAGGCCATGGCGCCCGTCATCATGGGGAACCCGGACCGCCCCGAGCTGGGCGCCGAGCTGACCGCCAGCTTCTGCCGGACCGACCCCGACATCGCCCGCCGTTTCGCCCGGGTGACCTTCCTTTCCGACAACCGGGCCGACCTGGCCGGCGTCACGACCCCCACGCTCGTCTTGCAGTGCACCAACGACGCCATCGCCCCCGTGGTCGTGGGCCAGTACGTCACAGACGCCCTGCCGAACGCGTCGATGGTCCTCCTCGAGGCCACGGGCCACTGCCCCAACCTGAGCGCCCCGGATCAGACCGCCGACGCCATCGGCGCGTTCGTGCGTGGGTGACCGCCCGGTCCGACACTGAGGTGAGCGGCGAGGAGGCCGTGGAGGCGTTCCACTCCGCTCTGCGCGAAGACGATGCGGAGTCGCTGTACGAGCGGGCGCCCTGTGGGTACCTGTCCACCGCGCCGGACGGCACGATCGTCAAGGCCAACCAGACCTTCCTCACCCTGACCGGGTACCAGCGGGACGATCTCATCCAGCGGCGGAGGTTCGCCGATCTCCTCAGCCCCGGCGGGCGGATCTACCACGAGACCCACTACGCCCCCATGCTGCAGATGCAGGGCTCGGCTCGCGGCATCGCCCTGGAGATCGTCCGTGCCGACGGGCGACGCCTGCCGGTCCTGGTCAACTCCGTCCTCGACCGGCACGCAGACGGTGCGCCGGTGGTCATCCGGACCGCGGTCTTCGACGCCACCGAGCGCCGGGAGTACGAGCGGGAGCTGCTCCGGGCCAAGCGGCAGGCCGAGGATTCCGAGGCGCGGGCCCGCGCCCTGGCCCAGACACTGCAGCAGACCCTGATCCCGCCGGCGGTCCCCGAGATCCCGGGGCTCGAGATCGCCGCGACGTACCGCCCGGCCGGTGACGGCTCCGAGGTCGGTGGCGACTTCTACGACATCTTCGAGATCGGCGCCGGTGAGTGGGTGGTCGCCATCGGCGACGTCTGCGGGAAGGGGGTCGAGGCGGCGGTGATCACCGCCCTGGCCCGGTACACCCTGCGGGCCGCCGCCGTCCGGTTCGCCCTTCCCTCCCAGGCGCTGGACACCCTGCACGAGGTCCTGCTCCGGCAGGACACGGACCGGTTCTGCACCGCCGCCATGCTGCGGTTGTGCAACGCCGGCGACAGATGGACCGCCACGGTCAGCGTCGGCGGGCACCCGCTCCCCCTCCTCGTCCGGGCCGGCGGTCCTCCGGTGACGATCGGCCGGTCCGGATCGCTTCTGGGGGTCCTCACCGACACCCAGTTCCACGACACCGAGGTCGCCCTCGAGCCGGGCGATGCGGTGGTCCTCTACACCGACGGCGTGACCGAGGGCCGGTCAGGGGCCGGGTTCTACGGCGATCACCGGCTGGCGGAAGCCGTCGCCGGCAATGTGGGATCGGCGACCGCCCTTGCGGAAGGCATCGCCCACGACGTGCTCCGATTCCAGTCGGACGACCCCAAGGACGACGTCGCCGTCGTGGCGCTCCGCGTGCCCATCGGACCTCGGGGTTCCCTCGGGGTCGTCCCTGATTCGCCCGGGGGTATCGAAACCTAGACTGCACCCGTGGCGATAGTGGGGCGGTTTCGGCAGATCGGGTCTGCCTCGGGCACTCGGGGTCGCCTGCTGGCGGTGGTCATGGGGCTGGCCCTGGTGGCCGGCGCCTGTGGAGGCGGCGGCGACGACAACGCCGGCCTCGACAGCGAGTTCCGGCCGACGCCGGGCGAGCGCGACGTGACGTTCCAGGGCGCGGCCAAGCTCAAGATGGGGGCCACGCTGGCTGTCCCACAGAGGGCCCAGGGCGCAGTGCCGGGGGTGCTGATCATCCCGTCCCACGGTGCCGCCAATCGCGACGGGCCCCTCGTGGCCCGTCCGGCGGACCCGCTCTACAAGGATCTCAGTGCCGCCCTCACCGCCGCAGGCATGGTCACGCTGCGCTACGACCACCGCGGCATCGGCGACAGCCAGTTGGAGACCGGCCAGCAGCTCAGCTGGGACGACATGGTGAACGACGCCAAGGAGGCGCTCGCCTTCCTCGGCCAGCGCCAAGAGGTCGACAGCGCCCGTATCGCCGTGGTCGCCCACGACACCGCCGGCGCCATCGCCCTCAAGCTGGCGGCCACCGATCCCCGGGTCAAGAGCGTCGCTCTCGTGTCCGCCCCGGGCCGGCCCCTCACCGACGTGTGGGCAGACGGCTACCGGTTCACCCACGGGCCGGTGTCGGCCGAGGCCTTCCGGAGCATGATCGGCGGCCTGATCACCAACGGCTCACTGCCGTCCCGGGAGACGATACGTCCGGAGTTCCAGTCCACCCTGCCGCCGAACCAGGACGCGTTCTTCAAGACCCTGTTCTCCGTCGACCCAGTGGCCGACGCCGCCGCGGTGAAGGTGCCGGTCCTGATGGCGCTCGGCGAGCGGGCGAACACCGTCACCGCCACCGACGCCCAGCGCCTGAGCCAGAGCCTGGGTGGGAAGAGCGAGGTGGTCGTCGCCGCCAACTCCAGTCCCACCCTCCAGCAGGTCCTCACCGCTCCGGTCCGGCCCTTCGACCCTCTCGACATGGACTCCCACGGCCTGGGTCCGCCGGTCGCCGAGGCGCCGCGGCAGCAGGTCACGGTCGACCGCATCGCATCCTTCGTCGGCACCTCGGTCGGCGCCCGCGCCGCCTAGAGGTCGAAGAGGGCGGCCAGGTGTGCGCCCGCAGCCAACTCACAGCAGGGCGTAGAGCTCCCCTGCGATCCGTTGGTGGCGCAGGTTGGGCTGGTCCACCACCACCTCCCCGTCGATCAGTTGTGTCCAGCGATCGGTGTGGGGAAGGGCGTACTACTCCTCTGCCGTGAGGACCATGCCGGAATGGTACGGCCCAATCAGCCGAGGGGTTGGGGCTCGAAGGCCAGGGCCATGCCTGCGGCCACTGCGACGTTGAGCAGGGCGAACCCCACCAGCCGGTAGGCCGGCCAGCGCCACGGCGGGGACATGACGGCGTCGTCGCCCGGCCGCCGGCCCCGCTGCCACCGCCACAGGGCGGCGAGGCCGAACGCGAGAGCCAGGACGAGGCTGATCCACAGGGCCCGGGGAGCCTGCACCCGGCCGGCCTCGCTGAGCCGGGCGCCCCACCACACACCGGCCCCGAGGCCAATGGCCGACCCGATGACGAACCGGGTGATGCGGGAGCGGAGAAGACGGGCGGTGCCCTTGTAACCCGCCTCGAAGAGAGCCTCGCCGGCCCCCTCGAGGACGAACTGGAAGAGCACCTCGAGGATCAGCTCGATCAAGAAAGGTATTGGCCCTGGCTGTAGGCGGCGGTCAGTGCGACCAGGCCCAGCGCCGCCACCGGATAGACGACCCTCGCCAGCTTCGGTCGCTCGGCCAGCAGTTCGCCCAGGACGGCGAAGCACGGGAAGGCGGCGAGCAGGTAGCGGCTCATGCCGAAGAAGTTCTTGGTGCTGATGGCCGGGACGAGGATGATGAGCAGGGCGTAGACGCCGTAGCCGTACCCGAACCGGCGGAAGACCCGGGGCACAAGCGCGAGAGCGCCGAAGGTGAGCACAGGATGGGCGAGGTAGGAGAGCGACGCCAGCACGTGGCGGTCCCCGAGCGTGCCCAGGTCCTCGAAGAACCGCACCTTGAGCCACGTGCGGACTCCGCTCTCCTGGTCCCAGGCCGACTGGACGGTGATGAAGGTGAACGGGTCGCCGAAGCGTCGCCACTGGTAGAGGCAGAAGGCGGCCAGGCCCAGGGCCGAAAGCAGGACGCCGGCGTCCCACCACACCGGCCGGGCGGCGTCGCCCAGCTGCTTCCGGCGTTCGTAGGCCCGTACTGCGAGGGCCACCACCAGCACGATCCCCGTGGGCCGGGCCCCGGTGGCCAACGCGCCCACCAGCCCGGCCAGGCAGGGGTGGCCGTGCTCCAGGAGGACGAAGGCGCCCAGGACGGCCATGACGAAGAACGCCGTCGGGTACACCGCCCCGTAGAGGAAGAAGGCGTAGGGGTAGAGCAGGAGCAGCGCCAGGGCGGCCCAGGCCTTCGGAGGCGACATCCGCTCGCTCAGCCACCCGAAGAACAGGCGGGTCGTCGCTGCGCCCGAGGCGACCGTGATGAGGAAGCCGGCGACGTAGGTGTTGCCCACGACCAGGGCCACGACCCGCATCAGCAGGGGATAGGTCGGGAAGAAGGCGATGGTCGACTGGCGGCCCGGGATGTAGCCGTAGCCGCCCTGGGCGATGGCCGTGTACCACCCCGAGTCCCATTGCGCCCATCCCTGCAGCCACCGCCAACCAGGGAACGGCGGAATGACCTGGTTCCCGGGGTCGGGCAGCCACAGCGAGGCCACAGCGGACACCACGAAGAGGACGGTCGCGATCGCAAAGAACGCCTGCACCGCCCGCCGGCCTCCCGCGTCGCCACGTTCGTTGCCGTCGCCCGTTGCACTCTCGTGCCCCGTTCGCATGCCCTGACCTACGGACCAAGTGGTGTGACGCACGCGGCTCCCCCCGAGGTGCGCCGCGAAGCTACCCGGTCCGCCACCCGTGGGGACACCGGGGTGCCTACGATCTCACCGTGAGCCTGCGGAGGGCGTTGCTGCTGGCGCTGGCCCTCGTTCCCGCCGCGTGCTCGGGGGACACCGAGTCGCCCCCCATCCCGTCAACGACCTCGTCGTCGACGCCTGCGGCACTCGCCGAGCTACCCCTGGCCCGCACGGAAGTGGCATCGGCCGTGCTCGACGGGCGGATCGTGGTGGCCGGCGGCCTCACCTTCGACGGTGCGGCGAGCGACAGGGTCGACGTCTACGACCCGGCCACCAACGCATGGCAGGTCGGCCCGGCCATTCCGCTCGGGCTCCATCACTCGGGCATGGCGGCCATCGAGGGCCGGGTCTACCTGGCCGGGGGCTACACCAACCGTGCCGGCCAGGACTGGGTTGCTCAGTCTCGGGTGGTCAGCCTCGGCCGGGACGAGCGGGCGTGGCGGGAGGAGCCCGCCCTCGGCGGCCCCAGGGGAGGCCTGGCCATGGCCGCGGCCGCGGGGCGGTTGGTGGCGGTGGGTGGCACCGACAACCTGGGCCGGTTCCTGACCCGGACCGAGACCTTCGCGCCCGGGCAGCGGGCCTGGGCCGCCGGCCCCGACATGACCGAGACCCGCGACCACCTGGCGGCGGCGGCCTCGGGAGGCCGCGTCTACGCCGTAGCCGGGCGAGTCGGCTCACTCGAGAGCAACCGGGCGACGGTGGAGTCGTGGGATCCGGCGGGCCCGGGTGGCTGGCGTTCCGAACCCAGGCTGCAGGACACCCGAGGGGGGACGTCGGCGGCCGAGGCCGCAGGGCGGCCGTGCGTGGCCGGAGGCGAGGAGCCGCGCGGCACGATCGCCACCGTGGAGTGCCTGGTCGCCGGTCGGTGGGAACGGGTCGCCACGCTCCGCTCGCCCCGCCACGGTCTGGCCGTCGTCGGGTTGGGGGACCGGCTGCACGTCATCGCCGGCGGCCCAGAACCGGGACTGTTCGTGAGCGGCGCCCACGAGGCGTTCACCGTGTCCTAGTCCGGGATTTCTCGGGCCACTCAAGTCGGACAGCGGGGGCGACGATGCATCTCCCCATGATTGACTTCGACTTCGTCTCAGCCCAGGTGCGCGTCGGGCAGGAGCAAGGTTTGGACGAGGACGTCCAGCACTCCGACCTTCCCCCTCGAGGATGGTACGGCGATCCCGCCAGCTACGCGCCGTTCCGCTACTGGACCGGCACGGCGTGGGCTGACGGGGGGACGGACGGCCCGCCGAACTAGGCCCACAGCCACCAGCTAGATGCGCACCAGTCGGAGGACGTCGGTGGTGGGATGCGACTCCTCCGGCGAGCCGACCAGCACAGCCACGATGTCGCCCTTCTTGACCACGCCGGCCTCCACGGCGGCGATCACCGCGAACCAGACGATGTCGTTGGTCGTCCCGTGCTGCGTCGTGACGATCGGGGTGATACCCCAGCCCACGGTCAGCTGCCGGGCGGTCCGCAGCGACGGCGTGACGCCGAGGACGGGGACGACCGGTCGGAAGCGGGAGATGGCACGGGCCGTCGTGCCGCTGTTCGTGCAGGCGATGATGGCGGTGGCGCCGGCGTCGTTGGCCGCCCGCCATGCGGCGGCGGAGATGGCGGCGGTGATGCGCACCGACGCCGGCGCCCCCCGGTTCTCCGCCACCTGTTGGATGCCCCGCGTCTGGCCCCACGACAGGTAGTCGAACTCCCTCTCGGCGCGGGTTGCGATCCGGGCCATGGTGGCGACCGCGCCCACCGGGTCGTGCCCGATGGCCGTCTCCCCCGACAGCATGAGCGCGCTGGTCCCGTCGAGCACGGCGTTGGCGACGTCGCTCACCTCGGCCCGGGTGGGCGACGGCGCCCGCAGCATCGACTCCAGCATCTGGGTGGCGGTGATGACCGGCCGGCCATAGGCGACGCCGGTGGCGATGATCCGTTTCTGATAATGGGGCACGTCCTCGAGGGCGCAGCGGATCCCGAGGTCGCCGCGGGCCACCATGACCCCATCGGAGACGGCGATCACCTCCTCGAGCGCATCGACCGCCTCCTGTGTCTCGATCTTGGCCACCAGCATCGGCCCGTCGGGGCCGCTCGCGTCACGCACCCGCTCGACGTCTGCGCCCGAGCGCACGAAGGAGATGGCGACCGCGTCGATATCCGCCTCGCACACGATGTCGAGCAGGCGCAGGTCATCGACGGTGGGGGACTCCAGGTGGAACCGCGACGCCGGCAACGCCACCCCGGGCCGCCCGATCAGCCGGCCACCCGAGGAGACCCTGGCCACGGCCCGGTCGCTGGCGACCTCCTCCACGACGAGGGCGATCCCGCCGTCGCCGAGGGGCACGTTGTCACCCTGGCGGAGGTGGGCGACGAGGTCGGGGTAGTCGACGGCAATGCGGCGCCCGTCGCTGGTCGACCGGTCGTCGGCCTCGACCACCTCCACCCGGTCGCCCTCGAGCAGGACCACCTCGGTCTCGAAGCTGGCGGCGCGGATCTTCGGGCCCGGCAGGTCGACGAGGATGCCCACGATCCGGCCCGCCTCGTCGGCCACCTTGCGCAGGACGCGAATGCGTTCGAGGCTCTCCTCGACGGGACCGTGGGCCAGCGAGACCCTGGCCATGTTCATGCCCGAATCCATCATCCTGCGCAGGACGGCGGGCGAATCCGATGCCGGTCCGACCGTGGCCACGATCTTGGTGCGTCGCTCCATGCCGGACGACGTTAGGGGCCGGCGGCCGGAACCTCATCCTCGTGGGGGATGACGCCACCCCGGCCCCGCCTGCATGATGGACGCGTGCACAGGCCGCGGCCCTTGGTGGTCGACACCGCCCTGGCCCTTGCTCTGCTCGGGCTCACGTGGGGGACGATGGGTCTCGACAAGGACTGCCCGTGCGCAGTGCGCACCCTGGCCGTGATACTCATCGTCGCCCGGTGCCTTCCCCTCGCCTTCCGGCGGCTGGCGCCCGTGCCGGTGTGGCTGGCGGTGGGGTGGTGACCGCTGTCCACGGCGCCTCCACCGTCCAGGACCCGCCGCTGTTCTACGAGGCCGGGATCGTGACCCCCGGGGGTGAGGGCTATGTCCGCCGGAAGGTGGAGGACGGATCACTCCGGCGACGGGCGACACTGCCGGCAGTAGTCCGTAGGTTTCAGGCATGGTCAACGTGCTGACGCCTCACCGGCCCTCTAACTCCCGGACGGCGACGCCGCCGCCCCGTCTCTCGGCGAGGGAGGACCTGCTCACCGTCGCCTTCACCGGATGGCTGATCCTCGGCCTCTTCGTGGACGGCTGGGCTCACAACAACGACAAGCCGGAGACGTTCTTCACCCCCTGGCACGGGCTCATCTACTCCGGCTTCATCGCCACGGCGCTGTGGATGTGGTCGAGGTACCAGCGCCACGGCCGGGCTCCTGTCGGCTACGGCCTGGGCATGGTGGGCCTGCTGCTCCTGCGTCGTTGGCGCCTCCCCTTCGGCAGCCTCACCCTCTTGTTCGGGACGGTCGTCGCCCTGGTCTCGGCCCCCGAGGGGTTCGACATGGGCGAGACCGCTTCGCCGGCCTCCTGGCCGGGCTGGCCGGCGACGTGCTGATCCGGGCGCTGCACCAGCGGTCCGTCGGCACCGTGGCCACGCTTCGCATCGTCGGCGCCGTGGTGCCGGCGGTGCTCTGGCTGAGCTATTTCGGGCTCCTGGCCGTCTTCTACAGCGTGGGCTGGACGGTGGAGCTGTGGGCCGGCATCACGTGCATGGCCGCTCTCGCTGGGTTCGGGCTGTCGCTGCTCGTCGCCCCGCCGGCGCTGCCGCAGCTGGCAGACGCGTAGTCGGCGTGCACGTCGCCACCCTGAACCTGCGCAACACCGCCGACCGGTGGCGACAGCGCCGGTTGCTCCTCGTCCGCCAGCTCGTCGACCTCTCACCCGACATCATGGGCGTCCAGGAGCTGCGGATGTTCCCCGACCAGGCGTCGTGGATCGTCGAAGAGGTGGCGCGACGGACCGGGGGACAGCTGCGGTACCGGGCCTACCGGCGGGCGAAGACCGGGCTCGGAGGTCTGTGGGAGGGGATCGGGGTGCTGTCCAGGGCGCCGGTGGTCGCCACCGCCTGGCTCGACCTCGGCGCCGATCGCCGGGTGGCCCAGCGGGTGACGGTCCGAACTCCGGATGGCGGCCTCCTCGACGTCTACAACACCCACCTCGGCCTGGGAGGCGAGGTCCTGCGCACGGCCCAGGCTCGGCGCATCCTCGAGTGGATGGACCGCCGACCGCCCGTGCCAGCGGTCCTGATGGGCGACCTCAACGCCCGTCCCGGTTCGCCGACCATCGAGCTGCTGTCCTCACGGCTGCGGTCGGCCCACCTCGAGCTCCACGGGTCCGAGCCCGACCGAACCGTTCCCACGCCGCTCCGGCGCCGGCCGGCCTCCGAAGGGAGCGTGCTCGACTACGTCTTCGTGAACCACCTGCTCGGGGTCGACGCCGCCAGGGTGGCTTTCGACGAAGCCGACCCGTGCGACGCCACGCTCTGCGCCTCCGACCACTACGGCCTGTCGGTCACCGTGAGCTGCTCTCCCGCTTCTCGAGACCGACCGCAGCGTTGAGCTGACGGACGTGCTCCTGGTCGACCTCCTCTGTCCCCATGAGCTCGGCCAGGGCGCCGGCAATGGCGTTGAGCTTGCGCTGGGTGGCCTTGTTGCCTCGCCACGCCTCGTTCTGGAGGAGGGCGACGATCAGGAAGGTCACCAGGGCGACCACGACCTGCAGCGAGTCGACCCAGGCATGGGAGAAGTCCACGAACGGTCCGGCCGCCGTCCACACCAGGACGATCCCCAGCGAGACGAGGAAGAACGGCGACTTGGCGACGGCGTGAGACGTCGAATCAGCGGCCCGGTCGAACCAGGTGGTGTCGTGGCTGACGTCGGCGGGAGTGGTCGGGTGGTCCGGGGACATGGCGTCTCTTTACCCGGTGCGGGCCACTTCGGCCACCAGCGGCCGGTGGTCGCTTCCGCCACCCTGGCCGGTCCTGAGCCGGGTGACGGTCAGACCGGCGGTGGTGAGGACGTGGTCGATCCGGATCAGCGCCGGCAAGGGCCGGCGGTCGTTCGGCCAGGTCATGTGCAGAGGCCCGCCCTGCGCCGCGGCACCGTCGCTGAGGCCGGCATCGAGAAGGGCCCGGAAGGGCCGGTTGTTCCAGGTGGCGTTGAAGTCCCCTGCCACCAGCACCGGCTGCGGGTCCGAGCGGACGGCGGCCGCCACCCGATCCAGCCCGCGGGCCCAGGACTCGCGCCCACCGGCGTGGGGGGCGACGACGTGAACCGAGTAGAGGCGGACGGGTCCGAGCTCGGTCGCCGCCGTCGCCCGGATGAGGATGGGCCGCCCGTCGACCTCGACAACCTCCTGTTCCACCAGCGGCCAGCGCGACGCCACCAAGCCTGCGAAGGGGTCGGTGCGGGGGACGCTGATCCGGTGCGGGAACC
>Ga0136633_1001133_pt1 | contig 19816 bp, 18 predicted proteins | sample AntDrymeUQ832206_2_FD_105494 | JGI IMG/M metagenome (GOLD analysis project Ga0136633, IMG submission 105494) | Polar desert sand microbial communities from Dry Valleys, Antarctica - metaG UQ83 (22.06) | ecosystem: Environmental > Terrestrial > Soil > Desert | place: Antarctica: Dry Valley...
CGGAAGAGATGGTCTCCTGATCGAGGGCTTCGCGGCCCCGGGCCTCAATAACGAGGACCTTTCCGCCAGGGTTCCGGCTCTGGTGGCCGAGGCGGAGGCGCTCGGCAGGGCGGCGATGCACGGCGCAATCGCTACCGCCATCGTCGAGAACGAGAAAGGATACGCGATCGTCGCTGCGCTGGCGGACGAGACGCTGCTCCTTTTGCTTTTGCGACCATCGGCCGACCTCGGTGGACTATTGTTCGATGTGCGCCGCTACCGTGGCAACATAGCATCTCTGATCTAGGACTTATGAGCGAATCAACGACGCGAGCGTTCCACGTCCTCGTCGCCGACGACGAGCCACACATCGGTCGCATCATCAAGATGAAGCTGGAGCAGGGCCCGTTTCGCGTCAGCCTTGCCTACGACGGGCAGGAAGCGCTCGATTTCGTCATGGGTGATGAACACCTCGACCTGGTAGTGCTCGACCTGATGATGCCGCGGCTGAGCGGGCTGGACGTCCTGCGCCGGATCCGCGAGCAGGAAAAGTTCAGCTCCCTCCCCTGCATCATCCTCACCGCGGGCGGAGACGCGAAGCACGAGCGCGACGCGCTGGCGCTCGGAGCCACTCAGTTCATCACCAAGCCGTTCAGCCCGAAAAAGCTTTACGCGCTCGTTGCCAGGCTGACCGGCTCCCCGGATGAAGCAGGGATCAGCGGCGAGTGAGCCGCTGGGCTGTCATTCTTGCCGGCGGAGCAGGTTCCCGCTTCTGGCCGCTCAGCACCCCGGCACGCCCGAAACAGCTGCTTCCGCTCGTCACCGACAGACCGCTGCTGCGTGACTCGTTCGACCGCCTCACGCCTATCGTCGATCCGAAAAATATTCTGATCCTCACGAGTGCCGGCCTCGAGCGGGCACTGGCGGATCTCCTTCCCGAGCTTCCCAGCGACAATTTCGTCGTCGAGCCCAGGCCGGCCGGGACAGCAGCGGCGCTGGCCTGGGCTGCGCTGGAAATCGCCAGGCGCGCCGGAGAAGACGCGACCATGATCTCGATCCATGCGGACTGGTCGATCGGCGACGAAGAGAAGTTCCGCGCCACGCTCATTCGCGCGGAAAGAGTTGCCGTGGAAACGGAAACGCTGGTAACGGTTGGAGTAGTCCCCACCCGTCCCGACCCCGGCTTCGGGTACATTCAACCCGTTCCTGGACAACCCGGCGCTCCCGCCAGCGTCAAGCGCTTCGTGGAGAAGCCGGATCGCGCTGCGGCAGCGCAGATGGCCGACGCGGGATACCTCTGGAACTCGGGGATCTTCGTGTGGCGCGTGTCCGATTTTCTTGCTGAAGCGCGAACGCACGCAAAGGAGCTGGCCGGCGCTCTCGGTGGTGACGCAGGTGGCGGCGCCGCATCATTTTTTGGCTCGGTGCGGACTCCCGCCTCGGTCGACGTCGCGGTTCTCGAGCGCAGCGCGCGGGTCACCGTTCTGCCCGGCGAATTCGGCTGGGACGACGTCGGCACCTGGTCGGCTCTGAGCCGGGTTCGCCCGCAGGACGATGCCGGCAACGTGACCAGCGGGGACGTCTACGTGCGCGGCGGAGGGGACAACGTGGTACACTCCGAGGCGGGTACTGTAGTTATGTACGGTGTTAACAATCTCGTCGTCGTAGCGCGGGACGGCCTCACCCTTGTTACCACCACGGAAAAGGCCGCCGACCTCAAGAGCTTGCTCGAATCGCTTCCGCAGTCTCTTCGCTCACCGTCATGAGGAGGCTCTACTTCTATGACGACTCCCGCGCGCGGCAGTTCGAGCCGTTCGCGCTGACGCGGCCCTGCTCCGAGATGCGCGCCGGGACGTCGCTGGTGAGGAGAAGGTGGGAAAGCGCCACCGGACTGAAAAGCCAGGGATTCATCGGCGCGCCTCACCTCGCTCATTTTGAGGAAGGCGACGCCCCCGCCGCGGTGGCTGAGAACGCCGAGATTCCAGCCGGCTCGGTGGTCGTGAACAGCCGCTGCATAATCTCGCTCGACATCAAGCTCGAGCCTTTCGACCTGCTGATGTGCGACGGCCTGGCGTGCGCGGTCCGGCTCGCTCGATCCGTTCCGGCCTCGAACTTCGCTGATGGAAGCCTCGATCTTGGCACCATCCAGACGAGCCTCGGTGGACGAAGAGTGACAGGACGCTGGATGGGCGACGTCTGGGATTTCATCGCCACTCTCGGGGAGCAGCTCGCGGAGGATATCCCCCGCCGCGCGAAGAGCCTCATCGTGGCGCCACCCGCGTTTACCGTCTACGGCAAGGGAGAAGTATTCGTCGAGGAGGGCGCCGAAATCGGCCCGAATGTGGTCTTCGATGTGTCCTCCGGGCCCATCCTGGTGCGCCAGGGGGCTGTCGTCTCACCGTTCACTCACCTGGTTGGACCGCTGTATGTCGGAAGTGGGACACAGATACTCGGAGATCGGGTTGCCGCCTCATCGATCGGCGACGTGTGCAAGGTACGCGGCGAGCTAAGCAATTCCGTTTTTGTCGGCCACGCGAACAAGGGGCATGCCGGCTTCGTCGGACATTCCTATCTTGGCCGCTGGGTGAACCTCGGAGCGCTGACCACGACGAGCAACCTGAAGAACACCTACGGCTCGGTGCAGATGTGGACGCCCGCCGGCATGCGGAATACGGGCCAGCAGTTTCTCGGCACGCTTTTCGGGGACCACGCGAAGACCGGAATTGGAACGATGCTTAGCACCGGCACCGTTCTCGGCGCGGGGGCCAACGTCTTCGGCGGGACGATGCCGCCGAGGGCAGTTCCCCCTTTCGCGTGGGGAGATTCCGAGCCGTATGACACGTTCGACCTGACTAGATTTCTGGAGGTGGCCGAGCGCGCGATGGCGCGGCGGCAGGTGAAGCTGGGAAAGAAAGCGCGGCAGCAGCTTGCTGAGGCGCACCGCGGTCGGTGGAGCGTTTGATGAACCTGTGGGTGCTGGGAAGCGGAAGCAGTGGAAACGCCGTGCTCCTCGAGACGGCGGGGTCGCGGATCCTGATCGATGCGGGGTTTGCTCCGCGCGTGCTCAAGCACCGCCTGGCGGCAGCGCGGGTCGCGCCGGAATCCATCGAGGCGGTCGTGGTCACTCACGAGCACACGGATCACGCGAAGGGAGTCGCCCGCGCCGCCCAGAAATGGGGGTGGACTATCGTGTCGACCGCCGGGACGAGGATGATGTGCCCGGAGTGGGCGGGGCTCGAGATGATTCTCACCCCGCGCAAGAGCACCGTCGAGATCGGAGGCTTCCGCGTCGAGACCTTCCCCGTCGCGCACGATGCGAACGAGCCGATCGGTGTGATCGTTACCTGTCTTTCGGACGGGGCCCGGGCGGGGATCATCTACGATCTCGGCTACGTCGGCGAGAGCGTTCAGCGCGCGATGGATCGGCTCGATGTCCTCGTGATCGAGGCCAATCATGACGAGGGAATGTTGCGCACCGGGCCCTACCCGGTGTCGGTCCAATCGCGGATCGGGGGGAAATTCGGACATCTGAGCAACCGCGTCGCGGGGCAGACGGCGAGCCAATGCATCCACTCGGGGCTCAACAACATTGTGCTCGCTCATCTGAGCGAAACCTGCAACGAGCCGCGGACAGCGCTCAAAACCGTGGGAGACTCGTTGCGCCGTGCGCGGTTCCGCGGGCGCCTCACCGCGGCCTCGCAGGATCGGGTAGTCGGTCCGTTCACGGCGGGCGGGCGCGCGCCGGCGTTCGCCCCCGTTCAGCTGGCGCTGGGGCTTTAGCTCAGCGCTTCCGCCGCGTGTTACCGGCGTAGAGCGCGAACACCAGCGCCGCGCCAATGATGATCCCAAGGAGCCAGGTAAGGCTCACGCCCCATGCCTTGCCATTTGCGTCCTATCTCCCCTCGACATCCCGCTCGCCGGGGATCTTCCGCTCCGCCCTGCCCTCTCCGGGGTGCGCCTGCGCTTCGTGAAATCGCTCTCCCTTCAGACGGATGGAGGCGACGAATTTCTCGTACTCGGTGTCGGAAAGCTCGTCGGCGATGGCTGGTACCAGCCCTTTGACGAGCGTCAGGCGCTCCGCCAGAGTCAGCTCGTTCACTGCCGTCACGAGCTTCCGCAGCCGCGGATGATTCATCCACTCGGTTTCCTTGCTCGTCGTCATCCCTGTCTCCTGTAAGCAATCGCCGCGCCCAATAAAAGGTACAGCCGGAGCAGTACGGAGCAATGCGAAGGCTTTGCGGCCCTGGTACGCATCCGGCATTACAGAGGGGAGAGGAGGCTTCCCTTGAGCAACAAGTCGGCGCGGCCGGGCAGAACTGCGAGAAAAAGCGAGAACGGACTCATCACCGCCCGGCCGTGCGTGAAGGTTTCGGGCACGGGCTCGGGTCTGCAGCCGCTCGGCCTCGACAAAACACGGGATGGCCTGATCTACGTCCCCGAAAGCCATGATTCGACGCGGGCGGGACCAATCGTCCTCATGCTTCACGGCGCGGGATCCAACGCGCACGACGCGATTCAGCCGTTCCGCCGACACGCCGACATTCACGGACTGGTTCTCGTGGCTCCTGATGCGCGAACCAGCGCGTGGGATCTCCTGGAGGGCGGTTTCGGCGCCGACGTCGACTTCATCGACCATGCGCTGGCGCGAGCCTTTCAGCTATGCGCGGCAGACCCGCAACGGATTGCAATCGAAGGGTTTTCCGACGGGGCGTCATATGCGCTGTCACTCGGGCTGCGGAACGCGGACCTGTTTACCCACGTCATCGCCTTCTCTCCGGGGTTCATGACCCTTCCACCCGGCTCGCCGGGCCAGAAGGTGTTCGTCGCACACGGAAGCTCCGACGTCGTACTGCCGGCGGTTCGCTGCTCACACCGCATCGTTGCACGGTTGGAGCGGGACGGTTATCGCGTGACCTATCGGCAGTTTCCCGGCGGGCACCAGATACCACCCGAGGTTGCGAGCGAGGCGATCGCGTGGCTGCTCAAATGACCGGATCGTCACTCTCAGCGCGCGCGGAACGTGATTTCCAACACGGTGTACTTCCGATACCCATCAATCAACCAATCTGCCCGGATTAATGCATATCTCCTCGAAGGTTCGGATCCTTGCCGCAGCCCCGCTTTTTCTGGCCGCGGGCTGCGCGTCCGCTCAGATCGGTTTGCCGGCGACCGCCATCCCCGCGAACCGCGACTCCATCTCGGCGCCAGTCGTCAGGGAGGCGCCCCTGGTGCTGCGGGCAAGCGTGTCCGAGCGGATGCTTTACGTGCAGAGGGGTGATACCACCCTCAAGACGTTCCAGGTGGCAGTAGGAACCGATAGGTATCCGACCCCGCGCGGCACGTTCACGATCAGGAAGATGATCTGGAACCCTAGCTGGCGTCCGCCGCCGAACTCGGATTGGGCGCGCGGGAAAAAGCCCACCGGGCCCGGCGACCCCCAGAACCCGATGAAGGTCGTGAAGATCTTCTTCAAGGAGCCCGACTACTACATCCACGGTACAGGTGCGGTCGGGAGCCTCGGCTCCGCTTCCTCACACGGCTGTATCCGGATGGATCCGGACGAGATCGCCGAGCTTGCCAGGCTGATCATGGAGCACGGAGGCCAGCCCCGCGAGGAAAACTGGTTTCTGCGGATTCTCCATTCGCGTCGCGAGGAAAAGCCCATCTATCTCGACAGCCCGATCGCCATCACGATCACGGGTTAACCCAGGAATCGTCCCCGTCGGCGAGCGCGCGGAGGCGAGTTCCGCGGCGAGATGTCTGGCCGGTGCCGGGCGGGACGGGTATGTTTTCGCCCTTCCGTCCCGATGAATATTGCCGCTCCGCTGGTCGCCCTTCCCTCCTGAAGATCTCGTAGAACCCGGCCGATCGCCGTTCGGGTTCAGGCGGTGACCGCGCCGACCGAGCGAGACAACCTCGCCGTTCTGCGCGCCGCACTGTCGGGGCGGTACGAGATCGGGCGCGAGATCGGCCAGGGCGCATTCGCTACCGTATACCTGGCACGTGACACCCGGCACGAGCGGCAGGTCGCGCTCAAGGTTCTGAACGCGGATCCCAGCTCCGAGTTGGGAGAGCTGCGCTTCATTCGCGAGATCAGGCTCCTCGCTCGCCTGCAGCATCCCAACATTCTGCCTCTCCACGATTCAGGACACGTGGAGGCGCTGCTCTACTATATCATGCCCTACGTCAGCGGTGAGACGCTGCGCCTGCGAATGAGCCGAGAGCGACAGCTTCCCGTGGAAACCGCGGTTCGTATCGCATGTGAGGTTGCTGACGCCCTGGCGTACGCGCACGGCCAGGGCGTCATCCATCGCGACATCAAGCCGGAGAACGTTCTGCTCTCTGGTGGACACGCAATCGTCGCGGATTTCGGAATCGCGCGCGCGATAGATGTGGGTGGAGTGCAGCAGCTGACGCGGACGGGGATGGGTGGCCCGGGCACGCCGGCGTACATGAGCCCGGAGCAGCTGATGGGTGACCGGCAACTCGATGGGCGGAGCGATACCTACAGCCTCGGATGTGTCCTGTACGAGATGCTGACCGGGAAGCCTCCATTCGCGGGAAAGGAAGGCTTCGTGAAGAGATTCACCGAACCGCCGCCGCCCCCCGCGCAGCTGAGAAAGGAAATCCCGGCGTGGCTCGACGCCGTGGTGCTGCGAACACTCGCGCGGGAGCCGGGTGAGCGCTACGCGGCAGCTGAAGATCTCGTCCGTGCGCTGTCGCCCAAGGGCACGATGGAGGGGCCTGCCGGCCGGCCGGCGACGGCGCAGTCGCCGACGCCGTCGCGGAACGAACCCGTGCGCTACCGTTCCGGATCCTACGGGACGGTCGGCCAGGTTCGGGAGGTGGAGATGCCCTCCATCGGCGTTCTTCCCTTCACCAACATGAGCGCGGATGCCGACAACGAGTACTTCTCCGACGGCATCACCGAGGAGATCCTCAACGCCTTGTCGCGGATCCCGACGATCAAGGTGGCTGCCCGTACATCGTCGTTCGCGCTCAAGGGAAAATCGCTCAGCATCGCGGAAGTCGGTCAGCTCCTGAACGTGCGAACTGTTCTGGAAGGAAGCGTACGCCGGTCGGGGCAGCATGTCCGCATCGGTGTCCAGCTGGTGAGCACAGCCGATGGGTATCACATCTGGTCCGAGCGTTACGACCGGGAGCTCAAGGATGTGTTCGAGATCCAGGACGAAATCGCGCGCAGCATCGTGGCGCGGCTGAAGGTAAAGCTGACGGCGGCCCAGGATGAGGCGCTGGGGATGCGGCCGACGGAGAACGTTGAGGCGTACGAGCTTTACCTCCGGGGTCGGCATTGCTGGTACCGCTGGAACATTCCCGGGATGACGCAGAAGGCGATGCATTATTTCGAGCAGGCGCTTGCCCGGGATCCGGAATACGCGCTGGCTTACCACGGTCTGGCGGACGGTTACAGCATCCCGGGCCTTTACGCGATGCTCCCGCCATCAATGGTCATTCCGAAAGCGCTCGCTGCCGCGACCCGGGCGGTAGAGCTCGCGCCCGAGCTCGCGGAGGCCCGTAGCTCGCTCGGACTCGTGCAGCTGCTCGGGTGGGACTGGGGCGCGGCGGACGCGTCCTACCTGCACGCGATCGATTTAAATCCGCGCTACGCGATGGCCCATACATATCGAGCCTGGCTGCTGAGCACGCTGGGCAGGCAGCAGGAGGCGACGGCGGCGGCGAAGCTCGGCCAGGAGCTCGATCCGCTTTCCCCGGGTACGAATGGAATTGCCGCGCTGGTGTCGTACCACGGCCGGCAATACGATCAGGCAATCAGCGAATGTGAGAACACGCTCGAACGGGATCCGGCTTCGTTCCTCGGTCTGCTCGGCATCAGCCTTTCGTATTCAGCGAAGGGAATGCACAAAGAAGCGATCGGGCACGCCGAGCGCGGGCTGTTGCTCTCCCCGGAGGTGAACTTTCTGCGCGCACTGCTGGGCGCGGTGTACGCAATGGGTGGTGAGAAAGAGTCCGCCCGCACCGTGCTTGATGATCTTCTTGAACGCTCGAAGCGGATGTACGTCGGACCCACGCTCATTGCCTGGATCTACTCGAACCTCGACGAGCCGGACCTGGCGTTCGAGTGGCTGGACAAGGCGTGCAAGGAGCGGGCGTGTACGCTGGGGCTCGGGATCCGGTTTCCGCTGTACGATGCAATCAGCGGGGATCCGCGGTACGGTAAATTGCTCGAGTGCCTCGGACTGAAGGGATGACGGTTAACGAAATCGCGTACGACATTCCGGTGAATGGGCTTTTGCGTTTTGAGTTTACCGTTATTGCGTTCCGTTGCTGCCGTTGGCCTCTTTCCGTTCATGCGTCGTCCGCTCGTGCTCTCGCCTCGGCACCGAAGTGTGGTGCAGGGTTGAATCCGACTGGGCGATCCACGCAATAACGATCCACCCAATAACGGTCAACGCAATAACGGTCAACGCAATAACGGGAAACTCAAAACGCGAGCCCCACCCCATTTAGACTCGGCCGCCCAACCCCGGTGAGCAAGAAAAAACGGAGCCCGCAAAGCGGACTCCGTTTTCGCCAGCCCAACCCCAATCCTCAGGGTTAGTACATCCCTCCCATACCGCCGCCCGGAGGTCCGCCCTGCGCACCGGCGCCGGCGGGCTCCTTCTTCTCGACGATCAATGCTTCGGTCGTCAGCAGCAGGCCCGCGATCGACGCCGCATTCTGCAGCGCGGTGCGGGTGACCTTGGTCGGGTCGATGACGCCAGCCGCGACCAGATCCTCGTACTCGTCGGTCAGAGCGTTGTAGCCGTAGTTGTTCTCCTTCGCGGTGCGGATCTTCTCGACCACGATGGAGCCTTCACCACCGGCATTCTGAACGATGATGCGCATCGGCTCCTCGATGGCGCGACGGATGATGTCGACGCCGATCTGCTCGTCGCTCTCGGAGAGCTTGAGACCCTTGAGCGCCTTCTGCGCGCGAATGAACGCGACGCCGCCGCCGGGGACGATTCCCTCTTCCACCGCCGCGCGGGTGGCGTGGAGCGCATCCTCGACTCGCGCCTTCTTCTCCTTCATCTCGCTTTCGGTAGCGGCACCGACGTTGATCACCGCGACACCGCCGGCGAGCTTGGCCAGACGCTCCTGGAGCTTCTCCTTGTCGTAATCAGAGGTCGTCTTGTCGATCGCTGCCTTGATCTCCTTGATGCGGCCCTTGATCTTGTCGTCCTCACCCGCGCCATCGATCAGCGTGGTGTTGTCCTTGTCTACCACGATCCGCTTGACGCGACCGAGATCGGTCACGACGGCGTTCTCGAGCTTGAATCCGACTTCCTCGGAGATCACCTGTCCACCGGTGAGCACCGCGATATCGGCGAGCATCGCCTTCCGGCGATCGCCGAAGCCCGGAGCCTTCACCGCGGCGACGCGGAGCGTGCCACGGAGCTTGTTGACGACGAGCGTCGCCAGCGCCTCACCCTCGATGTCCTCGGCGATGATGAGCAGGGGCTTCCCCATCTGCGCGACCTTCTCGAGGATCGGAAGCAGGTCCTTCATCGAAGAGATCTTCTTGTCATGAATGAGAATCAGCGCGTCTTCGAGCGCCGCTTCCATCTTGTCCGGATCCGTGACGAAATACGGCGAGAGGTATCCGCGGTCGAACTGCATGCCTTCCACGGTCTCGAGGGTCGTCTCGAGGCCCTTGGCCTCTTCGACGGTGATGACGCCGTCCTTGCCGACCTTCTCCATCGCGTCGGCGATCAGGTCACCGATCTCCTTGTCGTTGTTGGCGGAGATGGACCCGACCTGGGCGATCTCCTTCTTCCCCTTGGTGGGGAGGCTCATCTTCTTGAGGTCTTCGACGACCGCGGAAACGGCGGCATCGATGCCGCGCTTCAGCGCCATCGGATTGACGCCGGCGGTGACGTTCTTGAGGCCTTCGCGGAAAATCGCCTGGGCCAGAACGGTCGCCGTGGTGGTGCCGTCTCCGGCGAGGTCGCTGGTCTTGGTCGCGACTTCCTTCACCATCTGGGCGCCCATGTTCTCGAGCGCATCGGGAAGCTCGATCTCCTTGGCTACCGTGACGCCGTCCTTGGTGACGGTCGGCGCGCCGAATTTCTTGTCGATGACGACGTTACGTCCCTTGGGGCCGAGCGTGACTTTCACCGCTTCGGCGAGCTGATCGACGCCGCGCTTGAGGGCCGCGCGCGCATCGGTGTTGAAGTGTAGTTCCTTGGCTGCCATATGCTTGCTCTCTTGGTGTCGGTTTAGTTGATAACCGCGAGCACATCGGACTCGCGAAGGATCAGATACTGTTCGTTGTCGATGGTGACTTCGCTGCCGCTGTACTTGCCATAAAGAACGCGGTCACCCGTCTTGAGCTCCATCGGCACGCGTACATTCTTCTCGTAGCGTCCGGGGCCGACGGCGATGATCTCGCCCTGCTGCGGCTTTTCCTTGGCGGTGTCGGGGATGAACAGCCCGCCACGCATCTGCTCGGTGTCTTCAAGCGCCCTGACGACTACGCGGTCGGAAAGGGGTGCGACTTTGGTGGTTGAAAGTGTTTTTGTTGCCATGTGAGCGCCCTTCTGGCTGAAAAAGTGGCTTGGGATTGAAATTCGTTTGTTAGCACTCGACCGAGGTGAGTGCTAATGATGGAACCTAACCCTTTTTTAGCCGGGATTCAAGCGGTCAGGAGCTCATACGCGATCCGGATCCCCTTGAGGGTCAGGGTGGGGTCCACCAGCTCCAGCTCGCTCGAATGGGGCTGGATTACCTCGGCCATTCCGCCGGTGGCAATCACCAGGGGAGGCTTCCCGGTGGGCCATTCCTTCTTGATCCGCCGGACCATGCCGTCGATGGAGTCCACCGCTCCAAACAGGACCCCGGCGCGGATGCACTCGTCCGTCCGGCGGGCGATCACCTTCTTGGGAGGGTAGATCTCCGTGGCCGGGAGCTGGGCGGTCCGCCGGAAGAGGGTCTCGGCCGCGATCATGATCCCTGGCTGGATGGCCCCTCCCAGGAACGTGCCGTCGGCGGTGATGCAGTCGTAGGTCGTCGCCGTACCCATGTCGACCACGATGCAGTCGCGCTTGTAAAGACGGCTGGCGGCGAGGGTGTTGGCGACCCGATCCGCCCCGACCGTGAAAGGCTCCTCTACATCGAGTTTCACCGGGAGCCTGGACCGCGCGTCGACCATGACGGGCGTCGCATCGAAGCAGGTCTCGCACGCCTCGGCCAGCATCGGCGTCACCCCCGGCACTACGGAGCAGATGGCCGAGCCCGAGGCTGTCACCGCCGCCCCGAAAGCCGTCCCGGTGATGGACCGAATCAGTATCGCCAGCTCGTCCGCGGTCCGCTGCGCCGCGGTCGTCAGCCGCCAGTGCGAGACGAGCTCCTCGCCGTCGAACATCCCCACCGTGATCTCGGAATTTCCCACATCGAACACGACTATCATCGCGGCTCCTCCAGTACGAGTGATCCGGATCGGAAAGGTGCGACGGAATCGGCGAGGGCAACCAGGAGCTCCCCCGTATTGCTGATTCCCGCCACCCGACCCCGCGCCGGCTCAACGCAAGGCCGGCCGCGGGCGAGATCGCGGGCGCTGAATTCCTCCATCTCATCGGAGGTCAGTGGTCCCGTCGCCGCAGCCGCAAGCCTCAGTGCCGGGACCAGCTCCGACAAAGCCTCCAGCCTGCCGGTTCCCGCATCGAGGGCGCCTGCTCCGCCGACATTCTCCGGCTGTCGCACGTTGATTCCGACGCCGATCGCGACCCACTCGAGAGACTGTTCGCGCCACCTGGCCTCGACCAATATGCCGCCCAGCTTCCCGGCCTGGGCGTACAGATCGTTCGGCCATTTCAGCCGAAGCGGCTCGGCGGCGAACCGGTCGAGGGCTTCCGCGAGCCGGAGCCCGGCCCTGATGGAGAGGACTTCCATCCCCGAAGTATCCGCCGGCTTCTCGATCAGGGTAAGCCAGATACCCGCGCCCGGTGCCGACTCCCAGTTTTTTCCCGCGCGGCCACGACCCGCTGTTTGCTCATCAGCCAGCACCACCGTTCCAGCGGGCGTTCCCTCCCTCGCAAGGCGGTGAGCTACATCCATCGTCGACGGCACCGAAGAAAACAGCTCGAGGCGCGGGACACCCAGCGCGCGCTCGAGCTCGGACTTCGTCGCACCACTGAACCGTTCCGGCTCACTGTCGCGCGTAGAGCACCGCCAGAACTGCAAGGCCCAGAACTACCCGGTACGCGGCGAAGACGCCGTAGCTGTGGCGGCTCAGGAATTTCATCAGCACCGCTATGGCGAGCCATCCGCTGATTCCGGCTGCTGTAACGCCCACGATCAGGGGAGTAATGGACGCGCCTTCCTGCAGGGCCTTGGGAGCCTCGTAGACGATCGCGGCGGCGGTTATCGGCATGCTCATGAGAAAGCTGAATCGCGCCGCGGCGGCGCGGTCGAAGCGAAGCAGACGACCGGTGGTTATCGTCGATCCTGAACGGGAAACGCCGGGAACGAGCGCCACCACCTGCGACAGTCCTATCAACGCTGCGTCGAGCCACCGCATCTCTCCAAGGGGGCGAGCCCGGTCTCTCAGCTTGTCGATGAGCCAGAGCAGAATTCCCATCACGATCAGCGTCGTCGCAACCAGGGCGGGATTTCTGAAAGTCGACTCGGCCTTCGACTGGAGCAGCACACCCCCGATCGCGCCCGGAATGGTCGCGATGATCAGAAATAGCACTCTTCGCTGCTCGTTGGTTTCGATACAGCGATTCCTGACCATGCTGATGGCGGCCTGAATCAGCGCGACCCAGTCGTTGCGAAAATACCAGAGCACGGCGATGAGCGTGCCGGTATGGAGCGCGACATCGAAGGCAAGTCCTCCCGCATCCCAGCCGAAGAACCACGGGGTGAGAAAGAGATGCGCCGAGCTGCTGATCGGAAGGAACTCGGACAGACCCTGAAGGGTGCCGAGCACGAAAGCCTGAAAGCTGTTCATGACTGGGGGTTGGGTAGTGAGCGACGATACAGCGACTCGTACCTGGCAACGATGGCGTCGCGCGAGAAGCGCTCACGTGAATCCCGAGTCGCGAGTTCGCTCATATCAGACCAGCGAGCGGGATCGCTGAGGATCTCGAGAGCCGCGGCGGCCATGCCGGAGATGTCTCCCACACCGCAAAGGACACCAGTCTCCCCATCCCGGATCACCTCCGGCAATCCTCCGGCATTCGTCCCGATCACCGGTACTCCGGACGCGAGAGCCTCGAGTGCGCTCAGGCCGAACGACTCGGTCTGGCTGGGCAGGAGAAAAAGATCCGCGACGGCGAGCAGAGGGGCGATCTGATCGAGCTTGCCCAGGAAGGACACCGATCCTTCGACTCCGAGCATGCGCGCCTCGTCTTCCGCCGCTGGCCTGTCTGGCCCGTCACCGATCATTACGAGCACGCTCGGCAGCTCTCTGTTGACCTCCGCGAAGACACGGATGACATCGCGCACCCGTTTCACGGCTCTGAAGTTGGAGACGTGCATCAGGACGGGGCGCGAGTGTGCGAGCTGGTCCTTCAGGGAAGAGGGGTAGCGGCCGCGGTCGTAGGTGTCGGGGTCGATGAAGTTGTGGATGACTTCGACCTCGGACCCCGCGCAACCGAACGCGCGTATCGTTTCCTCGCGGAGATAATCCGAGACGGCCGTTATGCGGTTGGATTTCTCGATCGAGAATTTGGTGATCGCGTAGAAGGACGGATCCTGGCCGACGATGGTGATGTCGGTGCCGTGCAGCGTCGTTATCAGGTGGACGTCTTCCTTCGTTTCACGAAGCATCTCGCGGGCGATCCACGCGCTGGTCGCGTGGGGGATCGCGTAGTGGCAGTGAAGGAGCTCCAGACCGTGAGTCCGCACGACCTCGTGCATCCGGACCGCCAGAGCGAGATCGTAGGGAGGAAACTCGAACAGCGGATATCGTCCAACGTCGACTTCGTGGAAAAACACCCGCGGCAGGAACGACGGCAGGCGGAACGGCTGTCGGTAGGTGATGAAGTGGACTTCGTGTCCGCGGTCGGCGAGCGCGATGCCGAGCTCCGTCGCCACGGCGCCGGACCCGCCGTAGGTCGGGTAGCAGGTAATGCCAATCTTCACTCAGCTTTCTCCCACCACTCGCGCACGACCTCGCTTGCCGCCGGGTCGTCAGGATTCACATGTGTCACCGCGTTCGATGGCAGCTGGTGTCGAAACCACGTTCGCTGCCGCTTCGCGTACTGCCGCGTCTCAATAATGACCCGTTCGCGCGCCGTTGACAAATCGACGTCGCCGGCCGCGAGACCCCTCATGACCGAATACCCGCTCGCCTTCCACGCTGGAGCATCGGGCGGAACCGTTCGCGTCAGAGTCTGGACTTCCGCAAGCCATCCACGTTCGAGCATCTCGTCCACTCGCGCTGCGATGCGGCTGCCAAGCGTCGGACCCGGATCTACCAGCAGATAGGACGCGTCGTATTTACGAAGCGCGGCCCCGGGCTCGCTCCGCTGCGCCGCGTGAAGCTCTGTTATTCTCCTACCCGCCAGCAGCGCCGTCTCGAGGGCGCGCAGCATCTGCGCTCGACCGAGGTGAGCCCGGGCGGGGTCCAGCCCCCGGCACCAGCGCCTGAGCTCACCGAGAGGGCGGCTCTCCAGCTCGCGTGCGAGCATCGCGCGGCGTTCCGGATCCAGCGGCGGCGCCGCGAACAGGGGCTGGACCAGCGCCCTTATGTAGAGCCCGGTGCCGCCGACTATCAGCGGAACCATCTGCGCCTCGCGGGCGCTCATCAGCCACATCTCCGCATCCGCCGCCCACAATGCGGCGGAGTACCGGGCCGTTGGCTCGATGAGATCAATCCCGTAGTGGGGCGCACGCGAGCGATCGGTCGCGCCCGGTTTGGCGGTTCCGATGTCGAAGCCGCGATAGATCTGCCGCGAATCGGCGCTGATTATCGCGCCGCTGAATTTTTCGGCGAGCGCGAGAGCGATCCCGGATTTACCTGCCGCCGTCGGACCGCAGACGATGCGGAGCCTACCGCCGCCCAAATCGCCGCTCTACTTCGTCCCAGGTGAGATGTACGATTGTCGAACGGCCGTGGACATCGTGGGCCGGCAGCGTGGTGTCGCGTAAAGCGGAAAAGAGCGCGCGCATCTCGCCTTGCGACAGCTCTTCTCCCGCCTTGATGGCCGCTTTGCAGGCGACGGTGGATGCAAGCCGCTCGTGTTTCGCCGCCGTCCCCGCGACCCTGTCTCCGGTGAGCGAGTCGAGGGTCTCGCGCAGGCAGCGTTCGGCGTCGAAGCGCGGATGCGGCATCGGTACGGTGTTCACTATGAGAGTGTGCCCTCCGAAGCCCTCGACCTCGAACCCCAGCCGCTCGAGGTAGTCGCGATTGGCGTCGAAGGCTTCCCCTTCGGCGGGCCCCAGATGAAGCGTGAGCGGAAGGAGCAGCCGCTGCGCCGGCGCCGAGCCGGTCTCGAGTGTGCTCATGAACTGCTCATAGAGCACACGCTCGTGCGCCGAGTGCTGATCGATGAGAACCAGCCCATCTTCGTGCTCGAAAGCGATGTAGGTGCGCCGGAGCTGAAACAGCGGAGGGATCGCTGGAGCCGGCCGCATATCCTCGGTCGCCGTCGCCGCGGAATGAAAACCCCCCTCGCTTGCATACGACTCAGCCCGGTCGGCGAACAGCGGTGAGCCCTTGTACGACACCGGCTGGAGAATTTCCGCGCCGGGGTTCGGCGGTGGCTGGAGCGACGCAGGCGAGAACGCACTCCCGCGAAAGCCGAGCGATGCGGCCGCGTCAAAGTTACCGAGAGCGCGCCTGACGGCGGCTTCTACCGCGCGCTCCAGCGTCCAGCGATCGCGGAAGCGAACCTCCGCCTTGGCGGGATGCACGTTTACGTCGACGGCGTCGGCGGGAACGGTCACGTCGAGGAAGAAGGAAGGTCTGAGGCCGGCCACTATCGTGGAGCGATACGCGGCCTCGACCGCCCGCGCCATTCCCGCGTCCCTCACCGAGCGTCCGTTGATCGAAAGAAACACTCTGCGGGTGGAAGTTCCGACATCCGCCGGGCGCTGGACGAGTCCACTCACGTGGATTGGTCCCGCCACGTCTTCCACGTCTAGAAGATCCTCGGCGTACCGCCCTCCCCAGATCGCGCCGAGCCTCGAGCGCACGCTCGAAACCGGTGGCAGCGTCAGCGCGTTACGCCCGTCGTGCAGAACGTTGATGCGTACGCCGGGTCTGGTGATCGCCAGCGCGGTGATGGATTCGACCGCCCCTCTCCATTCCGAGCGTGAGCTGCGGAGAAACTTGAGGCGAGCCGGGAGATTGAAGAAAAGATTCGCGACGGTGACAGTGGTGCCGCGACGGCGGGTGACGCGTTCGGGCGCGAAAATCCTGCCGCCCACCACGCGAATCGACGTTCCTTCGCCGTCCGCTGGAGAGGTGTCGATCTGAAATTGGGAAACGGACGCGATCGCCGGCAGGGCTTCTCCGCGAAATCCGAAGGTGGCCACACCCACGAGATCGGCAGCCCGGGTGATCTTCGAAGTCCCATGACGGGCGAGGGCGAGCGGCAGGTCCTCCACGCTCATCCCCGAGCCGTCGTCGCTCACGCGCACCAGCTTCCGCCCGCCGTCCTCGAGCGTGACCTCGACTACGGTCGCGCCCGCGTCGATCGAGTTTTCGACCAGCTCCTTCACGACCGATGAGGGTCTCTCGACAACCTCACCCGCCGCGATCTGATCGGCGACCGCGCTGGGCAGAATGGTGATCAGAGGCATCGCCTCATCCGGCTACCAATCCTTCCCCCTCGGCGGGGCTGGAACGTTTTTCTTCTGGCGGTCGCCCTGAACATCGGCCTCGCGATCTTCGGCGGCGTTGAGGATGGCCTCGGCCTGCTGCGGCGTCATTCCCGGCACTGGCCTCGGCGCCGGCGCCTGAGTCGGGCTCGGGGCCGGGGATGGATTCGGCTGGCTGTTCTGCCCCCCACCGCCGCCACCACCGCCGCCGCCTCCTCCTCCGCCGCCACCGCTCTGCTTCTTTCGCAGGGCAAGCTCGTAATTCCAGCGCGAATCCGAGTCTGCAACCGCCACTTCGAGTATTTGTTTGTAGCGATAGAGAGCGCTGTCGAGCGGCACATCCGCGGAATCCCTGGCGGCCAATCCCTGTTTCAGGTAGTCGAGCCCGAGGTTGAAGCGCGCGTGATGCCTTACCTCGCCGTCCTTCGAGTCGGAAGCGCGCGTAAGTGGCGGGATCGCTTCCGCCAGCGAGTCGTGCCGAAGGAGGGTAGTGCCCATGTTGTAGTACGCGACTCCGGCTTTGTCGCGCTCGGTGCCCCGGCACCCGGCGATGACGAGAAGCGATGCCGCGGTGGTCGCCGCGGCGGCGATCGCTCTTCGCCGCCTGCGTCGGGTCTGCGAGAAGGTGTCGAGTGCCAGGAGAACGAGCGCGCCCAGCAGAAACCACTGGAATCGAGCCGCGAGATCCTCGCCGGAAACGAGTGACCGGGGTCGCGCGCGGAGATTGTCGAGCGCGAGCCGGACTTTTCCCGCCCTGTTCTGATCGCGCGCGTCGATAAAAGTCCCTCGCGCCTCCTCCGCGATGGCGCGGAGGAGGTCGGGCTGGTAACGGGTCACGACAACCGCTCCGTTTTCGTCGCGCTTTGCGGTAACCACGCGGTTCTGCATCACCGGAATCGTCGATCCTGCCGCCGTTCCGAATCCGACCGTGATCACGGCGAGCCCATGCTCTCTCGCCCGTCGCGCCTCGCGCAGCACTTCATCGGCGTTGTCGAAGCCTTCTCCGTCGCTCATCAGAACTACGGCCTGATCGGTTTCGCCTTTCCCCAGCGCGAGGAGATTCGTCGCCTGGCGGAGGGCGCTGGCAAGCGAGCTTCCACCCTGCCCCACGATGCTCGGATCGAAGTTCGTGAGGAACAGATCCAGCGCTCTGTTGTCGACCGTCAGCGGCGTCAGGATGTAGCTCCGGCCGGCGAACGCCAGCAACGCGAAGCGATCTCCGGGAGAGGCATCGCGCAGCCGGTTGATTTCCTGCTTCATGGAGGCGAGGCGGCTGGGCCGCTCGTCAGCAGCGAGCATCGACGTCGATGCATCGAGCGCGAGGACTACGTCGACCCCTTCCTGCTTCACTACCGTTTGCTCGACGCCCCAGCGCGGCCCGGCGAAGGCAATTCCAAGGAGAAGGCTGGCGAGCGCCGCGCGGAGAACGCGCGTCCACCGACGGTGGGACATGAGCGATGGCGCAAGGCGGGCGATCATGGCGGGAGTCCCGAGCCGCGAGAGGCGTTGCGCTCGCGCCTGGAGTCCGTAGGACACCAGCCAGGAGGTTAGAATGGGCAACACACCGGCGAGCACGAGCGCCCAGGGCCACTGAATGAAGCGCAGATAGTTCATGGCAGCGGCGCCCTCCAGGCCACGATCGCCAGCTCGGCCAGCAGCGCGAGAAGCCCGAGCAACAGCGGCCAGCGGTAAAGCTCGCTGTATCTCACTATCGTCGACGAGCGCACCGGCGTCCGCTCGAGGCGGTCGATCTGCTCGTAAGTGCTTCGCAGTGCAGCCGCGTCGCGGGCGCGGAAATAGCGGCCGCCAGTCATGCGGGCGATGTTGGAGAGCAGCGCATCGTCGATGCGTACCGGCTGGTACTCGAAGCGCAGACCGCCGTTCGGGTTTCGTCCGACCGGCACCGGCGCCATTCCCACGCTGCCGACACCCACCCCGTAGATCTTGATGCCGTACGCGGCAGCGGCCTTTGCCGCCGTCAACGGGTCAACCGCCCCGCGGTTGTTCACGCCGTCGGTGAGCACGATCATCACCCGCGAGCGGCCGGGCGCATCGCGCAGCCGGTTGGCGGAGGTAGCGATCGCGGTACCGATCGCCGTCCCGTCCTCGAGCTGGCCGGCCTGAAGATTGGCGACAGCCTGCATAACCACCGGATAGTCCGTCGTGAGCGGAACCTGTGTGAGAGCCTCTCCTGCGAACGCCACTATCCCAATGCGGTCCGATGTGCGAAGAGCGACAAATTCCCTGACCTTTTCCTTGGCGACCTCCAGCCTGTTGTTCGGACGGAAATCCATCGCCAGCATCGAGCTGGAGAGGTCGATCGCCAGCACGATGTTGATGCCTTCGCTGGTGCGCGTCTCGGTGCGCGCCCCCGCCCGGGGGCGGGCCAGCGCCAGGATGAGAAAAACGAGAGCCACATTTCTCAGGAGAAAGATCGCTTTCGGGATCCAGCTGCCTCGAGCCGGGCCTTCCGCCAGAACAGCCGTGCGCGAGAACACGATCGCATCCTTGCGACGGTGCCTGCGCCAGAGCCACCACGCCGGAAGGAGCAGCAGCAGGTAAAGAGCTTCCGGCGTGTAAAAGTCGAAGAGACCGAACACGCTCACGCCGCGCGCTCCTGCCGGGCCGCCGCGGCTCGCCTGCCGGGCTCGGACTCGGGATTGAGCCGTGCTTCGACGTGATCGACTATCTCCCTTGCCTTCCGTCCGGCCGCCGCCGCTTCCTCGGCGCCGACGTTGCCGCGCGCGAATTTCACGAAATCCGCTCTCTCGAGCAGCGCCGGAAGATCTCTCTCGACACCGTCCCGGGGCTGCATCGCCCGCAGGAGCTCTGATGTCGTGTCGGAGCGGCGCACGCCCGTGACTCGCGCCGCCAGATATTCCCTGGTGACATCGACCATATCCGCGATGTATTCCCGCGCTCTACCGCTCCCAGGCAGATCGCGCGCTTCGATTTTCCCGAACTCGCGTTGAGCGCGGACCCAGGGATCAATTGGTGGACGCGGGCGGTTGCGATACCGACGCCACGCCCACCAGAGCAGCCCGCC
>Ga0136633_1001134_pt1 | contig 19804 bp, 13 predicted proteins | sample AntDrymeUQ832206_2_FD_105494 | JGI IMG/M metagenome (GOLD analysis project Ga0136633, IMG submission 105494) | Polar desert sand microbial communities from Dry Valleys, Antarctica - metaG UQ83 (22.06) | ecosystem: Environmental > Terrestrial > Soil > Desert | place: Antarctica: Dry Valley...
ATCGTCGCCAAGGCGTTCAACATCCGCTCCGGCGTCACGAAGGTGGTCTTCAAGGCCAACGGCGTCGAGATCGGGACGGACACGAGCCCGACCGGCTCGACCACGAGCTCGGCCAACGACGGCGCGGAGTTCCGCCTCGAGCAGTTCGACACGACCAAGCTCGGCAACGGGCAGATCACGCTGACTGCCGAGGCGACCGACGGTGACGTCGCTCCCGAGGCCCCGGCCGAGGTCGGCGTCTCCGCGCCGGTCACCGTCACGATCAACAACCCGCAGGGCACGTCGTTCGCCATCGACGACCAGACGGTCACCGAGGGCAACGCCGGGACCAAGACGGTCACGTTCACGGTGACCAAGTCCGGCCCGGCGGCCGGGTCCGTCAAGGTCTCGACCGCCGACGGTACCGCGACCGAGGCCGACTACACCCCGGCCAGCGCGACGCTGCAGTTCGCGGCGCTCGACGAGGCCAAGACGTTCCAGGTCACGGTCAAGGGCGACACGCTCGACGAGGTCGACGAGACCTTCAAGGTCCGGCTGACCGAGGCCTCGGGTGGCGCGATCGCCGACCCGGAGGGTCTCGGCCTGATCACCGACGACGACGCGGCGGCCGCCGTGACGCCCGTGGTGGTGCCGGTTCTGCTGGTCTCGGACGCCGTCGTCACCGAGGGTGACATCGGGACGATCAACGCCGTGTTCAGCGTCAGCCTGACGCAGGCCTCGGCGAGCAACGTGACGGTGTCCTTCGCCACCCGCGATGGGTCGGCCCGCGCCGGGTTCGACTACACGTCGACGGCCGGCTCGCTGACGTTCACTCCGGGCCAGACGCAGAAGACGGTCCTGGTCGCGGTGCGCAACGAGACCGAGCTCGAGCAGCCGGAGACCTTCCAGCTCGTGCTCTCCAACGTCTCGGGCGCGAGCGTCGGCGACGGCGTGGGCGTCGGCACGATCATCGACAACGACAACCTGGCGGGCAAGTACCCGCTCCCGCCGGTTCCGAAGGTGGCCCCGAAGAGCCTCACCGCCAAGACCACGCCTGCCCGCGATGCAAAGGCGCCATTCGTGTTCACCACGAAGGGCCTCCTGCGCCTGCCATCGGGCATCACTCGTGTACAGGGCTGCAACGGGCGCCTGTCGATCCAGGTCAAGGCCGTGCGCAAGACGATCAGCACGCGTCGCGTGAACCTGAGGTCCAACTGCACCTACTCCACGCGGGTCACGTTCAAGAACCGCAAGCGGTTCTCGAAGGACGGCAAGCTGACGTTCACGGTCCGCTTCCAGGGCAACACGCGCCTGCTCGCCAAGCGCGCCAAGCAGCAGTTCGTCCGCACGAGGTAGCTGCCCGCGTTGGCCGCACGTATTCCGGCGCGCCCTCGCCACCGATGCTCCGGCATCGCGGCGGGGGCGCTCGTCGTCGGTCTGGCGCTGGTTCCAGCGTTCGCGCTGGGCGACCAGTGGCCGATGGCCGGTGCTGATGCCGGGCAGTCGGGCTTCCGGCCGGCGAATGCGGGGGTGCTGCCGGTCAGTGCACGCTGGTCGCGCGCGGAAACCCCTCGGGCGGCGCCGGTGATCGGCGGGACCGACGCCGAGCCCGTCGTCGCCTGGGGGTCCGACGAGGGGACCTCGGGGAGCGGGCGAATCCACGTGCGCCGGCTGGCCGATGGTGCGGCCGTCGGCACCGATGCCGGCGTGTCCGTCGACGACAACGCCAACGACCCGGACACCTTCACGGGAGACGGACCCGGCACCGGCCTGGTGTCCTCGGCGACGTCGGGTGGCGCGGGCCAGTTGTTCGCGGTCCACAACGACGAGGACCAGGCGGCGACCGACGACCTGGCGATCGCGGTCGTCGGGGAGACCACGGGGGCCCGTTCGCGGGCCGACTTCGCGGTCCCGCAGTCGAACGCGTTCACCGTCTCCACGGCGCCGATCCTCGGCCCCCCCGACGACAACGGCGTCCGCACCCTGTACTTCCTCGCGTTCAAGCCGGCCGTCGGCGGTGTCTTTCCGGTGCCCGCCGAGACGCGACTGTTCGCGGTCCCGATCACGAACCCGCGGACCGCTCCCGCGTTTGATCCAGTCACGGTGCGCAGCACCGCCGTGGCCGGCGGCAACCGCTTGACCTCGCCGACTCATGCGGGGCTGCGCGACGACCGTGGGCTCGACCGCGCGCACATCCTGGTCGGAGGAACCGACGGCGTCCTGCGCGCCTTCGCCGCGAACGACCTGACGGCGGGCCCGGTGTCCCCGGACCTCGGTGACGCCATGCAAACCGCCGCGATCCCCGTGGGCGAGGACGGCGGGCTGCGCGTCCCGTCCGCGGCGATCTACGTCGCCGTCGCGCAGGCCGCCGGCGCGGCCACGAAGGTCGTCCGGCTCGTGCACGCCAGCGGCAGCGCGACGTTCACGGTCGTCGACGAGAGCGTGCCGCTGCCCGGGCTCCCCGCGCCGGCACTCACGGTCACCCAGCAGGGCACGACGGCCGGTCGCCTGCTCGTGAGCACGGGGAAGAACCTCTTCTCGCTGGCGACCGACACGCTGGACGTCGCGGGACGGCTCGCGCCCGGCGACGACCTCGTCCCGGGGGTGTCGGGCTTCTCGCGGACGTCCGCGGCCGTGGCGGCCGGTGGGCCGGCGTTCATCGCGCGCGACAGCGGCGAGCACCTCGCCGTGCGCCTCGACGACGCCCACGTGATCACCGACGGCTTCGCCCAGGCGGCGGACAACGCGTCGACGGCGACCGCGTTCGGCCGGCCTGCACTGGGGCTCCGGCGGGCCGTGCTGACCAGCGATCGCGGGCTGTTCGCCTACTCGCTGCGCAGCGCCGATCCGGCCGCCTTCCCGGCCGCCACGCTCATCGGCGGCTCCGCGTCCGAAGGCGGCGAGGTCGTGTTCACCGTGAGCCTCTCGGCGCCGGCCGACGGCCCGTCGTCGGTCACGGTCCTCACCACCGATCAGGGGACCGCGAGCGCCGGGATCGACTATTCGCCGCAGAGCGTGCGGGTCGCCTTCGGTGCCGGTGAATCGCAGAAGACCGTCACGGTCGCCGCGTCGAGCGATCAAGTCGACGAGGACTCGGAGACCTTCGGCGCGGCACTGTCGGCGCCCGACGGGCTCCGGATCGCCGGTGGGACTGCGACCGGCACGATCGCCGACGTCCGGCCCGCGCCCCCCGGGCCGGTCGCGACGGCGACGCCGGTGGCGACCGTCAAGCCCGGCCTCATCTCAGGGTCCTCGACGCCCGCGACCGAACCCGACAACTTCGAGATCTTCCTGAAGCCGGGGCGCGACCGCACCGCGCCGTACACGTTCACCGTGAGATCCGTGTTGGACCGCCCCGCCGGCGTATCGGTCGCCCGCGGCTGCCGCGGGCGGGTCACGATCACGTTCGCTGCGGGAGCGAAGACGATCGCGCGCCGGCGCGCCGTCGTCGGCCGGACCTGCCGCACGTCCACGAGAGTCGTCTTCAAGACCGCGAAGGGTTTCCCGCGCTCGGGCGTGCTCGTGGTGCGCGGAACCTATGAGGGCACGAGCACGCTCACCCGCGTGCGCGCGATCTCGATTCGTGCCCGCACTCGATAGCTTCCCGCGCCCATGGACCTCTCCCCGAGCCCCGCGGAACTGGAGTTCCGCGACGAGCTGCGCGCCTGGATCGCGGACCACCACCCCGGCCCCACCCCCGAAGGTGACGAGGACGGCTTCACGCACCGCGTCGACTGGCAGCGCAAGCTCAACGACCGCGGCTGGGCCGGCCTGACCTGGCCGACCGAGTACGGCGGCTCCGGTGCGACGCTGATCGAGCAGGCGATCTTCTACGAGGAGATGGCCCGGGCTCGCGCGCCGCGGATGGCCAACACGCTGGGCCTGACGATGGGTGGGCCGGTGGTCATCGGCCACGGGACCGACGACCAGAAGGAGCGCTACCTGCAGCCGATCCTGTCGGCCGAGGAGATCTGGTGCCAGGGGTTCTCCGAGCCCGATTCAGGGTCGGACCTGGCGTCGCTGAAGACGCGCGCGGTTCGCGACGGGGACTCCTGGCTCGTGACGGGACAGAAGGTCTGGACGACGCTGGCGCACCGCTCGAAGTGGTGCATGCTGATCGCCCGGACCAATCAGGACGCGCCGAAGCACCGGGGCCTGACGTACTTCCTGATGGACATGGACCAGCCGGGCGTCGAGATCCGCCCGCTGGTGCAGATCACCGGTGAGCCGGAGTTCAACGAGCTGTTCATCGAGGAGGCCCGGATCCCGCACGAGAACGTGGTGGGGGAGGTCGACGGCGGCTGGCCGGTCGCCATCACGACCCTCATGCACGAGCGCGCCGGGCTGGCGTTCGCGCTGCAGGTCGAGGTCCAGATCGCCATGAGCGAGCTGCTCGAGGAGGCCAAGTCCTCCGGCGCCGGCCGCGACGCCGTCGTACGCGACCGGCTCGCGCAGCTGCACATCGAGTCGCAGGTCCTGCGGTTGACCGCGTACCGCGGTATCACGGCGATCATGCAGCGCGGCGCGCCGGGCCCCGAGGGTTCGCTCGGCAAGTGGCACTGGGCCGAGATCAACCGCGACCTGACGAACCTCGCGCTGGAGATGGCCGGCCCGCGCGCGCAGATCTCCGACGACCTGTGGGCCTACCGCTGGATGCGCTCGCGCGCGAACTCGATCGAGGGCGGGACGACGGAGATCCTCAAGAACATCGTCGCCGAGCGCGTGCTCGGGCTGCCGAGGGCCGCATGAGGTTCTCTCTGTCAGAGGATCAGCTCTCGATCCAGTCGACCGCGCGGGAGTTCCTGGCTGCGCGGTATCCCTTTTCCGAGGTCCGCCGGCTGGCGCTCGAGGAGGAGCGCGGGTTCACCGACGAGCAGTGGAGCGAGATGGTCGAGCTCGGCTGGCCCGGGCTGGCGATCCCCGAGGAACACGGTGGCCTGGGCCTCGGGATGGTCGAGCTCGCCGTGCTGGCCGAGGAGCTGGGCTACGCCGTCGCGCCGACGCCGTTGCCGTCGTCCTGGGCGACGGCGCAGCTCGTCGGGCCGGTGTTCCTGGAGCGTCTGGCTGGTGGCGGCGAGCGCGGCGCCGCGGCGTCCTTCCACGATGAGGCCGACGGCTCGTGGCTGGTCGCCGACGCCGATGCGGCCGCGCTGATCGTGCTGGGCGACCGCGTGATCTCGCGCGACGAGGCCGACGTCGAGCGCGTCGATGCCCTCGACCACACGCGCCGCCTGTACCGCGTGCGCGCCGCGGACGACGCCGGCGAGCCGTCCGGGGAACACGACCACGCCGACGGACTCGCGCGGATCGCGGTCCAGACCGCCGCCGAAACCGTCGGCATCGCCCAGCGCGCGATGGAGATGGCGGTCGAGTACGCCAAGGACCGCAAGCAGTTCGGCCGTCCGATCGGGACCTACCAGGCGGTCTCGCACGCCTGCGCGCAGATGCTGCTCGAGGTCGAAGGCGCCCGCTCGCTCGTGTACTTCGCGGCGTGGGCTCTGGAGCACTCCCGGGACGAGGCGCCGCTCGCCGCTGCCGCAGCGGCGGCGTACGCGGGCGACGCCGGCACGCGGGTGACCGGCTCGTCGCTGCAGGTCCACGGCGGAATCGGCTTCACCTGGGAGCACGACCTGCACTTCCTGCTCAAGCGCGCGCAGTCCAACGCGCGGGGTGTCCTGCGGCCGAGTGAGCGGCGGGCCGAGGTGGCGGCCTTGATCGGGTTGTAGGGCGGAAACGAACCTCGACCACGGTGGTCAAGGTTGGCTACCATTCCCGACCGATGGTGCCTTCGGGGGGAGAGACCGGTCGTTCCCGCCTGCCCGGCGCGCTGCTCGTCGTCCTGGTGGCGCTGGCCGCCCTCGGCGTCTTCCTCAGCGGTGGCGTCAACGCCCAGGAGGGCGGGGTCGAGGTCAAGTGCAAGGCCGCCGACATCAAGACGGGCAAGACGGGCCTGTGGATCTCCTACCCCGCGCCGGTGTTCACCGTCGGCCCGGCCGAAGTCAAGACGCACGCGGTCGACGCCGCCACCGGCGTCTGGTTCGCGACCAACGGGACCGAGATCTCCGTATCGCTCGACCAGGGGTGCACGTGGAAGAGCTCGTACACGCTGCCCGACCCGCCCGACGAGATCGTCCCGTTCCCGCGCGAGAGCGCTCGCATCGTCTCGCTCGAGGCGGCGGCCGGCGAGGCGGTCGCGACGATCGTCGCCCCGCGCGCCGAGGGTCAGGCGAACCCGCTCGACCCGAGGGCCTCCGACGGCCTCGTGAACATGTTGATCGTCACTACCGACACCGGCCGCCGCTGGTCGCGGCTGGGCGATCCCAAGCCGAACATCGGCGCCCCGGGGCCGCTGGTCATCTCCCCGCGCAACCCGGCGCGGATGTACGTGACGGTCGGCGGCATCCCGCACAGGACCGAGGACGGCGGAGCAAACTGGGATCCGATCCCGCTCAAAGACGCCGCCGGCCTGCCTGAACTCGACAAGACGGGCTTCGATTCGATGGCGATGGATCCCGACGACCAGGACATCGTCTGGCTCAACGACGGGCAGGCGTTCTGGTTCACAAAGGACGGCGGTCTGACGTGGGCGCGCAAGGATCTGCTCGAGGGCCAGGGTCGCCTCAAGGGCGTCGCGGTCAACAAGCCCGTCGGCCAGAAGACGCGTGTCGTGCTCGGCGTCATCGACGACGGCGGTGAGTTGACCGGCTACGTCGTCTCCGAGAACGGCGGCGAGACCTACAAGGTCGTCCCGGCCGAGGGCGTCGCCGGGCAGCTGACGGGCCTCGGCGGCAACCTCTCGCGCGAGGACGTCGTGCTGACCACGCGCGACAAGTCCAACGGCGCGCGCCACGGCGTCTACTCCGGCTTCCCCGGCAAGACGAAGATCGAGAACGTCGACGAGCACTCGCTGTCACCGCTGTTCGACCCCGAAGTCGTGGAGCGCGGCAAGGCGACGTTCTTCCACTCGTTCTCGCGCATGGTCGTCAACGCGCAGGCGCCCGCACCCGACAACCTGCCGCCCTCCGGTGACCCGCCGCCGATCCCGCCCGCGCGGCCGGCGCAGCTCGAGCCCCAGGGCGGCGACGTGCGCGTGCCCCCCGGTGGGTCGACCGACGTCGACTACCAGCTCAACCTGCCCGAGCAGCCCACGCCGATCGACGTCTTCTTCCTGCTCGACACCTCCGGCTCGACCGACCCGTACATCAAGGGCCTGCAGGACGGCCTCGGCGAACTCGCGACGAACCTCGACAAGGCCGACGTCGCTGCGGGCTACGGCCTCGGGGAGTACCAGGACACGGGTGGCCTGCGCTACCGGCGCCGGGTGAACATCGGACCGACCGATGCCCTCAAGCGCTCGCTGGCGGCGATCCGCACCGCCGGCGGCGAGGAGCCCGGCTACACGGCCGTCCACCAGGCAGCGACCGGCCAGGGCATCGAGCAGGTCAAGGCCGGGCGGCCGGTCGACAAGAACCAGTCCCCGACGTGGCGTCAGGGGACGCTGCGCGTCGTCGTCCACGTCGCCGACGAGCCGTTCTCCGACGACGAGAGCGGCGCGAACCGCGATCAGGCCGTGGCTGCGCTCAAGGACCAGCGCATGACGCTGATCGGGATCCAGGTCACCGACAACCCGCCGGCACCCGGTGCCACGGCAGGGTGCGCCGCGGTGCTGCGGACCGACGATCCCGGGCAGGCGATCAACCTCAACAACACCTCCGACAATCCCGTTCGCGCGCTGAAGCTGCGCTGCCAGCTCGAGGACCTCGCCCGTGAGACCGGCGCGCTCGCGCCCGACGGCGGCATCGACTGCAACTCCGATGGCGTCGTGGACGTTCCCGGGGGCTCGCCGATGGTCTGCACGCTGAAGCGAGAGGGGACGGCCGGCAACAAGGTCGTCGCCATGGCCAAGCCGCTCACCGAGCTGCTCAAGAACCTCGACGACATCCAGGAGGTCCGGCTCGTGCCCGAAGACCCGAAGGTCGGCGTCGAAGTCACGCCCGGTGGCAACTACACCAAGCTGAACCTCAAGGAGAAGCACCTCGCGAGCTTTAAGACGCGCATCTCCTGCACCGCCGAGCAGGCCGGCCAGGCCTTCCCGCTGACGCTCAACGCGAAGGCCGGGGTGCGCGTGGTCGGCACCGCCCGCCCGCGCGTGGTCTGCGGCGACCCGCCGCTCGTCCCTGCTGTCGTCCCGCCGGTCGTGCCCAGGAAGCCCGCGCGCCAGGAGCCCGAACCGGCCGCCCCGCAGCCGATTGCGGTCGTCGCGCCCGCTCCACCGCCGCCGATCGCGCCCGCGTTCGTGCCGGTCCCGGCCGTCGCCGTGGCGCCGATCCCGGTGACCGTCGTGCCCGCCGGCCAGCCGCCGCCGCCCGCGCAGGTGCCGGCCCAGGCGCCCTCCACCGTCCAGTCGACGGTCCAGTCGCCCGTAGGCGCGGCCGCCCAGCAGAAGGAGACGTCGGTCACGCCGGTCTACGTCGATCTCGACGAGGGCGCCGAAGCCAACTCGGAGGGGCCCGCTGAGCTGCATTCGCAGGGCGGGGAGCTCTACTACTCGGCGCCGAAGGAGCCGCTGATCCCGGTCGGCTTCGACTGGATCATCCGCCTCATCGGCGTGGGCGGGGTGCTCGGCGCGGCGTACGTACTGGCGCCCGGGAACCAGCGCAAGAAGCAGCGCGCGCGCCGTAAAGTTCGGATCTAGACGGACTCGGAAGAAGACATGGGGGAACTGGGGACATGAAGGACCAGAAGGTTTCGATCGGCGCGCGCATGAAAGCGGTCCCGGTCAACATGTGGATGCGGCTGATTCTGCTGCCCAAGCTGACGCGGATCCTGCTCGGGCTGCTGGTCGTGATGACCGCCCTGACGATCTCCGCGATCGTCTACATCGGCTCGTCGACCAACGGTCCGACGATCAAGATCTCCGAGCTCTCCCAGCTGATCAAGGACGGTCGCGTTCAGGAGATGCAGCTGCTCGATCAGGACCATTCCTTCCAGGGCGTCGCGCGTCCCGGTCCCGGCGTCGTCGGTGAGGGTCTCGGCGTCGACGGCCCCTTCAACGCGCAGTACCCCTCCAACGACCAGCTCACCAAGGACTACGTCCAGGAGATGATCAAAGCCGGCGTGCCGGTCGAGGTCGACCAGCAGTCGGCGAAGGGCATCGTGCGCCTGCTGACGACGACGCTGCTGCCGATCCTGATCCTGGCCAACTTGTTCGCCCTGCTGTTCACGGCGCGCAACGGCGCGCTGGGCGAAGTGGAGGCCTTCGGCCAGATGGACGCCGCAGGCCGCGTGGGTGGCTCGGCGTCGTTCCGTGACATCGCGGGCGTCGAGGAGGCTCTCGAGGAGCTCAACGAGGTCGTCGATTACCTGCAGAACCCGGAGAGATACGCCTCCGTGGGGGCCGTCCCGCCGAAGGGCGTGCTGCTCTTCGGCCCTCCTGGCTGCGGTAAGACGCTGCTGGCCAAGGCCGTCGCCGGTGAGGCGGGTGTGCCGTTCTTCAGCGTGGCCGGTGCGGAGTTCGTCGAGTCCCTCGTGGGCGTCGGCGCGGCCCGTGTCCGCGATCTCTTCGCGAAGGTCCGCGCGGTCGCCCCGGCGATCGTGTTCATCGACGAGCTCGACGCGGCCGGCCGCCGGCGCGGGTCGGGTTCGGGCGGTGGCTCCGAGGAGCGCGATCAGACGCTCAACCAGATGCTGGTCGAGATGGACGGCTTCGAGATCTCTTCGGGCATCGTCGTGATGGCGGCGACCAACCGCCCGGACATCCTCGATCCGGCGTTGCTGCGTCCGGGCCGCTTCGACCGTCACATCATCATCGACCGTCCCGACGTGACGCGCCGCGAGGCGATCCTGAAGCTCCACGCGGCCAAGCGCACGCTCGAGGAAGGCATCGACTTCGAGGCGCTCTCGCGTCAGACGCCGGGCTTCACCGGCGCCGATCTGGCGAACGTGCTCAACGAGGCCGCGCTGCTGACGATCCGCATGGGCAAGCCGCGGATCGACCAGCAGCTGCTGTCCGAAGCGGTCCAGCGCGTGCTCGGCGGGCCGCAGCGCCGCGGGCACCTGCTGACCGACGACGAGCGCCGCCGCGTGGCCTGCCACGAGGCCGGTCACGCAGTCGCGGCCGCCCTGCTGGGTCGCGCGGCGAAGGTCCACCGCGTGTCGATCGTCGCGCGCGGTCGCGGGATGGGCTCCACGGGCCTCGAGCGCGAGGAGACCGAGACCGTCCGCACCGCGATGCAGCTCCAAGCGCGCATCGCGGTCGCGCTGGCCGGGCGCGCCGCCGAGGAGCAGATGCTCGGCGAGGCCTCGACCGGTGCCGAAGACGACCTCGAGCTCGCGACCAACATCGCACGCGAGATGTCGGGCCGCTATGGGCTGACCCCGGAGGTCGGGCTGTTGTCGATCCTGCCGCGCGAATCCGGTCACCTGGGCCCGCGCGGCCCGGAGCCGCTCGCGGTCTCCGAAGCCGAGTGGGCGGCGTTCGACAACGCCGTCCGCCGCATCCTCGACGAAGGCCACGTCGCCGCCCGCGGCCTGCTCGATGCCGGCCGCGAAGCCCACGAGCGCCTCACGAAGGAGCTGCTCGAGCACGAGCAGATCGAGGGCAAGGAGCTCCAGCCGCTGCTGCCCGAGCCGCTCGACGACGGGGTCGCGCACCAGCTCCTCACCGGCCGCCGCAACGGCCGCGCCCGCAAGGCACCGGCCGCCCGCACCGCGAAGTCCGAGGTCTGACGCAGGTCCGGGTCACACACCTGCCTGCACACGCAGGCAGGTGTGTGACCCCAACCTGCAGTCAGCGCAGGAAGCGGGCCACTTCGGCCTGCTTGCGCTCTTCTGAAACCGTCAGGCCGGCGCCGCCATCCGCGAGGGTGACGGCGCCGTCCGGTTTCAGGATCCGCGTCGGGGGCGTGCCACCGATCGCGAGCGCCCCGAAGAGGCCGAGCAGGTTGGGGCCGGCCATGTCCGAGCGCACCGCCTTCGGGGCCTGCCAGGACACGAGCGGAAGGCGCAGGAACGTCGTCGGTGAGGCGGCGCGGTTCTTGATCGCCGCGAAGATCTTCTGCTGGCGGCGGGCTCTCGTGAGGTCGTTCTCCTTGCGGTTGCAGTCGTTCTTGCGGGTGCGCGCGAGCGCGAGCGCCTGCTTGCCGTCGATGTGGTTCTCGCCACGTCGGAGCCGCAGCGTGTAGCCGCCGTTCTTGAAGCCACCGTTGATCTTCGAGACGACGCAACCCGTGCGGATGTCGATCCCGCCGAGCGCGTCGATCAGCGCGGGGAAGTTCTCGAAGTCGACTTCCACGAGGTGGTGGACCTCGATCCCGAGGAACTGCTTGACCGTGGTGACCGCGAGTTGGGGGCCGCCGATGGCGTAGGCCGCGTTGATCTTCTGGCGACCGGCGCCGGGGATGTCGACGACCGTGTCGCGAGGGATCGACAGCCGAGCCGACGCGCCGCCGCCCGTGCGGATGAGCAGGATCGAATCGGCCCGTCCTCGCCCGCCCACACGGCTCCCCGGCTCCGAGGTCTCCTTGGTGCGCGTGTCGGATCCGAGCACGAGAATGGTGCTCGGGCTGGTGAGCGTGTAGCCACCGGAGTCGAGCGCCATGCCGGCGGCGTCGGAGACGTCGGACTGGCGCAGTTGTGCGGAGATCAGGAACAGGACCGCCGACAGCGCGACCCAGGCCAGGGCGGCCTTGGTGAGCCACCAGGCGACGCGGCCGAGCGAGAGCGGGCGCCGCGCGCGGCCCGGGCGTGGGTGTCGCTCACGACGACCTCGCAGGCGAGAGCCGATGGCCCGTTTGCCGTCGCGCTCGCCGGCGCGATGGACGGTGTAGGGGAGCGGGTCCATGCCGCGCGGTCTGGGCGGACGGTCCTCGCGCCCGGTCGCGCCTGGAGCGGCGAAGCGCTCGTCGTCGGGAGTCGAGCGCCCGAAGAGCTTCTTGCGTGAGCGGTAGACGCGGTAGTCGGGCTTCTTTCCTGGCGGCTCAGAAGCCATGCGGAGCGCCACTGTAGGGTGGATCCGATGGCCGAGCGGTGCACGATCGGCGTCGATCTCGGCGGCACGAAGGTCCTTGCGGGCGCGGTCGGTCCTGGCGTCGAGGTGCTCGCGCGGGTGCACCGGCGGATTGCCGGGATGGACCGCGAGGCGCTGTTCGCCACGGTCACCGCCGAGGTCGAGGAGCTGATCGCCGCCGTCGGCCCTGAGCGAGTCGACGGCATCGGGTTCGGGATCCCGTCGCTGATCGACCGGCGGACGGGCGTCTCGGTCCGCTGCGTGCACCTGCCGCTGGATGGTGTGCGCTTCGGGGCGGAGATGGAGCAGCGGCTCCGCCGCCCGGTCGTGGTCGACAACGACGCCAACTGCGCGGTGGTGGCGGAGTGGCGACACGGGGCAGCTGCGGGAGCGTCGGACGTCGTGCTCCTCACCTTGGGGACCGGGGTCGGCGGCGGGTTGGTGCTCGGTGGGTCGGTTTATCGCGGGTCGATGGGTGCAGGAGCCGAGCTGGGACACATGGTCGTCGACTTCGACGGGCCCGAATGCTTCGGCGGCTGCCCGAACCGTGGCTGCCTCGAGGCACTCGCGTCGGGCTCCGCGTTGGAGCGCGACGCGGCGGCGGCGGTGGGCGAGCATCCGTTCTCCACCCTGGCCGACGCGCCCGGGCCGATCACCGGGGAGGCGATCGTCGCGGCCGCCCGCGTGGGCGACGAGTTCGCCTGCGGTCTGCTCGCCTCGCTCGGTTGCCGGCTCGGCGCGGGGCTCGCGTCGCTGGTCAACGCCTTCAACCCCCAGGTGATCGTCGTCGGTGGCGGCCTGATGAACGGCGGTGAGCTGATCCTCGGCCCGGCCCGCGACGAGATGCTCGCGCGCGCGCTCCCGCCCTCCCGGGACAACGTGCGCGTCGAGGCGGCGGCACTCGGCGAGGACGCGGGCTTGATCGGGGCCGCCATTCTGGCTCGGGAAGGTGGGGAGGGGTGACGGCCGGGCGGCTGGTCGTCTGCGCGACGCCGATCGGCAACCTCGAGGACGTCACGTTGCGGGTCCTGGCCGCCCTGCGCGACGCGACCGTCGTCGCGTGCGAGGACACGCGGCGTACGCGGGTGCTGCTCGAGCGCTACGGGGTCGACGCGACGCTCGTCTCCTACCACGAGCACAACGAGCTCTCGCGCGCGTCCGAGCTGGTCGCGCGGATGGCGGCCGGGGAGGTCGTGGCGCTGGTCTCGGATGCGGGGATGCCGCTGGTGAGCGATCCCGGCTACGTGCTCGTCCAGTCGTGCGTGGCGGCTGGGCTCGAGGTCGAGGTCCTGCCCGGTCCGAGTGCCGTGCTGGCCGCGCTCGTGGCTTCGGCGCTGCCGTCGGACGTCTGGCGCTTCGTGGGGTTCCTTCCGCGCAAGAAGGGGGCGCTGGCCGAGGTCTTCGCCTCCCCGGAGACACTCGTCGCCTTCGAGTCCCCGCACCGCGTGGCGGCGTCGCTGGCGGTGCTGGCCGAGCTCGACCCGGCGCGGCCGGTCGCGGTCTGCCGCGAGCTGACCAAGCTGCACGAGGAGGTCGTGCGTGGGCCGGCCTCTTCGCTGGCGGCGCGGTACGCAGCGGAGAACCCGCGAGGGGAAGTGGTGCTCGTGGTCGGTGCGGCGCCCGTTGCGCCAGCGGCGCCGTTGGAGGACGCCGCGGCCTCCGTCCGCCGGCTCATCGAGGCCGGGGCGCGGCCACGGGTGGCGGCTTCGGTGATCGCGGAGCTGACCGGGGTGAAGGCGAATGCGCTCTACAAGGCGGTGGTCGAGGGGAACTGAGCGGGTCGTCGTGCCGTGGAGGCGGCTTTGAGTGGCCGCGTATCGAAGGGAGGGTCCGGTCGCGGCGGTTCGTGACGAATCTGCGCAGTCGCTGGCGTTCGTGATCGGCCGGAAATACGGTCGTCGGCCATGCTCGCCGCCGCGCTCCTCGCCCTGCTCGCCCCCGTTCCGGGTGACGTCGCCCGGCCGTACTCCTTCGGCGCCGCTCCGTTCGCGGCCGGCCAGCACCGGGGCGTGGACCTGTCGGCATCGCCGGGCGCCCGTGTTCGCGCAGCGTGTTCGGGCCGGGTCACCCACGCGGGGCCGACGCCCTCCGGCCTCGCCGTCACCATCCGGTGTGGCGACCACGCTGTCACCCAGCTCCCGCTGGCCCGGATCGCCGTCCGGCGGGGAAAACACGTTCCCGCGGGAACGTTGCTCGGGACCGTCGGAACCGGATCCGGTCACGCGGGCCTGCATCTCGGTGTTCGCCGCGCCGATGAGGAGCACGGCTACGTCGATCCGGCCCCGCTCATCGCCCGGCAAGCGCCCCCTCCGATCGGCCCGCCGCCGCTCGTGACGAGGCCGCTGCCGCCGCGACCGCTCCGCTCACCACCGCTCACGGCGCGGCGACCGCTCCAGCCACGCCTCGCGCACGATCCGCCGGTGACCGCGCCATGGACCGCCTGGATCGGCCTCGCGCTCGCGGCGGCCGCCCTCGGAGGAACCGTGCCGACGATCCGCGCGCGTCGGCGCCGGAGGTGCGGGGCGCTGCAACCTGACGCCGCCGCCTGATGGGCTCGAGCCGCCGCCGCCCGCCGGTCCCTCCCGGAGCCATCCCCGCGCGGCTCCGCGGCTAGCCTCCACGGGTCGATGGCCTTCTACGTCACCACGCCGATCTACTACGTGAACGCGGCTCCGCACCTCGGCCACGCGTACTCCACGATCGGCGCCGACGTGCTCGCCCGCCACATGCGCCAGCGCGGCGAGGACGTGTTCTTCCTCACCGGCACCGACGAGCACGGGGAGCCCGTCGCGCAGGCCGCCGAAGCCGAGGGCGTGAGCCCGCAGGAGTTGGCGGATCGCAATGCGGCGCGCTTCGAGGCGCTGATGCCGGTGATCGGCGTCTCCAACGACTTCTTCGTGCGCACCTCGGACCCGCGCCACAAGGCCAAGGTCCAGGAGGTGATGCAGGCCATCCACGACAACGGCTACGCCTACAAGGGCACCTACGAGGGCTGGTACTGCCCCCGCTGCGCAGACTTCAAGACCGAGACGGAGATGGCCGAAGGCAACACCTGCCCGGTCCACAAGATCGCGCTGGACCGGGAAAACGAGGAGAACTGGTTCTTCAAGCTCTCGGCCTTCCAGGAGCGCCTCGAGCAGCTCTACGACGAGCACGAGGGCTTCATCGGTCCGAAGAGCCGCTCCAACGAAGCCGCCGCCTTCATCAAGGGTGGCCTGCAGGACGTCTCGCTGAGCCGCAACAAGCGCAAGCTCTCCTGGGGCGTGAGCGTCCCGTGGGACGACGACCACGTCTTCTATGTCTGGTTCGACGCGCTGCTGAACTACTACACGGCGTTGTCGTTCGCCCGCGACGGCGAGGACCTGACCGACACGTACTGGCCGGCGACCGTCCACGTGATCGGCAAGGACATCCTCAAGTTCCACGCCGTCTTCTGGCCGGCGATGCTGATGGCCGCCGGCCTGCCGGTTCCGCAGTCGGAGTTCATCCACGGCTTCCTGTTGACCAAGCCCGCGAAAGAGGGCGACGAGGCCGAGAAGATGTCCAAGTCCCGCGGCACAGTGATCGACCCGATCGCCGTGATCGACGAGTACGGCGTCGACGCACTGCGCTTCTACTGCATGCGCGAAGTCGCCTTCGGCTCTGACGGCGAGGTCGGCATGGATTCCTTCGAGAGCCTCTACGTCTCAGAACTGGCCAACGACTACGGCAACCTCGCCAGCCGCACGCTGAACATGCTGCGCCGCTACGCCGACGCAACCGTCCCGGAAGTCGACCCCGATCCCGCGCTCGCGGCTGACTTCGACGGGCTCGTGGAGGCGGTATCGACCCACATCGACCGCATCGAGATCTCCCAGGCGCTCGAGGCGATCTGGCTGCGCGTGCGCCGGCTGAACCGCTACGTCGAGGAGCACGCGCCCTGGAAGCTCGCGAAGGACCCCGCGGAGGCCGAGCACCTCGCGCAGGTCCTGCGCTCGCTCGCGGAGGGCCTGCGGGCGGTGACCGTCCTGGTGCATCCCTACATGCCCGGCTCGACGGCGAAGCTGCTCGACGCGCTCGGCCACGACGGCGACGATCGGTTCGCGCTGAGCGGTGCCGGCTTCGGGGTGGGGGCGGCCGGGACGTCGATCGGTGAGCTCGCTCCGCTGTTCCCCAAGCAGCAGAAGTGAACGACTCCCACACCCACCTGGAGATGGTGCCCGGGGAGGACGCCGAGAACGTCGCGTCCGCGGCCGAGGCCGGCGTCACGCGGATGCTGACGATCGGGATGGACCGAGAGAGCTGCCGCAACGCGCTCGCCGCTGCGGAGCGCTTCGACGGGACGGTGTTCGCCGCGATCGGTCGTCATCCGAATGCGTCTACGGGCTTCGATGACGCCGACGCCGAGGACCTTCGAGAGCTGGCCGCGCATCCGAAGTGCCGGGCGATCGGAGAGACCGGCCTCGATTACCACTGGGACAAATCCCCGCGACCCGACCAGCGCCGCGCATTCAGCGCGCAGATCGCCCTTGCGCGCGAGACCGCCAAGCCGCTGGTCATCCACTCGCGTGAGGCGGCGCGAGACACGATCGCGCTGCTCGACGCCGAAGCGGACGGCGTCACCGTGATCCTGCACTGCTTCTCGATGCCCGAGCAGCTCGACGCCTGCCTGGAGCGGGGCTGGTGGATCTCGTTCGCGGGCAACGTCTCCTATCCGAAGGCCACCGATCTTGCCGACGCCGCCGAGCGGGTGCCGCTCGAGCGGTTGCTCGTGGAGACCGATGCGCCGTATCTGACCCCTCAGGTGGTCCGCAAGCACCGCAACCAGCCCGCATTCGTCGCCCACACCGCGCGCTTCATCGCCGACCGGCGGGGGATGTCCTACGAGGAGCTCGAGGCGGCCGTGGACGCGAACGCCGCCGCGCTGTTCGGCTGGTGAGCGACCTCCCCACCCAGCCGAGCCTGCGCCGTCTGGCGCAGTTCGGGATCCGCCCGAATCGCGAGCTCGGCCAGAACTTCCTGATCGATTCGAACCTCCTCGACGTGATCGGCCGGGCGGCCGGCCTCGATGCCACCGATGTCGTGCTCGAAGTCGGTGGCGGGCTGGGTGTGCTGTCGGAGTTCCTGGCCGAGCGGGCCGCGCACGTGCACGTCGTCGAGATCGACCGCACGCTGGAGCCGGCCCTGCGCGACGCCGTCGACCCGTTCGGCGACCGCGTGAGCCTGCACTTCGACGACGCGGTCCGGCTCGACCTGGGCGCACTCGATCCCGCGCCGACGAAGGTCGTGGCGAACCTGCCCTACGGCGTCGCGGCGACGGTGATCATCCGCGCCTGCCACGAGCTGCCGGGCGTGACCCGCCAGGTCGCCATGGTCCAGCGTGAAGTGGGGGAGCGGCTCGCGGCGCGGGCGGGGACGAGCGCTTACGGGGCACCCTCGGTGCTCGCGCAGCTCACCGGCGAGGTGCGAGTCCTGCGCGCGGTGGCGCGGACGGTCTTCCACCCGGTGCCGAACGTGGACTCGGTGCTCGTCGGCTTCGCCCGCACGGGCCCGCCGCCCCCGGAGGGCGTCGTCGCGCTGGTGAGCGCCGGCTTCGCCCACCGCCGCAAGGCGCTTCCGCGCGCGCTCTCGCACGCGCCGGGAGCGGCTCAGGACGTTCGCGACCGCGCCCGCGCCGCGCTCGTGGACATGGGCAAACCCGACGACACCCGCGCCGAGCGGCTCGCACCGGACGAGTGGCTCGAGCTGCACCGCCGCATGGGGGCGCCCGCGTGACCGTCCTGCGCGCGCTCGCCCCCGGCAAGGTCAACCTGTGCCTGTTCCTCGGCCGCCCGCGCGCGGACGGGCTGCACCCGCTGGTGTCGGTTGTCGCGCCGGTGACCCTGGCCGACGTCCTGACCCTTCGCCCCGGCCGCGGGGAGCGAGACGAGGTCCACTGCCCTGGCGTTCCCGGTGAGAACCTGGCGGCCCGAGCGCTCGCCGTGTACCGCGACCACACCGGCTATGACGGACCCCCCGTACGGATCGAAATCGACAAGCGCGTCCCCGTCGCCGCCGGGATGGGGGGAGGGTCGGGGGACGCGGCGGCGGCATTGCGGCTGATCGCTCACGCGGCGCGACAACCCAGCGACCCGGCGTTGTTCGCGCTGGCTCCCGGGCTCGGGGCCGACGTCCCGTCCCAGATCGTCCCCCGGCGCTCGCTGATGACCGGTGCCGGTGAGCACGTCGAGATCCTCGGGGACGGCCCGCCCATCGGGCTCCTGATCGTCCCGAGCGGCGAGAGGCTCTCCACGCCGGACGTGTTCCGGGAGGCGGACCGGCTGGGCCTTCCGCGCTCGGACGAGGAGCTCGCGCAGCGCGAGCAGGAGGTCCGTGCCGCCCTTTCGGCTGCTGGTGGAGCGCTCCCGCTCGAGCTCGCGGTCAACGACCTCGAGCCCGCCGCCCGCAGCCTCTGCCCGAGCATCGACGCCGCGCTCGCGAGCCTGCTGGCGGCCGGTGCGGCGCGGGCGCTCGTGTCCGGGTCGGGGCCGACGGTGTTCGGGATCTTCGAGACACCCGAAGCGGCCCGAGCCGCCCAGCCGCACGTCCCCCGATCGATTTCTGCGGAGCCTGTCACGGCCGCCGCCGCCGCTACCCTCGGGCCCTGAGCATCCCGCTCCGCAGCACCCTCCGCGCATGAGCTCCACTTCGCTCACCTACCTGATCGTCGCCGTCGTGGGCGTGATCTCGCTCAGCCTGTGGATCTGGCTGATCGTGGTCCCCGCGTGGACGTCGTTCGCACGGGTCTGGCAGCGCCTCGTCGCCGTCGTGCTCAGCGTCTACGTGCTGGCCGCGTTCATCGCCTTGGGCGGCCTCGTCGCCGCCGCGGTCCTCTGGTACTACGACGAGATCTCGTTCTGATGCCCGAGACCACCGTGCACGACCTCGCCGCACTGGGGGCCGTGTCGGAGTCCGTCGAGGCGGGGCTGGGCCTCCCGGACGTGGTCCGGGCGGCGGCCAAGGCGCTGGACGCCTCGCTGGTCCTGATCGACCACGCGAGTGCGGTGCTCGCCGTCGCCGCGCGCTCCCCGGCCGACGAGCGCTCGCTGATGGCCGACGGCGAGGACGTCGTGACCCACGAGCTGAAGGTCGGTGGCGCGGTGGTCGGCCGGCTGCGCTCGCGCTATCGCTCCGGGGAGCCGCCGGCCGCCTTCCTCGGCATCGTGCTGACGTCGATCGCGTCGGAGGTCGAGCGCCTGCGCGCACCCGAGCGCCAGTCCGAAGCCGCCCAGGAGGCGTTCCTGCGCGCGCTGCTGGACCGCGATGTGACCGATCGCAGGGACATCCTGGCCCGGGCGTCCGAGCTCGGCTGCGATCTGAGTGCGGGCGGAGGAGTCGTCGTCGTCCGCGCGCACCACTTCGCTCCGACCGGTGACGACTGGCGTGCCCGCGTGCTCGCGGTCGCCGAGCGCGCGACCCGCACCACCGCCCCCGGTGCGCTCGCCGCCGCGCTGGCCACGCCCACGGATTCGGCGGGCATGATCGTCGTCCTCGTGCCCGCGCGGGGTGACGAGGAGCTCGAGCAGAGCCTGCGCCGGGCGGGCGAGATCATCGCCCGGGAGCTGCGCGGTGCGCTCAAGGGCTTCACCTTCGCCGTCGGGCACTCGCGCGCGGCATCGGACCCCACGGACCTCTTCCGCGCCGGGCACGAGGCGCTGCTGGCGGCCAACGTCGCCGAGGGACGTCCGGACGACGAGGAGCCCGTGCTGGCCTTCGAGGCCACCGGGGCCTACCGGCTGCTGCTGCCGGCGGTCAGCGAGGATCCGCGTGAGCTACAGCGCTTCTACGGCGAGACGATCG
>Ga0136633_1001135_pt1 | contig 19801 bp, 18 predicted proteins | sample AntDrymeUQ832206_2_FD_105494 | JGI IMG/M metagenome (GOLD analysis project Ga0136633, IMG submission 105494) | Polar desert sand microbial communities from Dry Valleys, Antarctica - metaG UQ83 (22.06) | ecosystem: Environmental > Terrestrial > Soil > Desert | place: Antarctica: Dry Valley...
ACCGAGCTCGACGCGGTCGGCAACACCACCAAGGCGATCACCAAGGGCATCGCCATCGCCACGGCGGTGCTCGCGGCGACCGCGCTGTTCGGCTCCTACGCGACCACGGTCTTCGAGTCGCTCAAGGAAGCCAACATCCGGGCCGACGAGGCCTACCTGCTCGACTTCAGCGTGTTCAACCCGGCGGTCATCGTCGGTGTGCTCCTCGGTGCCTCGGTGGTGTTCCTCTTCTCGGGTCTGGCGATCAACGCCGTCGCCCGCGCCGCTGGTGCGGTCGTCTATGAGGTACGTCGCCAGTTCCGCGAGATCCCCGGGATCATGGAGGGCACCGGCCGTCCCGAGTACGGCAAGGTCGTCGACATCGTCACCAAGGACTCCCTGCGCGAGCTGATCACGCCGGGCATCCTCGCCGTACTCGCTCCGGTGGCGGTCGGCTTCGGTCTTGGCGTCACCGCGCTCGCCGGCTTCCTCGCGGGCGCGATCGGCACCGGCACCCTGATGGCGGTGTTCCTTGCCAACGCGGGTGGTGCCTGGGACAACGCCAAGAAGTTGGTCGAGGACGGCCACCACGGAGGGAAGGGCTCACTCGCCCACGAGGCCACCATCATCGGTGACACCGTCGGTGACCCCTTCAAGGACACCGCCGGCCCGTCCATCAACCCGCTGATCAAGGTCATGAACCTGGTCTCGCTGCTGATCGCCAGCGCCATCGTGTCGATGAGTGTCGGTGACGACCAGAACGACACGCTGCGCATCGTGATCGCGTTGCTGGCGACGGGGGTCATCGTTGGCGCCGTCTACGTCTCCAAGCAGCGTGGGGTCACCATCAGCGACGACGGTGACAACACCGGCTCGTCGTCGTTCACACCGCACACCAGCGCCTGACCCGCACCAACCACAAACCGGCGCCAGCCCTCTAGGGCTGGCGCCGGTTGTGCGTCGGCTCCGGGAAGACCGCGCGGCACGGCTGAGAGGGTGGGGGCATGGAACGGATCGCCCTCGTCTCCGACGTCCACGGCAACCTCACCGCCCTCGAGGCCGTGCTGGCCGACATCGACGCCCGCGGCATCACTCGCGTGTTCAACCTCGGTGACTACGTCGGGAAGGGGCCGCGCGGCCGCGAGGTGGTCGACTTGTGCCGTGAGCGCTGCGAGGTGAACCTGCTCGGCAACTGGGACGACTTCCTGCCCGACCCCGACCGCAGCTTCGACTCCGAGGCTCTGCACTGGTGGCTCGACCAGCTCGGGCCGGGGCAGGGCGAGCGGCCGGTCGGCTCGGCAGGAGCAGAGTGAGCACCTGGGAGCCGCGGCTGCGCGAGGCGCTGATCGCCGCCGGCTACACCTACGACGGCGTGGCCGACCAACTCGGTCAGGGTGCCCACGACGCGCTGGCGCGCAACGAGACCACGCCCGCGCTCCGGCGTACGACGGGCGGGTCGGCGCTGGAGACGTTGGTCCGGCTGTTCCTGCTGCAGACCGTCGTCGGTCGCCCCGCAGCCGAGGCGGCGCTGCCCGGCCTGGTCGACGCCCTGGTCGCCGACCGGCTGCTCGGAGCGACCGGTGGCGAGGTGACCGCCCTCGTCGACTGTCGCCCGTACGCCGAGGACGACCGTGACCTCTGGATCCTGAGCGACCTGACGCCCGGCCTCGACGGCAGCACGGTCCGCGTCGGCACCGACCACGTGCTCGGCATCAGCCCCGCCTCGACCTCGCTGGCGCAGCTGACCCTGCGCCACCCGGTGGGGTCGTCGCTCGACCTCGGCACCGGCTGCGGCGTGCAGGCGCTTCACCTCGCGACCCACAGCGGCACGGTGGTCGCGACCGACGTGAATCCCCGCGCGCTCTGGATGACACGGCTCAACGCGGCCCTCAACGAGGCCGGGAACATCGACGTCCGCCCCGGGTCGTTGCTCGACCCGGTTGCCGGCGAGCGCTTCGACCTGATCGCCACCAACCCGCCGTTCGTCATCAGCCCGCCCGGGGACGCCCGGCTGACTTACCGCGACAGCGGCCTGCCCGGGGACGAGGTCGTCGAACGGATCGTGCGGGACGCGCCGGCCCACCTCCAACCGGGCGGGTGGCTGCAGGTCCTCGCCAACTGGGCGATCGTGCGCGACCGGCCGTGGGACGAGCGGCTCGGCGACTGGGTGTCGCGCGACCACGCGGCCCTCGTCGTGCAGCGTGAGGTGCTCGAGCCCTCCGCCTATGTCGAGCTCTGGCTCAAGGACGCCGGACTCCACGGTGCCGGCGACTACCTCGAGCGGTACGACGCCTGGTTGTCGTGGTTCGACGAGCAGCAGATCGAGGGCGTCGGGTTCGGTTGGATCGGCGTCCGCGCCACCCCCGGCGAGCACACCTTCCTCGACTGGCCCTACGCAGTGGAACAGCCGATCGCGCCGGCGATCGGCGCCTGGGGTGACGCGGTCGAGCTGCTCCGCGGCGTGAGCGACGACGACCTCCTGGCCGCTCACCCGGTCGTCGCGTCCGACGTCCGGCAGGAGACCAACGGCTGGCCGGGTGAGGCCGACCCGGAGACGATCGTGCTGCGTCAGCAGCGGGGGTTCCGGCGGGCGCGCACCGCCGACACGGTCGTCGCCGGGTTCGTCGGCGCGGCCGACGGCGACCTCAGCACCGCCCAGTTGCTCGACGCGCTGGGCACACTGCTGGCCCGCGACCCGGCTGAGCTGAGGACGGCGTACCTGCCGGTCATGCGGGAGCTGGTGACCGAAGGCTTTCTGGCCCTGACCTGATGGTTCAGGTGAGCAGCTCGGCGAGTTTGTCGGTGGCCTGGTGACCGGCCGCGACACCGTCGACGATGACGATCAGGTCCCCGTTCCACTCGCCTTCGAGGGGGGTCAGCGTGCCGCCGTGGACGAGGAACCGGCCGCCGTGCTCGGCGAGGGTCGCGTCGATCCGGTGCTTGATGATCTCGGCGCCGAAGTCGACGTCGCGCAGGTAGGCAGGGCGTAGGCAGGGGTGGTGGTCATGGTCGTCCCTCTCGTTCGGAATCTGGTTGGTACGACGATGCGACACCACGGGCCCGATCCGCCCGCGATTACCTGCCACGTCATGGCAGCCCTACCGCGCTCGCCTACCGTGGCCGCATGACCGTGACCGAGGCACGGGCCGTCGCGGGCGGGCTCCTGCGCGACTGGCGGCATCAGGACCCGCAGTCTCCGAAGTTGAACTCCTCGGGGTGCCTGGAGCCGCGACCTCACCAGCTCGATCCCGGTCGGTGCGGCAGGGCTCATCGGATGCTTTCCCCGCGTGTCGAGCTAGATCCGACTGTCCCTTCTGTCATCACCTCCGACGGTAGAACTTCTGCCTCACCCAGCGCGAGCGCGAGGTCGCGCCACGCGATGAGTTGGCGTCGGGTCTCGATCGTGAGCAGCTCGCAACGTGCGAACGACGCGAGGTCCGGGCATCCGCGTGGCCGGGGCTCACTGTGGAAGTCGATCCCCCGCAGCTGTCGGGCCAACGCCTGCCCCGGCACGTTCAGTGCCTGCTTGAGCCACAGCTCGCGTCGCACGAACTGCTGGGTGAAGCCACCGTCGAACAAGCCGTTGGCCTTGCCGATGACCCAGATCAGGCCACCCGCCACGGTCGAGGGCGAACGGGCTCCGGTGATCGCGTGCGGCGCGGTCTCCCACAGCAGGACGAGGGCTCGGTCGAGCAGCCGCCGGGCGTCGGCGTCGAGGAGCGCGCCGGCCACCCGGTCGACCGTCTCGCCCACCGCGGCGTACGCCGCCGCCGATGCGTCGTCGTGGAACACCGGTGTCGCGGCTGGCTGGCTCGGCTCGTCGGTGAGCGCGAGCAGCGCTGCTCGGCCGCCGACCAACCCGTCGAGCCACCGCAGCACCTGATCGCGCCGGGGTGGCGCCGGCGGGTGGTGCACCGTGGGATGCCGCTCGTCATCGAACTGTTCGGCGAACCGCTCCCACCGCGAGCCATGGATCGGCTCGGTCCAGGAATCGACCAACCGGCCGTCGACGTACGCCTGCAACCTGAGGCGCTCGGCACCGGGCCGGGGAGGGCGATAGGAGTAGTCGAGGTCGTCGTCTTGCCACAGCACGGATTGCCTCCAGGGGCTCGGGAGACACGCACGATCCCCCTCGACGCGGACAACTGCGGCCCCCGGGAACGAGGCCTGTGCATAGTCACGGCGCGGAGAGATCTGTGGACCGAAGATGGCCCGTGGCAGAGTCGGTTGGACAGGCCGCGCTACCGTGAGCCGCCAAACCAGGGGAGCCGCCCTGCCCCGCTGAACCAGGAGATCGCCCACTCGTGTCACACAAGCTCGTCATCGTCGAGTCGCCCGCCAAGGCCCGCAAGATCGCGGAGTACCTCGGTTCGGGCTACGTCGTCGAGTCCTCGATCGGGCACATCCGCGACCTGCCGATGAGTGCGGCGGACACCCCGGCGAAGATCAAGGACCAGCCGTGGGGGCGGCTCGCGGTCGACGTCGACAACGGCTTCGAGCCCTACTACGTGGTCCCGCGGGACAAGAAGTCCCACATCTCCAAGCTCAAGGGCCTGCTCAAGGACGCCGACGAGCTCTTCCTCGCCACCGATGAGGACCGCGAGGGCGAGGCGATCGCCTGGCACCTGCTCGATGAGCTGAAGCCGAAGAACATCCCCGTCAAGCGGATGGTCTTCCACGAGATCACCAAGCCGGCGATCCTGGCCGCCGCCGAGAATCCGCGCGAGCTCGACATGGACCTGGTCGAGGCGCAGGAGGCGCGCCGGATCCTCGACCGCCTCTTCGGCTACGAGGTCAGTCCCGTCCTGTGGAAGAAGGTCATGTCCGGCCTGTCGGCCGGCCGCGTCCAGTCGGTCGCCACCCGGCTGGTCGTCGACCGCGAGCGCGAGCGGATGGCGTTCCGGGCCGCGTCCTACTGGGACCTCGAGGGCACCTTCGATGCCGGCAGCGGCCACGAGCAGCGGATGTTCCCCGCCCGGCTCCACACCGTCGACGAGCAGCGCGTCGCCCGCGGCTCCGAGTTCGGAGACGACGGTGAGCTGACCGACAAGGCCCGCAAGGCGAACGTCATCCACCTCGACCGCAGCCGCGCCGAGGCGCTGGCGTCAGGGCTCCGCGAGACGGCGTACGAAATCCGCTCGGTGGAGTCCAAGCCCTACCGCCGCTCGCCGTATGCGCCGTTCCGCACCACCACGCTCCAGCAGGAGGCGTCCCGCAAGCTCGGCATGAGTGCGTCGGGGACGATGTCGGTGGCGCAGCGGCTCTACGAGAACGGCTACATCACCTACATGCGTACCGACTCGACCACGCTGTCTGGCGGCGCCGTGGACGCGGCACGGGCGCAGGTGCGCGAGCTCTACGGCGCCGACTACCTGCCCGACTCGCCGCGGGTCTACGCGAGCAAGGTCAAGAACGCACAGGAGGCGCACGAGGCGATCCGGCCGGCCGGCGACTCCTTCAAGACGCCGGCGCAGACCGGGCTGACCGGCGAGCAGTTCCGCCTCTATGAGCTGATCTGGATGCGCACCGTCGCCTCGCAGATGAAGGATGCTGTCGGCCAGACGGTGACGATCCGGCTCGGCGGCAGCGCGACGACCGGCGAGGACGTCGTGTTCTCCGCAAGCGGCCGGGTCATCACCTTCCACGGGTTCCTCAAGGCGTACGTCGAGGGCACCGACGACGCGGCCGCGACCCGTGACGACGCCGAGACCCGATTGCCCCACGTGAAGGAGGGCGACACCCTCAGCGCGGCCTCGGTCTCCGCCAACGGCCACGAGACCAAGCCGCCGTCGCGCTACACCGAGGCCACCTTGATCCGTGAGCTCGAGGAGCGCGAGATCGGCCGGCCGTCGACGTACGCCTCGATCATCGGCACCATCCTCAACCGCGGCTACGTCTACAAGAAGGGCAGTGCGCTGGTCCCGGCGTGGCTGGCTTTCTCGGTGACCCGGCTCCTGGAGGAGCACTTCCCGCGGCAGATCTCTTATGAGTTCACCGCCCGCATGGAGGATGTGCTCGACGACATCGCCGGTGGTCGCCGCGACCGCAACAGCGAGCTGGCCGAGTTCTACTTCGGCACCCTGGAGGTGTCCGGCCTCAAGACCCTGGTCAACGAGCTCGGCGACATCGACGCTCGCGAGCTGGCGACCTTCCCAGTGGGTGAGCCCGACGACGGCGTCAACTTGCGGGTGGGTCGCTACGGCCCCTACCTCGAGGGCACCGAGGACGGTCCGTACGCCGGGAAGCGGGCCAACGTGCCCGACGACCTGCCGCCGGACGAGCTGACCTCCGCCAAGGCGCGTGAGCTGTTCGCGAACCCCGCCGGCGAGGAGATCGAGCTCGGCGAACACCCCGAGACCGGGCTGCGCGTGGTCGCGAAGAACGGTCGCTACGGGTCGTTCGTCACCGAGCTGCTGCCCGAGGACGCCCCCAAGTCAGCGAAGCCGCGCACCGGCTCGCTCTTCAAATCGATGAGCCTGGACACCATCGACCTCGACGACGCGCTGAAGCTGCTGTCGCTACCGCGCGTGGTCGGTGTCGATGAGTCTGGTGAGGAGATCACTGCCCAGAACGGCCGCTACGGGCCGTACCTCAAGAAGGGCAGCGACTCACGCTCGCTCGAGACCGAGGACCAACTCCTCACCCTCGGCCTCGAGGAGGCGTTGAAGATCTACGCCCAGCCCAAGCAGCGCGGTCGCGGTGCCGCAACCCCGCCACTCAAGGAGCTCGGCAACGACCCGGTCTCCGGGCAGCCCGTGGTCGTGAAGTCCGGCCGGTTCGGCGAGTACGTCACCGATGGTGAGCACAACGCCACCCTCCGCAAGGACGACTCCGTCGAGTCGATCACTCTCGAGCGCGCAGCCGAACTGCTGGCCGATCGCCGCGAGCGCGGCCCGGCCAAGAAGACGGCCAAGAAGGGCGCGAAGAAGGCGGCCAAGAAGCCCGCCAAGAAGCCCGCCGCGAAGAAGACCACCAAGAAGGGTTGAGTCGCCAAGTAATCGGGTCGAGTCGCCAGAGATTCGGGTCGAGTCGCCAGGTAATCGGCACGGATCCCCGACTGAACTCAACTTCTTGGCGACTCAAGCGTATTTTCTGGCGACTCAACACCCACCACCACCCTCAACACACCACAACACCCTCGCCACCCCTCAACACCCCTGAACACCCGGGGTGGGTACGTCGGGGGGCGGCCGTAGGGTGATCTCGTGAGCGACGGGACGTGGACCGACACCGGCGTCTTCGTCTGCTTCGAGGGGGGCGAGGGTGCGGGCAAGTCGACCCAGGCCACGGCGCTCGCGGCCTGGCTGACCGAGGCCGGGTACGCCGTACGGCTGACGTTCGAGCCTGGTGACACCCCTGTCGGCAAGCAGCTGCGCGGGATCGTCCTCGACCCCGCGACCGGCTCCCTGTCCCCGCGCACCGAGGCGTTGCTCTACGCCGCCGACAAGGCCGAGCACGTCGACACCCTGGTCCGCCCGGCGCTCGACCGCGGCGAGGTGGTGATCACCGACCGCTACGTCGACTCCTCGCTCGCCTATCAAGGCGCGGGGCGGGTGCTCGACATCGACGAGGTGACCAGACTCCAGCGGTGGGCGACCGCCGACCTGCGGCCGCACCTGACCGTGGTGCTCGACGTGAGCCCCGAGCAGGGGCTGGGTCGGTTCGTGGAGCGGGACCGGATCGAGGCCGAGGGCGACGACTTCCACCAGCGTGCGCGGCTGGCGTTCCTCGACCTCGCGGCCGCCGACCCCGACCACTACGTCGTCGTCGACGCCCGGCTGCCGGTCGAGGAGATCACCGCAGCAGTGCGCGATCGGGTCGAGCCGCTGCTGGGCGGTGCCCGCCGATGACCACCGTGACCGAGCCGGCGACGGTCTGGGACGGGCTGGTCGGCCAGCACCGCGCGGTCGAGGCGCTGCGCACCGCCGCCGGCGGTCACGGCATGTCCCACGCCTGGCTGTTCACCGGACCACCCGGCTCCGGCCGCTCCAACGCTGCGATCGCGTTCGCCGCCGCACTGCAGTGCGAGTCGGAAGGCTGCGGTGACTGCCACGAGTGCCGCACCGCGCTCAAGGGCTCCCATGCCGACATCACCCTGGTCCGCACCGAGAAGCTCTCGATCGGGGTCGACGAGGTGCGCCACCTGGTCCGCCGCGCCGCGCTCGCCCCGGTCGGCCGCCGCTGGCAGATCCTGATCGTGGAGGACGCCGACCGGCTCACCGAGCAGGCCTGCAACGCGCTGCTCAAGGCGATCGAGGAGCCGACCGAACGCACCGTCTGGATGCTCTGCGCGCCCACCATCGAGGACGTGCTGCCCACGGTGCGCTCCCGTTCTCGTCTGGTCACGCTGACCACGCCCACGCCCCGCGACGTCGCTGCCTTCTTGGTGCGCGACGGTGTGCCGGCCGAGCTCGCGTCGTACGCCGCCCGCGCCAGCCAGGGTCACATCGGTAGGGCCAAGGCGCTTGCGCGTGACGACGAGGTCCGCGAACGCCGCGACCGGGTGGTCGCGATCCCGGCGACGCTCATGTCGCTCGGCGCCTGCCTGCGCGCGGCCACCGAGCTCGTCGAGACCAGCAAGTCCGAGGCCGACGCGATCACCGGAGCGCTCGACGCCCGCGAGCGGCAGGACCTCGCCGAGGCGTACGGCGTCGTCGAGCGAGGGCGCCGTCCCCGCGAGTACTCCCCGGCGCTGGCTGCCCTCGAGAAGGGCCAGAAGACGCGGGCCAAGCGGCGCCACCTCGACGTCGTCGACCGTGCCCTGATGGACCTGACCTCGGTCTACCGCGACGCCATCGCGGTCGCGGCCAGAGCGCCCGGCGATCTGATCAACGAGGAACGGCGGCCAGAGATCGAGCGGCTCGCCGCTGGGTCGAGCGCCGAGCTCAACCTGCGCCGGATCGGCTGGATCTTCGATGCCCGGGAGCAGATGCTGGAGTTCAACGTCCAGCCGCAGCTCGCGCTGGAGTCGATGATGGTGGCGCTCAAGCTCCCCGACGGCGCCCGTCGGTGAGGCGTCTCGCCGCGCTGGTCCTGGTGCTGGTGCTCGTCGGCAGCGGGTTGGGTTTCGCCGTCGGCCGGCTGTTGCAGGGCGATGGCGGCTCCGACCCGTCCAGTGAGCCAGGACCGCCGCCGCCCTCCGAGCCAGGCGCCACCCGAGCCCCGGGCCGGTCCCTGGACCGCTTCTACGACCAGAAGCTGGTGTGGGAGCCGTGCGGCGAGCACGAGTGCTCCCGCCTCCTGGTGCCGCTCGACTACGACCGACCACGGGCCCGCACCATCCGGCTTTCGGTGCTCCGGGTGCCGGCCCTGGGCGAGCGCCGTGCCCCCCTGGTCGTCAACCCGGGCGGCCCCGGCGCTCCCGGCACGGCGTACGCCGCCGCTGCCGATCGGATTGTCGGCCCGGCGATCCGCAAGCAGTTCGACGTCGTCGGCTTCGACCCCCGCGGGACCGGGTCGAGCGCTCCGGTCGACTGCCTCACCGACGAAGGGCTCGACCGCTACCTCTCCGTCGACCCTGTTCCCGACGACGCCAGCGAGCGTCGTGCGCTGCTCGACACGATCCGCGCCCGAGGTCGGGGCTGTGTCGAGGACGACCGAGAGCTGGCGGCCCACGTGTCGACCATCGAGGCGGCCCGGGACATGGACGTGTTGCGCTCCGCCCTCGGCCGTCGCACCCTCGACTACCTCGGCAAGTCCTACGGCACCGAGCTCGGGGCCACCTACGCCGAGCTGTTTCCGCGACGGGTCGGCGCGCTGGTGCTCGACGGTGCGGTCGACGTGTCGCTCAGCTCGCGTGACCTCAACCTCGAGCAGGCCCGCGGTTTCGAGACCGCGCTGCGGGCGTACGTCGAGAACTGCGTCGAGACGGTCGACTCCTGCTTCCTCGGCGACAGCGTCGAGGAGGGCCTGAACCGGATCACCGGCTTCCTCGACGAGGTCGACGCGGCGCCGCTGCCCACGTCGTCGGGTCGGGAGCTGACCGTCGGCAATGCCTTCTACGGCATCGTGGCGCCGCTCTACGTCCGCGACTACTGGTTCGCCCTCAGCGCCGCGCTGCGATCGGGCTTCGACGGGGACGGGTCCGCGTTGCTTGGCCTGGCCGACGTCTACTCCTCGCGTGGCCCCGAGGGCTTCACCGACAACAGCTCCGAGGCCTTCCCCGCCATCAGCTGTCTCGACGACCCGTTCTCGGTCCCGCCTGCGCGGGTGCCGGACGAGGTCCCTGCGTTCCAGGCGGCGTCGCCGACCTTCGGTGACGTGTTCGCCTGGGGCCTGGTGGGCTGCCGAGGCCAGGTGGCACGCACCACCGAGCCGCCGTTGACGATCGACGGGTCCGGTGCGCCGCCCATCGTGGTCGTCGGCACGACCCGTGACCCCGCCACGCCCTATGAGTGGGCGGAGGCGCTGGCCGACCAGCTCGAGTCCGGTGTGCTCGTCAGCCGGGACGGCGACGGCCACACCGGCTACTTCGCGGGCAACGCCTGCGTCGACCGCGCCGTGGAGGCGTTCCTGCTGCGCGACGAGGTGCCGGAGGACGGCCTGTCCTGCTGACCGTCAGCGCGGCGTGATCGGTTCGGCGATCGACTGGATCCGCTTCGTGGCGAGGTCGATCATCAGCGTCGCGGCCGGGGAGAGCGTGGCGCCGGCGCGGTGCACGATCGCGAGCGTGTCGAACTGGCGGGGACGGAGCGGGGCCAGCCCGGCCCCGGGAGCCAGCCGGGGCAGCAGCTGCTCGGCGGCGCCACGGGGGATGACCGAGTCGGCCAACCCCATCCCGACCAGCTCGACGGCCGTCTCGACGTCCTCGACCTCGATCCGGGTCTGCGGGTTGCGACCGGTCTCGTGCAGCATCTGGCGCAGGAGGATCCGGGTCGAGTCGTCGGCACGCCAGGTGGTCTCGGGCATGACCAGCGAGGCCTGCGCGAGCCGCTGGGCGGTGACCGGCCCGGTTAGCCGCTCGGGGTCGAGGCTGATGTAGACGAGCTCGTCGCGGGCCACCGGCGTGACCGACATCCCCTCACTGGTCACCGTCGGGACCGCGATCATCGCCGCCTCGAGCCGCCCCCGTCGCAGGTCGTCCTGCACCTCCTTGGAGTTCTGGCCGATCAGCTCGACCCGCACGCCGGGGTACTGGCGGAGCACGTCGGCGACCAGCCCGGCGCCGGCGTACAGACGGGCGGTGCCGAACATGCCGAACCGGATGGTGCCGGTCTCCAGCTGCGCCACGCTCTGAACAGCGCGGCGTGCCGCTTCGGCTGCTGCCAGCGTGCGCTCGGCGTGCGGACGCAACGATTCCGCGACCGTGGTGGGGACCATGCCCCGGCCGACCCGCCGGAACAGCTGGACACCGCACGAGGTCTCCAGTGCCTTGATCTGCTCCGAGATCGAGGGCTGCGCATAGCCGAGCTCGGCCGCCGCCGCGGTGAGGGAGCCGTGCTCGTAGGTCGCGAGGAAACAGCGCAGCTGGTGCAGCGAGAACATATAGGGATCTCCTTGGGATGCTTCAGGAAAGACAGGCTACCGCTATGCCTGAAAATCCCGGATCATGGAGTCACACACCGACCGACCCTCGAGGAGGACTCATGTTCGCCCACCACTGCTCCGCCTGTGACCGCCGCCAGCTGATCTTCCCCGGTCAGGTGAGCGGCGTGGTCAACACCGACCACGAGATCGTCGTCAGCTTCCGCTGCTGGTGCGGCTCGGAGCAGTCGCTGGTGACCGGCACCGGGCCCCGCTCGGCCCGTCTCCGCGTCGCCGCCTGAGCCCACCCGAGCAGGGTTGAGTTGGGTCTCGCTCACCGTTGAGTTGGGCCGGACTCCCCGGGTTTCGTACGCCGGGCCCGGGGCCGGTATCGTTCCGCGCGTTGCCCGAGCCACGGCCCGGGCAACGCGCCGCCTTAGCTCAGTCGGTAGAGCGTCTCACTCGTAATGAGAAGGTCATCGGTTCGATTCCGATAGGCGGCTCCCTCTCGCCTGTATGCACCCGGGTCCTGCTGATTAGGCTGGCGGGCGATGATCGAGTTGCTGCTGGTCGCCATCGGGATCTTCGGCTTCGCGCTGGTCTCCCAGCGCTTCGCCATGTCGTCGGTGACCGCACCCATGGTCTTCACGGCGTTCGGGCTCGCCGTCGGGCCGGACGGTCTGGACTGGTTCCATCTCGACCTGACCGGCGAGGAGGTCGCCATCCTGGTCGAGGCCACCCTGGTCCTGGTGCTCTTCACCGACGCGATCCGCATCGACCTCCGAGTCCTGCGTTCTGAAGCCTGGTTGCCGGGTCGGCTCCTCGGCATCGGGCTACCGCTCACGTTCGCCCTCGGCGCCGCGGCTGCCGTCCTCGTGTTCCCCGACCTCACGTGGCCCGAGGCCGCCCTGCTGGCGGCGGTGCTGGCACCCACCGACGCCGCGCTGGGACAGGCCGTGGTCAGTGACCGACGGCTGCCCGTCCGGCTTCGGCAGGGGCTCAACGTCGAGAGCGGCCTCAACGACGGGATCGTGGTGCCCGTCGTCACCGTCTGCCTCGCCCTGGCCGCGGCCGACGCCGGTGGACTCGACGTGTGGGGGCCCTTCGTGTCCCGACAGATCGGGTTCGGCCTCCTGATCGGGATCGGGTCCGGTCTGCTCGGCGGCCTGGCGCTTCACCGGCGGGCGCTGGGGGGCCACATCGAGGGAGTGTTCCGACAGCTGGCCACGCTCGCGATCGCCGCCTCGGCGTACGCGGGAGCCGAAGCACTCGACGGCAACGGCTTCATCGCCGCCTTCACCGCCGGGCTGGCCTTCGGGCTCGTCGCGCGCGAGCAGTGCCATGGCATCCAGGACTTCACCGAGGACGAGGGCCAGCTCTTCACCGCGGTGACATTCACCCTGTTCGGAGCGGTCTTCGCCGGCTCGGCACTCGCGGATCTCGACTGGAAGACGCTGACGTACGCCGTCCTCAGCCTGACCGCGGTCAGGATCCTCCCGGTGGTGGTCGCTCTGTGGCGTACCGGGACCCTGGTCGAGACTCGTCTCTTTGCCGGGTGGTTCGGCCCTCGGGGCCTGGCGTCGATCCTGTTCGCCCTGCTCGTTCTCGACGAGCTCGACAGCCCCCGCGCCGAGAGCATCTTCCTCACCGCCACCACCACGATCCTGATCAGCATCTACGCCCACGGCGCCACCGCGCACCTCTGGTCCGCGCGCCTGGCCCGGCGTCTGGAGCACGCCCCGGCCGGCCAGCCGGAGCTCGCTCCCGCCCCGGAGATGCCGACCCGGTGGAAGGGACCGGACCGGCCCCGCTGACCGCTCGTCACGTGGTCGCGCAGCGGGATGTCATCATGCGCCCATGACGACGTCAGCGACCACCGGCAACCCACCCGTGGCGGAGCTCCCGGCCGCGGCCTGGTGGCTCGGCTGGTCATTCCTCGGCGGCCAGCTGGTGGCGGTCGCGCTGCGTGGTTTCCAGGACGAGTCCGCGTGGCCGCTGTCGATCCTCCTGGGGGTAACGCTGGTGGCCTTCTTCTCCCATGGCGTGCTGCGGGCCCGGATGGTGCGGACGGTGCTGATCGGCATCCTGTTGGGGATAGCAGCGCTGGCCGAGGCCGTCGCTGTGCTCTTCGGTGACGTGCAGCAACTCCTGGGCCTGGCTGTCACCGGGGTGCAGATCGCCTGCTTTGTCGCCTACGTGCGGACGCCGTGGTTCGGGTGGCAGCGTGAGCGTCCCGCGGGCGGCCCCTCGATCGCCCCACTGATGGCAATCGCCGTCGTCGTCGGTGTGTTCGCCGGCCTGATCGGGGCCGACACTGCGGGCGTCGGGACCGATATGCGGTTCGACCAGTGAGTCGGGCCGACGTGGCAGGCTGACCCCGTGCCGGGTCCGGGTGTCGTCGTCCTCGTCGAGGGCGAGAGCGACGCTGTCGTGGTGCGCGACCTCGCCCGGCGTACCGACCTGGAGCTCGAGGTCGTGGCGATGGGTGGCATCACCAACGTCGCGACGTACGTCGCTCGACTGCGACGCGAGCGGTCGGACGCGGTGCTGCTCGGCGTGTGCGACGAGCGGGAGCGGCGCTTCATGGAACGGGAGCGACCGGACCTGGCCGACGTCTTCGTGTGTGAGCGCGATCTGGAGGACGAGCTGATCCGGGCGGTCGGACCGGAGTCGGTGGTCGCGCTGCTCGACGAGCTCGGCGAGCTGGGTCGGTTCCGTACCTTTCAGGAGCAGCCCGAGTGGCGCGGCCAACCACTGCACGACCAGCTGCGCCGGTTCGCCGGCACCCGCAGCGGCCGCAAGGCGGTCTTCGCCGGGAGGCTCGCCGCCGAGCTGGAGGACGACTCGCTGCCGACACCGCTCGCCCGGCTGTCGGATCGGCTGCGCGCCGAGACCCACCCCCGAACCACAGGAGATTCCGGATGACCGCCGCGTTCGTGTACGACGCCGTCCGCACCCCGTTCGGCCGCTTCGGCGGCGCCCTGGCCAGCGTCCGTCCCGACGACCTTGCCGCGGGCGTTCTCGAGGCGTTGCTCGCGCGCAGCCCCGACCTCGACCCCGCCCGGCTCGACGACGTGGTGTGGGGCTGCGCGAACCAGGCCGGCGAGGACAACCGCAACGTGGGCCGGATGGCCGTGCTGCTCGCGGGGCTCCCGACGTCGGTGCCGGCCAGCACGGTCAACCGGCTGTGCGGGTCGTCCCTCGACGCCGCGATGCAGGCTGCGCGGACCGTCGAGACCGGCGACGCCGAGGTGGTGGTGGCAGGCGGCGTCGAGTCGATGACCCGGGCGCCGTGGGTGCTCCCCAAGCCGTCGCGTGCCTTCCCCGCCGGCAACGCGACCGCGGTCTCCACCACCCTGGGCTGGCGGCTGGTCAACGACCGGATGCCGGCGGAGTGGACGGCATCGCTGGGGGAGTGCAACGAGCAGCTCGCCGAGCGGTTCGGCATCTCCCGGGAACGGCAGGACGAGTTCGCCGCGCTCTCCCACCAGCGTGCGCACGACGCCTGGGAGGCGGGCTTCTACGACGACCTGGTGGTGCCGGTCGCCGGGATCGACCTGACCCGCGACGAAGGCATCCGCCCCGGCTCGACCGCCGAGAAGCTGGCAGGACTCACGCCCTCGTTCCGCCCAGACGGGACCATCACCGCAGGCAACGCCAGCCCGCTCAACGACGGCGCCTCCGCCGTGCTGATCGGGTCGGAGGCGGCCGCGGGAACGATCGGCCGTGACCCGGTCGCGCGGGTGGCCGGCCGCGGCGCTTTCGCCCTGGACCCCCGGGAGTTCGGCTTCGCCCCCGTCGAGGCCGCCAACGGTGCGCTCGCCCGCGCCGGGATCGGCTGGTCAGACGTCGGGGCCGTGGAGCTGAATGAGGCCTTCGCGGTGCAGTCGCTGGCCTGCGTCGACGCCTGGCGGGTCGACCCCGCGATCGTGAACGCCACAGGCGGCGCGATCGCCCTCGGCCACCCCCTGGGTGCCTCCGGCGGCAGGATCCTCGGCACCCTCGCCCGGCGGCTGGTCGACTCCGGCGAGCGGTGGGGAGTCGCCGCGATCTGCATCGGGGTCGGCCAGGGGCTGGCCGTCGTGCTCGAGAACGTGAGTGCGTGACACTGCGGGGTTCGGCGTAGATACTCGATCCCAGGGGAGGCACCATGTCGGGGATGGACCAGGCACGACGGCGAGCGTGGCGTGGCGGCGCCGTACTCCTCTCCGCTGGCCTCGCCGTTGCCTCGATGCCCGCCGCGCGGTCCCAGCCGGCTGGGGAGCCGTGGCAGCCGGTGCAGGTGATCTCGACCGCCGGTCCCGGCGAAGGCGTGGGGCTGGCTGCGACGACAGTGCTCGACGACGGCAGCACCCTGGCGATCCACGAGCAGGCAGGAGCCTTCTGGCAGTCACGCCGCGAACCCGGGGGCGACTGGACCGAGCCGCAACGGATCGAGCCACCCGACGCCGACATCAACGGGACCGGAAGTGCCGCGGTGTCGCCCGCGGGCACTGTGTGGCTGACCTATTCCGTCGCGACCCAGGACGGCGACGAGGCCCACGTGGTGAGGATGTCGGCCGACCAGCCCGAGACGGTCCTGGTGGTGTCGTCCACCCAGAGCGCGGGATCAGTGACCGTGGACCGGGACGGCGACCTGCTCTTCACGCTCCAGGGCAACTCCCGCGAGGGGGCCTGGTACGGCGACGAGAACAGTACGACGCTGACCCGGCTGGCCCCGCGGACGCGGTTCTTCTCCTTCCAGCCGCACTCGTGGGCGCTCGGCCCCGGTGACCGGGTGGCCCGGGCCGCTTTCGACTACGACGACGAACAGATCGAAGTCCGGCGCGTCGTCCCCGGCGCGCCGAGGGCGCAGGTGGCCAGTCGGTGGCAGGCACCGACGCAGGGCATCGACTACCTCTACGCCGACGTCCGGATCGGCTGGCGCGGCGACGGCAGCCAGGTGGTGGCCTGGAGCGAGCCGGACAGCCGGCCGCGGTATCGCGACGTCGTACGGCTGGCTCGCCGTGCCCCGGGAGCGACCTGGGGGCCAGCCAGGGTCGTGGGACGGTCGCGGGCCGACTCCTCCAACCCCACGTATGAGCTGCGGATGTCGCTCACTGACGCCGGCGCCTACGTGGCGTGGGCTCAGCCCGGCCAGGGTCTCGACGACACCCGGCTCGTCGGGTTCTTCGTCCGACCCGGCCACGCACCGGTGCGGCAGCTGATCGCCGGTCCGCGGCAGGTGGGCTACTACGCCTCCCTCGGTGGCTTCACGGTGGCGACCGACGCCGTCGGCCGGCTGCTCGTGGTCTGGGACAGCGTGCCGCCCGGGAGCGAGGGCTACAAGACGCGGGTCGCCGAGGGCCACGTGCGGGGAGAGCTCGCGCGGCAGTTGTTGTTCACCGACGCCCAGTCACGCGGGCTGCTCCGTCCTGGGGGAGAGGCCACGGTGATCGCGCGAGTGCAGTCGCCGACCGACCCCGACGATGAACAGCTTCTCTCGCGCTCCACGGACTGAGGCTGCCGTCAGCCCCGCCGCCGCATCGGCAGGTGGGGAATGCCGTCCTCCAGGAACTCCGGTCCGTCGGCGACGAAACCGTGCGAGGAGTACCACGCGGCCAGCGGGACCTGCGCGTCCAGCACGACGTCACGGTCGGGACACGACCGCATCGCGCTGCGCATGAGCTCATCGGCGAGGCCCTGGCCGCGCCCGGCGCGGGCGAGCACCACCCGGCCGATCCGCCATTCGCTGCCGTCGTCGAGCACCCGGGCATAGCCGATCAGCGCCTCGTCCTCGTGCAGCAGCACGTGGACCGTGCCCGGCTCGGGGTCGCGGCCGTCGAGGTCGGGATAAGGGCAGCCCTGCTCGACGACGAACACGTCCTGCCGCAGCCGCCACACGTCGTACGCCGAGGAGGCATCGAGTTCGTCGAACGGGTGGGCCACGACGAGGATCATCTGAGGAACTTCAGCGTGGTGCGCCAGGCCCGGCGCGCCTCGGGGACCAGCGGCAGCAGCGGGTAGACGTGGATCAGGTCGGGCTCCTCGACGTAGGTGAGGTCCCAGTGGGAGGTCGCGGCTCGCTCGGCCAGCAGCCGACAGCCCGGAACCAGCAGGTCGCGGGTTCCGCAGAACATCAGCGCGCGGGGCAGTCCGTCGAGGTCGGCAAGACCTGGGCTGACCTCCGGGCGACCGAGGTCCTCCGGCGACCCGGCCCACCACTCGGCGTAGGCCTTGACCTTGCCGAGGAACAGCCACGGGTCGACGTCGTCGTAGGCCGGGGTGTCGGGCGTCGAGGTGGTGAGGTCGACCCACGGCGAGTACAGGAGCAGCTCGGACGGTTGCGGACCGCCACGGTCGCGCAGCGCCACGGCCAGGGCGAGCGCGTAACCGCCGCCGGCGGAATCGCCGAACAGGGTCAGCCGGGAGTCCGCGGCCCAGCGGGCGGCCAGGTCGGTCAGCGGCTCGAAGGAGTCGCGCCAGGTGTGCTCGGGGGCGAGGGGGTAGGCGGGGAGCACGATCCTGGCGCGCAGCGAGGTCGCCAGGTGGGCCACGTGGACGAGGTGGATCGGGTCGACCGGTGCCATGTAGCCGCCGCCGTGCAGGAACAGCACGGTCCGCTCCGGGTCGAGGTGGCGCGGGGTGATGACGTGGACCGGGAACCCGGCCAGCTCCTCGGTGACGACCGAGAACCGGCGGTTGAACCGCGGCACCAGCCGCGTCGGCAGGGCCCGGTCGAGCCCGTGGCCCAGCGTCGCGTGCCACCGTTCGACCCGGGCGCGCTCGGCTGGCTCGGTGTCGAGCTCCCGGGACCTGCGCACGCGGGGGATGGCCCAGGCGACCAGGTCGTGACGGCGGCTCGGCATGCGCCCAGCCTAGACCGGGAGCTTCCCTCCACCCGGCGGTGGCTGGTGCACCGATCGCGCGATCGATGGGGTGCAGGACTCACCGCTGGTTGCTGGACGGGTCGGGTCCGGACGGCCGTGGAGCGAGGCACATTCTCATGCCGGTCGCTGGGCGGCTAGGGTGGCGGCGTACAGACAGGGGAGCCCGTGCAGACGGGCTGAGAGTGCGGACCAGCCGCAGACCCTCCGAACCTGATCCGGTTGAGACCGGCGTAGGGAGTCGTCATCGTGCGTCACGTCGTTTCCGTACTCGTCCTGTCCGCGGCGCTGGCGGGCTGCAGCCTGACCGTCACCGAGGACCCGCCCGACGTGCGCGAGTCGGTGGAGACGCCGGGCGGCACCGTCGTCCTGGTCACCCACGAGTCGTTCAGCCTGCCCAAGCCGCTGATGCGGCAGTTCGAGCGGGAGAGCGGCTACCGGCTGGAGGTGCGGGCCGCGGGTGACGCCGGCACCCTCACCACGAAGCTCGCGGTGACCGCCGACAACCCGACCGGCGACGTCGCCTTCGGGGTCGACAACACCTTCGCCTCCCGCGCGCTCGACGAGGGCGTCTTCGACGTCGCCGACGTCGAGCTGCCCGAGGGTGCCGCCGACTTCGTGGTGCCCGGCGACGACGGTGAGCGGCTGGTGCCGGTCGACACCGGCAACGTCTGCGTCAACGTCGACACCGCCTGGTTCGCCGAGCGCGACCTCGAGCCACCGGCAACGCTCGACGATCTTGCCGACCCGGCGTACGACGGTCTGTTCGTCACGCCGTCGGCACTGTCGAGCTCGCCCGGCCTCGCCTTCTTGATGACCACGGTCGCCGCGTACGGCGAGGACTGGCCGGCCTACTGGGAGGACCTGCTCGCCAACGACGCGAAGGTGGTCGACGGCTGGACCGACGCCTACTTCACCGACTTCACCGGCGGCAGCGAGGACGGCACCCGCCCGATCGTCCTCTCCTACGACTCCTCGCCGGCCTTCACCGTGGCGAAGGGTGGCGGCGCCTCGACCACCGCGGCGCTGCTCGACTCCTGCTTCCGCCAGGTGGAGTACGCCGGCGTGCTGGCCGGCGCCGACAACCCCGAGGGTGCCCGCGCGCTCATCGAGTTCCTGCTCGGCGAAGAGGTGCAGGCCGCGCTGCCGGAGTCGATGTATGTGTTCCCGGTCCGCGACGGCATCGCGCTGCCCCCGGACTGGGAGGCGTACGCCGAGCGGCCGAGCGAGCCCTACGTCCTCGACCCGGCCGAGATCGCGGACAACCGTGACGACTGGCTCGAGCAGTGGCGCGACCTCGTGACCCAGTGAATGTCCCAGTGAGATGACACCAGTGAGATGACCCAGTGAGATGACCCCAGTGAGATGACCCAGTGAGATGACCCAGTGACCCGGCGGCTGCTCGGCCTCGGCGCGCTGGCCGTGGTGCCGGTGGTGGTGTTCGCCGCGTTCTTCGTGGTCCCGGTGGCCGGCATGGTGTCGCTGGGCTTCTG